>Ga0075429_100003760_pt1 | contig 12941 bp, 11 predicted proteins | sample RhiMetdeltSRZDD3_FD_75295 | JGI IMG/M metagenome (GOLD analysis project Ga0075429, IMG submission 75295) | Populus rhizosphere microbial communities from Tennessee, USA - Rhizosphere MetaG P. deltoides SRZDD3 | ecosystem: Host-associated > Plants > Roots > Rhizosphere > Soil | place: USA...
TCGAGCATACGCTCACGAGGGCAATGCGGACAAGCGCCTCCATGGTACACTCGCAGCTCCTGTCCACGCGGAATCAAGTGAAGGAGGACTTCATGAGCGTCGCCAAAGTCACGGAGATCATCGCGTCATCGCCGAAGAGTTTCGAAGATGCGGTCCAGACCGGCATCAAGCGGGCCAGCAAGACCGTTCAAGGGATCCAGGGCGCCTGGATCAAGGGTCACAAAGTGGTGGTGAAGGACGGGAAAGTGACCGAGTACCGCGTGATCATGAGGGTCACATTCGTCCTTAAGGACTGAGCTTCATCCGCGGTTTCCGACCGACCGTACGCAAGGCGGGAGGGCGTGCAGGATGGGATCGTCGGAACAGCCCGGCGAGCCGCGCCGGGATGCGCCCACGCAGGCAGAAATCCGCCTGAGCGCCGCCTACGCGACGGCGCGCGTTCTCGCGGAGGCGGGAACGCTCGACGAGGCGACACCCCGGATCCTCCAGGCGATTTGCGACAGCCTGGGATGGGCCCACGGCGCGCTCTGGCGGCTGGATGAAGCCTCGGGCCTGCTCCGATGCGTCGAAACCTGGCACCCACCCTCGGCTTCCGTCCCGGATTTCGACGAAATCAGCCACCGATCCACTTTCGCGCCGGGCATCGGACTTCCGGGCCGGGTCCTGGCGGGCGGGGAGCCCGCATGGATCCCCGACGTGACATGCGACACCAACTTCCCGCGCGCCGCCGTCGCCGCCCGGGAGGGCCTGCACGCCGCGTTCGGGTTCCCTATCCTCCTCGGCGGCCGCGTGCTGGGAGTGCTCGAGTTCTTCAGCCGCGAAATCCGCGCGCCCGACCAGGATCTGCTCCGGATGATGGCCGCCATCGGCGGGCAGATCGGGCAGTTCATCGAGCGCAAGCACGCGGAGGCGGATCTGGAGGGTTTTTTCGCGACTTCGATCGACATGCTCTGCTTCGCGGGCCTCGACGGATACTTCAAGCGCATCAACCCAGCCTGGGAGAAGACGCTCGGCTTCACGCGGGAGGAGCTTCTCGCGCGGCCCTTCGTCGAGTTCATCCATCCCGACGACGTCGCTCCCACGCTGGCCGAGGTGCGGAGGCTTCGCCAGGGCGTCGACTCGATCTCGTTCGAGAATCGCTATCGGTGCAAGGACGGGTCGTACCGATGGCTGCTCTGGAACGCGAGCCCGCGCGTGTCCGAGCAGGTGATCTACGCCGCCGCGCGCGATGTCACCGAGCGCAAGCGCGCCGAGGTGGAGCTGAGGCGATACGCGAGCGACCTGGAATCGGCGAAGCGCGCCCAGGAGGAGAATTCGGAGAGGCTCGCGCAGCTGGTGAGGGAGCTCCAGCACGCCAAGGGACGGGCCGAGGAGGCGGCCCGCGCCAAGAGCGATTTTCTCGCCAACATGAGCCACGAGATCCGCACGCCGATGAACGCCGTCCTCGGGATGACCGACCTGGCCCTGCAGACGAAGCTCACGGCGGAACAACGGCAATACCTCAAGACCGTGAAGGACGCCGCCGGCTCCTTGATGGATCTCATCAACGACATCCTGGATTTCTCCAAGATAGAGGCCAGGAAGCTCAATCTGGATTGCGTGCCTTTCAGCCTCCGCGACACGCTCGAAGACAGCCTGGGGATGCTCGCCGCGAAGGCGCACGAAAAAGGGCTCGAGGTCGTCTGCGATATCCGAGCTGGCGTGCCGGAGGTCGTCGAGGGGGACCCGGGTCGGCTGCGGCAGATCGTCGTCAACCTGGTCGGCAACGCGCTCAAGTTCACGGAACGCGGAGAAGTGGCGCTGCTGGCCGAAATGATCTTCTCGCGAGACGATGAAGCCTGGGTCCGCATCGCCGTCAAGGACACGGGAATCGGAATCGCGGAGGAGCACCGCGGGCGGATCTTCGGGGTCTTCGAGCAGGTCGACAGCTCCACGACGCGCCGCTACGGGGGGACCGGCCTCGGTCTCGCGATCAGCGCGCAGCTTGCCCGGCTGATGGGCGGCGTGCTCGAGGTGGAGAGCGTCCCGGGAAAGGGGAGCACCTTTCACTTCACGGCCCGGTTCAGTCTTCCGAAGGAGTCGGCGACTTCGGCGACTTCGGCGGCGAGGCCCGACCCGGCACGGCTGGAGGGGATGCCCATTCTCGTCGTGGACGACAACGCCACCAACCGCAAGATCCTTGTTGCGATGTTGAGCTCATGGGGCATCGAGCCGACCGCCGTGGAGTCGGCGGCCCGGGCCCTGACGGCGCTCGGGAAAGCCCGCGATGCCAAGCGGCCGTTCTCGATCCTGCTGGTCGACGGCCACATGCCCGCGATGGACGGCTTCGGCCTCGTCGAGACCATGAGGGGCGAACCAGGTCTCTCGGACACGGCCATTATCATGCTGACCTCCGCCGGCCGTCCCGAGGATATCGCCCGATGCCGCCGGCTCGGTCTGGCAGGCTACCTGACCAAGCCCGTGCGGCAATCAGACCTTCTCGACGCGATCCTGCGGATTGCGAGCGGCGACCGCCCTCGCACCGGGAGAATCCCCACGACGGGGCGCGCAGCGGGGCGAAGTCGCCGCCGCCTGCGGGTCCTTCTCGCCGAGGACAATCTCGTGAATCGAGAGCTCGCCATCAGCCTGCTCCGCAAGCGTGGGCACACGGTCTCGGTCGCCGTGGATGGGCGCGACGCGCTCGCCGTGTACGACCGGCTCGGCGGGGAGGCTTTCGACGTCGTCCTCATGGACGTGCAGATGCCCGTGATGGGAGGATTCGAGGCGACGAAGGCCATCAGGGAACGGGAGAAGGCCAGCGGCTACCACCTGCCGATCGTTGCCATGACCGCCCACGCCATGAAAGGGGACCGCGAGCGTTGTCTCGCTGCCGGCATGGATGGATATGTCTCGAAGCCGATCCAGGAGGCGGTGCTCTGGAACGCCATCGAGACGCTGGTGCCCGACCCACGCCGTATCGTATCCAGGACCAGGCGAAAGCCTGTCAGAACGCGGGGCCGCAATGGAAAGACGACCGGAGCGAGTGAGGCCATCGTGGCGCAGATGGGGGGGGACCTGAAATTGGCTCGCAGAGTCGGACGGCTCTTCCTGACAGATTATCCCGTCACGCTGTCGAAGATTCGGAAGGCGATCGCGCGCCAGGACGCCGAAACCGTGAGGAGCGAAGCGCACGCGCTGAAAGGCTCCGTCGCCAACTTCGCAGCGCCGGCCGCCGCCGCGTCGGCCGCCGCGCTGGAAAGGCTGGGCCGCTCCGGCAACCTGGAGAAGGCGCAGGAAGTCTATGCAACCCTCCGAGTGCATCTCAAGCAGGTCGAACGTGCCCTCGCGGTGCTTGGAGTGAAGACGCGCTCCCCGGCCGCGAGGAAAGGAGGCCCATGAGGCAAATGAGCCGAATCCTTGTGGTCGAGGACGATCGAGCCACACGCCACCTGATTGGCGGCGTGTTGAGAAAGGCCGGCTTTTCGGTCACGACGGTGCAGGACGGGGCCGGAGCCGTGAGGCTGGTCCGGTCCAAGCCGTTCGACCTGATGCTGCTCGACATCTGGATGCCGCGCATGAACGGGCTGGAGGTGCTGGCGAAGCTGCGGGACACGCCGGCTCGTCCCCGAGTGGTCGTGATGACATCCGATGACACGCCGGAGACTCTCCTGCAGGCCGTGCGTGAACACGCCCATCATTATGTGAAGAAGCCCGTGGACCCCGTGGCGCTGGTGGAGCTGTTGAGCGAGGTGCTGGAAGCCGGGCCCGTGCCGCCGACGATCGAGGTGGTCTCGGCGCGGCCGGCCTGGGTGGAGCTCCTCGTGCCCTGCGATCGCGAGGCGGCGGCGCTCATCCAGGGCTTCCTCGAGCAGCTCGACACGGGTTTGTCGGACGAAGTGCGTGACTCGGTCGCCTACGCGTTCCGCGAGCTCCTGCTCAACGCCATCGAATGGGGCGGCCGGCTCGATCCCACTCGCAAGGTCCGGATCGCCTGTTTGCGCGCCAAACGCATGCTCCTGTATCGAATCGCCGATCCGGGGCCGGGGTTCAGATTCGAAGGGCTCGTGCATGCGGCCGCGGGCCAGCCGGCCGAAACCCCGATCGCCCACGTGGACGAGCGCGAGAAGAAGGGGTTGCGCCCGGGCGGGTTCGGGATCGTGACGGTGCGGGCCATGGTCGACGAGCTGATCTACAACGAGGCCCAGAACGAAGTCGTGTTCGTGAAGTATCTCGACTGATCGGCCGCTCGCGCTGTGGTCAGGTCGACTGCCCGCGGTACGCGCGCTCCAGCTGCGCGATGTCGAGCTTCTTCATCTGGAACATCGCTTCAATGACCCGCTTGGACTTGGCCGGGTCCCGGTCCTGAATCATCTCCAGCGTGGCCGTGGGGACGATCTGCCACGAAAGGCCGAACTTGTCCTTCAGCCAGCCGCACTGCACCTCCTTGCCGCCGTCGGAGGTGAGCTTGCCGCTCTACTGCCTCCTCGGCGTTCGCATCGAACCATAGAAATGGCGTGATCTTCTGGCTGCCTGGCATCGGTCATCCTCTTTTCCCTCGGGCGGGGACCTCGCGACACTCCATGATCGCCACCGGCGCGGCTTCACCAATGATTATCCGACCTACTTCGGACTCTCTTCGGCCTCGTCACATTCGATCGCCGCCCGAAGAAGGCCCACGAAGTAATTCGCGCGCTGTGGACCCATTGAGTCCGCAGCGACTGAGTCTCGTCGAAGACCCAGCCGCCGCGTGACCCTACTTCTTCTTGTAGGTGATCTCCATCATCTTCATTTCCTTGCCGTCCGGTCCCGGGGTGAACATCTCGAAGATTTCGGTTTTCGGATCGGTCCACTTCAGCGTCATCCGAGCCGTGATCAGAGTCTTCTTGATCGGCTCGGTCCAGCTGCCCGTGAAGGTGCAGTTCTTCACCTGCGCGTCGCATGTGCCTTCGCTCAGCATGATGCCGGTGGACATCGAGTCGTTCCAGGTCGACCAGTACTTGCCGGTGACGTTGTCATACCCGAACATGCCGCGGCCCGTGTAGGGCATGCCCATCATCGTGCTGCTGGTCTCCTCGACGAGCACGCGTCCTCCCAGCGCCATGGTGCGTGTCGCCGTTCCCTTCTCCTCCACCGGCGGCGCGCCCGGCCCGGGCCATGACTTGATCGTCAGATCGTAGTTACCCGCCGAGGACGCCAGGGCCTGGTGCGGGGCGCCCGGCGTGCCTGCCTTCATGTAGGCTTCCATTTCGGCTTTCTGTTCCGGAGTCATCTCCGGCTGCTTTCCCGTCTGCGCCATCGACAGCGACAGCGTGGCGAGCATGGCGAGCGCGATTCCTGAAGCGTGGTGCATCCTTCATCCTCCTCCAGACATGAATTTGCTGCGGGGCTTTGGGCACGAAGCCTGAGTATACCCTTGGCGAGGGTTCTGGGCGCACACCCTGTGTACCTCGGGATCGCCCCGACCTGCGCCGCGCGCGGGGCGCGTGATATCATCGCCCCCAATCTGAATTCAGGAGGATCCGATGCAACGCACCCCAGTCCTGGTCCCAGGAATCGCCGGCGTCATTCTGTTACTCGGGAGTCTCTGCGAAGGGGGCACTGCCGCCTCCACGAGCTGGCCCGGCATGAGGGGGCCGAGCCACGACGGCGCGGTGCGCGAGGCCAGTCTGGTGGCGCCCGGCGGCAAGACCGCGCTGGCGCTCGGATGGAAGCGTGCCCTCGGTTCAGGTTACTCGGTGGTCGCAGCCGGCGACGGGCGCGTCGTGGCGATGTTCTCGTCGGGCGACGGGGATTTCGCCGCGGCGTTCAAGCAGGAAACCGGCGAGGAGCTGTGGCGCTATCGCATCGAGGAGATCTACAACGGCCACGACGGCTCCCATGACGGTCCCATCGCCTCCCCCTTGATGGCGCAAGGACGCGTCTACGGGCTGAGCCCTCGGGGCATCCTGTTTGCCATCGACGCGGCCACGGGCAAGGCAGTCTGGTCGAAGAACCTGGTGTCCGAGCTGGGCGCCAAGTCCCCATTCTATGGATTCACCACGTCGCCGATCCTGGTGGACGGCACGCTCGTCGTGCAGACCGGAGCCGGCGCGGGCAAGGAAATCTCGGGCTTCCGTCCCGCGGACGGCACGCTCGTGTGGTCCGCCGGCGACGACGACATCAACTATCAGACGCCCATCGCGGCGACCATCGGCGGCAAGGCCCAGGTCGTCGCCGCCGGGGGCAGGATGCTCCGCGGCATGGATGCCGCGACCGGCAAGGTCCTCTGGAGCTACGAGCACAAGGGAGACCAGAGCGTAATGGGCGGCCAGAAGCTCATCCCGGTGCCAGCCGGCGAGAACCGGTTCCTGCTGGTCAACAAGGAAGACTCCTCGACCATGATCCGCGTCACCCCGGGTGATGGGGGCAAGTACCGTGTCGAGGAGCTCTGGTCGAAGAACTCCATCCGGGGCACATACGTGATCCCCGTCTTTCATGATGGATACGTGTACGGCGTGAGCGGCTTCATCCTGACCTGCGTGGATGCCGCCACCGGAGAGACGAAGTGGAAATCGCGCGAGCCGGGCGATGGCTTCGTGACGCTCGTCGGCGGGCACCTCGTGGTGATCACGAAGCAGGGAACGCTTCACATCGCCGAGGCAGCTCCGACCGGCTACCACGAGCTGGCCCGCATGCCCTTGTTCGACGAGCAGTCGTGGTCGGCCGTGGCCTATGCCGATGGACATCTCTTCGCCAGGAGCATGGGGCATCTGGCCAGAATCGACGTGGTCGGCCAGGCGGCAACGCCCCCTCCCATGACCGCGGCCAGCTCATGGATGCAGGAGACCGGTTTTGGCCGATTTCTCGCCGAGACGTCGAAATCGTCCAATAAAGCCGCCGTGATAGATAGCTATCTCAAGACCCAGAAGGCATTCCCAATCGTCGAGGACACCGGAGTCGTGCACTTCGTCTATCGTGGCAAGGCGAACGACGTCGCGATCGTGGGCGACATGATCGGAGACCGGCGTGAAGACCCGATGGTCCGATTCGCGGACACGGACCTCTTCTACTATTCGACCCGGCTCGAGACGGACGCGTCGGTCACATACGGCTTCATCGTCGACTACGAAAAGCCGGCGGCCGATCCACGCAACCCGCGCAAGGCCACCGGCTACTTTGGCGATGTCTCGTTGCTCGCGATGCCGGCCTGGAGGCCGGCGGAGACGGCCGCGCCCTCCGATGCGGCGCGCCAGGGGCGCCTCGAGACGCTGGAGTTCACGAGCCGCGCCGGCGGCAAGGAAAAAAAGCGAACCGCGCAGGTCTATCTGCCCGCCGGCTACGACACGCGGGCCGGAAGCCGTTTTCCGACGCTCTACGTCCACGATGGCAAGGACGCTCTCGACAAGGGCGGGATGAAGAGCGTGCTCGACGGAATCATCGGCACGAAGGTGGAGCCGCTCATCGCCGTGTTCGTCATCCCCGACCCTGACAACCCGCAGGGAGAGTTCTGGCAGGTGGACCCCTACGTGGAGATGATCGCCACCGAGCTGGTTCCGAAGGTCGACGAGAAATACCGGACCGTGCGGGAACCCTCGGCGCGCGCATCCGTTGGCGCGGGTGGCGGCGCGAACGAGGCGCTGGCCTGCGTCTTGAAGCATCCGGAGTTGTTCCGGCGTGTCGGCAGCCAGTCGGCCTGGGTGCTGCGCCGCTCGGACTACGAGGGGCAGCTTCCCGATGCCGACAAGCAGCCGTTGGTGGTCTTCCTGAAGTGGGGCACGTACGATATGCGCTCCTCGCGGGAGGCGTGGGACACCACACGGGGCAATCGTGAGCTGTGGGACTTGCTGCGCGACAAGGGCTACCGGCCCTCGGGAGGCGAGTCGCCCGAAGGCATCGGCTGGACCTTCTGGCGAGGCCATACGGACGAGATGGTCGCCGCTCTGTTCCCCAGGCAAGGAGAATAGACGCACCCGCGACCATGCCGCTGTCCACCGGTTCCCGGCTGGGTCCATTCCTCGTCGTCTCTTCGCGCGGCTCGGGCGGCATGGGTGAGGTCTGTCGTTCCGACCGAACCGGGTCAGGAATTCCTATGCGCTGATTCAGGTCCGCCCCGATATCTCGATTCCGGCATCTGTGCGATGCTTTTCTTGAACCCCGGTGGATCGCTCCCCCCGGCGAACAGCCAGAACGCTGAGATGTGAGGTTGGGGACGGGCGAGGGATTGAAGGCTCACGAAGCTTGGCGGTCGAAGGAGAAGGCATGCAGGCAGTCACCACGAATCCAACGCAGAAGTACGGTGTCGTATCGGCTTCCAGAATCATCGGCGAGGCGGTGGTCAATCGCCAGAATGAGAATCTGGGCAAGATCCACGAGCTGGTGATCGATGCCAAGGAGGGCAGGCTGGCCTACGCGGTTCTCTCCTTCGGTGGCTTCATGGGTATGGGGAACAAGCTGTTCGCGCTGCCCTGGAATGCATTCGAGTTCGCCACGGGCGAGAACAAGCTCGTCCTCAGGGTGGACAAGGAAAAACTGAAGTCCGCTCCGGGGTTCGACCAGGACGCCAAGTGGCCGGATTTCGCGGACAGGACTTGGGGGGACACCATCTACAGCTACTACGGCTACGATCCCTACTGGAAGCAGTAGGTCTCGCGACCCGGGCACTCGCCGGTGCCATCGGCTTGAGTCGGCGGGCGCACATCCCGGATCGTGAATTGTCTCTGGCGGTCATCCGCCGGACGAGAAAGCGGAGGAATGGAGAATGAGCACGAACATGCTGATACTCTTGATCGTGCTGCTGCTTCTGTTCGGCGGGGGTGGCGGTTACTACTGGACGAGGGGCAGAAGGTAGGGGCTTCAGCGAGCGCTTTGCGGCGGATCGTACTGCAAACTACGAGTTGGCTCCGCGGTCTTCTCCATCAACGGGTGCCACGCATACAGCAGCGTCCGATCCTTGACCTCGTCGATGAAGGTCCTGGCGATCTCGGGCCGGACAGCCGGACAGCCATGGCTTCGGCCCAGGCGTCCAAGCTTGTGCGCGACTTCTTCGTCGACATAGGGTGCGCCATGGACCACGATGGTGCGCGCTTCGGCGTGATCGTTGAGGCCTGGGTCCATCCCGCGCAGGCGTAGCGAGTATCCATTCTTGCCGATGTAGGTATCGCCGGTCACGAACGCTCCGAGCGACGTCTTGAGGCTGCCTTCCTCGTTCGAGAATGACTCCGTCAGGTCCTCGCCCGAGTTCCGCCCGTGCGCCACCAGCTCGTGCAACAACAGGCTACGCGAGGCCAGGTCGAATACCCACATTCTCTTGGTCGTGGACGGCAAGCCGTAGTCGATCACGGTGAGGAGCGGGCGGGCGATTTCCCCGCGGGACTGCAGGGCCTCCCAGGCGGCAAGAGCCGACCGGAGCGCCTCCGGCCTCAGAGTGGGCGCCGCACTCAACAACGCCGTTTCTATCGCGGGTGTGGTCATGACCGACGGCGTCATCGGCGCCTGAAGACCCGCGGGAGCCGTAAGAGTCGCGGCGGAGGCGTAGGCTGACAGCGCTGCCGCGGTCAGGGACAAGGCCAAAAACACCAGGAGAAGGCGGGGCACCGGCTTCATCGATGTAACACTACAGTCAATCAAGGTAGTTCGCCAGGTTGACCAAGCGAAATGGTGGATTTCGGGTTTATCTGGAGGTAGTTACCCGGTCTAGGGCCGTCCGCTGGGGTCCGTCGAGTTCGTACACGTCTTGTCCGAACCGCAGCTGGCCCGACTGGTCGGCCCAGGCCGTTAGATAAAGGATGTGGATCGGCACCTGCGGTTTCACCGGAATGTGGCGCTCCTCGGTGGTTTCCAGTGCCTCGCGCAGCTCGTCCCGCGCCGAGTCGCCTAGAAGCAGCCCCGCCAGCTCCAGAGGCTTTTCAACGCGGATGCAGCCGTGGCTGAGATCCCTGTCCGCCTGGCCGAACAGGCTCCGGGCCGGCGTATCGTGCAGGTAGATGTTGTACTCGTTCGTGAGGTGGAACTTCACGCGGCCCAGGGCGTTCTCGGGTCCGGGATCCTGGCGCAGATGATACGGGAACTTCCCGTCGCCGATCTCATCCCAGTCCACCTTCGAGGGCTTTACCTCTTGCGCGTCTTCCCCGGTACCCTCCAGAATGCGAAGCCCATGGCGCTCGAACGCCTTGGGGTCGTCGCGCAGCTCGGGAAGGTATTCTCCAAGGGCGATGCTCTCCGGGACATTCCACGGCGGATTGGCGACGATGGCCACGATGTTGTCGCTGAAGACCGGCGTCGGCTTCAAAGCCTTGCCGACGACGATCCGTGTGCTCCAGACGGAGGCGCCGCCTCGCGCCAGTTCGAGATGGAATCCCGGGATGTTCACGAGGACATGCGGGTCGCCGAGCTGGCGGGGAATCCACCGGTACCGCTCCAGGTTCAGCTCGACTTGGCGGATCCTCCAGCCGACGGGCCGGTTGAGCTCAGCCAGCGTGGCCGCGCCGAGCTTTCCATCGGGCTGGAGCCCGTGATGCTCCTGAAAGTGCCGCACTGAATCGGCGAGCGCGCCGTCGTACAGCTCGCCGGCGTCGGCGTCGGTCTGCCCGGCATCCCCGGAGAGGCGCTGCCGCAGCAGGGCGACTCGGGGCCCGCGCGAGCCCGGCTTGAGCTCGGGGCCCTCGGGAATCTTCGGCCATCCGCCGGCGGCCTCGATGTCGCGCAAATCTTTGAGCGCTTTCCGAAGGCGTTCGTAGCCAGTGTGCGGCGGAGGCAGTGCCTCGAGCAACTTCGGAAGGCTGCCGCCCTTGAGGGCCTGCTCCAGCCCGGAAAGCAGGTCAAGCTCCGGAGGATTGGTATGCCAGTCGTCCCGAACCTCGTCGGGGTGCACGCGACCCGACGACAAGTCAGATGCATATCGGAGAAAGGCGGCGGTCATGAGCAGGTCGAAGTCGGCCAGGCGGGCGGCGAGGTCCTCGTCTGGAGCGGGTTTACCTATCCTGGCCGCCAGGAAATCAAGCCGGCCCAGCGCATAGTCTTCGGGAGCCAGACCATGCTCGCCGGAGCGCCGGAGAGTTTCGAGAAGGCTTTTGGCCGTGGGGAGGATCTCGCCCGATGGATCGCACCAGGCAAGACGGTGCCCGTTGCTGGAATAGAACTTCGTCAGAGTTTCGCGCGTCGGGAAGACAGGGTTGGCGCCTTTCGCCCCTCCAGTCACCGGCACGGGGGTCACCCTTAACTGCTGTGTCAGCGCCTGCTGCACATCGTCGCGCGTCGGATCCGGCCGCCCCAAGTCGACCACCGACTTCAGCCGCTCTTCGAGGCGCGTCAGGATCGGGTCGCGCGAGCCGCAGGACATGGCCGTCGCAAGCAAGATGAGCATGAAGGTTTTTCGCATGATTGCAGCCATCCTAGTCGACACAGCAACAATTTGCATGCGGCGGTCCAGCCATCCAGTGATACCGGTTACCTATTCAACGTCACCGTTCCATCGTGGCGACATCGGCAACGTCGAGGTTGGAGCCAACGGTAAGGGGTCGCTCACGCTGACCACAGCCCTCTGGACAATCGGCGGGTCGACGGAGTCCGACGTGGTCGGCAAGGGCTTTATCGTGCACGCCAAGGCGGATGATTTCACGACCCAGCCGACCGGCAACGCCGGCGGGCGGATCGGCTGCGGCATCGTGGTGCCTGCCCGCTGATCAAGGAGTCAGCCAGAGCTTCAGCGCCATCGCGATCACCGTGACCGTGACCACCCGGCGGATCCAGGCATGGCCCTTGAGCACGCTCATCCGCGCCCCGAAGAATCCCCCCAGGAGAGTCCCCGCGGCCAGCGCGAAGCCGTGAATCCACGAGACCTGCCCCTGCCAGGCGAAGATGGCCAGCGAGAGCGGAGTGGAAATCAGCACGCACAACACTTTCAGCGAGTTGCCCCGCACCAGGTCGTAGCCGGCCAGCGTCGTGACGACGAGCAGCAGGAAGCCGACGCCCGCCTGCACGAAGCCGCCGTAGATGCCGGCCAGGAAGAGTCCGCAGGCGGCGGCGGGCCCGAGGTGCGCGGTCGCGGACGTGGCGTTTCCACGGCGTGGGCGTATCGGATCCCAGAGGGTCCACAGGCTCATGACGATCATGAGGGCGACAAGGATGTCCCGGAAGGTGTCATCGGCGATGCGTGTCGCGGCCCAGGTGCCCAGCACCGCGCCGAGCGTGGAAGGGACGCCGCCCGAAAGGAGCCAGCTCTTCTCGAACACGCCATCGCGGCGGAAGCTCCAGACCGCGGCGACGTTCTGCGACAGGATGCCGACGCGGTTGGTTCCGTTGGCGACGACGGGGGGCAGCCCCATGAAGATCAAGATGGGGAGCGACAGGAAGGAGCCCCCTCCTGCCACGACGTTCAGCAGGCCGGTCGCCAGGCCCGTCGCGAAGAGCAGGGGATAGGACCAGAGCTCCAAAGGCATCCGGGGGATGCTATCAGACCTCGGCGGGCTTGCGCTGCTTCTCGTCCAGCTCGGCCCATCTGGCGTAGAGGCGGTCGACCACGGCCCGAAGCTCGTCGAGCTCCAGGTGGCGCTCGTGCAAGGCCACCGCGTCCGCCGCGATCGAGGGATCCTCGGCGCGCCGCCGCGCCTGAGCGACCTTCTCCTCCGCCGCCAGCACGGCTGCTTCCATGCCGTCCCACTCGCGCTGCTCGAGGTAGCTGAGCCTTCGGGCGCCGAATCGAGGAGGCTTCGATCCCGCCGCGCCCGACACGTCCCGTCGCGGTGGCGCAGCGGCCGGGGGCGGCGTCCGCCTCGCGGTCTCCCACTGATCGTAGTCGGCGTACCGGCGCGCGCCGCCGCGGCCGTCGAGCGCGAGAACCTGGGTCGAGACGCGATCGAGCAGGAACCTGTCGTGGCTCACCAGCACGAGGGCGCCAGGGAACTCGAGCAGTGCTTCCTCGAGCACCTCGAGGGCCGGGATGTCGAGGTCGTTGGTCGGCTCGTCGAGCACCAGCAGGTCGGCCG
>Ga0075429_100003769_pt1 | contig 12926 bp, 12 predicted proteins | sample RhiMetdeltSRZDD3_FD_75295 | JGI IMG/M metagenome (GOLD analysis project Ga0075429, IMG submission 75295) | Populus rhizosphere microbial communities from Tennessee, USA - Rhizosphere MetaG P. deltoides SRZDD3 | ecosystem: Host-associated > Plants > Roots > Rhizosphere > Soil | place: USA...
AGGATTAGTTGAGCACCACCACCGCTACCAGGGCGGCCAGGATGGCGGCCACCACGGGTACGGCGGCCCCGACCAGCGGCGCCAGCAGGACGAGCAGCACCGCGGCCGGGTACGCCACCACGACCGCACCGCGCCGGTGCGGCCAGGCGTGCAGCACGAACACGCTCGTCAGGTAGACCGCGACGGGGACGGCGACCGCGTACCCGGCCGCCCGGTCCGAGAGGTGCCCGGTGTGCGTCGCGTGATCCGCCGCGACCGCCAGCCCGGCCCCGACCGCCGCCGCCGAGGCGAAGACGACGTAGTGGCCGTACCCCCAGAATATGGCTCTGCGCAACGAGGTGAGCAGCTCCCAGTCGGAGCGGTCGAAGTACAGCCACCACATCGCGAACACGATGACGAGCCCGCCGGCGACGAGCGGTACGAGCCGGTCGGCGGGGATACCGGTGTCCACCCCGGCCTCGATCGCGAACGTCGCCGACAGGATGGACTCGCCGAGCACGATGAGCGTGAACAGGCCGTACCGCTCGGCGATGTGCCGGGGATGCCACGGGGTCACCTCCGCCCGCTCGGCGAACACGGGGACGAGCAGCTCGGCGGCGACAAGGACTCCGAACCCGGCCGCGAAGTACTCCTGCGGCAGCCAGAGCCGCGCGATCCAGCCGATCTGCGTGATCGTGATGCCGAGGGCGTACCGGAGGTCGGTCCGCCGCCGCGCCGGATCGGACCGGGCCGCGCGCAGCCACTGGGTGACCATCGCGAGACGCATCAACACGTACCCGAGCGTGACGATGGCGAGGTTGGCGTCGTCGAAGGCGCTCGGGATCCCGGCCGCCAGGATCAGCGCCCCGGCGATCTGCACCAGCGTGGTCAACCGGTACGGCACGTCGTCGCAGTCGTAGGCCGAGGCGAACCAGGTGAAGTTCATCCAGGCCCACCAGATGCCGAAGAACACCTGCAGGTAGCTCAGTACCGAATGTCCGACGGCCCCCTCGGCCAGGCCGTGATGCAGGAACGAGCTCGCCTGCGCGACCGCCACGACGAAGCACAGGTCGAAGAGCAGCTCCAGCGGGGTGGCGCTGCGGTGCGGCTCGTCGGGCGGCCGCGGCGCCATCGTCGTGCGCCAGCCGCGCCGCGCCTCGGGTTCCATGGCCCGATCATCGCAGGCGACCCCGTGCGTCAGACGGTGACTGACACCAACCGGCGGCCGTCGAGCGTGACCACGTCGACCGACGCCACCTGATCGGCCGGCACCAGCGCCGAACCGTCGAGCGTCGTGCCGTCCTGCTCACCCTTGGCCGAGACCAACCAGCTTCCGGCCACGACCGGAGACCCGTCGCGGGTACGCACGACGAGCTGGCACTTCTCCCCGGCCTTGACGTGCTCCACCGTGGCATGGACGCGCACCCAGCCGATCGCCGGCGTGAGGCCCACGGTCATCGCCGCGCCGGTGGTCGCGTCGGTGGCCGACGCGGAGCGGAAGCCGGACACCACGACCGTCGGGCTCGGCCGGGCTTGAGTCTCCACTGTGGACACCCGCTGCCGCCCGATGAGGACGCCGCCGCCCAGCGCGAGCACGAGCAGGCCCACCACGGCCGCGGCGACGAGGATGGTCCGCTGCCGCCCCGTGCGCGACCTCTCCGACCGGACGGCCCGCAGGGTCCGCTGCAGCAGCAGGTCGCCGCCGGGGGGCGGCCCTTCCAGAAACGCTTCCGGGGGTACGTCGCCCAGCATCTCGTTCAGCGCCGAGAGCTCGGTCAGCTCGCGGCGGCAGTCGGCACACGTGGCGACGTGCTCGTCGACCGCGCGGATGTCGTCGGCGTCAAGCACGCCCAGCGCGTACGCGCCGAGCAGCGTGCGGTCGTGCTCCCCGCCGGTCATGACGTCACCTCCATCGCGGTGCGCAGTGCCCGGAGCGCGTGGTACGAGCGGGACTTGACCGTACCCGCCGGCACGCCGAGTACCTCGGCCGCTTCCGACATGGTCCGGTCGCGGTAGTACAGCTCGACGAGTACGCTGCGGTGCTCGGGCGAGAGCCGGTCGAGCGCGTCGAGGACGACGACCGAGTTCACGACCGCGTCGGCGTGGTCCCGCGCGACGGGTGGCGTACCCGGGGACTCGGCGACCTCGGTCGGCCGGATCGCCTTGGCGCGCAACCGATCGGTGATGATGTTGCGCGCCACGGTGAGCAGCCAGCCGCGCACCGAGCCCTTCTCGTTGACCAGCGCGTCGGCGTGCCGCCAGGCGCGCAGCAGCGTCTCCTGCACGACGTCCTCCGCGGCGGCCCGGTCACCGGTCAGCCGCGTGGCGTACGCCAGCAGGCTGTGCCCGTGCTCGGAGTAGAGCGAGCGGATCAGCGCCTCGTCGCTGCCCTGCCCGCTGCGCCGGGTCCAGGGACCGGCGATCCTCACGCGTACCCTCCCCAGGTCCGGTGGTCGGCTCGCCATCTTACGCCGTGGGACCGGGACGGGCATCAGTACGTCGACCATGACTGTCCTCAGTGGACGCCGGTACGGGCGGGGCCGGAGCCCCGCCCGATCGAGGGCACAGACAGCGTCAGCGGCCTAGTAGCCGGGCGGCGGCGCGGCGGCCGGCTGGGCCGCGGCCTTTTTGCCCTGCGGGGTCGCGGCGAACCAGGTGCCGCCCACGCCCTGGCCCTTGGCGTCGCCGGGCGCGGTGTCCTGCGCGAACAGGTACAGCGGCCAACCGGCCAGCGTCACCTGCTTGGAGCCGTCCTGCCGGGTCACCAGGCCGACGAGCGACTGGTCGACGCCCTGCAGCGACACGGCGTCCGTCGTGGCGATGACCGGCGGCCATTTAGCCGCGCAGTCGCCGTTGCAGTTGGACACCGGCGGCTTGGCGCTGTCCTTGTCGAAGCGGTACAGCGTGCGGCCGTTGCCGTCGGTGACGACCTGGCCGAGATTGCTGACCGTGCTGACGTTGAGGCGTACCGAGGCGTTCTGTGTCGCGGGTCCGACAGTCTGCGTCGAGGGCTTTCCGGTGCTGCAGCCGGGCAGCAGGACGAGGCCGAGCGCGGCGCCGGTCACGAGCAGGGCGGTACGGGTGCGGGTCATTGTCCCCTCCGGGGTCTGCGGTGCTCGCATGGACACCGCACACACGAGCACCCGGCCCGGGACGGTTCACCGCTTCTGTGTGACCCGGTTCATATAGTCGCGCATCCATCCGTCGGTGCTCCGCGCGAGCCAGAGTGCGAGCACCTCCGGGTGCATGACGTCGCGGTACCGCGCGATCCGCTCCGTCGCGCCGGCGTGGAGCTGGCGCTTGCTCACCCGGTACGTGTCGGGCGGTACGGAGGTCGCGAGCTCGCGGGCCACCTGGGTCGCGCGGTCCACCACCGCGTCGGGCGCGACCAGTTCGTCGACGTACCCGCGGGCCAACGCCTCGGCCGGGGGGTACGTGCCGCCGAACAGCACCGCGCGCCGCTGCTCCTGCGTACCGATCGTGTACCGCAACGGTTCCAGTGCGGCGACCGGGAACGGGACTCCGACGAGCTGCTCGGGTACGCCCACCCGGCCGTGACTGTCGGCCATCACCCGGTGGTCGCAGCAGGCCGCGAAGATGCAGCCTCCCGCGATCGCGTGCCCGTTGAGCCCGGCGACGACCGGCTTGCCGACCGCGAACACGGTCTCGAACGCCGTACCCAACGCGACGAGGAAGGCCTCCACGTACTCGGGGCCGTCGTCGAGGATCCGCCACAGGTCGACGCCGGCGGAGAACGCCTTTCCCGTACCGGTGAAGACGATCGCGGCCGTCGCCGGGTCCTCGTCGAGCGCGGCGAACGTACGGGAGATTCCGGTGACGAGATCCAGGTCCAGCGCGTTGACCGGACCGTGGGCGAGGCGGACGGTCGTGACGCCGTCCTCGGTCGAAAGCTCGATCACAGCCGGGACGCTACACCGTCGCGTACTGTCATGATTCCAGCCGAAGCCGCATACCCGACAAGGCCTCTCGTACCAGTGAGTAACTGTCCATTGTGGAGCGGAAGGGCAACCGGCCGGTGGAGGGTGGCCCACGGCGGGCGTTCCTATCCTGAGCCGATGGCCCTGACCGATGAGGCGATCAACCGGATCAAGGAGATGATCGTCTCCGGTGAGCTGCGCCCCGGCGACCGGCTGCCCAAGGAGGGCGACCTCGCGGCGCGCCTGGGGTTGTCGCGGAACTCGCTGCGGGAGGCGGTCCGCGCGCTGTCGCTGATCCGGGTGCTCGACGTGCGGCAGGGTGACGGTACGTACGTGACGAGCCTGCGGCCGGAGCTGCTGCTCGCCGCCGTCACGTTCGTCGTCGACTTCCACCGCGACGAGAGCGTGCTGCACCTCCTGGAGGTCCGGCGCATCCTCGAGCCGGCGGCGACGGCGATGGCCGCCCGGGCGATGTCCGACGACGACATCGCTGCGCTCTGCGTGCCGCTCGACGCGTTCGACCAGGTGGCGAGCCGGGCCGAGACCGGCGCGTCGGACGCCGCGGCGCTGATGGCGGCCGATCTGGAATTCCACCGGCGCATCGCGGCCGGGTGCGGCAACCCCGCGCTCGCCTCCCTCGTCGACAGCCTGTCGGCGCCCACGGTCCGCGCGCGGATCTGGCGCGGGTTGACCCAGCAGGATGCGATCGCGCGCACGATCGACCAGCACACGGCGATCTACCGTGCCCTCGTCGCGCGGGAGCCGGAGGTCGCGCGCGCCTGGGCGACGGTCCACGTCGCCGATGTGGAGGAATGGCTGCGCCGGGCCCGGCCGTGACGCGTGGGGCGTGCACTCACGCGTGTGCACAGGAAACTCCCAGATTTCCCTCAGGTCTGCCTCAGGCCTGTGTCGCACGCTGAGAACCAGTGGCAGCGGACCACACCAAAGGAGCCCGTGATGACCGCCCTCGTACCGGCCGCCAACGACACCTTCTGGATGACCGCCGTTCTGCGCCCGGCGGGGGTGCTAAGCGGCTCCGCCATCGAGAAGTTCGTCGAGAGCCTCATGGGGCTGGCGGAACGCGCGAACCTGGTCATCGTCAGCCTGGTCGCCGCGACCGTGCCCGCGCCGGCCGTACTGGCAAGGGCCCTGCGCCGCCCCGGAGCGGCGTTGTCCGGGCCGGATCGGTGCCTGCTACTGGTGGGTGCCGACGACGAACTGCTGCGCGCGCTGGCGCAGCAGGGCGGCGAGATCGCCACCGTCCGGCCCGAGCGCCGCCTGAAGGCGCTGGAAGAGGCCGCCCACTGATTGATGTCGGGGACCTTGCGGGTGTGAGGGGGTCACTACCCGCAACGTCCCCGACATCACGAGCCGACGCCCACGTTTCCCGCCGCCCCGCGCCGGGCACAGGACTCCCGGAAGGGAAACCTGTCTGCGGGGAGGGCCGGCTCAGGGGGTGTCATATATGCGCATCGGCCTGGTCACCATGCAGGCCGCGGAGCAACGTTTCTATGTCGTGGAGGTCGCCGGGGTACTCGGGCGGGCCGGCCACGATGTCCGCGTGTACACCCGCCGCGACACCCCTGACCAGCCCGATCCGACCGGCGTGACGGTCGAGTACGGCCCGGCCGGCCCACCCGAGCCGCTCGAGGACGATGCCCTGCTCCCGTACGTCGACGAGTTTGCCGCCTGGCTCGGCGAGCGGTGGCGCGACTGGCGGCCCGAGCTCGTCCACGCCCACTTCTGGCTGAGCGGGCTCGCCTCGGTGGCGACCGCGCACGAGCTGGGCCTGCCCGTCGTGCAGACGTACCACTCGCTGGGCTCGATCCGGCGGCGCTGGTACGGGCGGGCGGAGCCGGTCACCCGGGAGCGGGTACGCCACGAACGGGCGCTTGGCCGTAGCGTCGACCGCGTGATCGCGCAGTGCCAGGCGGAACGGGTCGAGCTCGTCCGCCTCGGCGTACCCCGGGAGGCGATTTCGGTCGTCCCGTCCGGGGTGGACACCGGCCTGTTCACGCCGGACGGCCCCGGCGTCCCCGACGCGGCCGAGGGGCGGCGCCGCATCCTCGCCGTCGGGCGGCCGTCGCTGCCCAACGGCTTCCACGAGCTGATCTCCGTGCTGCGGCTCGTACCCGACGCGGAGCTGGTGATCGCCGGTGGGCCGCCTCCCGACCGGCTCGACGAGGACCCGGGCGCCGAGCGCATGCGTCACTTCGCCGAGCGCGCCGGGGTCGCCGACCGGGTACGCCTCGTCGGCGCCGTACCCGTCGCGCAGATGCCGGCGTGGTACCGGTCGGCGGACGTGTACGCGAGCACGGCGGCGTACGAGGCCTTCGGCATGCCGGCCGTCGAGGCGATGGCCTGCGGCGCGCCGGTCGTCGCGTACGCGGTCGGGGCGCTGCTGGACAGCGTGGTGCACCGGGTGACGGGGCTCCTCGTACGCCCGCACGACGTCCGCGGCTTCGCCACGATGCTCCGCCGGCTGCTGCACAGCGAGGTGGACCGGCTGGCGTACGCGGATGCCGCGGTCGACCGCGCCCAGGTGCGCTACGACTGGCGGCGGGTGGTCGTCGATCTCGAAGGCGCGTACGCGGCCGCCCGGGTGGCCGGATGATCCCCGACCTCACCTGCCTCGTCGAGCGCGACTTTCCGGTCGCGCTCGTACGCCTGTGCGGACGCCTCGACCGCCGGACGAGCACCCAGGCCCGTACCGCGCTCAGCCGGTGCCTGGCCGAGCAGCCGACCGCCCTCGTCATCGACCTCGCCGAGCTCTCGGTCAGCGACGACCTCGTGCTCGGGCTCCTGCGTACGCTCGCCGAGCGCGCGGTGCACTGGCCGGGCGCGGCGATCCTGCTCTGCGCCGCCAACCCCGAGGTGACGGCCGCACTCGGGCGGGTGGCCGGGCCGGTGCCGTTCTTCGCCACCCGGGCGGCGGCCATGGACGAGGCCGGGCGCCAGCCGGTGCCACCCCGGGTGCGGCAGGTCTACCCGCCGGCGATCGAGGCGCCGCAACATGCGCGCACGCTTGTCGCCGGTGCCTGCACCGCGTGGGGCGTACCGGGTGCGGTGTCGACCGCCCAGCTGGTCGCCTCGGAGCTGGTGGCGAACGCCGTCGTCCATGCCCGTACGCCGTTGGAGCTGTCTCTCATGCTGCGGGAGCCGTACCTCCACCTGGCCGTCCGGGATGGCGACGAGCGCACGGTGCGCCAGCCGGGGCAGGTCAGCGACCATGCCGAGCACGGTCGCGGCCTGCTGGTGATCGACGCGCTGGCCACGACGTGGGGAACGATCCACACCGGGGACGGGAAAGTGGTCTGGGCGACTCTGAAGGTCTGACTCGCATGGGAGAGCCAATGTCAGTGGACCGCGGGCGGGTCCCGACGCGTACGCCCCTACCCCGCCTACCCCGCCGCCTCAGCCAGCTGCGCTGGTCCACCTGGCGCGGCGTGTTCGTCCGCAGCGGAGTGTCCTTTATGGACGACAACTGCACGGACTGGGCCGCCGCCCTCACGTACTACACCGTCCTCGCCCTGTTCCCCGGCGCGATCGTCGTCATCGCGCTGGTCAGCCTCGTGGCGGACGGTCCGGATACGGTCGCCACGATCGTGCGAACCGCCCGGGACGTCGTGCCGGGCTCGGTCGTCGACGCCGTACAAGGCCCGCTCACCGACGTACTCGCCAAGCGCGGGTCCGCGAAGGTGCTGCTGAGCTTCGGCGTACTCGGTGCCATCTGGTCGGCCGCCGGCTTCGTCGGCGCGTTCACCCGGGCGTCCAACGCCATCTACGGCGTACCGGAGGGCCGCAAATGGTACGTCCTCCGCCCGCTGCAGATCGGCCTGACGATCGTGTCGCTCATCCTGCTCGCGGCCGTGGCGCTCGGGCTCGTCGTCAGCGGGCCGGTCGCGCGGGCGGTGGGCCGCGCACTGCACCTGGGTACCAGCACGATGACCGCCTGGCAGGTCGGCCGGTGGCCGCTGTTCGTACTGATCGCGGTCGTGCTGCTGTCGCTGCTGTTCTGGATCGCGCCGAACGTCCAGCAGCCTCGCCTCCGCTGGCTCACCGTCGGCGGTGTCGTCGCGCTGCTCGCCTGGCTGGTCGTCTCGATCGGCTTCGGGCTCTACGTGGCCAACTTCGCCTCGTACGACGCCACGTACGGCAGCCTCGGCGCGATCGTGGTCTTCCTGGTCTGGCTGTACCTGTCGAACTGCGCGCTGATGTTCGGCGTCGAGGTGAACGCCGAGCTGGCCCGGGGGCGGGCTCTCCAGGCCGGACGGACCATCGAGAAGGGCGAATCGGTACTGCCGCCCCGGGCGTCCACGCCGGCCGCCCAGGACGAGGTCGCGCAGGAGATCTCGGCCGAGGACGCGGCGGTCGAGCAGTAGGGTCGGGCCGTGGAACCCGTTGTCGTCGGGCTGATCGGGGCCGGCCCGTGGGCCCGGCTCGCGCACGCGCCGATGCTGGCCGCCGGGCCCCACACCCGGCTGGGCGCCGTCTGGGCGCGCCGGCCCGAGGCGGCCGAGGAACTCTCTCGCGGGTACGGCGCGGCCGCGTGTGCCACCGTCGACGAGCTGCTCGGACGGGTGGAAGCCGTGGCGTTCGCCGTACCCCCGAATGTGCAGTGTGAGCTTGCGGTGCGGGCCGCGCGGGCCGGTCGGGCGCTGCTGCTGGAGAAGCCTCTGGCCCTGTCCGTGGAAGCGGCCCGCCGGCTCGTCGCGGCGGTGGACGAGTCCGGGGTGGTGTCCCAGGTGGTGCTGACCAACCGCTACCACCCCGAGGTCCGGTCGTTCCTGGCGGAGGCGGCCGGGTTCGACGCGTTCGGCGCCCGGGCGGCCCTGGTGAGCGGCGCGTTCCTCGGCGGCGATTTCGCGACGCCCTGGCGGCTGGAGCACGGCGCGCTGCTCGATCTCGGCCCGCACGTGCTCGACCTGCTGGTGGCGGCCCTCGGGCCGGTCGCGTCGATCCGCGCGACGGGAGACCCGCGGCGCTGGCTGGGGCTCACCGCCGTGCACGAGAGCGGAGCGGTCAGCCAGGCGGCCCTGTCCGGGGCGGTGCCGGGGGCCCGGCCACCGTCCATTGTGGAGCTGTACGGCCCGTCCGGGCTGCGGGAACTGGCCGGGCCGCTGGACCACCGCGGGACGTGGGCGACGGTGGCGGCGGAGTTCGCGGCGGCGGTACGCGCCGGCCGCCCGGGTGAGCTGGACGTCCACCGCGGCCTGATGCTGCAGGAGCTGCTGGACCGAGCGGTCCGCGCATAAGAAGATCCGCTGGGATGGGGGGACATCCCAGCGGATCGGTCTACGACATGCGGGCTGGTCAGCCCATCATCACCAGCAGCGCGACGACCCCGATCAGGACCGCGCCGAGCACGAAGTACAGCAGGCCGGAGCCGGTGTCGGTGCTGGTGGTGCGGTATGCGGTGGTGGTCTCCGTGGTCATCGTGCCCTCCTGGTTGTGCCGTCTGACAACCACGGTAGGGAGACCCGGAGGCGGAGTAATCCCGACTTCGTGCCGTGCTCGTTGGGCCTCGCTCCGCTCGGCCGGCGGTCCGCCCTCAACCCGCCCATTGCGCCTGCGCCCGACGAGCGACTGCGTCGCCGTCGGTACTCGGCGCGCAGGGCGGCGGGCGGACCGCGTCGGTGGTCGCGGTCAGGGGCTGGTCTTCCGGCGTGTCGCGTCTACCCGGTAGGCATCCGGGCGCATGATCGCGGTCTGCGGTGCGGTCGCGCAGTTGCGGTTGAGTTCCTGCCCCGCGACGCCGATCTTGCGGGCCGGGCGGCGCGGGCGGGCCGGCCGGGCAGCGGCGGGCCGCGCGGTCCGGGCGAAGCGGGCGAAGCGGGCGGTCGCGGCGGCCGGCGGAGGAGCCGGACGACAGGCGCGCGCCCCGATCGCCTGCCACGGGGGAAGCGGGCGATAGGGGCGCGCTGGAGGCAGTTTAGCGGCGGTGAGCGACCGTGTCACCCCCTGGCGTCAACTGCTTTTTCGGCGGGTCGTCGCCGAACTCGTAGCGGCGCACGCTGTGGCCTGCGACGCGATGGCGGCGTCAACCGGCTACCGTCGAGGGCAGTGTGTCGGCATCGGGGAGGACAGGCGAGTGACGGACCCGCAACGTGAACCGGACGAGACCGCGACGGTGACGACGGTGGCCATGGCAACGGCCCCCGACGAGGCCGGCGGCGAGACGCCGGCGGTCGTGCGCGAGCGGGCCGCGGCTCTCGTCGAGTACCTGCTGGGCGTCCGTGGGCTGATCGAGAAGCCGGCCCGGACGGTGCCGTCGGCGGACGCGTTCTGGCAGCGTGACCTGCCCGCCCACGTGGCCTGCGAGATCGGCCCGACCCAGCCCGGCGGGAGCTGGCTGCGCGTGGGCCGGCCCGGCCCGCCGCCGCTGCCGTCGATCAGCACGCCCATCGTGCCGTACCTGGTGTGGGACGCCGCGTACGCGGAGCCGCCCAAGCTGACCGACCATCCGGACGTGCCGGCGGAGGCGCGGGACGCGTTCGCCGACTGGTACGACCGCGCCTACCTGCCCTGGTCCCGGTCCGCCGACGTGGCGACCGCGGTCCGCGACCTCCACGACAAGCTCTACGACCTGCGCTACCTGTTGGACGCCAACGCATCCCGGCTCGAGCTGGTCTGGGGCCACGCCGTGCTGGACACGAAGCTCGACGGGCAGCGCGTGCACTACCCGCTGCTGGCGACGCCGGTCGCGATCGAGTACGAGCCCGACTCGACGACCGTCACGATCGTGCCGCTCGGCCCACCGCGACTGTCGGCCGACGCACTGTCCGGTGTGGACGATCGTCGGCTGTCGGACGTGCTGGAGCTGGCCGGCGCGGGCGGTCAGGTCGACGTCGACCCGTGGGACACCGAGGAGCGGCACGACTTCGCCCGTCGTGCGCTGCGCCGGCTCGGCCTCGAACCGGTGATACACCCAGCCGAGCAGCCGGGCAGCGGTGTCGTCGACACGAGCGTGCTCTTCGTCCGGCCGCGGCAACGCATGGTGCGCCTGTTCCTGGAGGAGATGCGCGCCCGACTGTCCACTATGGAGGACGGCATCGGCGCGCTCGCGGGCATCCTCGCCCACGAGCCCAGCAAGCTGCGCATGCCCGACGACGACCTGGCGGCGTGGGACCGGCTGGGCGAGCGGCTGCTCATGCCCTTGCCCACCAACGACGCGCAGGAGTCGATCGCGCGCCGGCTCGCGGTCCACCGCAACGTCTCGGTGCAGGGTCCGCCCGGCACCGGCAAGACGCACACGATCCGCAACCTGATCTGCCATCTCGTGGCGCACGGCAAGCGCGTCCTCGTCCTCGCGCAGAAGGAGGACCCGCTGCGCGTCCTGCGCGACGGGCTGCCCGAGGAGATCCAGCCGCTGTGCCTGGCGATCCTCGGCCGCTCGGTCGACCAGCTGGTGCAGCTGCAGATCGCCGCCCGCGAGCTGACCGACCGCGCCGCGACCCTCGACGAGGAGGCGGAGGGCGCCTGGGTGGCCCGGCTCGCCGGCGACCTGCAGGCCGCCGAGGCCGACCTGGCGCGCGCCCAGCTCGAGCTCCGCACGGTCGCCGAGCGCGAGTCGGCCACCTACACCTTTGACGGGGGTACGGTCGGGACCAGCGAGGTCGGCGAATGGCTGCGCCAGCACGCCGCCACCGACGGTTTCATCGTCGACCCGATCGCCCCCGGCACCGCGCCCCCGTTGACGACGGCCGAGCTGGGCGAGCTGCTGGAGCTGGCGCGACGCGTACCCGCCGCCGACCGCGACGCCGCCCTGGGCACGCTGCCCACCGACGGCAGCCTGCCGACCGGCGACGTCCTGGCGACGCGGCGCGCCGCCCTCCGTGACGCGCAGAAGGTCGTCGACGCGCTGCTCGACCGGGGTGTGGTGGCCGACGGCGTACGGGAGATGGGCGAGACCCAGCTCGAGGACCTGGCCCGCGCGCTGCGGATGGCCGCCGACGAGCTGTCCGAGCGGGAGGGTTCGTGGACCGACCGGTTGGGCCGGCTGGTCAGCGACCCGAGCTGGCGTACGGTCTGGCTCGATCACGTCCAGTCGACCCAGCAGCTGCTCGACGACCTCGGCCGGCACACCGCCGAGCTGGCCGGTCGCGAGATCGTGGTGCCCGAGCGGCACGCCGCCGAGCCCCGCCGGCTGCTCGACCAGCTCGCCGAGCTGCGCGAGCGGTACGCCGCCGGCAAGAAGGTCAACCGCCTCACCCAGGGCGACCTGGCCAAGCTCGCCGCCGAGTGCCGGGTGGACGGCGAACCCCTGCGTACGGTGTCCGATGTGGACCTCGTCGCGTCCACTGTGGAGCGTGGTCAGCTGCGGCAGCGGCTGGCGAACCGGTGGGCGGAGTGGGGTACGCGCCTCGACGCCCCGGTGCCGGCGGGCGATCCCGAGCCCGAGCTCTGGGCCGGGCGGCTGCTCGCCGAGGCCGTCGACGCGCTCGACTGGGAGAGGTACCAGTGGCCGGCCCTCCACCGCCGCCTGCGCTGGGCGATCCCGAAGGTCGACTCCACTGTGGACGCCCGCCAGCTGGGTGAGCTGGCCGGGGCGATCGAGGCGTCGCGCAACGTCCTCGCGGTCGATCGCCTCGTCAGCGAGCGCAACGCGATGCGGGACTGGCTCGCCCGCTGGGCCAGCGACCCGAGCGCGAGCCCGCCGCTGCGGGACCTGGCCACCGCCTGGCAGGAGGACGACCTCGGCGCGTGGGACGAGGCGCTGGCCGAGATCCGTCGACTGTGGACGGTCCGGGACGAGGCGGGCCGGTTCGCCACCCTGCACTCCCGCCTGGCACTCGTGGCGCCGCACTGGGCGGCGGCGGTGCAGGCCGGCGACCCGGGTGTCCTGCCGGCGACCGGGGACGCGGCCCAGCGGGCCTGGCGGTGGCGGCAGGCACAGACCTGGTTCGTCGAGACGGTCGGCGAGGCCGACACCGCCGCTATCGGCCGGCGCATCGAGCGCTGCCGGGAGCAGATCCGGCGGCTGACGCACGAGCTGGTCATCACGTCCGC
>Ga0075429_100003772_pt1 | contig 12923 bp, 10 predicted proteins | sample RhiMetdeltSRZDD3_FD_75295 | JGI IMG/M metagenome (GOLD analysis project Ga0075429, IMG submission 75295) | Populus rhizosphere microbial communities from Tennessee, USA - Rhizosphere MetaG P. deltoides SRZDD3 | ecosystem: Host-associated > Plants > Roots > Rhizosphere > Soil | place: USA...
TGGCGCTCGTGCTCGTCCTGCGGCGCAAGCGGGTCGACCGCCGCGCGATGGCCCGCCACCTGAATCGCACGGTGCCCGCTCTGGAGGAGAGCGCCGATCTGCTGCTTCGATCCGCCGACACTCTGTCTCCCATCCAACAGATGCAACGGGCGCGGCTCGAGCGGACGCTCGGGGGTTTGGCGCCGGAGCCGGCGCTTCCCAATCGAGGACTCCGCCTGGCGGCCGGGTTCGCTTCGGTGGCTCTGCTCGGTTCGCTTGGCCTGCTCGCGATCGCGCCACGAGGCGAGGCGCGCTCTATGGCCGGGCCGGCCGCGGGCCCCGTGGCTGGTGCGGCAGCGATACCACCCGCCGTCTCGGACGTGCAGATCACGATCACGCCGCCGGCGTACACGGGGAAAGCCCAGCGTCGGACCGACGGGTGGGACCTCGATGTCGAGCAGGGTGCCAGGGTCACGTGGCGACTCCAGACCACGCGCCCTGTGAATCGTATCCAGCTCGTGACGACGAGCGGCGACTCGACCGAGGGCAGGCGCCGGAACGACCGCGAATTTGAAGTCGCCCTCCCCGCGGATCGCTCAACGCTCTACCAGATCTCGCTGCAGGACCGGGGAACGGGTGTCTCCAGCGACTACCACCGGATCACCGTAATCCCCGACGCCCCGCCGAGCGTGACCGTCGTTCGACCGGAGCCGCGGACCGAGATTCCTTTCGGGTCCTCTGTCGTGGTGCCGCTCGAAGTCCTGGTCTCCGACGACTACGGCATCGCAGACGCCCGCATCGTGGCGACCCTCACGACCGGAGCCGGCGAAGCCGTGAAGTTCCGTGAGCAGACGCTCGACTTCGAGACCCGGACTCCGCGCGGCGCCTCACTGGCGAGCATGATCTTCCGCCGTACGCTGAACCCATCCGCGCTGGCGATGCAGCCCGGCGACGAGCTGTACTTCTACGTGCAGGTGCACGACAATCGTCTCCCGGAGCCCAATGAATCCCGCTCGGAAACGTTCTTCGTTTCGCTTGCGGACACGGCCCAGGTCGTGCTGGCGGACTGGAGCGGGCTCGCGGTGAACGCCCTCCCCGAATACCTCCGCAGCCAGCGGCAAATCATCATCGACACGGAAACCCTCCTGGCCCAGGCGGCGAGCCTCGCGCCGCAAACGGTGCACGACCGGTCCAGCGACATCGGGATCGACCAGCACCTGCTGCGGGAGCGCTATGGGGAGATCATCGGCCAGGAAACCGTGGTGGCGGGCACCGAGCCGACGATCGAGCACGAGCACGACACTCCAGAGAGCGCGACGCTTCTGGCCGAGACCGTGAAGGACACGTTGCAGGCGGCCGTGGCGCAGATGTGGGAGGCCGAGCTGCGGCTGCGGACCTACGAACCCCGGGCGGCCTTGCCGTTCGAGTACCGGGCGCTGGAGCTCCTCAAGGTGGCCCAACAGGCGGCCCGCATCTACGTCAAGCGTGTCGGCTTCGAGCCGCCGCCGCTCGAGCCGGATCGCAAACGTTTGACCGGGACGCTCACCGCGATCGGCAATCCGACGAACCGGCGCGAGGTGGTTGCTGCTCCATCAATGGCGACTGTCCGTGCGGCGCTGACGGTGGTTCAGCGCCTGCGCGCAGGCGGACAGGGTGAGCCGGGTGACGCGGTTGCGCTCGAGCGCTCGGGACGGGAGCTGGCGAGGCTCGCGATCGCCCAGCCGGGCGCCTATCTGGAGACGCTGCGCGACCTGCGAATTCTGATCGATGCGCGGGCTCGGGGGATGGACTGCGGCGACTGCCTGCCGCGCCTCGAGCGCGGACTGTGGGCTGCGCTGCCGGCCGCCGACCCCGATCGGGGATCTCGGACGGAGCGCACCACCGGCGTGGTACGGGACTATTTCGATCGCCTGCAACGAGCGGGGAGACCCTGACGTGAGGCCGTGGCGTCGAATCGCGTTCGGCACCGCGGTGCTGTCCCTGCTCGGCATCGGGCTGCGGCCGACCTGGCCACGTCCCGTGTCGACCGATGAGGCCGTGCTCGTAACCCCCGGTGCGGACGCAGGCGCCGTGAGCCGTCTGGCGGATTCGCTCGGGACCACGGCCGTGTTCGTGGATCCGGCGGATATCGGGAGCATCACGTCGCTTCGACGGCTGCACGTGGTCGGTTGGGGACTCGAGCCGTCGCGTTGGCCCGAGCTCGGCACCACACCGGTCGTGATCCATGCCGCTCCCCCGCCGGTGGGCCTCGCGCGCGTATCGTGGAACACCAACCCCGTCCTGGGCGACGGCCTGGAGATCGAAGGCCGGGTCAGTGGTCTCGCGGAGGGGGCCACAGTCGCACTCATCGATCCTGCCGGACGTATCGATTCCGTCCACGTCAAAGGTGACGGCGCCTTTCAGCTCGACACCCGACCGAACGGCGCCGGCCGCCAGATGTACGTGCTTCAAGCCGGGCCGATCACGCACCCTGTAGTCCGGGAGACGCTGGCAGTCAACGTCGTCCCGCCACCCCCTCACCGGCTCCTGGTGCTCGAAGCGACGCCGAGTTTCGAGACGAGCGCGCTGCGAGACTGGCTGGCGCGTCGCGGCGGCTCGATCGGGATCCGCACCGCGGTGAGCCGGGACCGCTACCGGACGGAGTTCGTGAACCAGGACCGGTTCGCGCTTACACCGCTGACCGATCGCCTCCTCGCCCGCTTCGACATCGCCCAGATCGATGGGCAGTCTCTCGCCGCGTTGACTGCGTCCGAACGCGCCGTGCTGCGTCGAGCGGTCAGCGAGCATGGCCTTGGCCTGCTCGTCCTCCCCGACACGGCTGTGTTCGATTCGAACGCGCGTTTCTCCGACCGCGGGTTCTTTTTTGATTTCGCGTTGCATCGCGTGGTGGATCTGGAGGAGCGTAGCGTGCATCCCAGCTGGGCCTCCCTCGTAGGGGCCCCGGAGCGGGCCACCACGGTACCGGCGGCGCCTTACCTGCTGCGCGATCACTTCGGCGTCGAGCCGCTGATCGAAGACGGGGCCGGGGGCATCGTGGCCCAGGTGGTCCCTCGCGGGAAGGGAATGATCGGCACGAGTCTCGTGACGGGATCCGCTCGCTGGTTACGCACCGGGAAAGGCGAGACCTATTCGGCCTACTGGTCCACCCTCTTCGCAGCCGTCACGGGCGGACGCGCTACAGGACTCCCCACCGTGGAGACAGCCGGACCTTGGCTGGTCCATCGTCCCGTAACGGTCAGCGTCGTGGGAGCGGATTCCTCACCATTGGCCGTCGTCACGACGCCATCGGGTGCTCGTGACTCCATTTTCCTCTCGGCCGATCCGCTGCGGCCAGACGTCTGGCTTGGCGTGTTTTGGCCACGCGAACCTGGGTGGCACGAGGTCGGTGGAGCCGCGTTCTTCGTTCAGCCGGCCGAGTCCTGGCAGGCACACCAGGCGTCGGAACGGCTGGACGCCATGGCCGGCCACGCCACTTTCCAGGAGCCGGCCAGGACGGCAATTCGAAGCGCCCCCGTTCCCGTCCCGCCCATCTGGTTCTTCGGGCTGTTCCTGCTCAGCGTAGCGGTGCTCTGGTCGGCCCGGCGGCCACTGCTCGCCGTGGCCCGAAGCGCAACTGGCATCGCGAGTTGACCGGCGCCCGGAATGCTCAGGGCGAATTGACACCGAAGGCACCTCGCCATAAGCTTGCCCCATCCCAACGCGTTCTCACGAGGGGAGTTCGAGCGTGTCCGTCGAGGCTGCCCTGCAGAAGGTGCCCCTGTTCAGCCAGCTCGGCCCCCCGGATTTACAACGGGTGCTCGAGGTGGCCCGGGAACGTGCCTACCCCAAGAACTCTGTCATCCTGTTCGAAGACGACCCCGGTGACGCGCTGTACGTGGTCAAGCAGGGCCAGGTCAAGGTGGTGCTGATCGGCGAGGACGGCCGCGAAGTGATTCTCTCGGTGCTGGGTGAGGGAGATTTCTTCGGCGAGATGGCGTTGATCGACGACGAGCCACGCTCCGCGCACGTGATCGCGATGGGCGACTCCACGCTGCTCGTGCTGCGCCGCGAGGATTTCCAAGGGCTCCTGATGCAGACTCCCGCGATCGCGCTCGCGATGCTGCGCGAGCTGACGCGCCGGCTGCGGCGCGTGGACGAGAAAGTCGGCAGCCTGGTATTGCTGGACGTCAACGGCCGGGTGGCCCGGCTGCTGCTCGACCTCTCGGAGGAAGCGGGCGGGGAGCGCATCACGCGTCGGCTCACGCACCACACGATCGCGCAGATGATCGGCTCGAGTCGCGAGACCGTCAGCCGCACGATGCGGGAGCTCGTGGATAAGGGACTGATCGAAGTGTCCCGGCGCGATATTGTGATCCGTGACCGGTCCGCGCTGGAATCCGCGGCCGGAAGGTCTTAGCCGGGTGAGCGGGGTCACGAGCCCCCGGTGAGCGACCGACTTGTCCTACCTTGCAGATTTTCCGTAACTTAGCTCAGGACTCGGCGTGTCAAATCGCATGGCCTACACGGTGACCTTTTGGGGAACCCGGGGCTCGATCCCGACCCCCGGGGCCTACACCGCGCGCTACGGCGGGAACACGTCGTGTGTCGCTCTCGAGGGCGCCGGCGAGCAGCTCGTGATTTTGGACGCCGGGACCGGCATTCGTGGCCTGGGCGCGACACTGGTGGGACGACAAAACGGAGCCGTGAAGGCGGAGATCCTCCTGTCGCACACCCACTGGGACCATATCCAGGGGTTGCCCTATTTCAAGCCGTTTTTTTCGGCGGGCAACTCGGTGCGGATCTGGGGTTCAAAGCAGGGCGCGACCTCGCTGGACGAGATCTTGCACCTGCAGATGGACCCAGCCGTGTTTCCGGTGCCGCTCACCGCGGTCTCGGCGACGTTGTCGGTGCAAGAAGTTGCGCCCGGTGGCGAGTTCACGGTGGGGCCGTTCCGCGCCCGGGCGATGCAGCTGCGGCATCCGGGCACGACGCTGGCCTACCGGCTGGTGCCGGCCGTGGGCGGCAACAGCATGGCCTACGTGACCGACAACGAGCTGGGGCCCGGCGGGACGTACGACATTCCGCCGACCTGGCGCCGGGATCTGGTGCAGTTCCTGTCGGGCGTGGATCTGTTGATCCACGACGCGATGTACACGCCGGCCGAGCTCGAGACGCACCGCGGCTGGGGGCATTCGTCGTACGAGGAAGCGGTCGTGCTGGCGGCGGAGGCCGGGGTCAAGCGGCTGGTGATGTTTCATCACGAGCCGGAGCACGACGACGGTGCGCTGGACGCGGTTCTGGTCGATGCGCGTCGCACCGCCGCCAAGCTGGGACGGGGGGGGGGGTCGCTGGAAGTCGTGGCAGCACAGGAAGGCATGCAACTGTCTCTTTAGATCGAGGGTAGGCTATGCGTTCGCGTTCACTCGTTGCCTTGGTGGGTCTCACGCTCACGGCCGGACTGCCGGCGCTCGTCGCGCAGGGTGGCGGGCAGGACACGCGGCCGGGCATCGCCGTGTTCGCGTTCACCAACGGCGGCTCCTACGGGCAGCAGAAAGAGGATTACGACGCCCTCGAGCGCGGCATGGCGGGGATGCTGATCTCCGAGCTGGCCGCGAATCCGGCGCTGCGTGTGGTGGAGCGCGAGAACATCCAGCACCTGGTCGACGAGCAGAACCTCGGCACCTCAGGCCGGGTCGACGGGGCCACAGCGGCGAAAATCGGCAAGGTGGTCGGCGCGCGCTACGCCGTGATGGGAAGCTTCATCGACCTGTATGGTGATTTCCAGGTGGACTTGCGGGTCGTGAACGTCGAGACCTCCGAGATCATCAAGACGGAGAAGGCGCGGATGACGCGCGAGCACCTGTTCGATCTGGTGCGCAACATCGCCGCGGCGCTGAACAAGGACCTCAATCTGCCGGCCCTGCCCCGTCAGGTCTCCGAGCAGCGCATGAGCCGCCAGGTTCCGACCGAGGCACTCACTTTCTACAGCCGCGCGCTGCTGTATCAGGATCGCGGGCAGCGCGACAAGGCGATCGAGTACTATAACCGAGCCCTCAGCGTGTTCCCGCAGTACACCGAGGCCTCGGAGGGTCTGCGGCGGTTGCAGGGCTGACGACCGTGCAGTGATCAACCTGCTCACCCGTCTCGGCGGCTGGATGGCGCGCTGGCTCTCCCTGCTGGGAGCGCTGGCGCGCTTCAGCTTTGGCGGCGCCCGAGCCGCCGTGCGGCTGCCACGCGCCGGACAGGACGTCGTCGTCCGCGTCACGCTCAATCAGATCCGGTTCACGGCGGTCCACGCGATCGGCCTGGTGCTCCTGTTGTCCGGAATCCTGTCGTTCCTGGTCATCTCGCAGGCGGTGCGCGAGCTGGGCCAGCTCGGGGCCTCCGAGCTGATCGGGACTCTCATGGTGGTCGCCATCGTGCGCGAGCTGGGCCCGCTGATCACCGCGCTGGCGGTGGTGGGTCGGTCCGGAACGGCCATCGCCGCCGAGCTCGCGACCAATACCGTCATGGGTGAGGTGCGGGCGCTGCAAGGCATGGGGATCGACCCGCGTCAGTATCTCGTGCTGCCCCGCTTCATCGGAGCCGTCGCGAGTATTTTCGCCTTGCTCGTGCTGTTCGACATCGTGGCCATCGGGGCCGGATTCGCGGCCGCGGCGATCAACGGCATGACGGGCAGTCGGTATGCCGAAATCGTGCTGCGCTCGCTGTCCGCCCGGGACGTGCTGCTGACGGTCGCCAAGGCCCTCGCGCTCGGCGTGATCGTCGGCATCGTGCCCAGCTACTTCGGACTCTCGGTGCGGCGCGCGGCCACCGAAATCCCGGTGGCGGTGAGCCGCGCCACCGTGGCCTCGATCGTTGGAGTCTTCCTCTGCTCCGCGCTGTTCGTGCTGCTCGGTTGACGGCGTGACCGCGCCGCTCGTATTCGAAGACGTCCCGCTCAACCTGCGCGCGGCCACCGCGTGCTCCCTGACGGTCCCCGCCCACCACACCATCGCGGTGCTGGGGGATGACGCGAGCGGGGTCGACCGGCTGGGCGGCTACGTGCTCGGCCTCGAAGCCCCGCCTGCGGGCCGCGTGCTGGTGTTCGATACCGACATCGGGAGCCTGCCGGATCCCGAGCGCTTGGCCTTCCGGCGCCGCGTGGGCTACCTTCCCGCGGGCGACGGACTGTTGCAGAATCTCACGCTGCGCGACAACATCGCCCTGCCCTTGCGGTTCGGAACCGCCGCAAGCTCCCGCGAGATCGATGGCCGGGTCAACGTGATGGTGGTGGCGGTGCGCCTGGGCAGCGCCGCCGACCGGCGTCCGGCCACGGCCAACGAGGAAGAACGCCGGCGTGCCGCGTTGGCGCGGGCCATCGCCTTCGATCCCGGCCTGCTCGTGTTGGAGCAGCCGTTCGACGGCGTGACGGCGCGCGCCGCGGCCGAGCTGCTCGAGGTGGCGCGCGGCGGTGAGACAGCGGAAGGCGCCCGGCGGGCGATTCTCATTACCGGCCATGAGCTCCCGGCGGTGGTGCAGCGGCGCTGCGACCGCCTGTATCGGCTCACGCGCGCCGGCGCACTCGAGCTGGAAACGGTCTGACCCGGGGACGACGTGGACACGACGCGCCAGGATTTCGTTGTCGGTCTCTTCATCGTAGGCGCCATCGGTGTCGTGATCGGCGCCCTGCTCGCGACCAGCGGCTGGGGTGAGCGGCGCTACGATCTCTATCTCCGCACCGCCACCGCGGACGGGCTCACGGCCGACAGCAAGGTGCTGCTGCAGGGCCTCGAGGTCGGCCGCGTCAACAGTGTCTCGCCGCGCGTGGACTCGATGACCCGCACCATCACGTTCGTCGCGAAGCTCTCCCTCATCGGGCGTTTCCGCGGCGGCGCGACCCTGCAGCTGCCGACTGGTACGCGGGGACAGCTCGAGCCGGCGAGCCAGATCTCCCAGACCGTTCTGATCCGCCTCGTGTTGCCCGATTCGAGCGCCCGTACCGGACGGCTCCTCACCGTCGGTGACACGATCGACTCGGAGCGGAAACCCTCGATCGTCGATCAAGTCGCCGAAGTCGCGCAGCACATGTCCAAAGAGGTGGAAAGCGTGCTGCACCAGACGAACGAGACCCTGCGACGCGTGGACGGCATCCTGGTGAATGCCAATGGGGTGTTGAAGGACGTTCGCCCCAACATCGAGGCCACTCTCGCGGACGTCTCGTCGACCATGAACCGGGTCAGCAAGCTGGTGCAACGACTCGACCCCGGGCTGGCCGATTCGGTGTCGACGGCGTTGGCGCTGTCCAACCGCGTGTTGCTGCGGATCGATTCGCTCGCCGCCCAGGCCAGCCAGATGACCGCGGAAAACCGGTCCGACGTGCGGACGGCGGTCGCCAACCTGACCCAGCTGACCCGCCAATTGAATCACATGGCAGAGGAGATTTCCCGCCGTCCCTACCGGGCGCTCACCGGCGTGAAGCCGCTCCCCAAGGATTCGGGACGGACCGCCACGACGGACAGCACGCGGCCGTGAACTACCTCCTGCTGCACGCGAACGGGTGGTCTCCCGATTCGCTGGTACCGGCGCTCGAGGCGGCCCGCGTCGAGACGCGGTCGATTCATACCGCCCGCGAGCTGATCCCCAATGAACGGCCCACGGTCTTCCTGCTCGATTCCGACAGCCGTTCCGCGTTCCCGCTCGACACCCTGCGTGCGTTCGTAGACGCCGGTGGGGCCGTTGTGGCGATCGGAGCCCGCGGGGAGGGCGATGTCCCCGAGACGCTGCCGCCGGAGCTGCTGAGCGGCTTCCTGGCAGAGCCCGTGGGAGTACGGCAATTACTGGTGGCGATCCGGGCCGGGTACCGGGAGGCGGCCGCGCGTGCCGAGACGGCGCGGGCACGGGCCGAGGCGGCATTACGCAGCCGCGAGATCGGCGAGCTCACGCGCATCGGAGTCGCGCTGGGGACGGAACGCGACTTGAAGACGCTGCTGAATCTGATCCTGGCCCAGTCGCGCCAGATCACGCAGTCGGACGCCGGCAGTCTCTATCTGGTGGAAACCAACGAAACGACCGGCATCAAGCGGCTACGATTCAGCCTCGCTGAGACGTTCTCGAAGCCGGAAGCCACGTTCGTCGAGTTCACCATCCCATTGGATCGCACGAGTCTCGCCGGCTACACCGCGACCACCGGGGACCCACTCGTCATCGATGACGCGTATTTCCTGCCGCCGGACGTCGAATACTCGATCAAGCGCTCGTTCGACGAGCGCTACGGCTACCGCTCCAAATCGATGCTCGTGATCCCCATGAAGGACCACAAGGAGAACGTGATCGGCGTGCTGCAGCTGATCAATCGCAAGCGCGACTTCGAAGCCGTCCTGAACGACGCTGCGGACGTCGAACGACAGGTGGTGCCGTACTCGAAGAGAACCGTCGAGCTCGTGACCGCCCTGGCGGGGCAAGCCGCGGTCGCCATCGAAAACAGCCAGCTGTACGAGCAGATCGAAACCATGTTCGCGGGATTCGTGGACGCCGCGGTGCAGGCGATCGAACAGCGCGACCCCACGACGTTCGGTCACAGCGGTCGGGTCGCTGGATACACGGTGAACCTGGCGAAGGTCGTCAATCGGGCCGACCATGGCGCCTACCGCCACGTCCACTTCAACGACGAACAGCTTCGGGAAATCAAATATGCAGGGTTATTGCACGATTTCGGCAAGGTCGGCGTCCGAGAGCATGTGCTGGTCAAGGCCAAGAAGCTGTATCCACCGGCTCTGGAGCTGATCAAGCAGCGTCACGGCTTCATTCGCCGCAGCCTGGAAAGCGAGCATTGGCGAAAACGGACCGAGTTCCTCGAGACCAGGGGCCGAGAGGGGTATGCAGAGGCTCTTGCCGCCATGCAGTCGAGCCACAACGAAGCCGTGGCCCAGCTGGATCGGTTCCTCGAGGCCGTGCTCCAGGCGAACGAGCCGACCCTGCTCGCCGAAGGAAGCTTCGAGGAGCTGAAGGCGATCGCGAACCGCACCTACGAAGGGCTCGCCGGCGAGTCGCAGCCGCTGCTGACGGAGGAGGAAGTTCGTTTTCTGACGATTCGTAAGGGCAGTCTGGACGACAAAGAGCGCGAGCAGATCGAGTCCCACGTCACCCACACCTTCAAGTTTCTGCAGGAAATCCCGTGGACCCGTGAGCTGCAGCAGATCCCGATCATCGCCTACGGCCACCACGAGAAGCTGGATGGGTCGGGGTATCCCCGGAAGATCTCGGGAGACGCGATCCCGATTCAGACCCGCATGATGACGATCAGCGATATCTACGACGCGTTGACCGCTCAGGACCGGCCCTACAAGCGCGCCGTCCCTCGCGACCGGGCCCTGGACATCCTGACGCGCGAGTTCGTCGATCGCGGGCAGCTCGATAATGACTTGTTCCGGCTGTTCGTCGACGGGAAAGTGTTCGAAACGCCGACCGTCTGACTAGCGGTCGATCGACCCCGAGAAGGTGTCGCAATCATCCGGCCGGCCGCTCGTATACCCGCGCCGGAACCAGGCGACCCGCTCGGCGGACGAGCCGTGCGTGAAGCTGTCGGGATTCACGTGACCCGTCGACATGCGCTGCAGCCGGTCATCGCCGACCGCGGCGGCCGCGTTGAGTCCCTCGTCGATGTCCCCGACCTCCAGGATGCCCTCGCGATCGGCTTCGTGGGCCCACACGCCTGCGTAACAGTCGGCCTGGAGCTCGAGTCGCACCGATAGGTCGTTTTCACGGCCCGGGCGCGATCGCTGCGCGCGCCGGACCTGCTCTTCGGTGCCCAGGACCCATTGCACGTGGTGTCCAATCTCGTGCGCCAGGACGTAGGCCTGCGCAAAATCGCCGGGGGCGCCAAAGCGGTCTTTCAGCTCCTGATAAAACCCGAGATCGATGTAGACCTTGTGATCGCCCGGGCAGTAGAACGGACCCGTGGCCGTCTCGGCGAACCCGCACGCGGACTCGACGCCGTCGCGAAACAACACGAGGCGGGCTTCCCGGTATTCGGCTCCGAGCGACGGCACGGTCTGCGCCCACATCGATTGAGCGGAATCGAGCACAAAGGAAACGAATCGGACGAGCGTGTCTTCGCTGGCGCTCGACTGCACCGGCCCGCCCCCGCTGCTCGGCATCGCCCCGCCGGCGGCATTGGGATCGAGCAGCTGGAACAGGTTCTGCTTGAAGATGAGACTGAGCACGAGCAGGACGACAGCGCCGCCGAGGCCGAGTCGCATGCCCCCGCCGCCGAATCCGCGGAAGCCGCCACCGCCACCTTCACCACGCCGATCCTCGACATTCTGACTGACGCCGCCCGGTGTCCATTTCATGATGCGCCTCCAAAGATCGGACCATCAGGCCAAAACCGGCCGGCCAGCCGCGCGGTACGAGGATCTTCAGCGAGGGCGACCCGGTTGAGCCGGCGAATCGGCACCACGCCGCGCACGGCGTTGGTGGCAAACAAGCTGGCGCCCATCAGATCCACGGGCCGGCATTCCCGCTCGACCGTCGCCACCAGCTCCATAACCCGGGTCCGCGCAATGCCCGGCAGGATCCCGAGATGCAGCGGCGGCGTAGCGAGTCGATCCTCGTCCCACCAGAAGATACTCCAACTCGTGCCTTCGGCGACGAGACCATCGCCCGTCAGGAGCAGAGCGTCGTCGGCACCAGCGGCGCCGGCTTCTTCGAGGGCCGCGTTGAAACGCTCCCGCGCGACCACCTTATGGGGATACGGGGCGTGTCGGGTGGCCGCGATCACGACGTTCAGCGAGCCACCGGGTGGCACGGCGCGCGTGTTCACCGTAACGCCGCCGTTCCCGACCTGGACCCGCAGCACGAGATCTCCCGCGCCCAACCACGGAGCAACGATTCGATCGAGCGGTGGCTCCGGCACGGGCCACGCCAGAGCACGACACGCCGCATCGAGACGGACGGCGTGCCGCGTCAGCAACGGCGCAAACCCCTCTCGCACGCGAATCGTTTCTAATACGGCCGGGTTCACGCTCCCGGAACGCGCAGACCGAACGCCACCCGGATCGCCTCGGCTTTCCGCAGGCTCTCGCGCCACTCCCGTGCCGGGATCGAATCCGCCACGATCCCCGCCCCAGCCTGAATGAGCACGTGTCCGTCCGCGACCACCGCGCTGCGGATCACGATGTTGAGCTGGAGCGAGTCCTCGGCGATCCAGCCCAGCGCGCCCGTGTACGCACCACGACCGACGCGCTCCAGCTCGGCGATGATTTCCATTGCGCGAATCTTGGGGCAGCCGGTGATGGTGCCGCCCGGAAACAGGCTGTCGACGACGTTGGCGGATGTGCGTCCGGGCCAAAGCCGGCCGCGCACCTCCGACACCAGATGGAACACGTGCGAATATTCTTCGACGACCTCCTGCTCGATCACCGCGACGGAGCCGTACCGGGCGACCCGGCCGATGTCGTTGCGGGCCAGGTCGACCAGCATGAGGTGCTCGGCCCGTTCCTTCGCGTCGAGACGGAGCTCGGATCGCATCCGGGCGTCGTCCGGCGGTGAGCCCGTCTTCTTGCGGGTGCCCGCGATCGGCCGGGTGCGCACGAAGGTCCCGTCCTGGTCCGTGCCCACTTCGACCAACAGCTCCGGGGAGCCGCACACCAGCTGCCAATCCCCGAAATCGGCGAATCCCATCCAGGGCGATGGATTGACTTCGCGCAGCCGGCGATACCCCTGCCAGGCTGTTCCCGCGAGCGGCCAGCGTTCCGCCACGGCCAGGTTCACCTGGTAGATGTCGCCGGCCGCGATGTATTCGCGGGCTTGCTGGACGGCCGCCTCGAACGTGGCCTCATCGAAGGATCGCCACGGGACGATTGCATGGTGGCGCTCGCCGGGGACCAGCCGCCCGGGATCGGTGGCGGCCGCGTGCCAGCGCGCCTCGGCATCAGGACCTTCGCACACGGCCATACCCGTCGCGGCTTCGAGGATGATCCGAT
>Ga0075429_100003774_pt1 | contig 12920 bp, 9 predicted proteins | sample RhiMetdeltSRZDD3_FD_75295 | JGI IMG/M metagenome (GOLD analysis project Ga0075429, IMG submission 75295) | Populus rhizosphere microbial communities from Tennessee, USA - Rhizosphere MetaG P. deltoides SRZDD3 | ecosystem: Host-associated > Plants > Roots > Rhizosphere > Soil | place: USA...
GTTCGTCCTCGCCAGGCCGTGGTGCCTGCGCTTCATGACGGCGGAGGACTACGTGCGGCGGCGCAACGTGTGGATCGTGCTCACCGTCACGGCCTTCGCGAGCCCGAGCTTCTGGATCTACTCGACGGTCGCCCTCGTGCTGCTCGCCTGGGCGGCGCAGAAGGACTCGAACCCCCTCGCGCTGTACGTCGCGATGCTGCACGTGATCCCGCCGATCGGCCTGTACATCCCGATGGTGGGCATCAACCAGCTCTTCCAGCTCAACAACTACCGCATCCTCTCGCTGGCGATCCTGCTGCCGCTGGCGGTGAAGCTGCTGCGCTCGCAGCAGCCGCCGGCGTCGCGCACGCGGGGGGCGATGGACGCCTGCGTGCTCGGCTACGTGGCCCTGCAGCTCGTGCTGCTGTTCCCGTACGAGTCGTTCACCAACACGCTGCGCCGCGGCTTCCTGCTCACGCTCGACATCGTGCTCGTGTACTACACGTTCAGCCGCCTGTGCACCACGCGGCGCATCGTGCACGACGTGATGGCCACCTTCTGCCTCACCACCGTGCTGTTCGCCACCGTGGCGGTGTTCGAGACCGCCAAGGGCTGGCTGCTGTACCAGGCGCTGGGCGACGTCTGGGGGCAGCCCATCGCCTTCGCGTTCCTCATGCGCGGCGAGAGCCTGCGCTCGCAGGTGTCGCTGGGCCACGCGCTGCCGCTCGGCTACACGCTCGCGATGGGATTCGGCTTCATGCTGTACCTCGCGCAGGCGCTGCGCTCGCGCACGGCGTCGCTGGTGCTCGCGGCGTGGCTCTGGTTCGGCCTGCTCGCGGCCTACTCGCGCGGGCCGTGGCTGGTGGCCGCGATCTGCTTCTTCGGCTTCGTCGCGCTGCAGCCGGCCGGCCTGGCGCGCTCGGTGAAGTACGGCTTCCTCGCCATCGCCGGCGCGGGCATCGTGCTGTTCTCGCCGTGGGGCGGCCGCATCATGGACAGCCTGCCGTTCGTCGGCACGGTCGACATGGAGACGGTGGACTACCGCAAGCGGCTGGCCGAGGTGTCCTGGCAGCTCATCCAGCAGCACCCGATCATCGGCAATCCGTTCGTGCTGACGCAGATGGAGGAGCTGCGCCAGGGGCAGGGCATCATCGACCTGGTCAACAGCTACGCGTCGATCGCGCTGCTGTACGGCCTGGGCGGGCTCGCGCTGTTCTGCGGCGTGTTCGCGGGCGCGCTGTTCACCACGTGGCGCACGATGCGCCGCTGGACCGGCGTGGATGCGGACGTCTCGGCGCTCGGCGCCGTCCTCATCGCCTGCCTGCTCGGCACGCTCGTCATGCTGGCCATCGGCAGCCTGGGCACCGGCCTCGCCTGGACGGCCTGGATCCTCGCCGGCCTCACCGCGGGGTACGGCGAGCTGCGCGAGGAGGAAGCGCCCGCGCTCGAGGACGAGCCCGCATGGGAGCCGCCCGCGCCGCAAGCGGCGCCGCCGGGCCGCATCGGGGCGCGCGGCTGGGCGCGCACCGGCGTGTGAAGGCGGCGGGCTCCCGATGATCAACTTCAAGGGCGATCTGTTCGCCACCGCCGCCAGCTTCGGGGGCATCGCCGTCGTCAAGCTGGTGAGCAGCGTCGTGCTCACGCGGCTGCTCTATCCGGAGGCCTACGGCATCGTCACCATCGTCGCTTCGGTGGCGTTCGTGATGGAGATGCTGTCCGACGTGGGCGTGGTCGGGCTCATGGTGCGCCACGAGCGCGCCGCGGAGCAGCGCTTCATCGACACGATGTGGACGATCCGCCTCGTGCGCGGCGCGGTGAACGCGGCCATCCTGTTCGCCATCGCGCCCTGGCTGGCCGAGGCCTACGGCGAGCCGGCGCTCACCGCGGCGCTGCGCATCTTCGCGGGGTGGTTCCTGCTGTTCGGCATGGAGTCCATGTCGTTCCCGCTCGCCATCCGCCGGCAGCGCGCGCGCGTGGTGAACTACACCGAGCTGGCGGCCACGCTCGTGTCGACGGTCTTCGTCATCGTGGTGTCGTCGATCTGGCGCGACCACCGCGGAATGATCTACGGCATGCTGGTCAACCGCGCGCTGATCACCGGCGCGAGCTGGTTCTTCTACCGCGCCGAGCGCCCGCGCCTCGCCATGGACCGCGAGGTGGCGCGGGAGAGCCTGGGCTTCGCGCGCTACACGGTGCCGTCCAGCCTGGTCACGCTGCTCATCTCGCAGTTCGACAAGTTCGTCTTCCTCAAGCTCTTCCCGATCCAGATGCTGGGCCTGTACGGGCTCGCCGGCAACATCGCCGGCCCGGTGGAGGCGCTCACGAACCGGATCACCCGCTCGGTGCTGTTCCCGCGCTGCGCCGCCAACTTCCGGCGCGAGCCCGCCACCGTGCGCGAGAAGTACTACGGCGAGAACGTGAAGCTGATCGCGCTGATCCTGTTCATGCCGGCGATGGTGGCCGGCGCCTCGGAGTTCATCGTCCACCTGCTGTTCGACGCGCGCTACGCCTACGCCTGGGTGATCCTGCAGGCGTTCGCGCTGCGCGGCACGCTGGGTGCGCTGGCGTCGATGGCGGAGAACGTGCTGGTCGCCACCGACACGCCGCGCCCGCTGCTCGTGGCCAACGTGCTGCGCGCGTGCTGGCTCGTGCCGGGCTGCCTGCTCGGCTGGTACTTCTGGGGCTTCGTCGGCTTCCTGGTCGCGGCGTCGCTCGAGACGCTGCCCGGCCTGCTGTATTTCCTGTGGCTGCAGCACCGCCGCGGGCTCATGATTCCCAGGTACGAGGCCATGAAGGTGGCCTTCATCGGCGCGGTGTTCGCGGCGTCGCTCGCGGTGTCCAGCCAGCTCGTGGCCATGATGCCCGGCATCCGGGGTTGAGAAGGTCCTTCCATGCACATCGCCTTGCTGTCTCCCTCCTGGCCCATGCTGCAGCACGCCAACGGCATCGTCACGTACGTGCACTTCCTGCGCGAGGAGCTGCTGCGCCAGGGGCACCGGGTGTCGGTGTTCTCGGGCCGCGTGGCCCCCGGCTTCTCCCACCCGGACGTGCACCGGGTCGAGCCCACGCGGGCGTACCGCCTCGGCCGCCGCCTCGCCCGCCTGCTGGGCGAGGGCGATCCGGGCCCCTTCGGCTGGGGGCGGCTGCTGGCGGCGCGCCTGCGGGACGTGCACCGCGCGGACCCGATCGACGTGGTCGAGATGGAGGAGAGCTTCGGCTGGTGCGCCGACGTGCGCGCCCGCCTGCCGGTGCCGGTGGTGGTGAAGCTGCACGGGCCGGCGTTCCTCTCGCTGGTCGAGGAGGAGGCCGCCACGCCGATGGCGCGCCGGCGCATCGCGTGCGAGGCGGCCGCGCTGCCGCGCATGCCGGCCATCACCTCGCCGTCGCGCGACACGCTGGAGCGCACCGTGGCGCAGCTCTCGCTCGCGCCCGCGCTCGCCGCCGTGGTGCCGAACCCGATGACGGTGGGCGACGACGCCGGGGTGTGGGACGCGGCGCGCTGCGACCCGCACACCGTGCTGTTCGTCGGCCGCTTCGACAAGCGCAAGGGCGGCGACACCGTGCTGCACGCGTTCTGCCGGCTGCTCGCGCGGCGCCCCGAGGCGCGCCTGGTGTTCGTCGGCCCCGACTACGGGCTGTCGGTGGACGGCGGCCCGCTGGTGCACTTCGACGAGTGGTGCGCGCGCCACCTCGCCCCGGCCCAGCGCGCGCGCATCGACTACCGCGGCTCGATCCCGCGCGCCGAGATCTTCCGGCTGCGCACGCAGGCGGCCGTCACGGTGGTGGCGTCGCGCTGGGACAATCAGCCCAACACGGCGCTCGAGGCGATGCTGCAGGCCTGCCCCCTGGTGGCGGTGCGCGCGGGCGGCGTGGACGAGCTCGTCGAGCACCGCCACACGGGCCGGCTCGCGCGCGCCGACGACATCGACGACCTGGCCGCGCAGATCGAGGCCGTGCTCGACGACCTGCCGGGCGCCGCGCCGATGGGGCAGGCGGCGCGCGAGGCCGCCGAGCGGCGTCACGCGCTCGACCGCCTCGCGGCGCAGACGATCGCGGTGTACCGGCAGGCCATCGCCCAGCAGGCCGCCGGCGCGCCCCCCGTGCCCGCATGGCGCCGGCTCGTGGGGCACATGCCCTCCGGCGCGAAAGGACGTCCGGGATGAACGGAACGGACCTCACCGTCATCGTCGTCAACTACAACACCGAGCACCTGCTCGGTCCGATGTTCGACGCGCTCGACGCCGCCGCCGACGGCCTGGCGGTGCAGACCATCGTGATCGACAACGCGTCGCGCGACGGCTCCGTCGCCTGGCTGCGCCGGCACCGCCCCGAGGCGGCGCTCATCGCCAACGAGCGCAACGTCGGCTTCGGGCGCGCCAACAACCAGGCGATCCCCCACCTGCGGGGCGACTTCGTGCTGCTGCTGAACACCGACGCCTTCGTCGCCCCCGACACGCTCGCGAAGACGCTCGCCTGGATGCGCGCCCATCCGGACTGCGGCGTGCTGGGCGTGCGGCTGCTGGGCCGCGACGGCGCGCAGCAGCCGTCGTGCCGCTTCTTCCCGACGCCGCTCAACACCTTCCTGATGCGCACCGGCCTGGCGCGCTTCTTCCCCTGGGTGCCGGGCATCGACGATCCGCGCTGGGACCCGGCCGTGTCGCGCGACTGCGACTGGGTGCCCGGCTGCTACTACCTGATGCCGCGCGCGGTGGTGGACGAGGTCGGCCTGTTCGACCCGCGCTACTTCCTCTACTGCGAGGAGGTCGACCACTGCAAGCGCGTCAGGCAGGCCGGCTGGACGGTGCGCTACTTCGCCGACACGACGGTGGTGCACATCGGCGGCGAAAGCGCGAAGACGGCGGGCGAGATCACCGAGAGCGGCCGGCAGATCTCCGACCTGCAGATCGAGAGCGAGCTGCTGTTCTTCCGCAAGCACCACGGCCTGGCCGGGCTGGCCGGCGCGATCGCCCTCACCGCGCTCGCCAACGCCTACCTGGCGCTGAAGTGGATCGTGAAGCGGCGCGACGTCGCCGGCACGCAGCCGTACTGGCGTCACACCGGCACCACCTGGTCGCTGCTGCGCGCGACCGGCGGCGCCACGCATCCCACGAGGTGACGGAGCAATGACGGCGGTCGTGGTCATCGGTCGCAACGAAGGCGAGCGCCTGCGGCGCTGCCTGCTTTGCGTGTGCGGCGCGGGCCGCACCGTGGTCTACGTCGATTCCGGCTCCACCGACGGCTCGCCGGCGCTGGCGCGCGCGATGGGCGCGTCCGTCGTCGCGCTCGACATGCGCATGCCCTTCACCGCCGCGCGCGCGCGCAACGCCGGCTGGCGCCGGGTGCGCGAGCTCGCACCGCACGAGCCGCTGGTGCAGTTCGTCGACGGCGACTGCGAGATGTGGCCGGGCTGGCTGGAGGCGGCCGAGCGCCACCTGCAGGCGCATGCGCGCGTGGGCGTGGTCGCCGGCCGGCTGCGCGAGCGCTTCCCCGAGCGCTCGATCTACAACCGGCTGTGCGACATCGAATGGAACACGCCGCCGGGCGAGACGAAGGCGGTGGGCGGCATCGCGATGGTGCGGCTGGAGGCGCTGGCGCAGGTCGACGGCTTCCGCGAGGACCTCATCGCCGGCGAGGAGCCCGAGCTGTGCGTGCGCCTGCGCGCCGCGGGCTGGACCGTGTGGCGCCTGCCCGAGGACATGGCGTGGCACGACGCCGCGATCACGCGCTTCTCGCAGTGGTGGCGCCGCGCCGTGCGCGCCGGCTTCGCGTTCGCCGAGGGCGCGCACCTGCACGGCCGCCCGCCCGAGCGGCACTGGGTGCGCGAGTCGCGCAGCGCCTTGGCGTGGGGGCTGGCGCTGCCGCTGCTCGTCGTGCTGCTCGCCGTGGTCGCGGGGCCGGCGGCGCTCGCGCTGCTGCTCGTCTATCCGCTGCAGTGGCTGCGCCTCTTCCTGCGCGAGCGCGGCGCGCCGTCGACGCGCGCGGCGCGCGCCTTCTTCCTCGTGCTCGGCAAGTTCGCCGAAGCGCTCGGCGAGCTGCGCTACGCGGTGCGGCTGCTGCGCGGCGGACCGGCGCGGATCATCGAATACAAGTGACACGCCCCATGCCGGTCGCCTACCTCGTCAACCAGTATCCGAAGGTGAGCCACAGCTTCATCCGGCGCGAGATCCTCGCGCTCGAGCGGCAGGGCCTCGCCGTGCAGCGCGTCGCCTCGCGCGGCTGGGACGGCGAGCTGGTCGACGCGGAAGACCTGCGCGAGCGCGAGCGCACGCAATACCTGCTGCAAGGCGGCGCGACGGCGCTGCTCGGGCCGGTGCTGCGCACGCTGGCGGCCGCGCCCGCGCGCTTCGCGCGCGCGGCTGCCCTCGCATGGCGCATGGGGCGCCGCGCCGACCGCCCGCGGCCGGTGCATCTCGTCTACCTCGCGCAGGCGTGCCGCCTGCTCGAATGGCTGCGCGCCTCGGGCGCCACGCACGTGCACGCCCATTTCGGCACCAATCCGGCCGAGGTCGCGATGCTCGCGCACGTGCTCGGCGGGCCGCCCTACAGCTTCACGGTGCACGGGCCGGAGGAGTTCGACCGGCCCCAGTTCCTGGGCCTCGGCGAGAAGCTGCGGCGCGCCGCGTTCGCCGTGGCGGTCAGCTCGTTCGGCCGCAGCCAGCTCTATCGCTGGGTCGACGCCGCCCACTGGCCGCGCATCCACGTCGTGCATTGCGGCCTCGAGCCCGCGTTCCATGCCGGCGCCCTCGCGCCGCCGCCCGCGCGCCCGCGCCTGGTGTGCGTGGGCCGGCTCGCCGAGCAGAAGGGCCCGCTGCTGCTGCTGCAGGCGGCGCACCGACTGCGCCAGCGCGGCGTCGCGTTCGAGCTCGTGCTCGCCGGCGACGGCGAGCTGCGCGGCGAGGTGGACCGCACCATCGCGTCGCTCGGGCTGGGCGATCACGTGCGCGTCACCGGCTGGATCTCCGGCGAGCGCGTGCGCGAGGAGCTGCTCGCGGCGCGCGCGCTGGTGCTCGCGAGCTTCGCCGAAGGACTGCCCGTGGTGATGATGGAGGCGATGGCCTTGCGCCGGCCCGTCATCGGCACGTTCGTCGCGGGCATCCCCGAGCTCGTGCGCACGCCCGACACCGGCTGGCTGGTCCCCGCGGGCGACGTCGACGCGCTCGCCGACGCGATGGCCGCATGCCTGGCCGCGCGTCCCGAGGAGCTCGCGCGCATGGGCGAGGCCGCGCAGCGCCGCGTGCTCCAGCGCCACGACATCGACGCCGAGGCGGCGAAGCTCGCCGCGCTGTTCGGCGACGCGTCGGTGCGCCCGTCGTCGGTTCCCACCTCGGTGCTCGCGGCATGAGCACGCCGGGCCGCCCCAAGTGCGAATTCCGGAGTGCGCAGCACGGAGGATTCCGAATGAGCACGCCGGGCCGCCCCAAGTGCGAATTCCGGAGTGCGCAGCACGGAGGATTCCGAATGAGCACGCCGGGCCGCCCCAAGTGCGAGTTGCGGAGTGCGCAGCACGGAGGATGCCCCATGCGTCCCCGCGCCGACGCATGCAGGGTGCGCCCGTGAACGTCGTCGTCGCGATCGTCGATGCGCTGCTCGCCGCGGCCGCGCTGCTGCTCGCCGTGCCGGTCGCGGTGCTGCTGCTGCAGGTGCTGCTGTCGCTGCCGCGCGAGCGCGCGCCCGCGCCGCGCCTGACGCGGCGGCCGCGGCTCGCGGTGCTGATGCCCGCGCACGACGAGGCGGCCGGCATCGCGGCCGCCCTCGCCACCGTCGTGCCGCAACTTCTGCCGGGCGACCGGGTGCTCGTGGTGGCCGACAACTGCACCGACGACACCGCCGCCCTCGCCACCGCCGCCGGCGCCGAGGTGGTGCAGCGGCGCGACGCGTCGAGGCGCGGCAAGGGCTATGCGCTCGATTTCGGCGTGCGCCACCTCGCGGCGGATGCGCCCGAGGTGGTGGTCATCGTCGATGCCGACTGCCGCCTCGAGCCCGCCGCGCTCGACCGCCTGGCGCGCGAATGCGCCGCCACCGGCCGGCCGGTGCAGGCGCTCTACCTCATGCAGTCCCCGCCCCAGGCCGGCCTGAAGACGCGCATCGCCGAGTTCGCGTGGGTGGTGAAGAACCATGCGCGCCCGCTCGGGTGGCATCGCGCGGGCTGGCCCTGCCAGCTGATGGGCACCGGCATGGCGTTTGCGTGGGCCACGCTCCGCGACGCGCCGCTCGCGTCGGGCCACCTCGTCGAAGACATGCAGCTCGGACTGGACCTCGCGCTCGCCGGCACCCCGCCGCGCTTCTGCCCCGACGCCCGCGTCACCAGCCGCTTCCCGCAGGGCGCGGCCGCGCTCGACTCGCAGCGCACGCGCTGGGAGCACGGCCACCTGGGCGTGATTGCGTCGCAGGCGCCGCGCCTCGTCGCGCGCGCGCTCGCCACGGGCCGGCCGTCGCTGCTCGCGCTCGCGCTCGACCTCGCGGTGCCGCCGCTCGCCGCGCTGGTGGTGATGCTCTGCGGGCTCGCCGTCGCGGCCGCGCTGCGGGCCGCCGCCGGCGGCAGCGCGGCGCCGCTCGCGGCGACGGCGCTGGCGCTACTCGCGCTGCTGGCCGCCGTGCTGCTCGCCTGGTGGCGCCACGGCCGCCGCATCGTCTCGCTGCGCGAGCTGCTCGGCGCGCCCCTGTACGCGCTCGGCAAGCTGCCGATGTACCTGCGGCTGATGCGCGCGCGCCAGGTGGAGTGGGTGCGCACGCGGCGCGACGACAACCCCCAGTGATTCACGCCGAACCCATGAGCACCGCGATCACCTCCGTCGACATCGATCTCGACTTGCATGCCGACGGCGCGACCGCGACGGCGGGCGCCGCGCCCGTGTCCGCGGGCGCCTTCGCCGGCGCCGCGCCGTGGTCGCCGGTCGACTTCCAGCGGCCGGTGCATGCGCTGCTCGGCCTGCCCGTCGATGCCGTCGGCCTCGCTGCCGCGGTCGACCGGGTCCGCGAGGCGGCCTTCCTCGGCACGCCCTGCATGGTGTCGACGCCGAACCTCAACTTCGCGATGGGCGCGCGGTCGGACGCGCCGTTCCGCGAGTCGGTCGCCACCAGCGACCTGAGCCTCGCCGACGGCATGCCGCTCGTGTGGGTCGCGCGCCTGCTCGGCGTGCCGGTGCGCCAGCGCGTGTCGGGGGCCGGCCTGTTCGAGGCGCTGGCCGACCATCCGGCGCCCCCCATCGACGTGTTCTTCTTCGGCGGCCCCGACGGCGCCGCGCATGCCGCCTGCCGGCGCGTCAACGAGACCGCGCAGGGCCTGCATTGCGTGGGGTTCGCCGCGCCGGGGTTCGGCAGCGTCGACCAGCTGAGCGCCGACGCGTACCTCTCGCGCATCAACGCCTGCCGGCCGCAGTTCGTGGTGGCCGCGCTCGGCGCGAAGAAGGGGCAGGAATGGCTGCAGCGCAACCGGCATCGCCTCGCCGCGCCGGTGCGCTGCCACCTCGGCGCGGTCATCAACTTCGCGGCCGGCACGCTGCGCCGCGCGCCGCGCTGGCTGCAGCGCGCCGGGCTCGAATGGCTCTGGCGCATCACCCAGGAGCCGGCGCTGTGGCGCCGCTACGCGACGGACGGCCTCGCCTTCCTCGGCGTGCTGGCCTTCGGCGTGCTGCCGCTCGCGATCGCGCGGGGCACCGGCCGCCTGCCCGACGACGCCTGGGACCGCGCCACGCTCGCGCAGCAGCACGCGGGCGACACGTGGACGCTCATGCTGGGCGGCCCGTGGGGCGCGCGCAACCTGCAGCCGCTGCGCGACGTGCTCGCGCGCGCGCAGTCCGAGGGCGTGGCGCGCGTGCGCCTGGTGATGCGCGACGCGACGCACGTCGACAGCGCGTTCATCGGGCTGCTCATGATCGCGCCGCGCGCGTTCGCGCACGGGGTGGAATGGGTCGACACGCCGCGCCGCATCGCCCGCACGCTGCGCCTGCACCGCGCCGGCTGGCTGCTCGCCCCGAGGAGCGCGCATGCTTGACGGCGCGACCATGCGCGACGAGCAGGTCGCCGTGCCCGCGGGCATCTCGTCCACGGTGCCCGACTTCTCGCGGGAGGCCAAGCCCTTCTTCGCCTGGTGGCCGTCGCGCTCGCTGCTCGCCGCGATCCGCGCGCACCAGCGCGCGAGCGCCTCGGGCGCGCCGTGGGCGCCGCTGCTGCGCCGGTGGGCGTCGCTGCGCCATGCGTTCTGGAGCGTGGTGACGGGCGCCGACATCCCGACCAACTGCCGCATCGAGGGCGGGCTGCTGCTGCCGCATCCCAACGGCATCGTGATCCACCCCGACGCGCGCATCGGCCCGAACTGCCTGGTCTTCCAGCAGGTGACGATCGGCGTGGCGCGCGGCGGCGTGCCGCGCATCGAAGGCCATGTCGACATCGGCGCGGGCGCCAAGGTGCTCGGGCCCATCACGGTCGGCGCGCACGCGCGCATCGGCGCCAATGCGGTGGTCGTGAGCGACGTGCCCCCGGGGGCCACCGTGGTGGGCATCCCCGCGAGGGTCTTATGACGGCCGACGTGCAGGGCCTGCGCATCCTCGTCGCCTGCGAGCACGCGTCCGCGCAGTTCGGCGGCGAGGCGGCGCTGCCGCTGCACTACTTCCGCGTGCTGCGCGCGCGCGGCGCCGACGTGTGGCTGCTCGCGCATGCGCGCACGCGCGCCGAGCTCGAGCGCCTGTTTCCGGGGGAGACGCGCATGCGCTTCGTCGAGGACACGCCGCTCGCGCGCGCGATGTGGCGCATCGGCCAGCGGCTGCCGGCGCAGATCGCCTACTTCACCACCGGCTTCGTGTCGCGCCTGGCCACCCAGCTCGCGCAGCGGCGCATCGCGCGCCGGCTGGTGTGCGAGCACGGGATCGACGTCGTGCACCAGCCGATGCCGGTGTCGCCGCGCGAGCCGTCGATGCTGTTCGGCCTCGGCGCGCCGGTCGTCATCGGGCCGATGAACGGCGGCATGGACTACCCGCCCGCGTTCCGCCGCCAGCGCGGCCCGGCCGAGCGGGCGCTGCTCGCGGCAGGCCGCGTGGCGGCGAGCGCGCTGAACGCGCTGATGCCGGGCAAGCGCCGCGCGCACGCGCTGCTGGTGGCGAACGCGCGCACGCGCGGCGCGCTGCCGGCGGGGGTGTGCGCGAACGTGATCGAGCTGGTCGAGAACGGCGTCGACCTGTCGCTGTGGCATGAAGGCGAGTGCCCTCTCCCGCCGGCGGAAGAGGGCGCGGGCGAGGGTGGCGGCGTCGGCCACGCCCCCGCTGCGCCGTGCGCCTTCGCCTTCGTCGGCCGCCTCGTCGACTGGAAGGCCGTCGACCTGCTCCTGCACGCCTTCCAGCGTGCCGCCCAAGCCGCGCCGATGGCGCTCGAAGTGATCGGCGACGGCCCCGAGCGCCCCGCGCTCGAGCGGCTCGCGAAGGTGCTTGGCATCGCCGCCGCGCACGACGGCGCGCCCGGCGTGCGCTTCGCCGGCTGGCTGGCGCAGGCCGATTGCGCGCGCCGCCTGCGCTCGGCCGACGCGCTCGTGCTGCCGAGCCTGCTCGAATGCGGCGGCGCCGTGGTGCTCGAGGCGATGGCGATGGGCAAGCCCGTCGTCGCCACCGCCTGGGGCGGGCCGCTCGACTACCTGGACGAGCGCTGCGGCGTGCTGGTGCCGCCCGCGAGCCGCGACGCGCTCGTGCAGGGGCTGGCCGACGCGATGGTGCGGCTCGCGGCGTCGCCCGGGCTGCGCCGCGAGATGGGACGCTTCGGCCGCGACAAGGTGCGGCGCGACTACGACTGGGAGGTGAAGGTGGATCGCATGGTGGATGTGTATCGGCAGGCGGCGGCGCGCAGCGCGTCCGGCGCGGCCACCCTGCCGGCTCCGGCGTCGAGGACCTGACCATGCGCGTGCTGATCGTGAGCGACGTCACCGGCTACATGCACGGCGGCGTGCCGGCCGAGACGGTCGCGCTGGTGCGCGGGCTCGCCGCGCGCGGCCACGCCGTCGGCCTGGCGGGCGACGTCCCGCCGCGCGGCGCCGAGGCGGCGCAGCACCATCGGATCACGGTGCCCACCGGCGGCGCGCTCGGCGACGAGGTGCGCCGCGCCATCGGAGCGTTCCGGCCCGACGCGATCCACGTGATGGCGATGAGCTCGCGCGGCCTCGCGCAACTCGCGCCCGTGCTGGCCGGCCGGCCCTGGCTGCTCACCTGCCATTCGCTGCCGCCGCACGAGCGCAAGCTGCCGCGCTGGCACGCGAGCGAGGCGCTGCACTACGGCGCGCGCGCGGTGCGCTTCCTGCCGCATGCGCTCGCGTGGCGCTGGCTGTTTCGCCGCGGCGCCGTGCCGCAGGCGGTGGTGCACAGCGAGGCGATGCGGCAGGTGGTCACGCGCTACGGCCAGCCCGCGGCGCGCTGCGCGCTGATCCTGCTGGGCTGCGATGCGCCGGGCACGCCCGCGCCGGCGCGCCCCGAGCCGGTGGGGCCGGCGCCGCGGCTGCTCACGATGGCGGGCGTCGCGCACACCAAGGGGCTGCACGACGCCGTCGAGGCGATCGCGTCGCTGCTGCACGACCACCCCGGGCTCACGTACCGCATCGTCGGCGAGGTGCGCGACGCGAGCTACGTGCGCCACCTGGAGTCGCTGATCCGCCGGCACGGGCTCGGCGAGCGCGTGCGCATCACGCCGAACCTGTCGCACGAGGACAAGGAGCGCGCGCTGCGCGAGGCCGACGTCTACGTGCAGCCGTCGCACGAGGAAGGCTTCTGCCTCGCGTACATCGAGGCGGCGGCGCTGGTGCCGCGCCTCGTGGGCGCGGACACCGGCGCGATCGCGGCGATCGGCGCCGGCGACGCGGGGGCGCGGACGGTGCCGGTGCGCTCGCCCGCGCGGCTGGCGCAGGCGCTGCGCGAGGTGCTGGGCGCGACGCTGCCGGCCGACCTCATGGCGCGCCGCGCGTCGCG
>Ga0075429_100003775_pt1 | contig 12918 bp, 10 predicted proteins | sample RhiMetdeltSRZDD3_FD_75295 | JGI IMG/M metagenome (GOLD analysis project Ga0075429, IMG submission 75295) | Populus rhizosphere microbial communities from Tennessee, USA - Rhizosphere MetaG P. deltoides SRZDD3 | ecosystem: Host-associated > Plants > Roots > Rhizosphere > Soil | place: USA...
CGCCACGCGCCGCGCCCGCTCAAGCGGCTCTACCAGCGACGCGAGGAGCTGATGCAGGCGTTGCGGCACGCCTACGCGACCGAGGGACGCGCGGTGGGTGCGGCGGCGAAGAAGTAGGGCGCTGCGTTTCGCGCGCGACATGCGCCACCATGAGACGGTCCCCCTCCGCCGCGCCCGGCTCGCGACGCTCGGTCTCGCGGCGGGTGCCGGACTGCTCATGCCGCTGCCGGCGGGCGGCGCCGACACGCCGCGGAGCGCCCGCCGCGACAGCGTGTCGATGACCGCCTCCGCGACGCCGGACACCGGCAGCCAGGTCGTGATGCTCGGCACCGGAACGCCCAACGCCGATCCCGAGCGCTCGGGTCCGAGTGTTGCGATCGTGGTGCGCGGCAAGGCGTACCTGGTCGACTGCGGGCCGGGTGTCGTGCGCCGCGCCGCGGCCGCCCAGGGCAACGGCATCGCGGCGCTGGCGCCGGAGAAGCTCGGCATCGTGTTCATCACCCATCTCCACTCGGACCACACGATGGGGCTCCCGGATCTCATGCTGACGCCCTGGGTGCTGGAGCGCCCCGGCCCGCTCGAGGTCTACGGGCCCACCGGCACGCGGGGGATGACCGACCACCTGCTGGCGGCCTGGGCCGAGGACATCCGGGTGCGCATCGAGGGGCTCGAGCCCGAGAAGTCCGACGGCTGGCAGGTGCACACCCACGAGATCGTCGAGGGGCCGGTCTACCAGGACGCGAACGTCAAGGTGACCGCGATCGCGGTGCCGCACGCCAACTGGCGTCGCGCGTTCGCCTATCGCTTCGACACGCCGGATCGGGTCATCGTGGTCTCGGGCGACACCCGCCCGAGCGAAGCACTGGTCAAGGCGTGTGACGGCTGCGACATCCTGGTCCACGAGGTGTACTCCGCCGACCGCTTCGCCACCAAGTCGCCCGAGTGGCGGCGTTATCACGCCGACGCGCACACCTCGACCACCGAGCTGGCGGCCCTGGCCACCCGCGCGAAGCCGCGACTGCTGGTGCTCTACCACCAGCTCTTCTGGGGCACCGACGACGAGGGACTGGTGCGCGAGGTCCGCCGCGGCTACGACGGGGCGGTGGTGTCGGCCCGGGATCTGGAGGTCTACCGGTGATCGCGAGGCCGCGGCCCGGGCCGTGCGCTCCGCCCGCGAGCCCGGGCTCGGCCCCGGCGCCGGGCCGCCACGGAGGCCGATGATGTGGCTGCTCGGCCTGGTCCTTCTCGGATTCGTGCTGGTGGCGCCCTGGTGGGCGGTGGTCGAGGTTCGCCGCATGCGCCGCGAGCTGCGCGCGCTGCGGGACCGCCTCTTCCTGCTCGAGACCCGCGCGTCGGCCGGGGTCGAGCCGATTGCCGTGGTCCCGCCGCCCAGCGTCGTGTCCGGGACGGAACCGCGCGAGCCGCTGCCCGAGCCGATCCCGCTGGTCGCCCAGGCCACGGCGACGCCTCCCTGGCCGCCGGTCCTCCCCGCTTCGGTCGCGCCGCCCGCTCCCCGCCCGACCTTCGACAGCTCGCGCGCCGAGGAGTTGATCGGCAGCGTGTGGCTCCAGAACGTGGGCGCCGTGCTGCTGCTGCTGGGTGTGTTCTTCCTGATCCTCTGGGGCTACACGACCGGGCGCTTCGGCCCCGGCGTGCTGGTCGCGGCGGGTGTCGCGCTCGGAGTGGCCCTCGCGTGGCGCGGCGACCGCATGGCCCGGACCCTCCCGCTCTTCGGCCACGCGCTGATCGGCGTCGGGCTCGGGATCATCTACCTGTCCCTCTATCTCGGCCACTTCACGCTCCAGGCGCTCCCCGCATCCGTGGCCTTCGTCTCGCTTCCCCTGGTCTCGATCGGCTCGGTGGCGGTGGGCTTGCGCTACCGCGTCCAGACCATCGCCACGCTGGGCGTGCTCGGGGCGTTCGTGCCCCAGCTCATGGCCGCCTGGATCCCGCTCAAGGGCTTTTCGATGACGGCGCCGGCAATGCTCGGCTATCTCGCCGGCATCGACGCGGTCGTGTTCCTGCTCGCCGCCCGCGCCGGCTGGAGCGGTCTCGGCCTGGCGGCGCTCCTCATGAGCGCGCTCACCTGGATGGCCCAGCTCGCCTCGGCACCGTGGGGCTGGGGAGTCCAGGCGGGCCTCTCGACCCTGTTCGTGGCGCTCGGGCTCTCGCCGGTGCCGCGGCTCGTGCGCACCGAGGGCCAGGTGCGCGGAATCGACCTGGCGGTGATCGCGGTGGCGCCGTTCTGCCTGGTCGCCGCCTCGTGGCCCCTGCTCGCCTCGGCGCCGCGAGCGTCGAGCGCGGCGCTGCTCGCGATCCTCGCGATCGTCTATCTGCTCGCCGCGCTGTGGGCGGACGCGCGCCGGTCCGAGCGCGACCTCTGGCGTCCGTTGACGGGTGCCGCGATCGTCTTCCTGACCGGCGCCCTGGAGCGCGCGCTGGGACGCGAGCACACGCCGATGGCGTGGTGTGTCGAGGGGACACTGCTGGTCTGGCTCGGGTTGCGCGAGCGGGGCGGGTGGCTGCGGCTGTGCGGCTATACGGTCTCCCTGCTCGGCGGGCTCTGGACCTTGGCGACGGTATTCTGGCCCCGGGAGTGGGATCGGCAGCTCCTGCCCGCCTTCCATCCGGACGGCATCCGCAACCTGATCGCGATCCTGGCCGTGCTCGCCGGCGGCTGGCTGCTCGGTCGCGGCCGCCGGCACCTGGCCGACGACGAGCGGCTCCTGCCCGAGCTATGGTCCGGGCTCGGCAATCTCCTGCTCGTCGCCTGGACCGGCCGCGAGGCCTACCATCTCGCCATCGCGCTGGAAGGTTCGGGCGGGCGCTGGGCGCAGGCGGGGGCTCCCGCCCAGCGTCTCCCCATGCTCGTCGCCTCCCTCATGGGCCTGGTGTGGCTCGCCCACGCCCTGATCCTGATCGGCATGGGCCGGCGTCCCGGGAGTGGTTTCCTGCGCGCGTGCGGCCACGTCGCCGGAGCGCTCGGAACACTGGCCCTGTTCGCGGGCCAGAGCCTGCCCGACGGCTGGAGCAACGATCAGCTCCCGATCCTTCATCCGGTCGGTATGATCAAGCTCGCGAGCATCGGCTTGATCGCCACGATCGCCGTGGCCCTGGCGGCGGATCGCTCGCGGCTCGGCGCGAACGAGCTGCGAACGCCCGAGGTGTGGACCGCGGCCGCGAGCCTGCTGATGCTGGGCTGGATCGGGCTCGAGGCGGGCCATCTGGCGCGGTCGATCGAGGGGGTCCCCGGGGTCTGGGCGCGCCACCTCCCCGGCGAGAGCCGGCAGGCGCTGGTGCGAGTACGCGTGCTCGCCGCCTCGTTCACCAGCGCCGGCTGGCTGCTCCAGGCGCTGCTGATGCTCACCCTCGGCTGGGTGCGCGAGTCGGCATTCCTGAGGTGGGCCGGGCTCGGGCTCGCCGGCATCACCGTGCTCAAGTTCCTGGTCGTGGATCTTCAGACGGTGGACGTGTTCTGGCGCTTCCTCACCGCCATCGTCGTGGGCGCCGCCCTGCTCGGCGTCTCGTACGCCTACCAGCGCCGGGCGCGAGGGGCGCGGCGGGTGGGGTAAGTGTGACCCGACGAACGGTCGGGAATCGTCGCTGCACAAGCGTAAGAACGAATTCTCCCTTGACACGAATTCGGGCTCAACTACCCGAACGTCACGACTGACTCGCGCGCTGCCCACCAGAACGCGCGTGCGCGGGGCTCACGGAGCGAAATGTCACACCAGGCCTGAAATCTCGCGATGGGTCCCCGATGCGACGTGCGTGCCTCAGCGTGAGTCGGGATCGCCCATGATATGAAGGGTGTGCCGCCCCCGTGACCCGCCCCCGCGGAGTCACGCCCATGAAGTCGTGCGCACGCCTCTCCGACCACGAGCTGGTTTGCCGCTTCGCCACCCTCGTGGCTCAGGACCGCACCACCACTACCGAGCTCGTCGCGGTCATGGCGGAAGTTGATGCCCGCAGACTCTACCTGCCCGCGGGTTACCCCTCCCTGCTCGCCTGGTGCGTGGGCGAGTTCCGGATGTCCGAGGATGTCGCCTTCAACCGCATCCGGGCGGCGCGGACCGCCCGCGAGTTCCCCGCCGTCCTCGCCGCGCTGGCCGATGGCCGTCTCCACCTGACCGCGGTGCTGTTACTGACCCCATGGCTGACTCACGACAACTCGGGCGAGCTCATAGCCGAGGCCACGCACAAGACCAAGCGGGAAGTCGAAGCCCTGGTGGCCAGGCGGTTCCCGCGCTCCGGCTTGCTTTCTTGGGTGGAGGAGCCCACATCCGAACGAGGGGCGACCGCGTGCCAACTCGTTCCAGAACGAGTTGGCACGGAGTTACCCCGGGAGGCCAAGGCCGTCGAGGCCCCAGTCGCCCCGGTCTCTGGTGAGAATCGTTCCAGAGTGAAACCGCTATCGGCCGGGTGGTACGGGGTACAGCTCATGATGAGCCAGCGCGCGTACGACAAGCTGCGTCAGGTCCACGATCTGCTGAGCCACGAAGTCCCTTCGGGGGTCTTGGAGGAGGTGGTCGAGCGGGCGCTCGACCTGGCGATTGGGGTGCTCGAGAAGCGAAAGTTCGCGGCGACTTCGCATCCGCGCCACTTACAGCGGCGCACGACGGCAAGCGTACGTCACATTCCGGCGGACGTCCGGCGTGAGGTGTGGCAGCGTGACGGTGGCCGTTGCACGTTCATGAGCGAGTCAGGGCAGCGCTGCCCGGCCACACGAAATCTCGAGTTCGATCACGTGCTTGAGGTCGCGCGCGGCGGCGAATCGACGGTGGATGGCGTCCGTCTGCTGGTGCCGGGCACACAACCAGTACCAGGCCGAGCGCACGTTCGGAGCCGAGTTCATGCGATCCAAACGCGGGGCCGTGCGTGAGCGGGCGATCCAGAGGCGGGCCCGCACCCACGTGGCCCCGGATCACGACGAAGACCCCGACCGGGACGTCGCACCGTGGCTCCGGTCGCTGGGCGTCCGAGGAGACGATCTGCGCCGTGCCGTAGCCGCCGCCGAGACCATCCCCGGCGCGTCGGTCGAGGAGCGCGTGCGCCTCGCGGTATCGACCCTCACGCGAGCCGGCCGACGACAGGGAGCAGCAATCGCATCATCCCCTTGAACGGAGCGGGACGCCCTGCGGCCCGCTCGGCAACCGATCGGACCCCGCCCGCCCGTCTGACCCGTGCGTCGCAGCCGAGCAGCGGCGTGCCGACACTCTTCACCGCGCCTCGACCGGCGTTGTCCCTAGTTTCCCTTCTCCTGCCGCTTCTGCCAGTCCTCGTGGGACATCGTCTTCACCGGATCGAGCTTCTTGGTGATCAGGCCCGCATTCAGCGTGATCAGCTCCTTGCCGGTGAGGGCCTCGAACTGCGCCTGTGCGGCGGCCATCTCGCCCTCGAGCACGTCGGCGTAGCGGAGCTGGGAGTTGGTGGGGCGCCCCTCGTAGCCGTTCACGCCGCCGTAGAGCCGGCCCAGCTTCTCGCGCAGCTTCTCCTCGCCGGTGATCGGGCCCCCTTCCCGGACCGCGACGATCGAGCGGCGCAGATCATCCAGCCGGTCCGCCGTGGCGCCCAGCTTCTTTGCGAGCGGGTCGGCCTTGCCGAGCTTCTCGGCGCGGGCGCGCGCCTGGTCGCGGGCATCGATGATGGCGTCCACCACGTAGGTGAGCCGCTCGAGGTCGCGATAGAGCCGGTGGGCCAGCTCGCGCTGGGCGGCCCGGTCCTCCGCCTTGTGCGGCGAGCGCGGGTCGGCGACCAGCTCCACCTTGGACGTGAGCGTGTCGTTGCCGCGCACGAGCTTGACGGTGTAGGTGCCTTCCGCCACCTGCGGGCCCACGAACGCGTACGCCTGCGGCACCAGGCTGCTCGCCGGCGGCACCTTGGGCCCCTTGAGGCGGGTGGGCCACGAGACGCGATTGAGGCCGCGGCGCTTGCCGCCCGGCGTCGAGGTGACGAAACGGCCGTTCTGGTCGAACACCTCGACCCTGAGGTCGCCGAACATGTGCCGCTTCTTCAGGTAGTACGAGACGGCGGTGGCGTCCTCGAGCGAGCGGCCGCGGTACTCGCTGGCCTCGAAGCGCTGCTCGCTGGACGGGATGACCATCACCGACGGCCGCGACGGCAGCATGCGGGCGTCGGCCGCCAGCACGTCGTTCGAGAACGCCCGCAGGGCCGTCAGGTCGTCGAGGATCCAGACGCCGCGGCCATGGGTGGCGATGACGAGGTCGTGCTCGCGCGGATGGATCGCCAGGTCGCGCACGGCGACGTTTGGGAACTCGCCCTTGATCTGCGACCACTGACCGCCCCCGTCGATCGAGAGCCAGAGCCCCTGCTCGGTGCCGAGGAACAGGATCTCGGGCTTGACCAGGTCCTCGCGCACGACGTGCGCGTGGCCCTTGAGGTCGGCGGTCGCAATGCTCTGCCAGGTCCTTCCGAAGTCGGTGGTCTTGTAGACATGGGTCTTCATGTCGCCGGTCTGGTGCCCGTCGAAGGTGGCGTACGCCGTGCCCTCGGCGACGTGGCTCGCCTCGACCGTGGTGACCCAGGTGCTCGGAGGAAGCCCCGGGATCTTGCGGCTCACCAGCGTCCAGGTCTTTCCGGCGTCCCGGGTCACCTGGACGTTGCCGTCGTCGGTGCCGACCCAGACGACGTCGGCGTTCTTGGGCGACTCGGAGATGGTGAAGATCGTCGTGTGATTCTCCGCCGTCGAGTTGTCGGGCGTGATCCCGCCCGAGTCCTTCTGCTTCTGCTTGAGCGGATCGTTGGTGGTGAGGTCGGGCGAGATGCGCTCCCAGGTGTCGCCGCGATCGCGCGAGCGGAACAGGAACTGGGCGCCCAGGTAGAGGGTCCCCGATCGCGTCGGGCTCACGTGGATCGGCGTGTTCCAGTTGAACCGATACTCGGGCTCGTCCTTGGCGCGGAAAGGCTTGACCTCCTTGGTCTCGCCCGTCGACTTGCGCACGCGCAGGACGTTGCCGCCCTGGTACTCGACGTAGGTGATGTCCGGATCGGTCGGGTCCTGGAACGCCCAGAATCCGTCGCCGCCGCCGAGCACGCGCCAGTGCCGGTTGGCGATGCCGCCCTGCTTGCGCGAGGGCGCCGTCCACGAGCCGTTGTCCTGGAGTCCGCCGTAGACGTTGTAGGGCCACTCCATGTCGAAGCTGACGTGATAGAACTGCGAGAGGGGCAGCCCGCCGATGAAGCGCCAGGTGTTCCCCCGGTCGGCGGTGGTGTAGAGCCCGCCATCCGTGCCCACCCAGATCTCGTCGGTGTCGTTGGGATTGACCCAGAGTGCATGGAAGTCGCTGTGGACACCGCCGCCGATCCCGCTGAACGTCCTCGCTCCGTCGTCGCTCACGAACAGACCGGTCGCCGGCTTGTACACCCGATCGGGATCCTTGGGATCGGCGACCACGTAGGAGAAGTAGAACGGGCGCGAGATGACCCCGGAAGCCGTGCTGAGCATGGTCCAGGTCTCGCCCTTGTCGTCGGAGCGATACATCGCGCTGTTCTTCGATTCGACGAACGCGTAGACGCGCGAGGTCCGTGCCGGAGACACCGACAGCGCGCACCGCCCCAGCTCGCCGGCCGGCAGCCCGGCGCCGAGTCGCTTCCAGGTGTCCCCGCCATCGGTGCTCTTGTAGAGGCCGCTGCCCGGTCCGCCGGAGCTGAACGTCCAGGGCTGGCGCCGGAACTGCCACATCGCGGCATAGAGCGTGCGGGGATCCTCCGGATCCATCGCGATGTCGGCGCAGCCGGTGTTCTCGTTCACGAACAGGACCCGCTGCCAGCTCTTGCCGCCGTCGCGCGTGCGGTAGACGCCGCGCTCCGGATGGGCGTCCCACAGGTGGCCGGTCACCGCCGCGTACACGGTGTCGCTGCGCTGAGGATCGATGACGATGCGGGCGATGCGCTCGCTGCCCTCGAGGCCCAGGTGCTGCCAGGTGTCGCCGCCGTCGGTGGTCTTGTAGATGCCATCACCGAGCGAGACGCTGTTGCGCACCCAGCTCTCGCCGGTGCCCACCCAGACCGTCTTCACGTCTCCCCGGTCGATGGCGACGGCGCCGATCGACTGGCAATGCTTGTCGAACACCGGCTTGAACGTGATCGCGCCGTCCACCGACTTCCACAGCCCGCCACTCGCCGCCCCGACGTAGAGGGTGAGCCGGTCCCCTTCGACCGCGTCCATCGCGGCGATGCGCCCCGACATGGCGGCCGCCCCGATGTTGCGCGGCTGCAGCCCGCCAAAGGTCTCGGAGTCGATCTTGACGTCCTGCCCGCGCCCGACGGCGGGGAGGGCGAGCAACGCGGCGGCCAGCCCGGCCACCCGGAATGCGTGGGTCAGGTGAGACGACATGGCAGTCACTCCAGGGTCGAGGGGAGAGTCGAATGGGGCGCCGCGGTGGTCGGGATCGGAGGCGGCCTACTTCTTCTTCGCCTTGGTCGTGTCCGCCTTGGCCGAGTCGGCCTTCATCGCCGCCTGCGCGCCCTTGCCGGCCGTCTTGCCGGCGGCGTCCGCGGCCTTCACCACCGCCTTGGCCGCGTCCTTGGCGCCCTCCGCCGCGCCCTTCGCCGCCGCCGCCGCTTTGGTGGAGTCGGCCGCGGTCGCGGGCATCGCGAACAGGTTGTCGGCGGCGTCGACGTTCAGCTCGATCTTGTCGATGACCAGTTTCTGCCGTTGCGGGGAGCCCTTGGCGCCGCTCTCCATCACGTGCGCCATCATCATCCCGCCGACTTCCTTGTAGTCACTCAGCAGGCTCTCGCCCTCCACCTCGCTGCCGCGGATCGTGCGCTTCGCCTCGACCTTGATCTCGAGGTAGGTCTCGGCGTCCAGGTAGATCGTGCGCACGTCGCCGCCCTTGAGCGTGACCTTGATCTTGTAGGCGTCGGCGCCCTCGACCTGCTCCTTCCCCGCCAGCTCGACCGTGTGGCCCTTCTCCTTGTAGTCCATGAGCGGCCCGTCGAAGTCCGCCTGCTCCTCGATCATCTTCGCCTCGTCGGGCGGCATGACCTCGGGCTCCTTCTTGCCCATGAACGGCATCGACATCCAGGCGGTCTTGCCGTCGTACACCTGCATGCCCGTCATGCCCTGGAACGTGAACTCCAGGCGCGTGCTCTTCGGGCGCTTGTTGATCATCACGAACGGGAATTCCATCCCGGGACCGCCGATCATCTTGCCGGTCGCGCGCATGCTCTTGACCGCCTTGATCTTCTCGAGCCCGCCCTTGGCCACGATGTTCTTGGCGATCAGCTCGTCCACCGTCTGCGCCGAGGCGGTGGGCGCGAGCGGGGCGAGCAGGGCGAGCAGGGCGAGCACGGCGATCCTCATCAGGATCCTGTGCGACATGAGGGGGGCTCCTTTCGGATGGGAAACGCGGTGCGGACGCACCGCGGGTGGAAGCGCGATCCATGTGAGGCTGCATTCCGGGCCGTCGGCGGGAGGCCGGCGCCTCCCATACGGGTTCCGGGGTTGGACGGTTGCGACATCCTAGCGGCGCACGGCGCACCGCTGCGTTTCGGGGCGACCGGCGCGGCATATGGACGCCCCGGCGGGGCCCGGACGGCGGGCGCACGGCGTTTGGGAGCCATTGAGTTGTAGTAGATTCCCGTCGCCATGTCCATGGACGACGCGCCGCAGCTCAGGCTCCCGGATCTCCGCTTCGTCCCGGTCGGGGCCCTGGTCCCGCACGAGCAGCACGACCAGAGTCGCTCGGGCCCCCTGGTCCAGGCGCTGCGAGAGCAGGGGGTGCTGCGCAACCCGCCGATCGTGACCCCGCTGGGCCCGGACGACCAGCGGTTCGTGGTCCTCGACGGGGCCAACCGCGCGACCGCCGCCCGGGAGGCGGGGCTGCCGCACGTCGTGGTCCAGGTGGTGCGCTACGAGGATCCGGGCATCCGTCTCACCACGTGGCATCATGCCCTCGCCGCCGAGCCACCCGCCGAGCTCGAGCGCGCACTGGGCGTGATCGAAGGCCTCGCGTGCCTGGAAACCGACCTGCGCCACGCGCGGGCGGTGCTGGCGCGGCGCGAGGCGATCGCCTTCGTCGCGCTCCCCGAGCGGCGCGCGATCACGCTCCACGGCGGCAGCGAGCTGGACCAGCGCAACGCCGTGCTCAATGCGGTGGTCGATTCCTACCGCGGACGGACCCGGTTCTACCGGGTGGCGAGCGATTCCCTGGACGATGCCCGGATCGAGCATCCGGACGTGACCGCCCTGATCGTGTTCCCGCACTTCGAGCCCGACGAGATCCTCGAGCTGGCCACCGGCGGGGCGCGGCTGCCCGCCGGCATCACGCGACACGTGATCCCGTGGCGCGCGCTGAGGCTCAACGTCCCGCTCGAGCGGCTGGCCGACCGGAACGAGACGCTGGCCGCGAAGAACCGCTGGCTCGAGGAGTGGCTGCGCGAGAAGGTGCACCAGCGTCAGGCGCGCTTCTACCAGGAGTCCACCGTGCTGTTCGACGAGTAGGGTCGAGACGATGAAGGCGGTGGTGTTCGACCGCTTCGGCGGCCCCGAGGTGCTGGAGCCCCGCGAGGTCCCCGATCCGGCGCCCAAGGCCGACGAGGTGCTGGTCGAGGTCAGGGCGTGCGGCATCAACCACCTCGACCTGTGGGTGCGTCAGGGGCTGCGCGGGCTCGACGTCGAGATGCCGCACATCCTCGGCAACGACGTGGTGGGCATCGCGCTCGAGGTCGGCGCGGTCGTTCGCCACGTCGAGCCCGGCGACCACGTGCTCGTGTGCCCGCTGCTCTCGTGCGGCGTCTGCGCGCAGTGCCTCGCAGGCGACGACAACCTCTGCCGCCAGTACGACGTGCTGGGCCGAAAGCGCAACGGCGGCTACGCGGAGCGGGTGGCGGTCCCGGGCGTCAGCTGCCTCCCCTATCCCGGGAACCTCGGCTGGACCGAGGCCGCGGCCGTGCCGCTCGTCTTCCTCACCGCCTGGCACATGCTGGTCGGCCGCGCGCGGATCGCCCCCGGCGAGGACTGCCTCGTGATCGGCGGCGGGAGCGGCGTCGGCAGCGCCGCGATCCAGGTCGCGCGCCTGATCGGCGCGCGTGTGATCGCGACCGGCAGCGGACCGGCCAAGGGCGAGCGGATGCGCGCGCTGGGGGCGCACGAGGTCATCGACCATGCCGCCGAGGACCTCTCCGCGCGGGTGCGCGAGCTGACGGGAAAGAAAGGAGTCGAGGTCGCGTTCGAGCACGTGGGCGGCGCCGTGTTCGAGCAGGCGGCCGGGACCCTCGCCCGCAACGGCCGGCTCGTGACCTGCGGCGCCACCGCGGGCGGCAAGGCGACGCTCGACCTCAATCTGCTGTTCGGGAGACACCTTTCGATCCTGGGCTCGTGGATGGGACGCCGCGCGGAGCTGGTCGAGGTGCTGCGCTTCGTCCGCGACGGGCGGCTCAAGCCGGTCGTGGACTCGGTGATGCCGCTCGCCGACGCCCGGCGCGCCCACGAGCGCATCGAGGCGCGCGAACAATTCGGGAAGGTGGTGCTGGTGCCGTGACGTTCGAGCCCCGCCATCATCCGCTCGCCCCCGCGCCGGTGTTCCGGCGCCGGGTCCTGAGCAGCGTCGGTCTCGCGGGTGTCGTCCTGGGCGGCTCGCTCGCGGTCGGCATCGCGGGCTACCACTGGTGGGGCGGGCTCGACTGGCTCGACGCGCTGGTCAACGCGTCGATGATCCTGGGCGGCATGGGTCCGGTGGACCCGATCACCCGCCCGGCCGGGAAGTGGTTCGCTTCCGCCTACGCGCTCTACAGCGGCGTCGCGCTCCTCACCAGCGTCGGCATCATCTTCACGCCCGGCCTGCATCGGCTGCTGCATGCGTTTCATATCGGGGAGGAGGAGGATCAGCGGCCGGAGAGCCGGCGGTAGCCGGCCGCGGCTCGGGCTGGACGCCGGCAGCCACCGCGGCACGATCGCTGGTGACGGCGGGGGTGGCTGGTGCTAGCATTTCCTGGGTTTCGAATCAGCATCCCGCTCAGGGTTCGCTCCGCATGAACGCCGTCCACCATCGTGCCGTTCCCGCCACGATGTCCCTCGCGACCGCCTGCCTCGTGGCCTCGCTCGCGGGATGTGGTGCGGACCGTCTGGCGGCGCCGCAGCTCCACTCGGACGCCGCGCTCGGGGCCACCCTCGTTCGCCTGCCCGACGGGTCGGTGAGCATGCACGCGGTCGCCACGAACACCGGCAACACCGCGATCTACCTCACCTATGCCGAGTACTGCGCGTTCATCGGAATGAGCGTTCGCGGACCGCAGGGGGACGTACCGCGTGACGACCCCTGCAGCAGCATCATCCCCCTCTGCGTCCTCCCCGAGCCGCTCCGGCCGGGGAAGCGGGTCGAGCGCCACTTCGTGTTCGACGGCAAGCAGTACGGGGACACCTGCAACTCGCTGCACCCGATCCCTCCGGGGAGCTACGAGGTGGTCGCGACGTTCACCTGGTCCGCGGCGGCGGGCGGACCCAGGACGACCCTCACCCGTGCCATCTCGTTCGACTGGCCGCCGCCCTAGATGTGAAGTCCAGACACGTTGTTCACTCCCGGCCTCCGGTCGGCGAACCGGCCGATGCGGCCGAACTCGGCCCTCGCGCTCCTTACTTCCGATGCGTCCGATGCGCGGATTCGAGCCGCCTCTCGCTTGTGGCGCATGAACTCGGCGCCGAACGCGCGCTCGGCCTCGTACTGATTATGCGCCCGGCACAGCAGCCGGATCCTTCCCACGGTCGCCTCCCCGCCTTTGGCGTAGGGGTCGATGTGGTCGAATTGCACATCCTTGCGCTCCTCGCAGCGATGACCGGTGTCACCCACGAACGCGCACCGGCCGCCATCCCGCTGCCACACCGCATGGCGGACGTTGGCCGGGATGTGACGGCGATCTGCCTTCGAGTGCCGACCGCGGCGCGGCTGCTCGGTC
>Ga0075429_100003776_pt1 | contig 12918 bp, 9 predicted proteins | sample RhiMetdeltSRZDD3_FD_75295 | JGI IMG/M metagenome (GOLD analysis project Ga0075429, IMG submission 75295) | Populus rhizosphere microbial communities from Tennessee, USA - Rhizosphere MetaG P. deltoides SRZDD3 | ecosystem: Host-associated > Plants > Roots > Rhizosphere > Soil | place: USA...
CGGCGTATCTACGAGGGGCTGGGCTATGAGATCGTGGCGGTCCCGAAGGACAGCCCGGCCGCGCGGGCATGCTTCATCGTGGCCTTACGTTGAGGCCCGGCTAATTCAACCGCATCGCCTATCCTGAGAGCTTTGGCTGGCACCGCCTCGAGGTTCTTGACTTGGCTCACGTTGAGGATGGCGGCTTCGCGGCACCCGGCCGCAGCGAACGTTGGTGCCGGACGGGATAGTCATGCTGCGCAAAGTCGCTTATGATCGGCCGGATTTTGACTTTAGCCCTGGGAGGCAAGCGATGCGTCGAGTGGCGTTGACCGTGGGTGTGATGGCGCTTCTGCTGGGGCTCGTGCTCGCCGGGAGCCTCGCGCCCCAGGCGTCCGCAGGGCCGAAGATGGCGATGATCCTTCCCGGCCCTGTCGAGGACGGTGACTTCAACGCGCTCGGTTACAACGCGCTCAAGGACGTCGCGCAGACGCACAAACTCGAAGTGTCCCACTCGGAGAAGGTGGCCGTCGCCGACGCCGAGCGCGTCGCGCGGGAGTACCTCAACTCCGGGTTCACGATCATCTCGTTCCACGGCGGCCAGTTCCTCAGCGCGGCGCAGAAACTGGCGCCGCAGTTTCCCGACGCGAGCTTCATCATCGAGACGCAGATCAAGCAAGTGCCGGCGAATGTCTGGAACATCAACCGGCACTTCTACGAGGGCTTCTATCCCCTGGGCGTGCTGGCCGCGCTCACGACGAAGACGAACAAGATCGCCTACATCGCCGGCATCAAGCTGCCCGACTTCATCGCCTCGCTGAACGCCGTCTACGCCGCGATCAAGGAGACGAATCCGAAGGCCCAGCTCACGTACGCCTTCGTCGGGGACCAGAACGACCCGTTAAAGGCGCGTCAGTCGGCGCAGGCCGCGATCAGTGACGGCGCCGACGTGATCATCTCGCAGCTCAACCTCGGCGTGATCGGCGTGACCGAGGCGGTGAAGGCCTCCGGCAAGCCCGTCGTGGTCACGACGTTTTACACCGACAAGACCCAGAGCGCTCCCACCATCTACGCGACATCACTGCTCCTCGACTTCAACATGACGTACCGCGAGGTCGTCGGCGCGATTCTCAAGGAACAGCGAACCGGCCAGTACGCCATGCGGCCGGGGCACGCGATGTCGCTGGCGCCGATCCGCAACGTGCCGCCGGACGTCGCGAAGAAGGTCGAAGCGGTCTACAAAGACGTCGCGAACGGCAAGCCGGTCACGGAGATCATCGACAAGATCATCGTGCCGTAGCCCCGACCGCATGTCCGCGCCGGCGCGCCTCCGCATGGAGGCGATCGACAAGCGCTTCGGCGCCACGATCGCCCTCGATCACGCGGAGCTTGAGCTCGGCGCGGGCGAGCTGCACGCGCTGCTCGGCGAGAACGGCGCCGGCAAGACGACGCTGATGAACGTCCTCTCCGGCCTCTATCGCGCCGACGGCGGCCGCGTCTGGATCGACGGTCGGCCGGTCGACATCCACGAGCCGCGCGACGCCATCCGCCACCGCATCGGCATGGTCCACCAGCACTTCGAGCTGATCGGCGCTCTATCCGCGCTCGAGAACGTGATCGTCGGCGACGAGGGCGGCGGGCTCCAGCTCCGGCGCGATCGGCAGGCCCGCGCGGTGGCGGAGCTCGCCCGGCGCTTTGGCTTCGAGCTCGACCTGCGCGCGCGCGTCGCCTCGCTGTCCATGGCCGATCGCCAGAAGGTCGAGATCGTGAAAGCGATCTACCGCGGGGTCGACGTGTTGATCCTGGACGAGCCGACCACGGTCCTGACACCCGGGGAAGCCGACGTCCTGCTCGGCACCTTGCGCACGATGGCGGCGCAAGGGCTCTCCGTGGTCTTTATCAGTCACAAAATCGCGGAGGTGCTCGGCCACTCGGACCGCGTGACGGTGATGCGCGCGGGCCGGACGGTCGCCACGGTGAGGACGTCCGCGACCGGCGAGCGCGAGCTGGTCGAGATGATGATCGGCGAGCGGCTGGTCCGGACGGCGGCCCCTCCCCCGCGCGCCGCGGACGACACCGCGCTCTTGCGCGTCGAGGACGTCAACGTCGCGGGCCGTGGCGCGGCGGCCTCGGTCGACGGCGCTCGCTTCTCGGTGGGCCGCGGCGAGGTCGTCGGACTCGCCGGCGTGGACGGCAACGGGCAGCGCGAGCTGGTCGAGGCGATCGTCGGCCTACGCCGCACGACCGCGGGCCGCATCGAAGTCGGCGGGCGCGACGTCACGTCCGCCGCCGTCGGCGAGCGTCTTGCGCGAGGGCTCACCTACATTCCCGAAGATCGCATGGGCGACGGCGTCATGCCGTCGCTGAGCGTGGCCGAGAACCTCGTCGTTGGCCTGCACCGGTTCGTCATGCACGGCGGCTTCGCCTACCGCCCCGCGGCGATCCGGGCGCGCGCTGTGGCGCCGATCGCCGACTACAAGATTCCCGCCGACGCGGCGACACCGGTGGGCGTGCTCTCCGGCGGCAACATTCAGAAGGTGCTCGTGGCGCGCGCCCTCGCCATCGCCGGCCACGGGCCGACCAAGCTCGTCGTCGCGCACAATCCGACGCGCGGGCTCGACGTCCGCACCACCGAGTTCGTGTCCGGCTGCCTGGTCGGCGTCACACGCGCGGGTGGCGGCGTGCTGCTCGTGTCGAGCGACCTCGACGAGCTGATGCAACTCTCCCATCGTCTGCTCGTCATCTTCCGCGGCCGCATCGTGGCCGATATCCGGGCGGGCGAGTTCGACGCGTACCGCATCGGTCGGTTGATGACGGGCGGGTCGATCTGAATGACGGCCCTCGCGCGCCGCCGGCTCGCCGACGCGACGAAGTACGTCGTCGCCGCGGCGGTCGCCACCGTGGCCGGCGCTCTCGTCATCGCCCTCATGGGGGGCAACGTCCTCAGCGCCTATCGGTCGTTTCTCTGGAGCTCGCTCGGCACGGCCGGCGGCTTCGCGCAGACCTTGAACAAGATGTGCCCCCTCCTGCTCGGAGGGCTCGCGGTTGGCATGGCCCGCCGCGCGGGCTACTTCAACATCGGCGTGGACGGCCAGATCTACGCAGGCGCGATCGCGGCCACCGGCGCGGCGCTGGCGCTCGAGCGCGCGACGACGCCCGCGCTCGCCGTGCTGGTCGTCGCCGTCGGAGTGATCGGCGGCGGGCTCTTCGCGGCCATCCCCGGAGCGCTCCGCGCGTGGTGGTCCGTCAACGAGATCTTCGTGACCGTGATGCTCAACTTCGTCGCCGCGTTCCTCACCGAGTACCTCACCACCGGGCCATGGAACGACGTGATGGCCGGCGAGGCGATCACGCGGCTCATTCCCGATGCGGCGACCTTGCCGATGTTGTCCGTGCGCGCCGGCTCGCACGTCGGCATCTTCATCGCGCTGGCGATGGCGGGGGTCGTGTGGCTCCTCATCGAGCGCACCCGGTGGGGCTTCGAGGTCCGTGCGCTCGGGGACAACGCCCGCGCGGCCCGCGTCGCCGGCATTCCGACGGCTCGGATCACGTTCGCGGTGCTCATTGCGAGCGGCGCCCTTGCGGGGTTGGCCGGCGCGATCGAGGTGACGGCGCTCCATCATCGCCTCATCCTCGGCCTGACGCCCGGTTACGGCGTGATGGCGATCCTCATCGCCGTCCTGGGCCAGAGCCAGCCTGCCGGCATCCTCGTCGTGTCGTTCGCGATGGCGGTGCTGCTGGTCGGCTCGGATTCGCTCCAGCGGAGCATCGGCTTACCCGCGAGCGCCGCCCTCGTCTTCCAGGCGCTCATCGTCCTGTCGGTCCTCTTTGTCGACGCCCGCCGGGCGGTGCGCCCGTCGTGACCCTCTTCGTCGATCCCGAGCTCCTGCGATTGATGCTGACGATGGCGGCGCCGCTCGTCCTGGCCGGACTCGGCGAGCTGATCATGGAGCGCAGCGGCCTCCTCAACGTCGGCGTCGAGGGCATGATGGCAGTCGCCGCGGCGTGCGCGTTCCTGACGATGCTGAAGACCGGATCGCTCACCGTCGCCGCGGCAACCGCCGTGGTCGCCGGAATCGCGCTGGCGCTCCTGCTCGCGCTCTACGCGGTCGCGCTGGCGTCGTCCCAGCTCACCGTCGGGCTCTCGATCTTCGTCCTCGGCACCGGCCTCGCGTCCTTGCTCTACCGGGTCGTCATTGGCGTGACGACCGTGACACCCACGACGCGCACCTTGCCCTCGGTTGCGATTCCCGGGCTCGCCGGCCTGCCGTTCTTCGGCACGGTGCTTTTCACGCAGAACGCGCTCGTCTATCTGGCGCTGCTGCTCGTGCCGGCGCTCGCGGGCTTCTTCGTGCTGACGCCGCTCGGCCTGCGCCTGCGCGCGGCCGGCGAGAACCCGCGCGCGCTCGACACGGTCGGCGTCGACGTGCGCGCGCTGCGCTACGGCGCCGCGGCGGCCGGCGGCGCCCTGATCGGCCTGGCCGGCGCCTACCTGCCGCTGGCCGTGACCGGCGCCTACTCGGACGGCATGATCGGCGGGCGCGGCTGGCTGTCCTTGATGGTGGTGATCTTCGGCCGCTGGCAGCCGGGCTGGGCGCTGGTCGGCGCGGTCCTCTTCGCCTACACCGAGGCGCTCCAGTTCAAGCTGGCGCTGGTGACGAAGGCGATCCCGCCGCAGGTCCTGTTGATGCTGCCGTACGTCGTCGCGATCGTCGTGCTCGTGCGCCTCTACCGTGGCGCCGAGCCGCCGCGCGCGCTCGGCCAGCCCTACCGGCGCGAGAGCCGGGTCTGAGTATCCGACGGGCTCAGATCAGGCCCGCGCGATCACCGCGACGGGCCCGCCGCCGGGCGGCCCCTGGTGCTCGGCGCCGCCCGAGACGTACACCATCGGCTCGCCGACGATCGACGCGATCACCGCGCTGACGACTGCACGCGCGTGGCGCGTGTTGTTGATGTCGGAGTCGTTCAGCATCGTGTGGCGGCGGCCGCGCACGAAGCCCGACGGATCGGCCTCGGCCTTGGCGAAGACGTTCACGATGCGCTCGGCGTCGGCCGCCCGCACGCTGCCGGCCACCTCGATGCCGACCGCGCCGAGGGCCTCGCGCACCGCGTCGGCGTCGATCGCGTCACGCATGACGCTGTGGCCGACCACCAGGTCGGTCTCGGAGCCCGCCGCGTTGCCCATCACGATGATCTCGCAGTTCATCAGCTCGATGCCTGCCGACGTCGAGGCCACGCCGGAGGTGAGGTTCCAGTCGGCGCAGATCGCGTCGTCCGTGATCCGGCCCTCGGCAACCTCGCCGAGCGCAAGCGCCACGCCGAGCGCCGATGCGCCGCGCGAGTACCCCATCGATTCGTAGGTATCCGTGGTCACCACGTCCTGGCCGCGGCGGCGCGCCTCGTCGGTGCGCTCCGAGGTCAGCAGTGGGCACTTGATCTGGACGAAGTGCACGTCGCGTACGTCGTCGATCCCCGCATCGACGATCGCCTCCCGGACGATGCGTGCCGTCTCGCGGACCATCGCCATGCGCCCGATCTCCTCGGGACGGAAATCGCGCGTGTGGGCCATCCCGATTGCGAGCCGCTTGGGTCCCGGGCGCCGTCCTTCGCGCCGGCGGCTTCGCGCGAAGATCGTCGCATGCGGCGACAGCACGCCTTCCGTGCCGCCCGACATCACGAAGGCGACGCGGCGCGCGACGTCCTCGCGGCTCACGCCCATCGTCTCGGCCAGCAGCACCTGATACGCCAACGTCGTGTAGCCGCGTGTGAAGTCGTTGACGCAGCCGTTGCCCTCGGTCTTCGCGAGGACCGCGATGACTTCGTCGGGCCGGATCGTGCCGGCGGCGAACAGCGATTTGAGTCCGCTGACATCGTCGGGGGCCTTCATCGGGACGCGGACCACCGCGGTTGTCGGCATGGCGCTCTCCCTAAGCGTTTCGGATCGCGTTCTCGCGAATCGTCCGTAGGACCCTACCACAGGAGTCCGGACGACCCGCGGCGTCAGTCCTTGGCGCCGACCTCACGATCCCGCGTGTTTCGCGATCATGGGTCTGCAGATGGCGGCAGATCACATCGGACGCAACCCTACCAACCAGTCAGGTCGCCCTCGAGGAGCCTCGGGGCGCAACCCGGTGAGCCGTGATACGGTTCCATTTGCCATCACCATGGGGGCGAAGACTTCCGGTGCGCGGCTCGGGCTCATTCTGCTCGGTGGCTTCGCGGCCCGCGTGGCTCCTTCCGGGCGACCATTGTCGCTCTCCCTCAAGAAGGCACGGGCTATCCTGGCGTGTCTGGCACTGTCCCCCGGCGGCGCGCGACCGCGCCAGACGCTAACTGGGCTCCTGTGGCCTGAAGCTGGTGAGGCAGAGGCGCGCAATAACTTCCGGGTGACCCTGTCTTCGCTGCGGACCGCTTTCGCCGCGGCGCAACTCGGGTGTCTGCGCATCGACGGTGACACCGTCCTACTCGACCTCGACATGGTGGACGTGGACACGGTGACTTTGCGGCGGCTTGTCGAAGACGGGAGCCCCGATGCCCTCACCGAAGCGATTCGGGTCTACCGCGGCGACCTGCTCGACGGGCTCGACTTCGACGAAGCGCCGTTCGAAGAGTGGCTCGTGGGTGAGCGTGAGCAACTCCGGATTCTGGCGCTCGGCGCCTGCGAGAAGATGCTCGCCCACCAGCTCCGCGCCGATGCCGACGAAGCCGCCCTCGCCTCCGCCATGCGGCTGCTTTCACTCGATCCTTTGCGCGAGTCGGTTCACGTGACGGTCATGCGCCTGCATGCTAAGCACCGGCGTTTCGGCCCGGCGCTGCGGCAATACAACGCATGTGCTCTGGCTCTTCAGCGCGATCTCGGCGTCGCGCCGGCGCCAGGGACCCGCCAGCTCTACGAGGAAATTCTGCGCTCGGGTACCGCGGGCCACGGTAGCCGGCCGCGTCGTGGTGGGGATGCTCGGAAACCCGAGTTGGGGTGGCCACCGATGGTGCGGGCGCCCCATGTCGGGCGAGTCGAAGAGATGCACAAGCTTCGGGAGGCGCTGAAGGATGCGCTCGGCCGGCGCGGACAATTCGTCGCGGTGATGGGAGAAGCGGGGATCGGCAAAACCCGGCTCGTGAACGAGCTTGCCGGAGAGGCCGAGCGAGCCGAAGCCCAGTTGTGGCTCGGCCGTGCCTACGAGAGCGACCGTATCCTGACCTTCGGTCCCTGGGTCGAGGCGATCCGCACGAGCGGACTCGCTCGGGACGATGCTCTCCTGGGGGATTTCAGCCCGCTCTGGCGCTCCGAGCTCGGACGCCTGGTTCCGGAGCTGGGCGAGCCCTCGCCGAACGAAGCTCGGCATCAAGACAACCCAAGGCGGATCTTCGAGGCGGTGGCCCAGCTCGTGAAGCATACGATCGAGCACCGGCCTCTCGTGCTGATCGTCGAGGACATGCACTGGGCGGACGAGCTCAGCGTGCGTCTTCTGTCCTTCCTCGCTCGCCGCATTGCCGAGTGGCCGGTGCTGATCGTCGCCACGGCGCGGGAAGAAGAGGTCGACACGCGTTCGGCCTTCAGGCGAACGCTCAACGAGCTTCGGACGGTCGGCGTGCTGGTACCCGTAGGCCTGGCCCCGCTAAGCCAGACGCACACTGCGGCACTGGTTCACGAGCTCGTGCAAACCGAGAGCAAGTCGTTCCAGCCAGAGTCGGCCATCCCGAAGATCTGGGCAGTGAGTCGGGGCAATCCGTTCATGATCGTCGAAGCAGTTCAGGCGCTCGGCGACGACGCGACGGCGGCTGTCGCGGGTCCTCTTCCCCTCACGCCGGTTGTCCGCGAGGTCGTGGCCGGCCGACTCGCCCGACTCTCCGAGCAGGGGCGACGGCTGATCTCTATCGCGGCCGTCATCGGCCGGGTGTTCGAGTTCCCAATACTTCAGCGTGCGTCGGAGCTCCGGGAGCTCGAGGCGGCCGAAGGGGTGGATGATTTGATTCGGCGGCGGCTCCTCAATGTCGTCCAGCACGGACTGGAGGTAACCCACGACTGGGTCCGAGAGGTTGCGTACAGTGAGCTGCAGCCTCCCCGCCGTCAGATCCTGCACGCCGCCGTGGCGCGGGCGATAGAGAAGCACTATGCCAAGAACCTCGAGCCCCATTATCCGGCTTTGGCCCGGCACTATTTCGAGGGCGAACTGTGGGACAAGGCCGTCGTCTACCTCCATGCGGCCGGTCGCGCGTCGGCCGCCCGCGTCGGCCACCGCGAGGCGGTCTCTCGCTTCGAGGGAGCGCTTGCGGCACTGCGCCACCTGCCCGAGACGCGCAATACGATCGAGCGTGGTGTCGAGATTCGCCTCGATCTTCGGTACTCAACCTCGGGACTTGGAGATTTCGAGCGGATGATCGCGCATCTGCGCGACGCCGAACCACTCGCTCGCCGGCTCGACGACGAACGTCGCCTGGGCTGGGTGCACGCGTACATGGGCTACTACTTCCGGATGATGCGACCTCCCGATGAAGCTCGACCATTCACCCAGAGCGCCCGCGCCATCGCCGAGAAGACCGGAGATCGCGAGCTCGCGATCGAGGCGGACTATCAACAGGGCATGGCGTGCCTCTACGCGGGCGAGCACGGCGCGGCGCAGGAGCTTCTGCGGCGAGCCATCGCGACGGGGAGCGCCATGGGAAGCGTTGGGCGCTCGCACGTGAGCATCGTCGCCGAGATGGCCGCTCGCGCATACATTGTCTGGTCACTGGCCGAGTGCGGCCTCTTCTGGGAGGGCGCCGAACTCGGTCGCGAGGCTATCAGGGTCGCCGAGGACTTTGACAGCCCGATCAATGGGGTCATCGCGCGTTACATGCTCGCCAAGGTGTACGAGATCAAGGGAGAGTTCGACCCCGCGATACCCCTGCTCGAGCGTGCGCTGGCCGACGCCCGTGCGTGGGACCTGACCTTGCTGACGACGGCCGTCATGGCCGGCCTCGGCCACGCCTACACGAAGTCAGAGCGCGTCGCCGACGGGGTTGCGATCCTCGAGCAGATCTTGAAACTCGGAGAGGCGTCTTGGATGCGGGCGGCGCAATCGCGAACCTTCGTGACGCTCGGCGAGATTTGCCTCGCCGCCGAACGCCTGGATGAGGCGGCCGCGCTCGCGACTCGCGCGCTGGTGCTGATGCGCGAGTATCGTCAGCGTGGCTGGGAGGCCACCGCGTTACGGCTGCTCGCCGAGATCGCAACCCTGCGCCGACCGCGCGACGTGGCGACAGCGGAGGCTCACTACCGCGCCGCGCTGGCGGTTGCCGAGGCGCTGGGGATGCGCCCGCTGGTGGCCCGCTGCCATCTCGGTCTGGGCTCCTTACGGAAGGATCAGCCAGCAGAAGCGCAAGCCCATCTCGATGTCGCGACGACGTCGTTCCGCGAGATGGGCATGCAGTTCTGGCTCGAGCAAGCCAGAGCGTCGAGCCTAGCCGCCCGGTAGTTGCCGGCCTGGCCGGCCTCGTCGCAATCTTTAATGCCCCCGTTAATGTCCCGTTAATTCGGCAGGCGTAGACTCAGCGCTACCTTCGATCTCGCGACGATCCTCGAGCTCGTCACGCGATTCGTCCTGTACGGGCGGAGACTTCTCGGGATTGTTCGCTGCGCTCGATCCATTCCGCTCGTGTTGGGGGGCGCCGATTATGCCAACGCCAGGCCGGATGCTGCTCGCCCTGATCGTGCTCGGAAGTCTCGGCTGTGCCAGCGGTGCGACCGACTCCTCATCGGGACCGCCCACCGACGTATCGGGCGCTTGGAGTGGGACGCTTACCCTCGGCGCGCAGACCGTCATCCGGTGCTGCGGAGGAACCAGTGGCGACGCGCGCGTCGAGTTCGAGCAGGACGGCACGAGAGTCACGGGCTCGCTCGAGGCTCCGGGTATCAGAGGGACGATCGACGCGTGGGTGAAGGGGGCGACGATTGCTGGCTCCTTGAGATATCGGGCCGGGATGAGCGCCGGCGATGCACGCTTCGATGCAACGGTCGACGGGAACGAGATGCTGGCGACCACGCTCGACTCGAAGCTGGTCCTCAGCAGAGTGCGGTGACGAGGCGCTCGTGGGTCGAAATGCTTCTCGCCCTGCTCATCGTTCTCTCCCCCGCACTCCAGGCGACCCCCGCCGCCGCGCGCGTAGCCGTCCTCCTGAGCGCTCGCGTTGAGGAATACGCTGAAGCGGTCCGGGGCTTGAGAGGTGCAATCCCCAACCAGGCCGTGACCGTTTACGACATGGACGGCGACATCGAGCGCGGGCGCAACCAACTGGACGAGATCGACTCGAAGTTGAAGCCGGACCTAATCTTTGCGGTCGGCATCTGGGCGCTTCGGGCCGTCGTCAGTCGGCCACCCTCGGCTCCCGTGGTGTACGCGATGGTCCTCAACCCGCCGAGCGTGATCAGCCCCGCCGCGAGGAACATCACGGGGGCCAGCCTCAACGTGCCCGTCGAACAGCAGATCTGGCTGTTCAAACAGCTCGGCGTCAAGCGTATCGGCGTCGTCTTCAACCAAGCCAGGACCGGCTATCTGGTTCGGCGCGCTCAGGCCGTCGCCCGCGACGACGGCATCGAACTCGTCACCCGCGAGGTCAACGCCGCGAAGGATGCCATCGGAGCAATCGATTCGTTCCAGGACGGAGTTGACGCGCTCTGGCTCGTTCCCGACGAGACCGTCCTGTCGCAAACCGTGGTCCAGCACATGCTGCTGCTCTCCTACCGTCGGAAGCTCCCGCTGTTGGGCATCTCGGACCGTCACGCGCAGATGGGCGCCCTCTTCGCGATGTCATTCGCGAGCGGAGAAGACATCGGGCGGCAAGCGGGCGAGCTGGCCCAGGCGATACTCGGGGGCCGTGCCGTCTCGGACGTGCCGTACACGAGCGCGCGCAAGGTGTACCTTACCCTCAACCTCAAGACGGCGCAGAAGCTCGGGCTGGAGATCCCCCAGGCCATCCGGGCGCGCGCTACGAACATCATCGAATGACGGAGCCGGGCTGGCGCACCCGGTTCCAGGGCTTCTCGAGTTTCCGGGCGCGCATCTTCTGGTCCGTCGTTCCAGTCGTCGTGTCCTTTCTCGTCTTCCAGGGATGGATGAACGTCCGCGAGCATCGGCTTCTGGTGACGAGGGAGTTCGAGAAGCTGGGTCGAGCGTTGGCGTCGAACCTCGGCTTCGCGAGCGAACTCGGGGCCTTCAGCGAAGACACGCAACTTCTGGAAGCGGCGATGCGCGGCACGCTCAGGAACCCCGACGTCAGCTACGTGCTCATTCACAATCGCGACGGGCGGGTCCTGGCTCGCGGCGGTCAGTCGGACACGAGCGGGACGCCACCGCGAAACGCACAAGGCGATCGGCCGTCGGCACGTCACGTGGAGCGCAGCGGCCAGCGTTTCCTCGAGTTCGTGTCCCCGATCGTGTCCGAACGCAGCCAGACGCCCGACGAGGTTGTCCTCGGAGCCCGAGTACGGTCCAAGGGGGAGGAAGCGCGCGAGGAGGTCATCGGGGCTGTGACCGTCGGGTTGTCGCTCGCAGGCGTCGAGGCGCAGGTGCGCAGCCTCGCAATCCTCTGGGGAGTGATTACCGTGGCGTTTCTCATCGTGAGTGCGGCTATTCTGTACGGGTTCTCGCTCCGCATCACGAATCCCATCAAGCAGCTCACCCAGCAGGCGCAGAAGATCGCCGCCGGCGGGTTGCAACAGCAGATCGCCGTGCGGTCACGGGACGAGATCGGCTCGCTCGCCACCGCCTTCAATCACATGACGGGATCGCTGCGGGTCAGCATGAACGAAAAGGAGCGCGCCCTTTCCGAGCTGGCGGAGCTGAACCGGACACTCGAAGATCGCATACGACAGCGGACCGTCGAGCTCGAGGAGAAGAGCCTTCAGCTCGCGGCCGCCAGCCGACACAAGTCCGACTTCCTTGCCAACGTGAGCCACGAGCTACGGACGCCAATGAACGCAATCCTCGGCTTCAATGAAATGATTCTCGATCAGGTCTACGGGGACATCCCCGACGAACTCCGCCGACCACTCAGCGATATTCAGCAGAGCGGCCGGCACCTGCTGCGCCTCATCAGCGACGTCCTGGATCTCTCCAAGATCGAGGCCGGGCGCATGGATCTGGTGCTGGGGGAATACTCGGTCCTCGATACGGTCACGGCCGTTCGAGCCTCGCTCGCGTCCCTGGCGGCGGAGAAGGGTCTGGAGTTCGTGGTGAGCGCCCCTGCCGAGATGCCGCTTGCGTATGGCGACGGCAGGCGCGTCACCCAGTGCCTCCTGAATCTCGCGGGGAACGCGCTCAAGTTCACCCGCCAGGGCCGGGTCGAGATCGCGGTGGATCTTTTGGACGAGACGCTGCGCTTCCGCGTGTCGGACACTGGGATCGGTATTTCCACAGAACAGATGGACAAGCTATTCACGGAGTTTCAGCAGGCGGACGCGACGATCGCCCGCGAGTTCGGAGGAACCGGGCTCGGCCTCAGCATCACCAGAAAGTTCGTCGAGATGCACGAGGGCCGCGTATGGGCGACGAGCGAGATCGGCAAAGGGTCCACCTTCTCCTTCTCGATCCCATTGCGCGTGAACAGCACGACGACCTCATGAGCCCGAAGACTATTCTGTACGTCGAGGACAATGAGCTGAATCGGAGAATCGTCCGCGACCTCCTCAAGCGCACCTCCTATCGGCTGCTCGAGGCACCTGACGGCGAGACCGCCCTGGACATCGCGCGTCGAGAGCGTCCGGACTTGATCCTGATGGACATCCAACTTCCTCGGCTGTCCGGGATCGAGGTGACCCGCACGCTCCGGAGCGAGCCGATCACGGCAAACACCCCCATCATCGCGATCACGTCGTTCGCGCTGTCCGGTGACGAACAGAGGGCCAAGGCGGCCGGGGCTACCGCTTACATGGCGAAGCCGTATAGCCCTCGCGATCTACTC
>Ga0075429_100003777_pt1 | contig 12916 bp, 10 predicted proteins | sample RhiMetdeltSRZDD3_FD_75295 | JGI IMG/M metagenome (GOLD analysis project Ga0075429, IMG submission 75295) | Populus rhizosphere microbial communities from Tennessee, USA - Rhizosphere MetaG P. deltoides SRZDD3 | ecosystem: Host-associated > Plants > Roots > Rhizosphere > Soil | place: USA...
TTTCTGCACGCGCCCTTTCTCGCGGAGCTCGAAGTCGTCGGCACCGAGGCCGTAGACGGGACGGCCGTCGCGGTCGATGGCCAGGACGTCGACGCGAAGCGACGTGGGTGGCGGAGCCTGGGCGTGGGCGACGGCGGCGACGGTGAGACCGGCGAGGACAGCGGCGGACAAGCGAACGCGTCTTTGACGCATCGTGAGCCTCCTGCCACGGCTTCGAGCAAAGGCGGTGCCAGGCGCGGCGGTTCGCGAAACACCGTCGGGGCACGGACTTGGGCGCAGGTGCGCTCCGCGCTTCGTCCTCGCCCGAGGACGGACGGAGGACAGTCTCAGTCGCGCCGGTGCGGCACGAGGGCAACGCTGTGGCGCGCGGCCGACGATAAGCTCTCGATGAGGATCGAGCCACTCAGGTCCCGGCAGTCTCCGCTGGAGAGCACCAGGTGCGCGCCGAGCAGAGCGCCCCCCGGCAGATGCTCCGCCGGGTTGAACGCGGCGTCGAACACGAACTGCCCCGGCGCCGCCTTGACCTTGAGGACACGCAGCGCGACGGGGACGGTGACCATCCGTCCGTGCTCGTCCCACAGCGTCAACCGAGCGTCGATCGCGGGCGACGCCTCGGCGCCGGTCGAGCACGACCCCGCCAACCGCCCGCTGTCCCCGCTCGTCACGGCAAACGCCGCCGACCACGGGCGGTCCTTGTCGGCGGCCGCGGTCGCCGCGAACAAGCCGAAAACGACGACGGCCGGCACCCATCGATTCGACATGGCACTCCTCCTGCTTCTCTGTACACAACGCTCGCCAAGGCTCGAGTCCCTCTATTGTGCGCGGCGGTGGCGTGAATACAAGAAGCGAGAGACCGCGAGCACCACCGCCGCGGCCATGACCACGGCGGCGAGACGGAGCCCGTCCGCCGGCCGCAGGCCGCGCGACGCCGCCAGGCGCGTGTCGCCGTCGCCGAGCACGACGAACGCCGCCCACTGCGCGGCCGGCACGCCGGCCCGGCGTCCTTCCCCACGCGCGGCGGCCAAGGATGCGGCCACCGTGCGGCCCGCGGCCAGCTCGCGATAGAGGCTCCCGATCACCACCCGGGCCTCGGTGTCGCGGACGGGCCAACGGCTGCCCACCACTGCCCGCGCGCCCGCCTGGAAGAACGCGCGCGCCAGGCCCATCAGGCCTTCGCCCTCCATCAGCTCGCCGGCCGCGCCGCGGCAGGCGGAGAGAACGACGAGCTTGCCGCGAAGATCGAGGCCGACGATCTCGCGGATCTGCAGCAGGCCGTCTTCCTCGGCGCGGCCGGGTGCGAGCAACAGCGCCGACCGTTCGGGGTGCTCGTCGTCGGAGATGGCATGGACGGCGAAGTGGGCGATGCCGTACTCGCCGAGCGGCTGTGACTTCAGGAAGGACTCGGTGGCCTCGCCGCCTGCGCGTAACACTCCCGCTCCACCCAGCCGCCGGAGGGCCTCTCGCGCCTCGCGCTCGGCGTGGGGCAGCCGTCCGGGCGACGACGCCGTACCGTCGTCGGGATCGGCCAGCAAGAGCGCCACGCGCGGCAGCGGCTCGACCGCGGTCGTGCGCAGGCGAGACCAGAACGTCGCGGACGGCGCGTAGGCCGTCTCGTAGCGCAGACCGACCGGCTCGGCCTCCGCGGCGGGCCGTAGTGCCTCGAATGGAAGGAAGTGGAGCACGCTGTCCGGCACGAAGAGGAGCCGGCGCACGCCGGGCGGGAGCTCGCGCAGCGGTGCTTCGAGCAGCTCGCGATACAGGAGAACCGCGGCCTCCCTCTCCGACCCGTCGCGGCGATCGACGAGCCCGCGGAACAACATCACCTTGCCGCGCAGCGTCTCGCGATCGGGGATGACGAAGGCGCGCGACCCGCTTCGGGTGTGGACCCAGGCCCACGAGCCGTTCTCGGTAACGCGGTTGTCGAGGCCGATGCGGCCGGCGACTTGGAAGGTGATCACGGCCTCGTCGGCGGCCAACTGTTGCCGCAGCTCGGCGAGGCCGACGAGACGAGTCGCGCCCAGGGCAGCCAGGCCCGGTGCGGCTCGCGCCAACTCGGCGCGGCGATGCTCCTCCTCTTGCTCCAGCGACTCCAGCTTGCGGACGGCGCGGCTTCGCGCCTCTCCCGTGGTCGCGGGCGCCGCCAGCTCGCGCTGAACGGCGGCGATCCCGCGCAGCACCTCCGCGTGTTTCTCCGCGGCCGGACCCTTGGGGACGAGCCGCGCGCTGGCCTGAGCCGCATCGAGCTCGTCCAGCAACACTCGCGCGCGCATCCTTTCGGATACGGCGAACGCCTGTTCGAGGTCGTCCGCGGACGGAGCGGGCCCGACGAGCAGACGCCCGGCGAGACGGCGGTAGACGAAGGTCCACTGTGAGAAGACGCGAGCGCGGACGCCGGCGGTGTCCTGCAGGTTGCGGATCGTCTCCACGGCCTCGAGGGCGGAGAGCGAGCTCGCGATCGCCGCTTCGCGCGGGCCCCACTGCCATCGCATCTCCGCGCGCGTCACCTCGGTGAGGGCGGCGTAGTAGCGGATGCCCCGCGCGCGCTGTGCCGCCTCGTCGATCAGACGGAACGCTCGTGCCGGGTCGCGCGGCTCGCTTTCCAGCCAGCTGAGTGCCAGGCCGCGCAGCGCCCCGATCACGCTCGCCGCCTCGTCGACCTTTCGCGCCAGCTCCAGCGCACGGACGTAGTGGGCGCGCCCCTCGCCGCCGGAGGTGAGGTGGCCGAGGTACAGATGCGCCCGCGCCTCGCTGCCCTGGTTCTTCGCGCTGACGGCGGCGGACAGCGCCTGCTGCGCAAGGGGCAGGATCTCGCCATCCGTCATCCGCCCCACCGCGCGGAGGCGGAAGGCGCCCAGCACCAGGTTCCCGCGCGCCCGCGCCTCGTCGTAGAAGTCGCCGATCTGATGGGCGACCTCGGCGTGCCGGCGCAGGTACGTGACCGAGAGGTCGAGGCGCTGCGTCTCGTGGGCCACCGCGGCCAGGCCGGAGAGGCACACGGCGTGGAGCGCGGACGGCGGCGACGACGCGATGCGGCCCTCGACCTGCGTGAACAGCGTCCACGCCGTGGCGTGATCACCCTTGCGGAACGCGAGCCAGCCGCGCTGGACGGCCGGCCAGTCGCCGAGCTCCGGCCGTCCGCCGGCGATGCGTTCGGCCTCCGCCAGCGCCGCCTCCGCCTCGGCGTTTCGCCCGCGTCGGACGTGGGACGCCGACCGCACGACGTGCGCCATCACCTCGCGCGCGACGTCACCTCGCGCGGCGAACCCGGCCAGCGCCTTCTCAAAGAGCGGCTCGGCGTCGCCGCCGGTGTCGCCTTCGATCCGCGCGAGCTGGAAGAGCACGTCGGGATTGGCGGGATCGGTGCGCAGGTGCGCGCGCAGACGGCGCTCGGCCTCCTCCGGCTCGCCGCGGCGGGCCAGTCGCCACAACGCCTCGCATTCCTCCGGCGTCACGACCGCCGCCCGTGCCGCCGGCGCGAGGAGCAGCGCGGCCGTGAGCAGTGCGGCCGCGCGCGCCGGGACTGGCTTCATCGTGCCCCCTATGGTGCACCCGGAAGGAACCCGCGCAAGGCCGCGCGTGAGGGAGCCGGCCCGTCCCGGGCGTTCAAGAGAGTGTACGGGTCCCTGGGCCCGTCGAACGAGAGGAGCTTCCGCCATGTCCATTCGTAGGCCACTTGCCGCCGGCCTGATGATGACGAGCCTGGGCGTTCCCGCCTCGGCGCAGACCGCGGCCTGCACCGAGATCACGGCGGTGCCGTACACCGTCACGCTTCCCGGCGTGTACTGCCTGCACACGGACCTCGTCCATACCGCCACCTCCGGCAGCGCGATCACCATCGACGCCGACTGGGTGACAGTCGACTTCAACGGCTACACCCTCAAGAGCACGGCCACCACCGCGAGCACCGCGCACGGCGTCTCGTCCGTGGGCCGGCGCTGGATCACCGTGAAGAACGGCACCATCCACGGCTTCTACGCCGGAGTGCACATCGTGCCCGGCGCTCCGGGAAGCAGCAACGGCCAGATCGTGGAGTCGCTGCGGCTGCTCAACTACCGCTACGGCGTGTACCTCGACGGCGAAGGCAGCGTGGCTCGGCGTTGCGAGGTTCTCTACACCGGCGGCTCGACCGTCGACCCCAATCCGGTCGGGATACGCATCGCGGGCCCGGGCACAGCCGCCGTGGACAACGCCGTGGCCTTCACGTTCGCGGGCACCGGCGGGACGTCACGCGGGATCTACGCCATCGGCGTGTCCCAGTTCGTGGTCGGCAATCGCGTGAACAACGGGACGTACGGCATTCAGATGTCCTCCACGATGACGAAGTACCGCGACAACCTCGTGACCGGTGCCGCCACTCCGTACAGCGGGGGCACCGACGCCGGCAACAACGACTGAACGTTCGTCGCGGGACGCTATACTGCCGTTAGCGTCCCGTGGAGAAGCCTTCCTCACTCGCCGCAAGCACCGAGCGGGCGGACGCGAGCAACGATCCGCTCCTCGAGCAGGAGTGCGCGCGGCTGCGGCGCGAGCTGGCCCGCGCCGTCATGCGCGTGTGTCCGCGCTGGCTCACGGCGCAGACCGACGACATCGTGCAGGTGGCGCTGATACGCGTGCTCGAGGCCCACCGGCGCCGTGAGGGTCCGGAGCCGCTCTCCACGTTCTACCTCAAGAGGGCCGCCTACAACGCGACCATCGACGAGATCCGCAAACGGCGGCGGCAGCGCGAGGTGCCGATCGACGACACGCCGGTGGCGGACGCGCCGACTCCAGCCGCACCCGCCGATCCGGAGAGGGTACAGCAGGCCGCCGAGATCGGTCTCGGGATACAGGACTGCCTGGCGCGCCTGGTCGAGTCGCGCCGCCTCGCCGTCACGCTGTACCTCCAGGGACACAACGTGCCCGAGACCGGGCGCATCCTCGGATGGGGAACGAAGCGCGTCGAGAACCTGGTGTTCCGCGGGCTGGCCGACCTGCGGCAATGTCTCGTGTCGAAGGGATACCAGCCATGAAGGTCGACGATCCGAAGGACGACCGGCTCCGCGAGGCCTTCGCGTCGCTCGCCGCCGACGGACGGCCGGCACCGCCGTGCCCCGAGCCCGACACGCTCTGGCGGGCAGCCCACGGCGAGCTGGCCCCCGAGGTCGCCCGCGAGTGGGTGACCCACACCACGCGTTGTCCTCCGTGCGCGGAAGCCTGGCGCCTCGCGCGGGAGATGGAGCCCGAGGTTGCGGCGAGCGCTCCGCGGCGGGCGCGCGCTCCGTGGCTCGCGATGGCGGCGGCTCTGGTGGTCGCGGTGGGGGCGGTGCTCCTCTTGCGGGATACCTCCGGCCCGCCCGCCGAGTACCGCACCGGAGAGGAGCCCGTAGTCCGCTCGCTCGTCGCCGAGGATCAGCCCCTGCCGCGGGAGCGCTTCGAGCTCCTGTGGACGCCGGGCCCGCCCGGCACTCACTACGACGTGCGTGTCGCGACTCCGGAGCTCGTGACGCTCACCGAGGCTCGCAACCTCACCGACAGCCGATTCGTGGTGCCGGCGACGACGCTGGCCGGACTACCCGCTGGCTCCTCTGTCTTGTGGCAAGTCGAAGCGCGATTCCCCGACGGACGGCGCGCGACCTCCGCGACCTTCACCGCGCGGCTGCCGTAGGCATCGAACGGGCGCGCCCGCCGCCGTGGAGTGGAATCCGCGATCCCTTCCCGGTGAACCCGGCGTACTCTTCGGCCGAGACGCGTGGCGGGCGCCTTGCATACGCCGAACGTATGGAGGTGACTGCCATGTTCACAATCCTTCCTTCCCGACGTCGCTGGATAGCCGGACTCCTCGTCCTCGCGTGGTTCGCACCGGCGTGTGCCGCGCGCAAGGAGCCACGGACCACCCCGGACACCCATTCGCGCCCAGTGGTCAGGCGTGACAAGACGATCACGGGCGCGGCCATTGGAGCGGGCGGGGGCGCGGCCACGGCAGTGCTGATCGGCAAACGCGCCGCCGATGAGATCCTGCTCGGCGCGGCGATCGGTGCGGCGGCCGGCGCCGGCATCGGGGCGTATCTCGACGCCCAGGAGGCGAAGCTCGCGCGCATCCCCGGGACCACTGTCGAGCGCGTGGACAAAGACACATTGCTCGTGCGGTTCGACTCCGACGTGTTGTTCCCGGTCGACTCCGATCAACCCACGCCCACGAGCCTCAGCACGCTGGCCGAGGTGGCCGACGTGATCGTCCGCTACCCCAAGACAGCCGTGGTCGTGCAGGGCCACACCGACTCGACGGGACCTCAGGAGCACAACCTCGAGCTGTCGGAGCGGAGAGCGCTAGCTGTGAAGGACCTCCTCATCGACCGTGGCGTGTCCGCTGAACGGCTGGCCGCCATCGGCCACGGCGAGATGTACCCGGTCGCAAGCAACGGGTTCGAAGACGGACGGCGCCGCAACCGCCGGGTCACCATGCTGCTCAAGGGCAGGGCGGTCTAGCCCTGATGAGGGTCTCGCGCCTCCGGCGGCGTCTCTTCCATAGAAGGAGGAGGCGCCATGGCGACGGGGCTCAAGACGGGAACGGCGTGGGGGCGGCTGGTGATGTGTGTGCTGCCGCTGGTCGGCTGCGGGGCGGAGGACATCGTCGATGACATCGTGACCCCCCAGCCCGTGCGCACCGTTATCGGCACCGAGAGCTTCACGAACCTGGCTTCCGGCCACGGCGTTCACGGCGGGCTGCAGATCGGGCTCTCCGGTGTGCTGGATGTGACCGCCCAGTGGGGCTCGGCGGCGAACGACCTGGACGTCTATCTCACCAGCACGAACTGCGGCTCCACCGCCGACCTCGTGGCCGGGCGCTGCCTGGTCTGGGCGTCGTCGCGGACGCGCGCCAAGCCTGAGCGATTCACGTACGAAGTCATGGCCGGCAGCTACGAGGTCTGGGTGGTCAACTTCGGGCCCGGTCCCGAGACGGGGATGCTCGAGGTCGGCATCACGCGCTGACCGTTCTCTTCGCGGCGGTGGCGCCGGCGCACGCCGCGCGCCAGCTCACGATGGCGGACTTCGTTCAGGACGTCTGGGACGCTGCGCGATCACATCCGACACCGAGGCCCCGTCGCGCAACGACATCCGCAGCTTCCACGAGCGTGTTGCGCGGGCTCCTGCCCCCAGATCGAGGCGTACGTGATGGAACACTCGGCGGCAAAATTCAGCCACGGCGTGTGCCCCGAGTGCTGGGAGAAGCTGCGGGCGGGCGCCAGTCTTCATTAATAGGTCATACTTGGGGGGTCGAAAGTCGTCTTGGGACCCTTAAGGAGCGATTGAAATGGGCCAGTGGAAGACCCTCTCCAGTCCGAAGCTGAAGGTGCCGCTCGAGTTGCGGGAGACGACCGAGCCAGGCGCTGCCGATCGGGTCTGGGAGATCCAGGAGCTGCGCGGCGGCTCTGTCTTCAAGGTCACGCTGTCCCAGGAATCGCTGCGCAACCGGCGCCGGCCCATGCGCCTCAGCGACGCCGAGGCCGAACGCGCCGCCTGTTTCGCCGTCGAGGAGGCGCTGATCACGCCCCCCGACAAGGAGCCCGGCATGACCTACGAGATCTCGGTCGCCGAGGAAGAGCTCGCCGAGGCCGTCCAGAGTACCGACTGACCCGCCTCACCACAAGCCCTAGGTCGTTGCCGGTCACCGTTTTGGCACCCACGGAAAAGGTGTGAGCCAGGTCATACGTGACCAATGTCATAACGAGCCACCCCGCCCTGGAACGAAACTTCCGCCCGCCCTCGCTCTGGGGCCAGCTTGGCCGGAGACTTCTGGAGGCAGCGATGGGGCAGAACGGCGCAGAAGCATTACGAAATGTGCGTTGGCGGATCCGTACTGCCCTGCTCGTCGTGTGTCTTCCCGCGGTGGCGGGCGCCGCGGAGGTGTCGGATCCGTGGCGGCTGCGATTCCTCGTGGAAGCCGGCGCGGAAGTGATGGTCGCCCGCGCCGCGTCGTCCCCGAACGGCACGATCGTGATGGCCGGCGTACCGGGCTCCGCATACCTTTTCGATAGCGAGGCCTCCGGCGCTCCCCGGCGGCGCGCGAAGCTCGCCGTCGATCCGGCCGCCGCCCACGATGTGGCGGCCCTTGCCGACGGATCCGTCGTGGTGGCCGGCCGCGACGGCAACCTCGCACGCTTCTCGGCGACGGCCCCGGCACCGGTGTGGCGCCGGGAGCTCGGCGAACGCGTGGCCTCGCTGGCCGCGGGCGGCGGCCGCCTCGTCGCCTCCACGTGGGCGAACCGCGTGTGGGCCCTCGACGAGAAGGACGGGCGCGTCCTCTGGAAGACCGAGCTCGGCACGAAGGCGGAGGCGCCCGCGCTCGTCGACGGCAACAACGTCTACATCGCCACGAAGGGCCGCACGCTCGTGGCCCTCGACGGGGCGCGCGGCCTGGTGCGATGGAAGGCCGATCTTCCCGGCCCCGCGCTGCATTCGCCCGCGCTGTCCGTGGGCACGCCGCGGCTCGTGTACTGCGGGACGTGGGACGGAACGCTGCTCGCGTTCGAGCCGATGAGCGGACGCACGCGATGGACCACCAAGCTCCCCGCGCGGTTGTCCGGTGCTCCGGAAGGCGTGCCCGGCGGCGTGGCGGTGGCCACGGAAGACGGCGCCGTGCGCGCGTTCGCCGAGGCGACGGGAGCGCCGCTATGGGAAGCCTCGGGCGCGGTCGAGGGCGCCGTCGCTCTCGTGCGGCAGGGGACGCGCGTGGTGGCAGTGTCGCGCCGTCTCGTGGCCCTCGAGGCGGAGACGGGCGCACGCGCCGCCGAATATCCGGAAGGGGCGCGCGAGGACCTACGAAAACGCTTCGCCCTGGCCATGATCGAAGGCGAGAAGACGTACACCGAGGCGGAGAAGCGCGCCCTCGAAGAGACCGAGGCCTTCGCCATCGAAGGCCCGCTGTTCGGTGCCGCGCGCGTGTCGCCGGCCGGCATCGCCTTCGGCACCGAAGACGGCTGGGTGTATCTCTTCGACGCGGCCACTCTGCGCGCGCGATGGCGTTACCACGCGGCACCGGCGTCTTCGGCCTCTCCGGCGGCGTCCGGGACGCGTGTCCTGACCGCCGCCGGCCACGAGCTCATGGCCATCGACTCCGCGACCGGCGCCCTCGTCTGGCGCCGCGACATCGGCACCGAGATCGAGTCCGTCCTGCCCGCCGGGGATGACGTCGCCGTCGTCGCCTCCGGCCGCCTGACGTTCCTGCGCGTGGCCGACGGCAGCGTGTCCGCGCGGCCCGGCGGCAAGCTCAAGGCGGCGGCAGGATCCGCCGGCGGAGCCTGGCTCACCGACGACGGGCGGCAGGCGCGCTTGCTCGTGCGCGGCTCGGATTGGAATGAGGTCGACAGCCTCGATGCCGGCGGCGAAACGCTGCCCCCCGTCGCGTACGGCGACGGCTGGGTGATCGCGACGAAGGCGGGGGCGCTCGCGGGAGTGGCCGCCGACACCGCCGCGGGGGGAGCCGGCCCGCGCCTCGTGCGCCGCTGGACCGCCAACGCCGGCGAGGCCCTCGCCGGCGTGCGCGCCGCGGGCACCTGCCTCGTGCTGCAGACGCAGGCCGGGCCGCTGGTCGGCTTCGAGCCGGCGACGGGCCAGGCGCGCTGGCGCCGGCCGCTGGCGCCAGCGGCGGAATGGAGCATCGTCGGCGGCGACCTGCTGGTCTACGAGAGCGGCGAGCTGACCGCCCTCGATCCCTGTGCGGGGACCCGCCACGTCTCGCAACGGATGCCGTCTGCGCCTATCATCAGCGTGCGCCGCGGTACCGAGCTCGTCTGGCTCGACACTCGCGGGCGCCTCCATCGCGTGGCTGCGCTCCCGGGAGCGCAGCCGGCGGAATGGGATATCGGCCTGTCCCCCTCCCGAGCGGCGCTCGCGGACGGTGGGTTCGTGGTGAAGACATCGACCGGAGAGACCGGCTTCCTCGAGATCGCGGGCTGGTAGGAAAAGGAGCAGAAATGAGCTCGAAACGGCAACAGACCCTGGGTGTCCTCGTCCTCGCGGCGGCGGCGGCGGGCAGCACGGGCTGCAGCGTCCTCCGTCCCATCTTGTTCTGGCAACCGGCCACGATCCGGGGCAAGGTCACCCTCGCCGACGAGAAAGGCACTCCGGTGGCGACGTCACCCGAGGCGGTGACTGTCAATTTCATCAACACGACGGCGAAGATCGAAGAGTCCGTCGTCTCGGTGAACACGGACGCCCTGGGCAAGTATCAATCGCCCAAGCTCACCCCCGGCCTGTACAAGGTCGAGGCCTTCCTGCCCGGCCACGTCATCGAGACGCAGAACGTGAAGCTGCGCAGCCACGAGAAGAAGGGCACGCCGTTCACGCTGAAGAAGATTCGGGAGACGCGCAGCAAGACGCTCCGCGAGAGCGACGACGACAACATCCCGAACCCGGGCGATGTGCAGATCGCGCCCCCGGGACTGTAAGGAGGACTCATGAAGAAGGCATCGCTCGGTATCGTCGGTATCGTCCTGTTGCTGGCGGGGCTCGTCGCGTGTACGCCGCCGCCTCCTCCCACGGTGACGCTCGAGGTCACCGCCAGCCAGCCCGACGGTGCGCCGATCTCGGGAGTCGCGGTGAGCGTGAACGGCGAGGCCAAGGGCGAAACGAAGGACGACGGCAAGCTCAACGTCCCGCTGGCCGGACCCGAGCCGGGAACCGACCTCACCGTGAAGGCCTCTCTCGAGCGGCCCGGCGTGAAGTTCACGCCCGTCGAGCAGCAGGTCGTCGTGCGCCGCTACGACGCCACCAAGCCGGAGACCCTGCGCCTGCCCGTCGCCCTCACGATGACGGCGGTCGAGGCGGTGAGTGAGATCGCGGTGGAGTCGGCGGGAATGCCCGTGGCCGGCGCCGAGATCAAGCTCGACGGCAAGAAGGTCGGCGTCAGCGACGCCGCCGGCCTGTACAAGGTGCAGCTCGCCCCGGCGTTGTCGCGGCAAGCGAAGGTCGCGGTCAGCGTCAAGGGCTACGAGGACTACACCGAAGACGCCACTCTGGCCGGCGGATCGCGGGTCACGGTGAGCCTCGCCAAGCGCGGCGCCAACGCCGTCGTGCGCGTCGTGCAGGAGAAGCTCGGACGCTGGGCGGCGGTGGACGGCGCCGAGGTCACCGTCGACGGGCAGCGCGCGGGCAAGACGGACGCGAGCGGCGCCGTCAAGGTGGTGGCGCCGTCGAAGGATGCCAAGGTCGAGGTCCGCAAGGCGGGCTGGCAGCCCGAGCCCGCGAAGGCCCGGCTCGCCGCCGGCAGCGCTTCGGAGGTGACGGTCGTCCTCTCGCCGTCGTCGGCGCCGACGTATCGCATTGCGGTGCTGCCGCCGACGAGCTCCATCATCGGCGACAAGGAGCTCGACGATCTCCTGCCCGAGGTCGAGGAGCGGCTTACCGACTTCCTCTTCGCCCACTCCGTCTTCGAGCGCGTCGATCCCGAGGCGCTCCAGAAGGCGATGAAAGCCTCCAAGCTCACCACGAAGAAGATGCTCGACAGTGGCTGGGACGGCACCGCTCTCGGCCCCGTGGCCGATGCCGTCGTCGCCACCATCGTGTCCAAGAGCGAAGGCGACCTCGTGCTGTCGATCCGCGCGGTGTCCGTCAAGGGCAAGACCATCGCCGGTCTCGCCGAAGCCGGCAAGGCCACCAAGGTGCGTCTCATCTGCGAGCAGGCCACCGACAAGATCCTCGAGGCGTTCCCGTTCGAGGGTCATGTGCTGGAGGCACAGCCCGGCAGGCTCGTCACCACGCTGGGCAAGGCCGGCGACCGCGGCGTGAAGCGCGGCGGCAGCATGGCCGTGTATCGCGTCGCGCCCGGCAAGGGCAAGGGCGTGTCGCTGACCGAGGTCGGCCAGGGCAAGGTCAAAGGCGTCGAGGACACGCGCTCCGAGATCGAGGTCGCGCAGACGGTGAAGGCGCAAGTCGGTGACAAGGTCTCCTGGGTGCCGCCGCAGACCGCCGCCACCATGGACGGCCTCGTCACCTTCACCGTCAAGGCCGGCAAGGAAGGCACCGAGCGCGCGATGGGCGACGTCACCGTCTATCGCAACGGCGTCTGGGTCGGCTCCACCTCGCCCACGGGCGAGATCAAGGTACCGGTGCCCACCGGCCAGAAGGTCAGCTTCATCTTCGTGCGCGGCGGCATCCCCGCCCACGTCGAGCAGCTCAAGATCGAGCGCGGCACGGACCGCCTGAGCGTGCTGATGCCGGCGGCCATGACGCGCCTCAAGCTCGACTCCGAACCGTCCGGCGCCAAGGTCGTGGTGGACGGCGAGGACATGGGTGTGACTCCGCTGGAGACCGACATCTTCATGGGCTTCCATCGCGTGCGGGTGGAGCCCGTGGCCGGCGACTGGCGCGCGTTCGACAAGGTCCTGGAGTTCGTCTCCCTCGAGGAGAACCTGACCGGCGACAAGAAGATCGTCCTCACCAAGGACGTGATGAAGGAGAGCGAGATCCGCCTGGCCCGCGGCGACGTGGACGGGGCCATCTCCATCCTCGAAGCCGTGCAGAAGGATCATCCGGACTTCTCGCAGGCCCACCACCGCCTGGCCGGCATCTACCTCGACGAGAAGAAGGACGCCGACCGCGCCATCCAGGAGTTCGAGACGGTGCTGTCGCTGCCCGAGAACCGTGAGCTCGTGAACAAGCGGTTCGCGGTCACCTTCCTGAACCTGGGCCGCGCCTACTACCTGCAGAAGGGCTACGACAAGGCGATCGCCGACCTCACCATCGCCCGGGACAACAAGCGCTTCTTCCCGCGCGAGAACCACGACCGCGCCACCCACGACACCCTGTACTACCTGGCGCTGTCCAGCCACAAGCTGTACTACGCGCAGCGCAGCGAGCGCGTGCTGCAGGAGACGGCCGCGCGCTGGAAGGACTACTTCGACTTCTTCCCGGAGTCGCTGAAGGAGGACGAGGAGGT
>Ga0075429_100003780_pt1 | contig 12915 bp, 10 predicted proteins | sample RhiMetdeltSRZDD3_FD_75295 | JGI IMG/M metagenome (GOLD analysis project Ga0075429, IMG submission 75295) | Populus rhizosphere microbial communities from Tennessee, USA - Rhizosphere MetaG P. deltoides SRZDD3 | ecosystem: Host-associated > Plants > Roots > Rhizosphere > Soil | place: USA...
CCGCTGCCTCCCGACGGGCTCGCGCTGCGCGCCGGCACCGCCGTCGGCTGGCTGCGCCTCGGCGGCCTCGGTTACACGGTGCTCGGCGCCGACGTCGGCGCCGGCCTCCGCCTCGGGCGGATCACCGTCGAGGCGACCTACGCGTACCTCGGCATCCAGGAGCGCGGGCCATCGGCGCTGGCGCTCGGCCACATCCAGCGCGTCGGCGGCGCCGGGCGGCTCGAGCTGCTGCGGCTCGGCCGGCGCTGGGTCGGGCCGCGCGCGTGGGTCGCGGCCTACGCCGAGGTCGCCGCCGGCCGCCGCTGGTATGCCTGGTACGCCGCCGCCGATCCCGCGACGGCGCGGCGGACGCCGGCCGGGATCGGGCGCAACGATCTCGCCGCCGGCACCGGCTTCGTGATCGAGCACCTGGCCGGCCGCGGCCCCGGCGTCCCCGCGCGCTTCGGCTGGCAGCTCGGGTGGCAGCTCGCGTCGGTGCCGCCGCCGGCGAACGACGACGCGTGCCACGGCACCGCCCGCTGCAGCGATCGCTCGCGGCGCACGTCTCCCGTGGCGGCGCCGGTCGCCGACGCCGCCCTGGTCGTCACCTCGTCGTTCTACCTGTCGTGGTAGCCCGGTTGCTCAGCCGCCCCACTCGCCGGAAGCCTCGTGCTCGGGGTCCGGCGGCAGGTTGACGAACTCCTCCGGGAACCGCTCGGCGACGTAGCCGAGCAGGTCGCGGATCGACAGCATGCCGATGGCGCGGCCGCTCTCGTCGACGACCGGCAGGTGGCGGCGCCGGCCCTGGGTCATGCGGCGCATCGCCTCGGCGATGGTGTCGTCGGTGTGGATCACCGTCGGCCGCGGCGTCATGATCTCGCCGACGGTGACGTGGAGCCAGCTCAGATCGGCGTGATCGAGGCGGCCCATGACGTCGCGCTCGGTGAAGATGCCGACCAGGGTGTCGCCCTCCTCGACCAGCACCGCGCCGCGGCGCAGCTCGCGCATCTGCTCGACGACCTTGAACATCGGATCGTCGACCGAGGCCCGCACGGTCTGGCGGAGCGGCACGTTCCCGACCGGTGCGGTCGCCACGTCCTCGAGGCGCATGGTCACCCTCCTCCGATGTCGAGCCAGGTGACGCTCGAGATATCGGACAGGGCGTCGACCGGCACCGGCACCCGTTCGATCTCGTCGAAGACGTCGCCGAGATGCTGCATGACGTTCCAGATCGACAGCAACCCGAGCGGTCGACCGCTGTCGTCGACGATCGGGATGTTGCGGAAGCCGCGCACCGCCATCCGTTCGATCGCGTAGCAGACCGAGTCGCGCGGGCGGAGACGTTCAGGTCGGACCGTCATCACCTCGCCGAGCGGGGTCTGCTCCGGATCCTTGTGCGTGGCGGCCACCCGGAACAGGAAATCACGGCTCGTGAAGATGCCGACGACCTCGCCCCCCTCCACAATGATCACAGCCTCGCAGGGGCCGCGACACATCGCATCGAGCGCGCGAGAGACAGCGTCCCGTGCCGTGAACACGGGTGCGTCCTGGTCATACGTCAGCTCCCCAATGGTCCTCTGCACGCGATGCATGCACGACCTCCCGTGACTGCGCCCGACCACCCTAACACGGGCTCGCAAAGCCCGGCGCCGAAAAACTGACAGGTGGGCGCGGAGGCGCCCGGTGGCATTTCACGCCCTTGCTCAGCCGATGGCCCGCCAGCTCGCGGTCACGACGCCGATGATGGCGCCGGTCCAGAGCGCGGCGGCGGCGCCGAGGGCGAGGAGAAATGCGTAGGGCGCGGGGGCTCCGCCGTCGCGGCGCGGGTCCCACGCGACGAGCAGGACCATGCAGCCGAGGGAGAGGACGAGGCCCATCGCGACCCAGTGCTCCTTGGCATCAAACCAGCGCGCCATCTTGTCGGTCGCCCGGGGCAGGCCGGCGGTGGCCGCGTCGATCGCGGCGTCGCTCGGGAGCGCCGGCTCCTCACCGCGGTAGCGCGCCGCGACGATCTCCCGCTGGCGGATGCGGGCGCCCGCCTCGTCGGCCACCGCGGCCGGGTTCTGCAGGTACTCGGCCTTCACCCGGACCTTGTAGGTCGGGTAGACGAGGTTGCCGACCGTGAAGGTCGCCAGGTAGAGCGCCGCGGCGATGATGCCGAAGCGCCTCACCGCCACGCGGCGCACGAAGGTGCCGCGCAGGAACGGCCGCATCCAGACCACGAGGTGCGTGGCCGCCGCGACCGCGGCCACGGCCAGCGCCGTGTGCAGGACGAGGAGCCAGCGGGCGATGCCCTCGGCGAACACCGTCCCTGTCGTACCACGCCAGCCCGGGCTCAGAGCCCGGGAAGAATCCCGGGCTCTGCGTCGATCGACCGGCCGGCCGAAGACGGCCGCCCGGTCTCCCCCTGATGAGATCGGGTTCGAAGACGAACCCTCAGGTCTGCCCGGCCGTCCCGTGGCGCCGGATGAAGGTCGGCACGTCGAGCTCGTTGTCGCCGTCCAGCTCCGCCGCCAGCACCGACTTCATGCTCGGCCGCGCCGGCTGGCGCTTCCGCTCGGCGTGGGGCTGGACCAGCGGCTGGCTGTCGGTCAGCGCCGGACCGCTCCCCGCGGCCAGGCGGGTCGACAGCTCCGCCGCCTCCGGCACCGGCACGTCGTCGACCGACAGCTCGGCGAGCGCGCGCTCGACCGCGCTCAGCTCGGCCATGTCCGGGGCGCTCCACTGGATGTCGATGTCCGGATCGTCCGCCATCTCGGCGTGGGTCTCGGCGCGGACGCGGGGCTCGACCTTGACCTTGCCGCGCGCCGCCGACCCCTCGCTGGCCGGGCGCGCCGGGCGCACGTGCGCCGGCGGGTAGTCGCGGGTGATCTGCGTGTTCGCCTCGTACGGCATCGTGATCTGGTTCGACGACGTGGTCCGTCCGGTCCGCGGCGCCGCCTGCGGCGGCTCGACCGCCGGCCGCGCCGAGCGATCGAAGCCGGTCGCGATCACGGTGATGCGCACCTCGTCGGTGATGTTGGGGTCGATCACCGAGCCGAAGATGATGTTGGCGTCCTCGTGGGCGGCCTGCTGCACCAGCGACGACGCCTCGTTGACCTCGTGCAGGGTGAGGTCGGGGCCGCCGGTGATGTTGATCAGGATGCCGGTGGCGCCGTCGATCGAGACGTCCTCGAGCAGCGGCGAGCTGATCGCCATCTCGGCCGCCTCGACGGCGCGGCGCTTGCCGGTGCCGAAGCCGGCGCCCATGAGGGCGCGGCCCATGTTGCTCATGATGGTGCGGACGTCGGCGAAGTCGACGTTGATGAGGCCGGGGACCGTCATCAGGTCGCTGATGCCCTGGACCGCGTTGAGCAGCACCGAGTCGGCCTTGCGGAAGGCGTCGACCATCGAGGTCTGGGTCCCGACCAGGGCGAGCAGCCGGTTGTTCGGGATGATGATCAGGGTGTCGACCGCCTTCTCGAGGCGCTCGATCCCCTCGTCGGCCTGGCGCAGGCGCTTCTTGCCCTCGAAGCCGAACGGCTTGGTGACCACGCCGACGGTGAGCGCGCCGCAGTCGCGGGCGACCTGTGCGATCACCGGCGCCGCGCCGGTGCCGGTGCCGCCTCCCATGCCGCCGGTGACGAACACCATGTCGGCGCCGGCGATGACGTCGGCGATCTGCTGGATGCTCTCCTCCGCCGAGCGCCGCCCGACCTCCGGGTTGGCGCCGGCGCCGAGCCCCTTGGTCAGGGTGTTGCCCAGCTGGATCTTGTGCGGCGCCATGTTGGCCTCGAGGGCCTGCATGTCCGTGTTCGCCACCACGAACTCGACGCCGTCGAGGTTGCCGCTGATCATGGTGTTGACCGCGTTACCTCCGCCGCCGCCGACCCCGATGACGAGGATCTTCGCGTGACTGACGTCGTCGAACTCGATGAGTGCCATGGCTTCCTCCCGTGCCTAGTAGCCCTTATGCAAGTGGCCTGATCGGCCGGGCAACTTTTTGATCGTCGGAAAAATCAGACGGCGATTCGCTAGAACATCTCGGCCAGCCGCAACCACACCCGGCGGAACATGTGGCGTCCCTGCGGGTCGGTGGCCTGCGTGCGCGCCTTCTCGGCCGCCCGGCCGTGGGCCGCGCCGTAGCGGACCAGGCCGACGCCGGTCGAGTACGCCGGCGACTTGACGACGTCGACGAGGCCGCCGACCTTGCCGGGGATGCCGCGGCGGGTGGGCAGGCCGAGCACCAGCTCGGCAACCTCGGCGACGCCCTCCATCGCGGTGGCGCCGCCGGTGAGGACGACGCCGGCGGCGAGCGCGTCGCAGTAGCCGGAGCGGATGAGCTCCTTCTTGACGTGCTCGAAGATCTCCTCGATGCGCGGCTCGATCACCTCGACCAGGCGCAGGCGCGGCACCACCCGGGGGCCGCGGCCGCCGACCGACGGCACCTCCATGGTCTCGCCGTCCTCGACGAACGAGCGCGACGCGATGCCGTACTTCTTCTTGATCTTCTCGGCCGAGTCGAGCGGCGTGCGCAGGACGGTGGCGATGTCGTTGGTGACGTGGCCGCCGCCGAGCGGCAGGACTCCGGTGTGGACGATGGCGCCGTCGCAGTAGACCGCGATGTCGCAGGTGCCGCCGCCGACGTCGACCAGGGCGACGCCGAGCTCCTTCTCGTCCTCGTCGAGCACCGCCTGCGCCGACGCCAGCGGCTCGAGGACGATGTCGGCGACCTCGAGGCCGCACCGGTTGGCGCACTTGACGACGTTCTGCGCGCTCGACACCGCGGTGGTGACGATGTGGACCTTGGCCTCGAGGCGGACCCCGGCCATGCCGAGCGGGTCGCGGATGCCGTCCTGATCGTCGACCACGTACTGCTGGGGCAGGACGTGCAGCACCTCGCGGTCGGCCGGGATGGCGACCGCCTTGGCGGCCTCGATGACGCGGGCGACGTCGCTGTCGCGGACCTCCTTGTCCTTGACCGCGACGATGCCGTGCGAGTTGAGGCCGCGGACGTGGGCGCCCGAGATCGCGGCGTACACCGCCGAGATCTCGCAGCCGGCCATGTTCTCGGCCTCGTCGACCGCCTGCTGGATCGACTGGACGGTGGCGTCGATGTTGACCACCACGCCGCGGCGCAGGCCGCGCGATGGGGCGGTCCCGATGCCGATGATGTCGACGCCGTCCTCGGTCACCTCGCCGGCGATGCAGGCGATCTTGGTGGTCCCGATGTCGAGGCCGACGATGATCTCGGTGGACTTGGTCTTGGCCATGGGTTACTTCGCGAAGGCCACGGTGACGTGGTCCGGGCGGGTGCGGTTGTCGAGGTGGACGGCGCGAGCCCGCCGGCGCTCGTCGGGGGCGAGCGCGGCCCAGGCGGTGTCGAAGGTGCGCAGGCGCGCCGACAGCTGATCGCCGTCGACGTCGCCGAGCCGGATCGCGACGGCGTCGTCGCGGGTGTACAGGGTCAGGCCGCGGCGCGGGTCGACGTGGACCTCGCCGACGTCGGGGCGGCCGCTGGCGCGCCAGGCGGCGATGGCGTGGAGCCCGCGCTCGATGACCGCGGCGGCGCCGTCGGGGTCGGCCAGGAACTGCTCGCGGTCGACGCCGGTGACGACCGGCAGGTTGGCCCCCTCGCCGCGGTCGACGTCGGCGCGCTTGAACGGCCGGCCGTCGGCGGACGCCAGGTAGAGCGCGCCGAGGTCGACCACCGCGGCGGCGTGCTGCTCGGCGATGTCGACGACCAGCGCCCGCGGCAGCTCGCGGTGGACCGACGCCTTCGCGATCCAGGGATCGGCGCCGACCGCGGCCGCGACCGCGGCGAGATCGATCGAGAAGAGGTTGGTGCCCGGGCGGGCCGGCACCAGCCCGCGCACGCTCGCCGGGTCGAGGGCGCGGGCGCCGCGGATCTCGACGTCGGCCAGCGCGAAGCGCGGCGAGGTGGTGACGAAGCGGTAGCCGAGAGCGACGCCGCCGGCGACCACGCCGGCGGCGGCCATCGCGATCAGCGCCGGGGCGGCGCGGCGCACGGCGCGGCCGCAGGCGTCGGCGAGCTGGCGCGGCGGCGGCACCCGGGTCCACAGCGGCGGACCCCGGCGGCGGTTGCGCCGCGCCTTGCCGATCACGAGGCGCGACGCCGCCGGCGCTGACGCGCTGGCAGCTCGCTTCGTCCCCGATGGAGACCGGCGGGATCGCTCCATGGTGGGAAAATGCTCCCGCGTCGATCGCGCGGGCAACTTTTCGGAATGGTTGCGCGCGCGCTTTGTCTCGTCGGCGCGCGCGCGCCGCACGCGTGTTCAGGTCGAGATGGCATGCGGCGGCAGATCTCGTCGGCGCGCCGGCGCGGCGCGGTGGTAGCGTGGCCGCATGCTGGCTCGACTGTCGTTGATCGCCGCGCTCGCCGCCGCGTGTGGCGGCTCCGGAAAGAAGGAGGCGGAGGCGCCAGCACCGGCGCCCGCCGCGGCGCCTGCCGCGCCGGCTGCGACCGTCCGGTTCGGCCGGTTCACCGCCGTCCCGCCCGAGGGCTTCCAGGTCGCCGAGACCTCCGACCGCACCGTGGTCCTGCGGCGGGCCAACGCGACGCTGGTTCTCAACGACAGCAACCTGACGGTCGCCGACGTGGCCCAGCCCGACGCCTGCGCCGCTCAGGTGAAGGGGGCGGCCGAGGGCTTCGCGGCCGGCCTCGCGCAGGACAAGCCGACGCTCACGATCGATCAGCAGCTCGGGCCGCGCACCGCGGGCGGTGGCGGCTGCGGCCTCATCGGTCACACCGAGCACCCCTTGCTGATCAACTTCGCGGTGGTGCAGCTCGACGATGCGGTCGCGCTGGCCGCCTGCGTCCTGGTGCCGCCCGCGGGCGCGCTGGATCCGGACGTGGCGCGCAAGGAGGGCACCGACTGCGCGGCCGCGGTCAACTCGATCGCCCGCGCGAAATAGTGCGGCGCGAATAGGTCGAGCGCGCGGCCCGCGCGTTGGGGGCGAACGGCGCCGTGGAAGGCGCCGGAGGGACCGCCATGTTCCGAGCCGCGCTCGTGGGTGTCGTCGCCATCGCCGCAGCCGCCGCGCCCCGCGCCGTGTCCGCCGAGGTGAACCGGCCGCTGCTCCTCGCCGCCGGCGGCAGCGAGCTGCCGCTGGTGCGCGGGGCGCTGGACGTCCAGGTCCGCGGCCCGATCGCCCGGCTGCACCTGACCCAGACGTTCCACAACCCGGCGACCGAGCCGATCGAGGCGGTCTACGTCTTCCCGCTGCCGCACGACGGCGCGGTCGGCGGCATGACGATGCGGGTCGGCAGCCGGACCATCCGCGCGGCCATCAAGCGCCGCGACGAGGCGCGCGACATCTACGAGAAGGCGCGCCGCGACGGCAAGGTCGCCGCGCTCCTCGATCAGGAGCGCCCCAACGTCTTCACCCAGGCGGTCGCCAACCTCGAGCCGGGGGCCGAGATCGACGTCGCGGTCGACGTCGACGTGCTGCTCGCCCCCGACGACGGGGTCTGGGAGCTGGCGCTGCCGACGGTGGTCGGCCCGCGCTACACCCCCGGCGTGCCGCTCGACGGCCCCTCGGTCGGCACCGGCGTCGCCCCCGACACCGACGCCGTGCCCGATGCGTCGCGGGTGACGCCGTCGGCGGTTCCGCGCGACGTCACCACCGGCAACACCCTGGCGGTCGCCATCGATCTCGAGGCCGGCGCGCCGATCACCGAGCTCACCAGCCCGACCCACCGGATCGCGGTCGCCGCGCGCGGCCCGACCCGCCGCGCGATCACCCTGGCCGACGGCGCCATGATCCGCGACAGCGACCTGGTCGTGCGCTGGCGCACCGACGTGACCGAGCCGACGGCGGCGGTGTTCGCGCACCGCGCCGGCGACGTCGGCCACCTGGCGCTGCTGCTGACCCCGCCGCGGCTCGGCCCGGCGCCGACGCAGTCGCGCGAGCTGGTGTTCGTCGTCGACACCTCCGGCTCGATGGAGGGCCAGCCGCTCGGCCTCGCCCGGACCGCGATGCGCCACGCCCTGTCGCGGCTGCGCCCCGACGACAGCTTCCGGATCCTCACCTTCTCGAGCCACGTCGACGGCTTCGAGGGGGGCGCGGTGCAGATCGCCACCCGCGACAACGTCCACCGCGGCCTGGCGTTCGTCGATGGCCTGGTGCCCGACGGCGGCACCGAGATGCTGCCCGGGATCCGGGCCGCGCTGGCGCAGGAGCCGGCGCCCGGGCGCTCGCGCTACGTCGTGGTCATGAGCGACGGGCTCATCAGCAACGAGCGCGAGATCCTCGACGAGATCCGGCGCGGCGCGGTCCGCCGCACCCGCGTCTTCGGCTTCGGCGTCGGCAACTCGGTCAACCGCTACCTGCTCGACACCCTGGCGTCGGCCGGGCACGGCACCTCCCAGTACCTGCTCCTCGACCAGCCGGCCGCGCCGCAGGTCGAGCGCTTCTACCGCCGCCTCGACACGGCGGTCCTCGAGGGGCTCACCATCGACTGGGGCGGCCTCGACGTGAAGGACGTCGAGCCGGCCGGGCCGATCGAGCTCTTCGGCGACCAGCCGCTGGTGGTGGTGGCGCGCTACCGCGGCCCTTCGACGGGGCTCAGGGCGAACGGGCCATTCCTGTTCCGCCTGCGCGGCGTCTCGGCCGGACGCAACGTGCTCCTCGAGGTGCCGGTCGAGCTGCCGGCGGTCGGCGCCGAAGGCGACGGCGACGTCGTCGACCGGCTGTGGGCGCGGCGCCGGATCGCGGCGCTGTCGGAGCGCACCGACCGCAGCGACCCGGACCTGGTCGGCACCATCACCGGCATCGCCCTGGCCTACTCGCTGGCGAGCGAGCACACGTCGTTCGTGGCCGTCGAGGATCGCGTCGTCAACCAGGGCGGCGTCCAGCAGACGATCGAGGTCCCGGTCGATATGGCGCGCGGCGTTTCCGACGGCGACGACTACTACCCCGGCGCCGGCGGCGAGGTCGTCCAGATCGAGGGACGGGCGTCGGTCGTCGACTACAGCGACACCGTGCTCGAGCTGGGCGGCGCCGTGCCGGTCCCGGCCCGCGGCCGGTTCGCCCTCGCCGCCGCCGGTGGCTACGGCCGCGGCGGCGGGCTGCTCGCCCTGTCGGCGGCGTACGATCACCGCGTCGCCGGCAACCTCGGCCTCGGCCTCGACCTCGGCCTGCTGGCGCGGCTCGACGAGCGTCTCGTCGGCACGCTGTCCGCGACCTTCGCGCTCTGGCAGATGTTCGGCCTGGTCGATCTGCAGGTCGGCCTCGGCGCCGGCCTGACCCGCGACGACGCCGGCCTCGCCTGGCACGCCGCGCTGGCGGCGCCGCTGGACTCGAAGGCGATGGGCCCGGCGCTGGTCCTGCGCGTCGACCACGTCGCGGTCGGCGACGATCCGCTCCTGGGCGGTACCCTCGGCCTGCGCTGGCGCTTCTAGAGCCCGTACTTCTGCAGCTTGAGCGACAGGCCCTGGCGCGTGATGCCGAGCTCGCGCGCCGCGGCGGTCCGGTTTCCGGACGAGCGCTCGAGGGCGCGCGCGATGATGCCGCGCTCGTACTCGTCCATCATCTCCTTCAGCGTGGCGCCGCTCGGCTCCGGCACCATCGCGGCCAGGCTCTCGCGCGGGCGCGCGCGCAGCTCGGGCAGCTGGGCGAGGCCGCCCGACGGGGTGAGCGCGACCATGCGCTCGATCGCGTTGGACAGCTCGCGGACGTTGCCCGGCCACTCGTGCTGGACCAGCCGGCGCATGGTGTCGGGGCCGAGGCGCAGGGCGGCCTTGCCGAGGCGGCGCTGGTACTCGGCGAGCAGGTGCTCGATCAGGAGCGGGATGTCGTCGCGGCGCTCGCGCAGCGGCGGCAGCGTGATCGGCACGACGTCGAGCCGGTAGAACAGGTCCTCGCGGAAGCGGCCGGAGCGGATGGCCGCCTCGAGATCGATGTGGGTGGCGGCGACCAGCCGGATGTCGACGTGCAGGGTCTCGGTGCCGCCGACGCGCTCGAAGGCGCGCTCCTGGAGGACGCGCAGGAGCTTGACCTGCACCGCCTCCGGGATGTCGGCGACCTCGTCGATGAACAGGGTGCCGCTGTCGGCGCGCTCGAAGCGGCCGAGCTTGCGGCTCTGGGCGCCGGTGAAGGCGCCGCGCTCGTGGCCGAACAGCTCGCTCTCGACCAGCGACTCGGGCAGGGCGGCGCAGTTGACGGCGACGAACGGGCCGTCGCGGCGCGACGACAGCGAGTGCAGGACGCGGGCGACCAGCTCCTTGCCGGTGCCGGTCTCGCCGCGGACCAGCACGGTGGCGTCGGTGCCGGCGACCTGCTCGATGGTGTCGAAGACCGCGCGCATCCCAGGCGAGGCGCCGATGAGGGCGGCCAGGCCGAGCGGGCCGCGGTGGCGGCGCAGCGCCTCCTCGGCGCGCAGCGCGCTGCGGACCCGGTCGAAGGTGTCGCCCGACAGCTCGGTCGGCCACACCGCGACGTCGTCGGCGGGATCGCGCTGGTCGTCGGCGATGGCGACGCCGAGGCCGCCGGCGCGCAGCGCGGTCGCGATCCGCTGCGACAGCTCGGGCGGGGCCAGGACCAGCGCGCGCCGCGCCGCCGGCGGCGCGACCAGCCGCGCGATCAGGTCGCGCAGCTCGCGCGGCTCGACCGGCTTGGCGACGTAGTGGGTGACGTTGCCTCGGTTGATGGCGTCGGCGAGCACCTGGGTGTCGCCGTAGGCGCTGACCAGGACGCGCGCCGCGTGCGGGGCGATGCGCGCGGCGCGCTCGAGCAGCTCGACCCCGGTGAGGCCGGGCATGGCGTGGTCGGTGATGACGACGCCGATATCGCGGCGCCGGAGCAGGTCGAGGGCGTCGGCGCCGCTGGTGGCGGTGCAGAGCGGGGCGAGGCCGCGCAGCGTCCGGACCAGGAGGTCGAGGTTGTCGGGCTCGTCGTCGACGACCAGGATCTCACGCCCCCGCCCCGAACGAGCCTCCGCCGGCTGCGCCTGCACGGATGTATGGTGACAACGTTTCTTGCGGGAGTGTCAACGAAACTTGCGCCGAGGCGCAAGAAAAGTTGCATTCATCCATGGATAGGACTTCAAATAGGCGTTCCGCTTCGCGCCGATCCGCGGCACGCGCCATGCTCCTCCGGCCCTAACATTCCTCAGAGAACATGTGGGCTGCATGACTCTGATGTAGGACAACCTGATGAAGATCCTCGTGGTAGATGACGAACCCAGCTTCGCCGCTCTGCTGGCGCGCGCCCTCCGGCGCATGGGTCACGTCGTCGCCACTGCAGGAACTCCGATCGAGGCGATCGGCCTCGCGCGCGGCGATGGCTACGAGGCGGTCATCACCTCTCTGGAGCTACCGGAGATGGATGGCTTCGAGATGGCCGCCGTGCTGCGCGCGCAGCACGAGGACATGGCGATCGCCTTCTGCACCAGCGCGTCGGACGACATCCGCGAGCGCGCGGCGCGCATCGGCCCGGTCCTGCCGCGGGTGTGGACGGTCGCGACCCTGAAGGAGGTCGTGATCGTCCTCGAGCGCGAGGTCAAGCTCGCCCTCGCCGCCGGCACCGGCCGCTCGCGGCCCGAGCCGCTCCGCAACGCCCCGACGGCCAGCGGCCGCTGGGCCTCGCGCGGCGGCGCCGGCAACCCGCTCGGCGTGGCGCCGGCGATGCGCCCGCAGAGCGAGCGCTCCGACGCGCCGCTCGATCTCCTCGCCGAGGGGCCGATCCTCGCCCCCGAGGCGGGGCCGAAGAACGGGCGGCCGCCGGTGCGCAAGATCCGGCTGTCGTGCCGCAGCTGGGAGCAGGTCGAGCGCCTGTGCGAGCAGCACGCGGCGGGCAAGACCGTCCTGACCCTGCGCGGCAACTACCGCCTGCGCATGCACGAGGAGCTGGTCGTCGCCCTCGCGCTCCCCGACGAGCTCGTGCTGTCGCTGCGGGCGGAGGTGATCGCGATCCGGCCGGCGGAGACCGGCGGCTCGGTGTTCGCGGTCGGGCTGACCGGGCTCACCGACGCGGTCGTGCAGCGCCTGGAGAACATGATCGTCTCCGCGCGCAGCGGCGGCGGGACGCGGCCGAGGATCGCGCTCCGCGCGCAGAGCGAGATCAGCATCGCGTAGCGGCCCGGGCGTCGTCAGTCCAGGACGGTGATCGTCCCGGCGCCGCCGTCGACCTCGATCATCTGGCCGTCGCGCAGCTGGGCCAGCGCGTCGCGCACGCCGACGACGCACGGGATGCCGAACTCGCGGGCGACGATCGCCGAGTGCGACAGCACACTGCCGCGCTCGACGACGACGGCGCGGGCGCTCGGGAACAGCGGCACCCAGCCCGGATCGGTCCGGTTCGCCACCAGCACGCCGCCGGCCAGCTCGATGCCGCGCGGGTCGTGGACGAGCCGGGCGGGCGCCCGCACGACGCCGGGCGCCGCGGCGACGCCCTTCAGGACCGCGCCGGTCGCCGCCGCCTCGACGGGCGCCGCGACCTGCGGCCGCAGCGCCGGGTGGAGGTGGGTCGCGCCCTGGGTCCAGAAGCGCTCGGGCAGCGGCCCGGCCGCGCGGTGACCGGCGAACTCGGCCTTGCGCACCGCGACCAGCCCGCGCAGGTCGGTGGTGGTCGCGGTGCCGCGGGCGAACGCGATCAGCTCGTTGATCTCGAGGTAGAAGACGTCGCCGGCGGCGTCGAGGCGGCCGACCTCGGCCAGCCGCTTGCCCATGGCGACGACCAGGCGGCGGACCAGGCCGAAGGCGCGGGTGCGCGCGAAGCGCAGGTTCTCGCGGTTCTTGACGTGGCGGCGGGCGCCGGTGAGGAAGAACGGGAACGCCTTCTGCGCGACCAGCCGCTGCTTGAGCGGCAGCGTCGCCAGATGCGCGGCGGCCTTCGCCTCGGCCTCGGCCCGGATCGCGCGCTCGCGCGCCTCGAGCTCGGCGACGGTGACCGGCGGCGCCGCCAGGTAGCCCTTGATCGCGGCGTAGAGGAAGG
>Ga0075429_100003781_pt1 | contig 12914 bp, 13 predicted proteins | sample RhiMetdeltSRZDD3_FD_75295 | JGI IMG/M metagenome (GOLD analysis project Ga0075429, IMG submission 75295) | Populus rhizosphere microbial communities from Tennessee, USA - Rhizosphere MetaG P. deltoides SRZDD3 | ecosystem: Host-associated > Plants > Roots > Rhizosphere > Soil | place: USA...
CGGCGTCCTTGTACCAGTGCGCCTGCTGCGCCACCGCCGTGATTTCCGCCGCGCTCTGCGAAGTCACCTGCGTACCAGCTTGAAGAGATGGGCAGGCAGCTGGTGCGGGTTGAGCTCGATGTAGTTTCTCGAGCCGCTCCAGGTGTAGCGCCCGCCGGAAAGGAGGTCGTGCACCTCGAAGGTCTCGTGCGGCGCGAGCCCGAGGCCCTGCAGGTCGAGCTCGACGAAGCCCGACTGCGGGTGCTGGAAGTCGAGGTTGACCGCCACCAGGATGACGTTGCTTTCTTCCTTCTTCGAGTAAACCAGCAGCTGCGGATTGTCGATATCGTGGAAGCGCAGGCTCCAGTCGCGCTGCAGGGCGGGATTCGCCTGCCGCACACGGTTCAGCAGCGCGATCAGCTCGCGCAGGCTGTCGGCGCGCCCGAGGTCCCAGCGCTTCACCTCGTACTTCTCCGAGTCGAGGTACTCCTCGCTTCCGGGCTCGCGGGGCGTGTGCTCGAGGAGCTCGTACGCCGGCCCGTAGATGCCGTAGTTCGCGGCCAGCGTCGCGGCGAGCACCGCCCGTACGATGAACGCCGGCCTCCCGCCCGTCTGCAGCGTCTCGTGCAGGATGTCGGGCGTGTTGGGCCACACGTTGGGCCGGAAATACTCGCGCGACGGATCCTGGGTGAGCTCGGTGAAATACTCGGTTAATTCGGATTTTGAGTTTCGCCAGGTGAAGTAGGTGTAGGACTGGGTGAAGCCGACCTTGGCGAGCTTGTGCATGATCCGCGGCCGGGTGAAGGCCTCGGAGAGGAAGACGAGCTCGGGATGCTTCGCCTTCAGCTCGCGCAGGCACCATTCCCAGAAAGCGAACGCCTTGGTGTGCGGGTTGTCGACTCTGAAAATCTTCACATCATGGGAAATCCAGAACTCAAAGACGCTCTTCAGTTCCTCCCACAGGCTGCGCCAGGCCGCGGTCTCGAAGTCGAACGGGTAGATGTCCTGGTACTTCTTGGGCGGGTTCTCCGCGTACTGCACCGTGCCGTCGGGCCGGGCGCGGAACCACTCGGGATGCTCCTTGACGTACGGATGATCCGGCGAGCATTGGAAAGCGATATCGAGCGCGATATCGATGCCTCGCTTTTTCGCCTGTTTCACAAGGGATCTGAAATCCTCGAGACTTCCGAGCTCGGGAAGAACCGCTTTGTGGCCGCCCTCCTTGGCGCCGATCGCCCAAGGGCTGCCGACCTCGCCCGGCTCGGCGGCGACGGCGTTGTTCTTGCCCTTGCGCGCGGTGGTGCCGATCGGGTGGATCGGCGGAAAGTAGAGCACGTCGAAGCCCATTTCCTGCACGTAGGGCAGCCGCTCGGTCACGTCGCTGAACGTCGCATGGCGTCCGTCGCCCCGCGCCGAGCGCGGGAACATCTCGTACCACGCGGAAAAGCGCGCCTTTACCGGGTCGACGATCACCTCCAGCGCGTCGCTCTCGACCACCGCCTCGCGCGCCGGCGGCGGCACGTCTGCGCTCATCGCCGTCTGGTAGCGCTCTTCGGCACTGCGCTTTTCATCCGCCAGGATCTCGCTTCCTATCAAGCGAGCGCCGATCAGGAAATCGACCGAGAGGTCCTGCCCGGCATCCTTGCGCTTCACCAGGTCGCGCCGCCAGGTGACGAAGGGATCAACCCAGCCGCGCACCTTGTACTGGTAGCGGCCGAGCTTGTCGACGGCGAACGCGGCCGCCCAATGGTCGTTGTGCCGGAACTCCATCGGCACGACGTTCCATTCTCTTTCTTCTTGAAATTTCCAAAGCAGTTCGCAGGCCACTTGATCATGCCCGTCCGCGAACACGTCGGCCTCGACGAGCACCTCCTCGCCGAGCACCCGCTTCACCGGATAGCGCCCGCCGTCGACCTGCGGGCGCACCGACTCGATCACCACCCGCGCGGGCGCGGGCACTGTGGAGGGATTGTTCTTAATCAGGCTTGAGGAACACCGCCGCAAGCGGCGGCAGCGTCAGAGTAAGCGAGTGACTGTACTCCTCGTAAGGCATGGGCAGCGCATCGGTGCCGCCGCAATTGCCCAGGCCGCTGCCGCCGTAGACCGCGGCGTCGCTGTTCAGGAGCTCGCGCCAGTATCCGCCGCGCGGCACGCCCACGCGGTAGTTGAAGCGCGGCACGGGAGTGAAGTTGAACACCGCGAGCACCGGCGGCGCCTCGTCGCCCGCGAGGCGCAGGAACGAGAGCGCGCTCTGCTCCCAGTCGCCGCGCTGCACCCAGCGGAAGCCCTCTGGAGAGAAGTCCTTTGCATGCAGCGCCCGGTTGTCACGGTACACCCGGTTCAAGTCTGAGACCCATTTTTGCGCGCCCTGGTGCAGCGGGTACTGCAGCACGTGCCACTCGAGGCTCGCCTCGTGCGTCCACTCGCGCCGCTGGCCGAACTCGCCGCCCATGAACAGGAGCTTCTTCCCCGGATGCGCCCACATGTAGCCGAAGAGCGCGCGCAGGTTGGCGAACTGCTGCCAATCGTCGCCCGGCATGCGGCCGATGAGCGAGCCCTTGCCGTGCACCACCTCGTCGTGCGAGAGCGGCAGCACGAAGTTCTCGTGGAACGCGTACCACAGGCTGAAGGTGAGCGAGTCATGGCGGTACTTGCGGAACACCGGGTCGTTCTTGAAGTAGTTGAGCGTGTCGTGCATCCACCCCATGTTCCACTTTTCGCCGAAGCCCAGGCCGCCGAGGTAGGTCGGGCGCGACACCTGCGGCCACGCGGTGGACTCCTCCGCGACGGTCTGGATGTCCGGGAAATCGCGGTACAGCGTCTCGTTCAGGAAGCGCAAGAACTCGATCGCGTCGAGGTTTTCCCGTCCGCCGTGGCGGTTCGGGATCCACTCGCCCTGCTTGCGCCCGTAATCGAGGTACAGCATCGAGGCGACCGCGTCCACCCGCAGCCCGTCGGCGTGGAACACCTCGAGCCAGAAGTGCGCGCTCGAGCTGAGGAATGATCTGACTTCGTTCCTGCCGTAGTTGAAGATCGCGCTGGCCCAGTCCGGATGGTGCCCCTGCCGCGGGTCGGAATGCTCGTAGAGGTGCGTGCCGTCGAAGAAGCCGAGGCCGTGCGGGTCCCACGGGAAGTGCGAAGGCACCCAGTCGAGGATCACGCCGATCCCCGCCTGGTGCAGCTGGTCGACGAACCCCATCAGGTCCTGCGGCGTGCCGTAGCGCGAGCTCGCGGCGAAGTAGCCGGTGCACTGGTAGCCCCACGAGCCGTAGAACGGGTGCTCCATGATCGGCATCAGCTCGACGTGAGTGAAGCCCATGCGCTTCGCGTACTCGGCGAGCTTCGGCGCGAGATCGCGGTAGCCGAGGAATCCCTCGGGGTGATCCGGCGAGCGCATCCACGAGCCGAGGTGCACCTCGTAGACCGCTTGCGGCGCGTCGAGCGCGTTGCGCCGGCCGCGCGTGCGCATCCACTCCTCGTCGCGCCACTCGTAGTCGAGGTCCCACACCACCGAGCCGGTCTTCGGCGGCGTCTCGCAGCGGAATGCGTACGGGTCGGCCTTGTCCACCCGGTAGCCGGCGTGCTTGGACACGACGTGGTACTTGTAGAGGCTTCCCTGGCGCGCTTCGGGCGCGCGCGCGTACCAGATGCCCGAGGCGTCGCTCGTCTGCCGCATCGGATGGCGGCGCGGATCCCAGCCGTTGAAGTCCCCCACCACCGCCACCGAGGCGGCGTTGGGCGCCCACACCGCGAACTCGGTCGCGCCTTCGACGAGATGCGCGCCGAGCTTCTGATACAGGCGCGAGTGCGTCCCTTCGCGGAAGAGATACAGGTCGTGGCCGGACAGCGCGAGACGGGGTGCGGCGACGGCGCTCATGGAATGTCCTTTATCACTACGCACTCAAGCGATCTACCGCAGTGGCTATACTTTTGACCATGCAGACCGACTACGTTCAGCGCTTCCTGTTCGAGGAGCTCGACATCCGCGGGCGCCTCACCTGCCTCACCGGCGCCTGGCAGCGGATGCTGGACGGCCGCGATTATCCGCAGGACGTTGCGTCGCTTCTTGGCCACACCACCGCCCTCAACGTCCTGCTCGGCGCCAACCAGAAGGGCGCGGGGCGGGTCACTCTGCAGGTGCAAGGTTCGGGCCCGGTGAAGCTGCTCGTGGCCGACTGTACCTCCGAATTGCGCATCCGAGGCATGGCGAGCTACGACAAGGACCTCGGCGCCCCGCTGAGCGAGCGCGGGCTCCTCGGCGACGGCCGCCTCTCGGTCACGCTCGAGGACGTGAAAAGCGGGCGCCTCTACCAGAGCCTGGTGCCGCTCGAGGGCGAGAGCCTCGAGCAGATCTTCATCCATTACCTCGCGCAGTCGGAGCAGATGCCGGCGTTCCTGCGCCTCTACGCCGACCGAGGCGCCCTGTGCGGCCTGCTGCTCGAGAAGCTGCCCCTCGCCGACAGCCGCGACCCCGACGGATGGAACCGCATCACCCAGCTCGCCTCGACCCTCGAGCTCGACGAGACGCGCGACGCCCAGCCCTACGACCTCCTGACGCGGGTGTTCCCGGAGGAGCTGATGCGCGTGTTTCGCCTTTACGGCGTCGAGTACCACTGCCCGTACGACGAGGACAAGGTGAAGGACCTGCTGCGCGGGCTCGGCCGGCGCGAAGTCGAAGCGATCCTCGCCGAGCAGGGCGAAGTCGTGATCCGCAACGAGATGTGCAACCACGAGTACCGCTTCGACGCGCGCGCCATCGCCGAGCTTTTCCACTGACGGGATTTTCCCGGCATGAAATTCGCTTGACCGGAGGCATGAGACTTCCCCTGCTTTGCCTCGCGGTTGCGCTCGGACTTTACGCCTGCAGCCGCGAGGAGCCGGCGATCGGCCAGCCCCGATCCCAGACGCGGATCGACGAGACCCGCGCGGTCGAGAAGGCCGCCGATGCAGGCAAGCCGCTCAGCGACGAATCGCTCACCCAGATCGTCCGTTCGGCTCTCGAGTCGGAGTCGAGCCTGGACGCGCGCAAGATCGACGTCGAGAACAGCCATGGCAACATCGCGCTCCACGGCTCCGTGGACTCCGAAGAGCAGCGCGAGAAGGCCGGCCGCATCGCCGGCGCCGTGGGCGGCGTGCGCAACGTGGTGAACAACCTCACGGTCGACAGTGCTTCCATCGGCGCGACCGCGGCGCGGAAAGAGAAGCCCGAATAGTCCGCAAGGCGCACGCCGATGGGCCCATTCGGACGATGGCAGCGGCCCCGGGCAGCCGGTACAGTAGCCGCCACGCGGGAATAGCTTAGCTGGTAGAGCGCAACCCCTCCAGGGTTGAGGGATGAGTTCGAGACTCGTTTCCCGCTCCAGTCACCTTACGAACGGGGTCAGGGTTCAAGCCCTGGCCCCGTTTATCATTTCGCCTCCCGAGCAGCAGGAGGCGGATGGGCAAGGCTCCGGCGATTGCCGAGATCATCGACGTTAGGCTGTCGCGGCGCGCGGCGCTGAAAGGCATCGGCGCGGGCAGCGTCTTCGGCCTCTTCGGCTGCAGCACCGCGGCGACGGCACCGGCCGCAGGCGGCGACGGCTCGGCGCCGCTCACGTTCGCCGAGGTCGGCCGCTCGAGCGACGGCACCCACCACGTCGCCGCGGGCTACACCGCGCAGGTGCTCATCCGGCAGGGTGATCCGATCCGGCGCGGCGCCCCGCAGTACCGGCCGGGGCGGCAGACCGGCGCCGAGCAGGAGCAGCAGTTCGGCACCGACAACGACTTCATCGCGTACATGCCGCTGCCGCGCGGCTCGAGCTCCTCGACGCGCGGGTTGCTCGGTGTGAACCACGAGAACCACCGCGCGCTGCTGTGCTTTGCCGGGGTAAAGAGCCTTGCCGACCTTACGCGCGAGCAGTGCGAGGTGCAGATGGCCGCGCAGGGCCATTCGATCCTCGAGATCGAAAAACAAGGCAACACCTGGCGCGTGGTCGAGGACAGCCCGAACAACCGGCGCATTTCAGCGAACACCGAGATCCGGATCTCCGGCCCGGCCGCGGGACACCCGCGCATGCGCACGCCCTCGGACCCCTCGGGCACCCGGGTGCTCGGCACCTTCAACAATTGCGCCGGCGGCGTCACGCCCTGGGGAACGATCCTCACCGCCGAGGAGAACACCCAGTTCTATTTCGCCGGCAACGCCGCGCAGGGACCGGAGGCTGCGGCGCGCCGGCGCTACAACCTCACCGGCCGCCCCCGGTTCTACGAGGCCTGGAGCCGCTACTTCGACCGCTTCAACATGGACAAGGAGCCGAACGAGCCGAACCGCTTCGGCTGGATCGTGGAGATCGATCCCTACGATCCGAAGTCGACGCCGGTGAAGCGGACCGCGCTCGGCCGCGCGGCGCACGAATGCGCCACGAGCGCGCTGAGCCATGACGGCCGTGTCGCGTTCTATTGCGGCGACGACTCGCGCATGGAGTACGTGTACAAGTTCGTCACGCAGGATCGCTACGACGCCTCGCGCCCCGAGGCGAACCGCGACCTCCTCGACCGCGGCACCCTCTACGTCGCGCGCTTCGAGGCCGACGGCAGGATGCTCTGGCTGCCGCTCGTGCACGGCGCAGGGCCGCTCACCGCGGCGAACGGCTTCCAGAGCCAGGCCGACGTCGTGATCGAGGCGCGCCGCGCGGCCGATCTGCTCGGCGCCACGCCCATGGACCGTCCCGAGGACGTCGAGGCGCAACCGGCGACCGGGCGCGTCTACGTCGTGCTGACCTACAACGAGCAGAGGAAACCCGAGCAGCTCAACCCGGCCAACCCGCGCCCCAACAACCGCTTCGGCCACATCATCGAGATCGTGCCGCCGCTCGTGAACGGCAAGCCCGACCACACGGCGACGGTGTGCAACTGGGGCTTCTTCCTTCTCGGCGGCAACCCCGCCGATCCCTCGCACGGCGCGCGCTACGGCGGCCCGGTCACCGAGACCGGCTGGCTCGCCGCGCCCGACAACGTCGCGTTCGATCCGCAGGGGCGCATCTGGATCGCGACCGACGGCCAGGACGACTGGGCAGGCTTCAACGACAGTCTGTATGGGGCGCCTGTGAGCGGCCCCGGCCGCGGCGTCACGCGCGCCTTCTTCACCAGCCCGCGCGGGTCCGAGATCTGCGGTCCGGCGTTTACCCCCGACGGAAGAACGCTGTTCCTCGGCGTGCAGCATCCGGGCGACGAAAAAGGCTCGACCTTTGAGAAGCCCTCGACGCGCTGGCCCGACTTCAAGGACGACATGCCGCCGCGCTCCTCGGTGCTTGCCATCACGCGCGACGACGGCGGCGAAATCGGGGGCTAGCGGAAATTACGGAATTGAACCGCTCGACCGGATCAGGTCGCGCGTGACTTCCCCCAGGGTGGTGATTCCCAGAAGCGCCATGTCGCGGTCGATCTCGTCGCGCAGCAGCCGGATCGCGTGCGCGACGCCGGGCTGCCCGCCGACTGCCGCCGCGTAGAAGAACGGCCGGCCGACGAACACGAAGCTCGCGCCGAGCGCGAGCGCTTTGAGGACGTGCGTGCCGCGGCGCACGCCGCTGTCCATCATCACGGTCATGCCGCCGGCCTCCGCGGCGATGCCCGGCAGCACGCGCAGCGGCGCGACCGCGCCGTCGAGCTGCCGGCCGCCGTGGTTCGACACGATGACGCCGTCGATGCCGAGCTCGCGTGCGCGCCGCGCATCGGCCGGGTCGAGGATGCCCTTCAGCACCAGCTTTCCTCTCCAGCGCCGCCGGATGCCCTCGATATGCTTCCACGAGAGCCGGTCGCGACGCCCGGGGTCGCGCTTGCCGGTACGCGAGATGAGCGGCACCCGCGGCCCCATGTTCTCGAAGTGCGGCATGCCGTGCGTGAGCAGCGTGCGCAGGAGCATGCCGAAGAGCCAGCGCGGACGCACCGCGCTATCCCAGGCAAGGCGCAGCGTCGGGCGCAGTGGAGTATGAAAGCCGGTGCGGATGTAATGCTCGCGGTTGGACGCAACCTGCACGTCGCAGGTCACGACCAGGGTGTCGAATCCGGCGCGCTCCACCCGGTCGACCAGGCGGTTGATCGTTTCTTCGTCGCCCGGAATGTAGGCCTGGAACCAGCTGGTGGCGCCCGCGGCCCGGACCTGCTCGAGCGGCGTGAGCGCTGCGCCGCTCATCACCATCGGGATGTTGGCCTGCGCGGCGCCACGCGCGAGCACGAGGTCGCCCTCGTAGGCCGCCATCGAGGTGCCGCCCATCGGCGCGATGCCGAAGGGCGCATCGTAGGTCCGCCCGAAAAGCGCCACCTTCTGCGTGCGCGCCGAGGTGTCGACCAGCATGCGCGGGATGAAGGCAAGCTCGTCCCAGGCCGCCAGGTTCTCCCGCAGCGACGCGCCGGTCTCCACGCTGCCCGCGCCGTAGCCGAAAATCGGACGCGGCAGCACCCGCCGCGCGGCGTCCTCGAAATCCTCGAGCGAGAGAAGGTCTTTCAGCTTCACTACAGCCGCTAAGATATACGGATGTCGTCCGCCCCGTCCGGCCTTGTTCCGCGCGAAGGCCTCGTCACCGTGACCCACGTCATCTACGCGCTGCACGCCTTCAGCGCGCTGACCGGGCTGGTCAGCGCGGCGTTCGTGGTCACCGCCTTCCTGACCGGCTGGCCGTCCATCATCGCGGTGATCATCAACTACGTGAAGCGCTCGGACGTGCGCGGGACCTGGCTCGATTCGCACTTCTCCTGGCAGATCCGCACGTTCTGGTTCGCGGCGCTGTGGGTGCTGGTCGCCGTGATCCTGTTCCTCACGCTCGTCGGCATCCCCTTCGCGTGGGCGATCTGGGTGATCACCGGAATCTGGGTGCTCTACCGCATCATCCGCGGCTGGCTCGCGCTCTCCTCCCACAAGGCAATGCCAACATGACCGACGCCCGCGTCATCGAGGTCTTTTCCGACTACGTCTGTCCCTGGTGCTATCTCGGCTCGGCGCGCGTCGCGCGGCTGCAGAAGGAGCACGGCGTGCAGGTCAGGTTCGTGCACTTTCCGCTGCATCCCGACACCCCGGCGGAGGGCAAGAGCCTGGAAGCGCTGTTCGCCGGGCGCGGCTACGACATCCCGAAGATGCAGGCGCAGATGCGCGCGCGCATGGCGGCCGAAGGCCTGCCCTATGGCGACCGCAAGATGACCTTCAACAGCCGCCTCGCGCAGGAGCTCGCGAGCTGGGCGGCGTCGCAGCCCGGCGGCGAAGCGATCCACGACGCCCTCTTCCGCGCGTATTTCGTCGATGGGAAGAACATCGGCGACCCCGATGTGCTCGTGGAACTGGCGAAGAGCGTCGGCCTTTCAGCGGATGAAGCACGCAAGGTCATTGATACGAGAAGCCATAAAGCCGCGGTCGACGCCGATTGGGAAAAGTCGCGGGAATACGGCGTCACCGGCGTGCCGACCTACGTCGTGGGCGACCGCGGCGTGGTCGGCGCCCAGCCCTACGAGGCGCTGGAAGAGCTCGTCAAGTAGAAGTTATCCCGCGCGCGCCCTAGGCGTTCCAGACGATGCAGTCGCGCAGCATCCTTTCGAACTCGGAAGTAGCGTCGCGCGATGTCGTGATGATGGCGTAGTAGCCGCCGCGCACCGGGCGAGCGAGCGCGTCCCAGCCGCCAGCCGACGCCGTCTCGAGACCCGGCAAGCGTTTGCCCGGCACGAGGATCAGAGTCGCGAGCCCTTGTGGTGTCTCGAACACGACGTGCCACCCATAGCCGTCCTCGACCGGGCAGAGCCGGATGTAGCGGATCTTGCCCGGCAGGTCTCTCACGTCGCCGCCGAAGGTCTGGACCGCGGCTTGAAACGCCTGCGCATCGGCTCCGGTGACGCTCGTCAGCGACTCCGGCTCCATCGCGACGTGCTCAATGGCGAGCCTGGCGTAAACATCGGCAGTGGCCGGTTGCCTTGACGTACCCAGGACGAAACCGACGGCTAGAGCAACCAGCAGGCTCGCGGCGAGCGCCCAGGCGCGCCAGGGGCGCCGCGGCCTTCTCGACTGGAAAATGATGCGCTCCGCGAGGCCCTCGGGCACCGGCGTCTGGAGGGCGCGATCGAGCGCCTGCTCGGACTCGTCGACTTCGCGCGCGAATGCCGCGCACGTGGGGCAGCCGTCTGCATGCGAGCGCGCCTCGCTCGAAAGGCGGCGCGGATCGGCGAGCTTATCGCGGCGGAATTCGAGGCAGTTCATCTGGCGGTCCTGCGCTTCACCGCTTCAGTGTACTGCTGGCGCAGCGCCTGGCGAGCGCGCGTAAGGCGGGTCATCACCGCGCCCTCGCTCGTGCCGAGCATGCCGGCGATCTCCGCGCAACTGAAACCGCCAAGCACCTGGAGGAGCAGCGGCTCGCGGTAGGTCAGCGGCAGCATCGCCACGACCTGCGCGGCTTCGAGCCCGCCTTCGAACGAGGGCATGGAGGGAAGCTGGCTCTCGTCGACGTCGTCGAGACTCGTGTGGCTGCGCTTGCGCGAAAGGTTGCGCGCATACTCATTTCTCACGATCGTCATCAGCCAGGCCTTCGCCTGCGCGGGCTCCCTCAGATCGCCCCACGCTTTCCAGCCGCGCAGACAAGCCTCCTGGACCAGGTCCTCCGCCGCATGGCGGTCGCGGCAAAGCCAATACGCGAAGCGGTATAGGTCCGCGCTGTAAGCGCGCACCGCCTGCTCGAATTCTCCGCGTCGAAGGCTGATCGGACCTCCTTTTGTGGTGCCGCCACCATAAGACCACGACGCGGGCTCAAACCTTACAGCAGGGGCGTCTGTAAGGATTGGGGGGCCAGCCCGGTCAAATACGGTAACTGCCCTGCTTCGGGGCATCACCCAGGAAGGAGAACCGCAGATGAACCGTTCGTTCGCAAGCGCGACCTTGGCCGCCGCAATCGGCCTCGCTCTGGCCGCACCGGTGCAAGCGCAGCAGATGGGCGACAAGCCGATGACCAAGGAGCAGAAGATGACCATGGAGCGCATGGCCAAGAACAACCTCGAGAAGTGCTATGGCGTCGCCGCGCGCGGCAAGAACGACTGCGGCGAAGGCGCGCACTCGTGCGTCGGCCAGTCGACGCGCGACCGCGACCCGGCCTCGTTCGTGCTCGTCCCGAAGGGCGACTGCCAGAAGTTCGCCGGCGGCAAGACCCAGGCCTCCTGAGGCAGGCGCTCTTGTCCGTGATTGCCTCGGTGCACGGGCACTCCGGCAGCCCGATCCCCGCGCGGGCGGGAATCGGGCTGCGCTTCCCGCATCACGCGCCGGTCAGCGCAGACAGGCCCCGCATCGCGTGGCTCGAGGTTCATCCCGAAAACTATTTCGGCGGCGGAACGCCGCTGCGGTATCTCGACGCGATACGGCGAGACTACCCGGTTTCACTGCATGGCGTCGGGCTTTCGCTCGGAAGCGCGGCAGGGCTCGACGAACAGCACCTCGAGCGGCTCAGACGGCTCGTGGAGCGCATCGAGCCCGGCCTCGTCTCGGAGCATCTGGCGTGGAACTTTGTCGACGGGATTCACTTCGCCGATCTGCTGCCGTTACCTCTCACCGAGGAGGCGCTCGATGTCGTCTGCCGCAACGTCGAGGTCACGCAGGATTTTCTGGGGCGCCGGATCCTGATCGAGAATCCATCGTCGTATTTGCGTTACCGCCATTCCACCCTCCCGGAATGGCAGTTCATTGCCGAGATCGCCGCGCGCACCGACTGCGGCATCCTGTGCGACGTCAACAATGTGTTCATAAGCGCGTGCAACCATGGTTTCGATGCGCGCCAGTACCTTCGTAGCCTGCCTGCGGACCGCGTCGGCGAGATCCATCTTGCCGGCCACCGCCTGCGCACGTTCGAGGATGGGCGCTCGATCCGCATCGACGACCACGGATCCCGCGTTTGCGACGAGGTGTGGCAGCTCTATGCCTACGCCGTCGGCCTGTTTGGGCCAGTGCCGACGCTGATCGAGTGGGACACCGACGTGCCGCCGCTTTCGGTGCTGATGGAAGAGGCGGCCAAAGCGCAGCAGATCATGGCTGCGGAGCGTCAGCATGCCCGGGCTGCTTGAGCTGCAGCGCTCGTTTTCGGCGGCGCTGCTCTCGGAGAGCGCGCCTGATGTTGGGCGCCACATCCTCGAAGACGGCTTCAGCGCCACGGCGCGCCTGCGCATCTACCGGAACACCTGCCGCTCGACGCTGCTGGCGACCCTGCGCATGACCTATCCGGCGGTAGAGCGCCTCGTCGGTGACGCGTTCTTCGAGGCCGTGGCGGGCCAATACATCGAGCACTGTCCCGCCGGGACCGCTTACCTGAACGAATACGGCCACGATTTCGCGCAGGTGATCGCCGGGTTGCCGTCCGCGAGCAGCGTTGCGTACCTCGCCGACGTTGCCCGGTTCGAGTCGGCGCTCAGCGTTGCCGCGAATGCGGAGGATGCCCCGATGCTCGACGCTGGCGCCCTGCTTTCAGTTCCGCCGGAAAGCCACGGCAGCCTCTGCTTCGTGGCGCATCCCTCCGTGAGGCTTCTCGCGCTTCGCTATCCGGCAGACCACATCGCCGATGCCGTGCTGAGCGGCAACGCAGCCGCGATGGCGGAAGTCGACCTTTCGAGCGGTCCGGTGCACCTGGTCGTGCATCGCGGCCGCGAAGGGCTCGAGGCGCAGAGGCTGGACCCGCGCGCTTATGCGTTCGCATTGCGTCTCTGCGGCGGCGAGCCGCTAAGCGCGCTCCTCCAGTTTGCAGCAAACGACGCTGCGGGCCTGCTCGCCGGGCACCTCGCCAAGGGCCGGCTCACCGCCTACGAGATCGCTCAATGATGCAGCACCTCCTTCGCTTTCTGATGCAGCACCTCCTTCGCTTTCGGGCATGGCTCGAGAGCGTCCCTTACTCACTGCTGGCCCTGCCGTTGCGCTTCAGCGTGGCGTGGATCTTCTGGAATGCCGG
>Ga0075429_100003783_pt1 | contig 12906 bp, 12 predicted proteins | sample RhiMetdeltSRZDD3_FD_75295 | JGI IMG/M metagenome (GOLD analysis project Ga0075429, IMG submission 75295) | Populus rhizosphere microbial communities from Tennessee, USA - Rhizosphere MetaG P. deltoides SRZDD3 | ecosystem: Host-associated > Plants > Roots > Rhizosphere > Soil | place: USA...
ATCGTGGACATCGGCGGCGGCACCACCGAGGTCGCCGTCATCTCGATGTCCGGCACGGTCTACTGCAACTCGGTGCGGATCGCCGGCGACGAGATGGACGAGGCGATCATCCAGCACATCCGCAAGCAGTACCGGCTGCTGGTGGGCGAGCGGCGTGCCGAGGAGATCAAGATTGCGCTTGGCTCGGCGCATCCGGACGCGCTCGATCGCTGCTCCATCGAGGTCAAAGGGCGCGATCTCGTCGACGGCGTGCCGAAGACGCTGGTCGTCACCGACGAGGAGATTCGCGAGGCGGTGCGCGAGCCCATCATGACGATCGTGGAGACCGTCCGCACCTGCCTCGAGCGGACGCCGCCCGAGCTCGCGGCCGACATCATCGAGAAGGGCGTCGTGCTGACGGGCGGCGGCGCGCTGCTGCGCGGGATCGACTGGCTTCTGCAGCACGTGACCCAGCTGCCGGTGCGCGTCGCGGAAGATCCGCTGAGCTGCGTGGCGCGCGGGGCCGGCAAGGCGCTCGACGACCTGGAGCTCCTGAAGAAGGTCGCGATTCCGCCCTGAGCCCGGGCGCTATTCCTCGTGCGCCTTGACGGTCGCTCCAGCCGGCGCGTCGCCGCTGATGCAAACACGGTAACCGTCGGGGTCGCACAGCTCGAATTCGACGAGACCGTACGCCATCCGCTCAGGATCTCGCATCACCGTGGCTTTCTTCCCGGCCGCGGCGGCGACGTCGAGGATCGCTGTTCCTTCGATCCGAAGGTAGACTGACCAGCGAAACGCCGGATCAGCGGCGCGCCGCGTCGAGCCCGCGCCCTTCGTCTCTTCGGCGCACTGGAGCATGATCTCCGCCTCATCCCGTCGCAGGATCGCGAACGAGTAGGGCGGGCTCTTCGGGAACGGATTCGGCGTGAAGCCGAGAACGTCGGCGTACCACCGGCAGCTCGTCTCCACGTCCCCGACTTGAAGCACTGGCACCGCGCGCTGATAGGAAGCCATGGCGTCACACCTCGTCCGCGATCGGCGCCTCGAGGAGGCATCCGAACTCGCGCGGGAAGTCGACCGACACGCGCGCGTGCACGGCTCCCTGCTTGTCGAAGAAGCGCTGCGTGCCGCTCGAGCCGAACACGCCTTCGTGCCACACCCCCGGATGAATATAGAGGCCCTGGTCACCGCCGAAGCGAAAGCAGACGAACTTCTGCGGCGTCACGTCGTCGCCGGGCCGGGCGAGCGGCACGTAGAACGGCCGGCGCTCGAGCGGAAAGAAGAGCTGCCCTCCGTCCGGATGATAGTTGGCGTGCCAGAGCATCATGCGTCTGGGCCGATGCGTGTGATTCTCGCGCGCCAGCTCCGGCGGCTCTGCATAGGCCAGGATGTAGTGTCCGTCGACGGCCTCGTTGCGGCCGTACAGGACGTCGCCACGCCACTCGCTCACGAACACGCCTTCGGTCGTGCCGCCTTGATCGCCGGTGCCTGTGTCGACCGGACGAGTGCCGAGCGACGGCCAGCGAACGATCTCGATGCGATGGCCGCCGGGGTCGTCGACGAGATGGCCGTAGCCCTCGAGGGTCGACGGCGTCGCGTCCACGACCGGCATCTTCACGCGCGCGATCCCCGGAGGCACGCGAGGATTGAGATAGTCGATGGGCGCTGGCACGGGCCTCATCGTACCCGAGACCACCAGCTCAACACGCGCAAGGCGCGGAGCGTGTTCCAGCGGCTGGGCTTGCCCTGTCCTCCTTCCATGTCGAGGTGGATCGGATCGGCATGCGGCTTGTGGAGCGGCCAGCGCCCGTTCTGATGCTGCCTCTTCAGGACGAGCCCGATGGCCTCCGCGACCCGCTCATCGCACTCGACGCCGGCGCCGCGCAGGTAGTCCAGGCCCCTCAGCACGTCGTAGTGCCATGTCGTCGGAAAGCAGAACCTTGTCCAGCTGGGATCGATCACCTTTCCGGTTGATAGCCTTCGGAACATGCGACGTTCCAGCAGATACTCGTGTGCTCGCGCTCGCGCGTTCGTCACCGCGGCGTTTGCGCCTTTGGCCTTCTCGTACTCCAGGAGTCCCTCGAGAACGCAGATCGTGGTGTGGAACGAGGAGCGCACGGATCCCCGTTCCGCCTCGCAGTTCCAGCCGCCGTCTTTGAGCTGCTCGCCGAGGAGCCTGTCCACCAGTCGATCGCTCGATTCGCCGAAGTAGCTGCCAAGCGCCAGGGTGCCGCCGTTGATGCAGGGCTCGACTTCACCCTCGAAGAACGGCGAGTCACCGAATTCTGGACCCCAGGTGACTCTGTCCCGGACGACGCGCACCATGGCCCGCGTTCGCGCGCTCCCCGGGTCGAGCCCCATGACCCGCAGGAGCAGCAAGGTGTGCAGGGTCGATGCCCACTGCGGTTCGGAGGTGCCGTCGCCCCACTTGCCGTCCGGCCTCTGTCGGTCGAGGAGCTTTGCGCCCCAGCCTTCCGATGCGATGCGCGATCGTTCGGCCGCAACGGCATCATTGGCCTCTCCCCCGAGGTCGCGCATGACCTGCCAGCGGATCGAAGGATCCGAATCGAGCAGCCACCGCATCACCGCTTTCCTGGGCTTCACGAGCGCTCGGCCGAGATCAACGTGAAGCCATAGTCGCGTGCCGGCTGGAAGTCGCGCTTGACCGACGCATGGATCTCGCGCAGCGCCTTCCACGGCTCTGGATGGGAGTAGAACCGCTGGAAGAAGAGAAGATCGATCAGCATGCTCGGCATCCAGTCGATCGACGTTCGGTAGCCGATGACGGCCCGGCAACCGGCTGCCTTCAGGAACCGTCGCGCGAACCTGCGCCCGGCCTCTCCTCGAAGCACACTGCAGCAGCCGAAGTAGATCAGGCAGTTGTAGCCATCGTATCCGCGGAAGGCGTCACACAGGTTGTCCGACCCGATGGTGTCGAGGACGGACGTGACGCTTCCCGGTGAGCCATGGAGCGCGAGGTAGTAGATGGGGGTGTCCCATACTTCCCGCTCCCTCCAGAGAAGACCCCGCGGCCGCTTCGTGTAGTAGGCGAGCCCGCGTTTCGACTCGACGAACCGATGCGCGACTTGCAGGGGCGGCCGCAGGGCCGGCCGCAGGGCTTCGAGAAATCCTCGGACCGAGACCGAGTGAAAGAGTCGGTCGTTCCAGTACGACTCGAGGCAGACGAGCTTTGATGGGGCTGCGCGTCCTCGAGCGGCCGCCTTCGAGGGAGTCCGGAGGTTCCTAGTCCACCCCGAAGTCGAAGACCTGGCCGGCGCCGGTGCTGCCGTAGGTGACGACGAAGCCGTACTCGCCGGGCTTGAGCGGCTCCTTGGGGGTCAGCCGGTAATAGCCGCGTGCATCCTTCTCGGCAGGCTCGACATCGATCTTGTCCTCGCTGCGCACGCCGTACTTGTAGGAGGAGCCGCCGTAAGGCGCATACGAGCCGCCCGCGATCTTGAGGTTCCGGTCGTCGTGGTCTTTGCCCGGACGCAGCCGAACCAGCGGGGCGTCGTTCACGGACCACGCGCTATAGAACGTCGGCTTCTTGTCGGCGATCCGGTACTGAGCTTTCCGGCCTCTCAGGACCAGCTCGCTCTTGGCATCGAAGGGGCTATTGCTGAACTCGAACGCCGCCGTGGCCATCGCGAGCTCCACGGCCTTGCCGCCGGAAAGGTACGAGATAGTCTGGCGGGCGACGGCGCCCGGGGTGGCCGCCGCCGCGGCCGGCGGCGCCGCTTGCTGCGCGGGCGCGGCCGCTGCAGGGGAGCCCGAGTGGCCTACCATGGCCTCGATGATCTGATCGGAGATGCCCGCGTTCTTGAGGGCGATGAGCCCCTTGGTGCTGGTGTCGAACTTGCTCGCGCTCGAGCGGATCTTCGCGAGGATCAGCGAATCGGACAGCCCGGCCTTCTTCATGGAGATGACCGAGTCGTTCGTGAGCACGTCCTGCGCGGTGAGCGACGTCGCGCTGAGCAGAGTGAGTGCCGCGACCGCCAGCACGAGCGTGAGCCGTAGTCTCGCCGTGAACACCATCATCTTGCCCTCCCGGTTGGTGGCCGAGGCGTGCGCTTCCGCTGTGAATTTTTATAGATTCCGGTCGGCGCCTCTGTCAAGAAAATCGCCCCGGTCGCTGGGGCATCATTCCTTGACCCGGCGCCCTGGCGCGTGATACCCGTCCAGCACGCCCGGACACACGGGCGACGACCGCTTTCGTGATTGGAGGACGCGTGATGCTGGATCTGCTGGTTCGCGGAGGCGATGTGGTGACGCCGCTGGGCGTCGGGCAGTGGGACGTGGCCATCGAGGGCGAGCGCATCGTCGCCCTGGCCCTGCCCGAGCAGAAGCTCGAGGCGGCGCGAATTCTGGATGCCAGCGGCAAGATCGTCGTTCCCGGCGGCGTCGAGCCGCACACGCACCTGGCCCACTTCATCTCGATGCATCCGGAAGAGAACCTCCACACGCTCGGTCCCGAAGAGGACACGCGCGGGATGGTCTTCGGCGGGACGACCACCCACGTCGACTTCTGCTTCGTGCGCCCCGGGACCGACATCGACCAGGCAATCGAGACGCGCGCCGCGCGCTGGAAGGGGAATTCCTACACGGACTATTCGTTCCACATCGCGCTGCAGGGGCAGCTCCCGCTGCGCGTCTTCGACCAGATTCCCGAGGCGATCCAGGGCGGCTTCCCGAGCTTCAAGGTGTTCACGGTCGAGGTGCTGCCGCCGCATCCCAAGCGCAATCCCTACCGGCTGGACTACGGCCGCATCCAGCTGGCCATGGAGAAGGCCGCCCCGCACGGCGGCATCATGGCCGTCCACGCCGAGGACAACGACATCGTCCAGTTCATGTACGAGAAGTTCCGCGAGGAGAAGCAAACCGACGGGTGGCTGCTGCCGCTGGTGCACAACAAGCTCTCCGAGCAGCTCGCGTTCCGCCGCACGATCCAGCTCGCGGCGTACACCGGCGCCGGCGTGTACTTCGTCCACACCTCGGCGCGCGAGGGCGTCGATGCCGTGGCCGAGGCGCGGGCGGGGGGCTATCCGATCTACGCCGAGACGCTCCATCACTACACCTGCTTCACCGCCGAGGACTACCGGACGCCGCGGGGCTTCTGCTATCACACGTATCCGTCGCTGAAGTACCCCGAAGACCAGAAGGCGCTCTGGAACGGTCTCGTCCGCGACGGCGTCTCGACGACGGCGACCGATGAATTCCCGACCTCGCTCGAGCTGAAGCTGCGCGGTCAGGATCTCGAGAACGTCACCGGCGGCAATCTCGGCGCCGAGGCGCGGATGGGGATCGTCTACTCCGAGGGCGTGGTGAAGCGCGGCATGTCGCTCGAGCGGTTCGCCGAGGTGACGTCCACGAACGCCGCGCGCATCCTCGGACTCTATCCGCAGAAGGGCGCTCTGGCGCCCGGCAGCGACGCCGACATCGCGATCGTCGACCCCAGCATCCGCAAGACACTCACGAAGGACGATTTCCACGTGGCCGACTACAGCCCATGGGAAGGCTGGTCGATCCAGGGCTGGCCGGTGACGACGATCTTGCGCGGCCGCGTGGTCGTGGAGAACCGGCGCATGGTCGGTGACCGTCGCGACGGCAAGCTGGTGCACCGCAAGATCTCGCCCGAGGTGCTTCGCCGACCGGCGTGCTGAATCTCCTGGGCCCCCGATGGTGAGTGACCTGACGACCGATCACGTGGCGGCGCTCGCGGCGGCACTGGGGCTGCCGATCACGCCCGACGACCTCGTCGAGGTCACGCATCGCCTCAACGCGCTCGTCGAGGCGCTGGAGCCCCTCGCCGCCCTGCCGCTCGAGACGATCGAGCCGACCGCCCGTCTCGCGGACGAGCCGCCCGCGTCGTGACGGCCGCCGGCGCCGACCTCGCTTTTCTCGGCGCCCGGCAGCTCGCCGGGCTCGTGCGGGACCGGAAGGTGTCTCCGGTCGAGCTGACGCAGCTCTACCTCGACCGTATCGAGCGGCTCGACGGACGGCTCCGCGCCTACATCACGGTGCTGCCGGAGGCCGCGCTGGCGGCGGCACGCCGCGCGGAGGCGGCCGTGATGCGCGCCGAGGCGCTCGCGCCGTTCCACGGCATTCCCTACGCGGTCAAGGATCAGTTCGATACGGCCGGCGTGCGCACGACGTCCGGCTCGCGAATCCTGGAAGACCACGTTCCCGCCGCCGACGCGACGACGATCGCGCGGCTCAACGCGGCGGGCGGCATCCTGCTGGGCAAGCTGAACCTCACCGAGTTCGCGCTCGGCGGCACGCAACAGTTTCCGTTCGGCCAGCCGCGCAACCCCTGGAATCTCGACCACGATCCCGGCGGCTCCTCGTCGGGCTCGGGCATCGCGGTCGCCGCGGCGCTCTGCGCGGCTTCGCTCGGCGAAGACACGGGTGGCTCGGTGCGATCCCCCGCATCGTTCTGCGGCGTCGTCGGGCTTCGGCCGACCTGGGGCCGGGTGTCGCGGCACGGCTCGTTTCCACTGAGCTGGTCGATGGACACGCCCGGGCCGCTCGGCCGCAGCGTCGAGGACGCGGCGCTCCTGCTCCAGGCGATCGCCGGCTACGATCCGAACGACCCCTTGACGAGCCGCGCGCCGGTACCGGACTACTCGCGGGCGCTCGGCGATGGCGTCCGCGGGCTGCGCGTCGGGATCATCCGCGAGCTCACGTTCGGGGCGGACACCCAGCCCGAGGTGCGAGACGCCGTCGTCGCCGTGGCGCGCAAGCTGGAAGGCCTCGGCGCCGCGACGGAGGAAGTCTCGCTCCGCCTGGTTCCGCTGGCCGGGGCGATCTTCATGGCGCTGGCCGACGCCGACGGCGCGGGCGTCCATCACCGCTGGCTTCGCACGCGTGCGGCCGACTACGACCAGGGCACCCGGCGGCGGCTCCTCACGGCGAGCCTCATCCCGTCGGCGGTCCAGCAGCGCGCGGCACGGGCACGCGCGCTGCTGCGCGCGGAGATGCTCGACCTGCTCGCGCGCCACGATGTGCTGCTGTGCCCGACCGCTCACCAGGCGGCGCCGCCCATCGCGGCGGCGCGCGCCGCGATCACCACGCGTCACGAGGCCGCCGGGCGGTTCTTCACCCGCCGCTCCTACGTGACGCCGGCGGCTCTGGCCGGAACGCCCGCCATCGCCGTTCCCTGCGGCTTCACCCGCTCGGGCCTGCCGATCAGCGTGCAGCTCATCGCGCGGCGCTTCGACGAGGCCACGCTGCTGCGCGCGGCTCACGCGTACGAGCAGGCCACGGGCTGGTCGAAGCGACGGCCGCCGGAGACCGCGTGAGCAGTGCGCGCTGCAGGCCGTCGCGGGGCTGTGGCCCCGCCGGCCGAGGTGTGTGCTGCTCAGGTTGCGGCGGGCAACTCGACGATGAACGCCGCCCCGCCTTCGGGCCGGTTGGTGGCGCGGAGCGCGCCCTGGTGCTGCTCGACGATGGAGTACGAGACCCAGAGCCCGAGGCCGGTGCCTTCGCCGGGCGCCTTCGTCGTGGTGAACGCGTCGAATATTCGCGGCAGCACGTTGGGATGGATGCCGGGCCCGGAGTCGAGCACCTCCAGGCGAACATCCGGCCCGATTTCCGACAGGCGCACCGTGATGACCTTCTCGCCCTTGTTCTGGGCCATCGCCTGGTGCGCGTTCTGGACGAGGTTCAGGATGACCTGCTGGATCTGGCCCTCGTCGGCCAGAACTGGCCGCACGTCCTCGAACTCGGTGACCACCTTGACGCCGTCGCGATGCAGCTGATGCCCCTTGAGCTCGAGCACCCACTGGATCTGGTCCTGCAGCCGGCAGGCGCGGCGCTCGGTCTCGGTCCGCGATGTGTACCGGAGAAGGTTCTGGAGCATCTGCGCCGCGCGGGACGTCTCCTGCACGATGATGTGCAGCCGTTCGCGGCTCTTGACCGGATCGTCCGAGCCCATGAGCAGGAGCTCGGCTTGGCCGAGGATGGCCGTCAGGCGATTGCGCGTCTCGTGCGCGAGGCCCGCCGCCAGCTTGCCGACCGTCGAGAGCTTCTCGCCCTCGATCAGCTGCGCCTCGGCGGACTTTAGATCTTCGAGCTGGCGCCGCGTCGCCGAGTAGAGCTGGGCGTTCTGCAGGGCCAGGCCGATCTGATTCGCGCATGCCTCGACGAGAGCGATCTCGCCCTCGACGAACGCCTCGCGCGTCCGGCGGCCGAGCGACAGCGCGCCGAGGATGCGCCCGCGGCTGCTGATCGGCACGCACACGAAGGCGTGAATCCCTTCCTGCGTGACCGTGGCGCGGGCCGCCGGCAAGAGATCGGCCGACTCACTGACGTGGGCCCAGTGCAGAGTCTTGCCGGTCGCCGCGACCCCGCCGATGAGGCCCTGGCCGATCGGCAGCACCGCGTTGATCTGGCGCAGGCGCGGACGCAGGCCCCGATCGCCGCGCAGGTGCAGGGTCTTGCCGTCCGCCGAGAGCAAGTGGAGGCTCGAGATCTCGTGACCGGTGACGTGAGTGAGCGCGTCGAGCGCGATCCGGAGCACCTCGTCGACGTCGAGCGTGGCGCTGATGGCCTCGCCGATGCGATGCAGGATCCGGACGTGGGGCTCCACGTCGACCGTCGGGGCGCCCGCGGCGCGCCGGACCACCTCACCGATCTGCCGCAGCCGCTCGTCGTCGCGATCCTCGAAATCGAACGCGTACCCGTCGGCGTCGGCGCGCACGAGCACCGACGGCACGTCGAGCGACGTGTCGCTATCGGGTAGCGTGATGGACAGCGTCGTCGCTCCCCCGGAGTGGCGGGTGCCGTTGGCCTGCACCTTGATGCCCGAGGTGCTGAGATTGATCGAGGTCGACTCCCACTCCGGCCGGTTCTGCTCGCGGACGCGCACCGGCAGCGAGACGGGCGCCCGCGGCGCGCGCCGCCGGTCGCTCGGGAGGTCGGTCTTGCGTCTCTGATTCTCGGGCTCTCGCTCGAAGCACGCCAGCGCCTCCTGCAGACGCCGGAGGGCGACGGGCTTTCCGATGAAGTCGAAGGCGCCGGCCCGCAGACATTCCTGGGCCTGGCTCTCGGTCGCCCGGCCTGACACGACGAGGACCGGCACGCGCAGGTCGCGCACCGTGGCGTGCTTGAGGAAGTCGAGGCCGCTCATTCCCGGCAGGCACACGTCCAGGAGCACCGCGTCGGGCTTCTCGGCGCGGAGCGCGTCGAGGGCAGTCTCGGCGTTGTGGGTGATGACCGGTTCGTGGCCGATCTCCTGGAGGAACTCTCCGAAGACCTCGCAGACCGCCTGATCGTCGTCGATGACCAGTACGCGCATAGGGTGTGCCCCGTTGGGGGCTACCCTGTTTCCAGCAATCGGCATACCACTGGTAAGCGACTTACAACTATCTGAAAATACTACGTATTTGGCTGTGACTGGAATTGCTAACTGGATGATCCGTCGTCAGGGCTGGGGAGTTCCTGGCCAGCCCGGCCGGGACCTATCAGCCGAGAAAACCCTCAGAAATGCGTCGGACGTAGCCCGAGCGGCAGCGCGATCTTGTAGTACGACGCGAGGAAGCCTTCCCACCATTCTTGCCGCTCGCCGCCGCGGGCCACCTCGACGAAGAGACGCAGGCTCTCGTCTTGCCACTCTTGGATGGTGTCGAGATTTCCGGGATCGTCGTCGATGAGCGCCTTGACGAGGGCGCGGCCGTAGCTGATGTGCCGGGTCTCGTCACGGATCCGCGCCCGATGGTTCACGGCCGAGAGCACGTCGCCCCGCGCTTCGGCGCCGTCAGCCAGGATGGTGAAGGTGCCCGGGCCGGCAGCGCCCTCCGCGACGAAGTTGCCTTTCACGAGGATCTCGATGGAATCTTCGAGCTCGAGCAGGTGGCGGAAGAAGCGGCACGTCGTCCCCGGCGCCTCCCACGCGGCCAGCCAGGCGGGCTCGGGAATGCCCGCGCGCTCGAACACCTCCCGGTCCATCTCCAGATGCCGCTGCTCGTCGGCCAGCTGGAACAGCGCGCACTTCTTCAGCTCGTCGAACGGCGCGTTGGCCGCGGCGGTCGCGACGTAGTGAGTGGCCGACAGCTCGGAGTAGTAGTTGTTGGCGAACTGGTCGACCGCGCGCTCGAGGTACTGCCGGCTCACGGTCCGGTAGCTCAACGCCTCCGGCGAGATGGTGGCGCGCTCGGCGAGATAGCGCTCGCGCTCACGGGCCTGCAGCGCGACGTACCGTTCCCAGGTCAGGTTGGCCGGGTCGCTGAAGCGGCCCGGGTCCTTGAGGACGAGTCGCTTGCGCGCCATCGCTGCCCGTCGTTACGCGCCCGGTCCGCGCTCCATCGAGTACGGCTGCCAGCGCACGAGCTGGCTCTTCTCGAGCACGGCCGGATTCACGCAGCTCCTCGGCCAGCGTCCGTTCAGCACCAGCGCGATCTCCTGACCGACCCGACGCTTGCGGACCGGATCGAAGCGCGCCGAGGCCGACGCGGCGTGAGGCGTGAGGATGACGTTCTCCATCTTGAGCAGGGGATTGTTCGGGTCCGGCGGCTCCTGCTCGAACACGTCCAGGCCGGCGGCGGCGATCCAGCCTTCCTTCAGCGCCTTGATCAGCGACGGCTCGTGGGTCGTCGGCCCGCGGCCGGTGCTGATGAAGAGCGCCTCGGGCTTCATCAGCCGGAAATGATGCTCCTTCAGCATGTGCTGGGCCTCCGGCGTCGCCGGGGCGTGCATCGAGACGATGTCGGAGCGCTGCAGCAGCTCGGTCAGGTTCACCGGCTCGACGCCGTACTGGCTCATCACCAGCTCCTCGACGAACGGATCATAGGCGAGGATGTGCACGCCGAACGCCCGCGCCCGCACCGCGACAGCCCTGGCGACGTGGCCGAAGGCGATCAGGCCCAGAGTCTGGCCCATGAGTCGCGGGAACTGCGACAGGAGCGGCCGGCCCTCGGCCCAGCGGTTCTCGCGGACCATCCGGTCCATCGTGGTGAGCCGGCGGTAGGTGGCGAGGATCAGCATCATCGCGTGGTCGGCCACTTCCTCGATGAACGTGTCGGGAACGTTGGTCACCGGGATGCCGCGGGCGGTGGCGGCGGCGACGTCGACCGAGTCGACGCCCACGCTGCCGAGCGAGATCACCTTGCACTTCGGCAGCCCGTCGATGATCGTCTTGGTGATGCGACGGCCCTTTGCGTAGAGCGCGTCGGCGTCGCGTCCTTCCTTGGCGAAGTCCTCGTCGGTCTTCGCCGCGATCTCGACGATCTCCGCGTCGATCGGAGCCAGGGCTTCCATCTCCAGCTTGTAGCCCGCGCCCGGACCAGTGAAGCTCGCGCCACTCGGTGTGATGATCTTGAACTTGGCCACGCTCGCCCTCCTTGGGTCTCGCTCACCGCCGTACGGCTGCCGCATTGTCGCACAGGACGCGCCGCTCTACACCCCGCGGGCGACGCCGCGTGCCGAGCCCGCGTAACTTGCACCTTTTCCGGCTTTTGCCCTAGTATTCGCCCCAGCCGTCTGTGACTTACTTTCGCGATTCGACCCTCCGGGGAGGGACCCTCGCATGATGAAGCGAATCGTCGTCGCCGTCGTCGTCGCACTCGTCATGACCACCGCCCTGGCGCACGCCCAGGAGGTGAAGGTCGGCGTCAACCTGCCGTACACCGGGATCGGCGCCGAGTTCGCGCAGCTCGTCGACCGCGGTATGGAGCTCTACCTGAAGCTCAATGCCGACAAGGTGAAGCCCTACAAGATCACGCTGATCAAGCGCGACGTGAAGGACCCGAGCGGCGCCAATGCCAAGATCGCGGTCCAGGAGCTCCTGACCCAGGACAACGTCGACATTCTCGCCGGTTGGATCTACTCGCCGAACGCGATCGCGTCCGCGCCGATCGTGACCGCGGGCAAGAAGCTCGCCGTCATCATGAACGCCGGGACCGCGCACATCACCAACCTGTCGCCCTACTACGTCCGCACCTCGTTCAGCATGTGGCACGCCGGCTACGCGCTCGGCGAGGCGTCGGCCAAGATCCTCAACGCGAAGACGGCCGTCGTCGGCTACACGGACTTTCCGCCCGGCAAAGACAGCCTCGCCGCGTTCAAGCGGAGCTTCGAGGCGGCCGGCGGCAAGGTGATCGACGAGATCCCGATGGGCGGCGCTGGCGCGGTGCCCGACTTCACACCGTTCTTCCAGCGCGCCAAGGACAAGAAGCCGGACGTGTTCTTCGTCTTCGTCCCGGCCGGCGATCACGCCGCCGCGGTGGTCAAGACCTACGCAGCGCTCGGCATGCGCGAGGCCGGCATCCGGCTGATCGGCCCGGGCGACATCACGCAGGACACGAAGCTCCAGGCAATGGGCTCGGCGGCGGTCGGCCTCATCACGATGCACCACTACCACGCCGACCTCGACAATCCAGAGAACAAGCGCTTCGTGGAGGCGTGGAAGAAGGAGTATGGCGCCAGCACGACGCCCGACTTCATGGCGGTCGGCGGCTACGACGGCATGGCCGCGATCGTCCACGTCGTCCACGCGCTCAAGGGCAAGATCGAGACCGAGCAAGCACTGGAAGCGTTGAAGGGATGGAAATTTGCCAGTCCTCGGGGCCCGATCTCGATCGATCCGGTCACCCGCGATATTGTGATGAACGAGTACCTGTCCGAGGCGGTCATGAAGGACGGCCGGGTGTTCCAGAAGGTCATCGGCAAGATCGACGGGGTCAAGGACGCCTGCAAGGAACAAAAGATCGGCCCGTGCGCTGGTAAGTAAGATGGGGGCCTTCGAGCGCCCCCCGATGTCCCTGGACGGCCTCGGTGTCGACCTGTGAGCCGGGTGTCCTGACTGAAGTTGGGGAGGCCTTGAAGGCCCCCCCAAGCCCCCCCAGCCGCCCCGCGTGATCTTCGGCGTCGACGTCGCCAGCATGCTTCTGGGCGGCGTGGCCGCCGGCATGGTGCTGTTCATCGTCTCGGTCG
>Ga0075429_100003790_pt1 | contig 12900 bp, 14 predicted proteins | sample RhiMetdeltSRZDD3_FD_75295 | JGI IMG/M metagenome (GOLD analysis project Ga0075429, IMG submission 75295) | Populus rhizosphere microbial communities from Tennessee, USA - Rhizosphere MetaG P. deltoides SRZDD3 | ecosystem: Host-associated > Plants > Roots > Rhizosphere > Soil | place: USA...
TCATTTTGCCAACCGTTATTTCCACCGGGGTCTTCATATATTTCTTACTTACCCTTCTTATTTCCGGTGGCATTGTAGCACTGAATAGCCATGTACTTTCACGGTTAGGTGTATTCTTTAAGATGAATTCAATGTCATCCTGGAAACCCATATTCAGCATTTCATCTGCTTCATCAAGTACGACATATTTTATTTTCTCGAGGTTGATGGCTTTTCTTTCTATCAGGTCGATCAGTCTTCCCGGTGTCGCTACTACGATCTGTACACCTCTTTTTAATTCTCTTATCTGGGAGCCGATGGGAGTACCACCATATACGGCAAGCACATTCATGCCGGGAATGAATTTTTTAAAAAGTTCTATTTCATTTACGATCTGTATGCAAAGCTCTCTTGTTGGACATACGATCAACGCTTGCGGGTATCTTTCTTTACTTTCTATTAGTTGTAATAGGGGTAAACCAAATGCGGCAGTTTTCCCTGTACCTGTTTGTGCCAGGCCAACAAGGTCTTTTGTTCCGCTTAATAAAACCGGTATAGCTTTTTCCTGTATTGGGGTGGGTATCTTGAATCCTAACGCGTCTGTTGCCTGAATCAATTTTGAATCTAATCCTAAACCCTCGAATGTGACCATGCGACTTTAAAATTTTCGGCAAAGGTAGCTGTATTGAGAGCGATGAGAGGTTTTAAATTATAGTTGAAGAGAACCGATAAGGTTGAATGCTAACGATTGTATTAGCATGGTCATGCTCTTCCGGCAGAAACTTGCAAACGATTCAGGCAAAAATCCGCATCATCGTGCTATTGAAAACGTTTGCGCAGAGATGCATTTTTGTTCTATCAATTTTAAAAAATGAGAAAATATAACCTGCCGCTGCTTTTTTTCCAAATCATAGCCTCAACAATTGTGCTGATGGCCGATGCTAACACCGCAAATTTTGATTTGAAAAAAACTGATATCAAGAGTATGGAGGAAAGAGACCTGGAAATTGAAGCAAGCCAGGAAACAGATGTATTTCCTGACCTCATACCATTTACAACCCTTATCTATCAATAGATCATTAACCATTAAACCAAAAAAAAGAGAAAGATTATTCTAAGTTTAGCCACGATCTCAGCAAACGGTTTTCAGTTAACTTGAAAAATAGTTGATCGTTCGAAAATCTACTATGCAACCAGATAGCTCCTGTTTTTTTTCACATTGTTATGCTATTGAGAAAAAAAGCCATGTAATGAACTTTGTGTTAAGTTTTTTACATGAGAAATAGAATACACAACAATCCAATTTTAGGTAACAGGATCGAGTTCAAAGAACTTTGTGAAGAAACAAATGGCACAAGAACAGTAGCAGAAATAACATTAGATGCCTTTGGATCTGTCCCGCTGCATTATCACAACGAGTTTTCAGAATATTACGAAGTGCTGGAAGGTGAATTGAAAATGCAGATCGGAAAAGAGATCAGAACTTTGAGAAGAGGAGAATATGTTTTGATACCCATTAAAATGGTGCACCGTTATTTTAATGATACTGACCGGCCGGTAAGATTTAAAGTTGTGATCCAGCCTGGAAATATAGGCTATCAGTTGCTCGTATCAGTTTTAAATGGACTAGCTAGAGATGGACGAGTAAAGAAAAATGGCCTGCCGGGAAACTGGCTTATCCGTGGTTACTTGTCAGTGGCATCAGGTTCAAATGTTCCGGGTCTTTTATCATGGTTACAGCCATTGCTAAACTGGCTTTATAAAATTGCAATAAAAAGAGGTGTCGACAAGCAACTACTGGCAAAATATTATGTGTAAAATTCATTTGCAAAAGTTTAGTAGATTGTAAACCGCTGCATGATAAAATACACCCGTTATATCTTCTTTCTTACAATAGTCTCTTTTTTATTTTTTTTAAAAGGAGAAGCACAACGATTTAATTTTTCTTTTGAACAATTTACAACAGATAATGGCCTTTCACATGAGAGCGTCATTAGCATTACCAAGGACAGTGATGGTTTTCTATGGATCGGAACAGCGAATGGTTTAAACCGGTTTGACGGAATTTCTTTCAAAATATTTCGCAATAATCCGAATAGCGAGCAATCTATCCCTGGAAATTATATTGCAGGCACTACACTTGACAAGAAAGGTTATCTATGGATCGCTACAAACAACGGCTTGTGCAGAATGAATACACGTACATTAAAAATTGACAGGGTCGATCTTACCGATAGTGCTGATAATTCTCCCCGGTATGACGTAATGTATGGTGAATTCGATAAAAATGGCACTGGTTGGTTCATTGCCAATAGTTATTTATATGCTGTGAACCAGGAAACATTTAAATGGAAAAGATATCCATTACCTGCCGCACGTTTTCATGGCAATTCATCACAGGTCGATAGCAAGAATCGGGTTTGGTTATCAATTGGCAGGGCAAAATATTTATTTGATCCCAAGACTGAAAAGTTCAGATACCTGATCGGTTTTGATTGGTCGCATCGTAACACTGATATTCTTTGCGGTTCGGTAAAGGAGGATGCAAGCGGCCAATTATGGATGGCAACATGGGCACATGGATTTTATGTTTGGAATGAGAGTAAACAGGATTTGGAAAAAAAAGAAACTGCACCCGAGTCAATAACAGCTTTTGAATTTGACAAAGATGAGCAGGGCAAACCATTCATGTGGTGCGGTGGTGGAGCTTACGGATTGATGACCTATGATACAGCAGAAAAAAAATTCTTTCAATTTAAGAATGACCCAAGGGATAAATACACACATAATCTTGGCCAAACGGTGTTCGTACTTCGTGATACCACTTCGGGTATCGTATGGCTCGGTACGGAAAATGGTTTGGAGAAGTATGATCCGCATGCTATTCGTTTTCGGCGTTATCGCATTTGGCAGGACAAAAACGAATATGCCAATTCACAGTACTTTTTCACGAGCGGGTTTGTACAGGATAAGACAGATAACACCGGCAACACCTGGTGGGTAAGTGTATGGATTGGTGGTTTATACAAATGGAACAGGAATCAACTGACATTAGATGAAAATTATGTGCAAACGAAAGGCATCAAAGAAGCCGGTATTTTTTCCATGGTACAGGCAAGAGATGGAATGATCTGGATAGGGCATGGCCAGGGTGTGCAGGTACTTGACCCAAGGACAAATAAATTTATCCGACACTTTGTTGATTTTTTTCCCGATAAGAAAGAAAGATTCACCGTCACATTTATTTCTGAAGACTCAAAATCTAACATGTGGTTTTCCACTTACCAGGGATTGTTTTCATGGGACAGAAAAGGAGATTCGATCATTAACTGGTGGAATCGGATTCCGTCGTTGCAAAAAATATATCCTTTACACATCCGGGAGGATGCTGAAGGATATATATGGTTTTCATCAGGAAAAGGACTGGGAAGAATTGACCCGCTCAAAAATGAATTGATCCTTTTCAATAACGCTAACAAAAAAAATAAGAAGTTACCCGATGATGAATTCGGTATTTTGTATATAGACAAATCACAGCACATTTGGGTATCAGGTGTGGGTTATTTGGCAAAACTGGACAAGCAGGGAGAAGTAGTAAATCTATATGATGATAAAACAGGCTACACAGCTACTTCAGTTTATGGATTAGTAGAGGATCCATACGGTTTTTTTTGGATTGCAACTGATAATAGGTTGCATCGGCTCAATCCATCTACAGGTCATTTCGATTATTTCGATAAAAATGATGGTTTATTTAATAATAAGATCGCCGATGGTTTTTATATGAGCAACGAAGGAGAATTGTTTATCGGTTTCAACGGCGCCATCAACAGTATTAACACAGGTAACATTGCCTTTAATAAAAAACAGCCTGTTGTTTTTGTTTCCCGGCTGGATGTAAAAGGACAGTTGAGAAATTTTGATGCAGAAAATAAGATCACAATAAAACCTGGTGAACGGAATATAATTGTCGAGTTTGCTGCTTTGAATTATAGCCAATCACAGAAGAATCGTTTTGGTTTTTGGTTGGAAGGATATGATTCAACGTGGAGATATACCGGCGAGAGGATACTGAACCTTATGAACCTCGAAGGTGGAAATCATAAGTTGCATGTAAAAGCGAGTAATAATGACGGAGTGTGGAGTAAGGAAAATATTTATGAGTTCAAAGTAATCCCTCCCTTTCAAAAAACCATTTGGTTCCGGTTGTTGATCTTTGCCATTATTGCAGGTTTGGTTTCTCTGATCTTCGTATATCGGAAACAGCAAACAAAAAGGATGGAGAAAATCCGAAATCGCATTGCGACCGATCTTCATGATGATATGGGTTCTACGTTAAGCAGTATCCGAATATTCAGTGATGTGGCGAAAAAGCAAATCGAAGAAGTAAAACCAGAAACAGTACAGTTATTGGATCGGATCAGTAATAACGCTACATCGCTTTCGGAAAATATGCAGGATATTATCTGGACGATCAGAAGTGATAATGATACATTGGAAGATCTTGTTTCAAGAATGAGAGAATTTGGCCTTCGTGTTTGTGATGCAAAACATATTAGGTTCAATACAATGGTATCGCAAAGCTTTAAAGCATCGAAGCTTAGTCTTGAGCAAAGAAGAAATCTTTACCTGATCTTTAGAGAAGCATTAAACAATGCGGTAAAGTATGCTGAAAGCACACAGATCGACCTTATTTTAAATCTGAAACGACGGTTTTTAAAAATGGAGTTAAATGACAACGGAAAAGGATTTGATATTGCTGCGATCAAAAGAGGCAATGGCTTAAATAACCTTGAAAAAAGAGCTAAAGAAATTAATGGGCAGATTGAAATTAAGTCTGTGCCCGGGAAAGGAACATGTATTAACCTGATGGTTATTTTAAAGAAAAGCTTGCTTACCGAGAAATAAATTAGCATGATGATGTGATCCAACCTGCAATTTCTGTTGACTAACTTTACTACATGGAAAAAATAAAAGTAATTTATTACGAAGACAACTCGAACCTGCGTGAAGGCATTTCATTTCTCATTCAATCCACTCCGCAGCTGGATCTGTTGGCCACTTTCAGCAATGCAGATACGGTAAAAACGGATACCGAAGAACTGAAGCCCGATGTTATATTAATGGATATCGATATGCCCGGAACAAACGGTATAGATGCAGTGGCAATTGTAAAGGCCGTTTCCCCGCAAACCCAGGTGATCATGTTAACAGTATTTGATAATGAAGAGAAAATTTTTAATGCCATTCGTAACGGAGCCAGTGGTTATTTACTAAAGCATACTCCTCCATCAGAAATTATCGAGTCAATATTTGACGTTAATAAAGGCGGCTCACCAATGACAGCAAATGTTGCAAGAAAGGTTTTGCAGTATTTCCAGTCACAGCCCAAGGCACATAAACAAGACTATAATTTGTCAGAACGTGAATTGCAAATTGTAAAAGGTCTTGTAAGCGGATATAGTTATAAAGCAATCGCATCAGAATTATTTATTAGCATTGATACAGTTCGTTCCCATATTCGCCGCATTTATGAGAAGCTTCATGTTAATTCGAAAACAGAAGCCGTATTAAAAGCTATTAACGAAGGTCTTGTTTAGTTGTTCATCACTACACAAGAAAAGAGCCGTTCCATTTTGGAGCGGCTTCCATTTTTGAGTTCAGAGTTATGGGTTTAGAGGTCGAAGTGCGACTCCGCACTCCCGACTTCTGACTCTCGACTGCTTTAAGCTGCGGCTTTATTTGTTTGTTCTCGTGGTGCAACAAATTTTCCTCTTATCATTTGCCATCTGTCAATTGGTAATACTTTTTGTGTTGTGCTGATCAGCTTTTCAATAATATTTGAAGAAGCGTGTTCGGCTATGCCGTTGATCCAGATTAGAATTTCACTGTTACTCAGTTCTTTCAAGATTTTTCCGGTATACCAGGTACAGGCCTCAGGAGTAGATTGCTTCAGCATTTCAACTTCCAGCGCCACCAATTGCGGATCAGTATAGTTTGACCACAATAATTCATTGACCACAGTTTCTTCTTTATTCATGTGTTGCAATACAGCGGCAGTGAATTCAAAAAATGCGGCTTGCAGTTGAAGACCAAATGATATCATTTCATTTTTTGTAGCCAGGTCTTTGTATTGTTCAATTAACTTATCGATCGATCTTGCAAGCTTTTCATCTTTTATATTGGTTTGCTCTATCATCGCAACGATATAAGGTGCATACAAAACCACTGAATGATAAAGAATATTATCTTCTTTGCTTAAATGATACAAAAATGAACGGGTTGTTTGCTTGACAATATCAATTGCCGCATCCGCTTGTTTCGCTTTTGTAAAATCAGTTTGCTGGATCCTTGCTCCCGCATCAAACAACATACTCCGTAATCCTTTGTGAGTCCTTTTAAAGATGTTGTATCGCTGTACCTGTTTCATGTCTTCTTCGGTTTTTGGTTTAATGATTAGCACGAAATGTATGACGCAAATATGAGATTAAAGTTACTCGGTAGGTATAGCATAACGATGTGAAAAACAGGTGTTAGTGGTTAATTATTGTTAACACAATACCACTAAAGGGTACCTGTGATACACGAGTGGTCAATGAATAAAATCAGTGGCAATTTTTGCTGATGTAATGAGTACATGGCGGCATGATTTCTTACCTAAGTCAGATCAAAGTGGCCCGGATGATAAAGAACTTAACCCAAAAATGTTAATCGATGTGAATATCATTAGCATTCTGGCTCGAAAAAAGTTTTTTAAATACCAAAAAGAGCGGCCAATTCGTTATTACAGTAATTAAAATCTATTATGAAAAAACTTATCCTGCCGTTATTATTGTCCGCAATTTGCATGCATGCATATTCCCAAAAGAAAAAAGACCCGTCGGAAAAAGAATCATTGTTCCGCTGGGGATTTAAAGCAGGACTTAATTTGAATAAAATCGATGGTAAGTCCTTTAAAGATGAATTCAATTATAATTATTTCTTAGGGGGTTTCATGCAAATAAATATTACAAGAAAGTTTGGGATTCAGCCTGAGTTGAATTTTGTTCAAACATCTGCAGAGCAATCTGACGATATCACGATTATTTATGATGATCTTTTTTTAGAAGGAGAACAGAAGAAGGCTAGACTGGATTATTTAAAACTTGCAGGCTTACTCAATATTGATATTGGCCCTTCACAAAGGGTAAAACTTCAGCTCGGTCCTCAATGGGGAATGCTGGTCAGCGAGGCCGTGGATAGCGTGAAAACTCCAAAAGACATTTTCAAAAAGGGAGAATTGTCTGTTTTAGGAGGCCTTATGCTGCAACTCCCTCTGATTCATATAGGCACACGTTATGAGATCGGTTTGACTGATATCAATGGAATCGATAACCAGGACAAATGGAAAAGCCAGTCATGGCAGTTTTTTGTGGGAATAACCTTATAAGGAATCTGAATAAAAATTTCTTTTCCAAATCTTTGCCTGATAAGAGGCATCCCCCTATCTTTGCGCTCCCAAATTCAAATGGGGATTTTTACTCATGTCGCAGAGAATCAGAATCAAATTACAGTCTTACGATCATAATCTTGTAGATAAATCTGCTGAGAAGATCGTAAAGACAGTGCGCAGCACCGGTGCAGTAGTTACAGGGCCTATTCCTTTACCTACACGCAAAAAAATATTTACGGTATTGCGTTCACCACACGTAAATAAGAAGAGCCGTGAACAATTCCAACTCGCGACACATAAGCGGCTGTTGGATATTTACACATCTTCAAGCCGTACTGTTGATGCGCTGAGTAAGTTGGATCTGCCAAGTGGAGTAGAGGTTGAGATAAAGGCGTAACCCCCTGTCCCCCTAAAGGGGTGACTTAGGTTGTATAGTTCTTATAAAATAAATTTTAATCATCTCTCAACTCTCTATAAGAATATAGAGGAGAAAAGAGCTCTGATATTTTAACTCTCCCAACTCCCCTTTAGGGGTTGGGGGTATATAAAAACAAGCCATTCAGGGTTTGTTTACTGCCGGTACTTCTGAACAAAAAGAAAAGGTCGGTGGCAAACGGGGATTGACTCACGCCAACGGCGTGAATGTCCCAATAATCCTGCAGGCACAAATTGAAAAACATGAAAGGTATTATTGGGAAAAAAGTTGGGATGACCAGCATCTTCGATCCCTCGGGTAAACAAACAGCCTGCACGATCATCGAAGCCGGTCCTTGTGTAGTTACACAGGTAAGAACCAAAGAAAACGATGGCTACGAAGCTCTCCAGCTTTCTTTTGGCGACAAGAATGAGAAGCATTCAATTCAAGCAGAAAAAAATCACTTCGCTAAAGCAAGCACTTCTCCTAAAAAGTTCTCTAAAGAATTCCGCAACACTTCCCTTCAAAAAAATATTGGTGAAACTGTAACTGTTGATATCTTCTCTGAAGGTGACAAGGTTGAAGTTATTGGAACAACAAAAGGTAAGGGTTTCCAGGGTGTGGTTAAGCGTCATGGTTTCCATGGTGTAGGTCAGCAATCACATGGGCAGCATGACCGTCAAAGAGCTCCGGGCTCTTTGGGTAACTCATCTGATGCGAGCCGTGTAATGAAAGGTATGAAAATGGGCGGCCGCATGGGAAGTGATAGAGTAAAAATGAAGGGTTTGAAAGTGGTTAAGATTTTTGCTGAGAAAAATTATATCCTGGTTAGCGGATCAGTGCCTGGGCATAACGGTTCAATTGTTTTGATTCAAAAATAATTTTCCATGGTAGAGACCAAGGCATGCCTGTCTCTGCAAAAAATATAAATGATGAAAATCGACGTTTTAAAAATAGATGGAAAGAAAGCCGGCAGAAAGGTTGAATTGCCAGATGATATTTTTGGTGCTGAACCCAACCAACATGTCGTTTATCTTGCCGTAAAGCAATACCTCGCTGCTCAACGCCAGGGAACACACAAAGTGAAGACCCGTGCTGAAGTAAAAGGTGCAAGCCGCAAGCTTCATCGTCAAAAAGGTACTGGTGGTAGCCGTAAAGGAAATATTCGTAACCCATTATATAAAGGTGGTGGTACAGTATTCGGTCCCAAGCCACATGGGTATGATATTAAATTGAACCGTAAGGTAAAAGATCTTGCAAAGATCTCTGCGCTGTCTTTTAAAGCAAAAGACAATGCGATCGTAGTCATAGAAGATATTTCATTGGATACTCCAAAAACTAAAAGCTTTACGGATATGCTGAGCAGTTTGGAAGTATACGGTAAGAAAGCATTGTTTGTCATGCCCGAGTATAATGATAATGTTTATTTGAGCTATCGCAATGTTCCTTTTGTAAAAGGAACATTATTAAGTGATATGAATACGTATGATGTAGTAAATGCGGATGTGTTGATTTTAACCGAAGGAGCGGCAAAAATTTTTACTGAAGCAGAAACTGAGACTGAAGCATAAACAATGGGCAAATTTGTCCCGATAGCTATCGGGATGCAAATATGCAAATGATTAGTTCGTAAAGTTCTTTTAAGGTAATGAGCAAAAAAGGAAGATGTTAAAATGGATTTCATTTTCAGGTTTTCAAATTTTCAAATTTTCAAATTGTATTTAGATGAAACTTTCTGATGTATTGATAAAACCGATCTTAAGCGAAAAAGCGAATAACCAGCAGGAAAAGCTGCGTCGTTATGCGTTTCGTGTTGATAAAAAAGCCAACAAACTTGAGATCAAAAAGGCCATTGAGAATTTTTATGGTGTAACGGTTACTGATGTAAATACAGTGGTTGCTCCGGCAAAAAGCAAGACCCGTTATACAAAAGCAGGATTTATTGCCGGGCAAAAGCCTTCTTATAAAAAAGCATTTGTAACAATTGCTGAAGGCGAAACGATAGACTTGTACTCAAATATTTAAAGAATTCAGTACTCAGTATTTAGTATTGAGACAAAAAGAATGGCAGGCAAAACTGAAAATATTGCAAATGAAATCTAAGTACTGAGTACTTAGTACTAATATCTAAAACAATGGCACTTAAAAAATTTAAACCGGTAACAGCAGGAACAAGATGGAGGATAGGCAATGCTTATGCTGAAGTGACTACCAATGTTCCTGAGCAAAGCCTGGTAGAAACAAAGAAGAGAACTGGTGGTCGTAATACATCCGGTCACATGACGATGCGTTACATCGGTGGGGGACATAAAAAGAAATACAGGATCATCGATTTCAAAAGAAATAAAAAAGGAATGAATGCAACTGTAAAATCTATTGAGTATGATCCAAACCGTTCATCTTTTATTGCTTTAGTTGAATATACTGACGGTGAAAAAAGATATATCGTGGCACCACAAGGATTACAAGTGGGAATGAATATAACAAGTGGTGATGACGTAGCTCCTGAGATTGGAAATGCATTGATGTTAAAGAATATGCCTCTTGGTACTATGGTTCATAATATCGAAATGCAACCAGGTCAGGGTGGTAAGATCGCAAGAAGCGCAGGTTCATCAGCTCAGCTTACTAACAAAGAAGATAAATATGCTGTGTTGAAAATGCCAAGTGGTGAATTAAGAAAAGTGCTTATCAATTGTTATGCAACAGTGGGTATAGTTGGGAACAGTGATCATGCTTTGCAAAGCATGGGTAAAGCTGGTCGCAATAGATGGAGAGGTATTCGTCCACGTAACCGTGGTGTTGCCATGAATCCGGTTGATCATCCAATGGGTGGTGGTGAAGGTAAAGCTTCAGGTGGTCACCCAAGAAGCCGCACCGGGAAATACGCTAAAGGAGAAAAAACAAGAACAAGAGGAAAAGGAAGTGACAAATTAATTATTCAAAGGAAGAATGGTAGTAAAATAACTAAATAACAAAAAACAAATTCCAAATCCCAAAGGGAAACAACAAATGGAATTTGGAATTTAAAAATTTGGAATTTAAAAATATATGGCACGTTCAATTAAAAAAGGTCCTTATGTAGCATCCTATCTTGAAAAAAAGGTTCTTGCTATCAATGAAGGAAAATTAAAAAAGAGTGTTATCAAAACATGGAGCAGACGTTCAACGATTACTCCTGATTTCGTGGGACACACTTTTGCTGTTCATAACGGGAATAAATTCATCCCTGTATATGTAACAGAATTTATGGTGGGTCATAAACTTGGTGAATTTGCACCAACCCGCCAATTCAAAGGACACTCAAGTAAGAAAGTAGAAGCAGCAGCATAAGAGTCGGGAGTCGATAGTTCAGAGTCTATAGTCGACTCCGAACTCTGAACTCCGAACTAAAAACTTAAAAATGGAAGCAGTAGCAAAACTCAAAAACTATCCCACATCGCCACGCAAAATGCGTTTGCTGGCTGATTTGATCCGTGGTAAAAAAGTAGATAAAGTATTAGCGATACTCGAACATAACTCTAAGCACCCGGCCGTGCCTTTGCGCAAACTGGTACTTAGTGCGATCAACAACTGGAAACAAAAAAATGAAGGTGGTGATGTGCACGAGCTGACTGTAAAAACTGTAATGGTTGATGGAGGAAGAACTTTAAAGCGTATGCGTCCTGCTCCCCAGGGAAGAGGTTACCGCGTTCGCAAAAGAAGTAACCATGTAACATTGATTGTGGATTATCCGCCTGTAATAACTGAAGAGTTGATCGAAGAAGTTATTCATGAAGAACATAAAAAAGAAGTGGAAGAAATCGCAGCGGAAATTGAAGCCGTAGCAGCAGCGGATGAAGCAAAACCAAAAAAGAGAGCCACTAAAAAATCTGCAGCTAAAGAAGAAGATGAAACAGCAGAACCAAAAAAGAAAACAACAAAAAGATCGAAATAACAAAACACAAATTCCAAATCCCAACGTGAACTGAGATTGGAATTTGGGATTTAAAAATTTGGAATTTAAAAAAACAACATGGGTCAGAAAGCAAATCCGATTGGTAACAGGTTAGGCATCATCCGCGGTTGGGAATCCAACTGGTATGGCAGCAAAAAAGATTTTGCCAGTAAGCTGATTGAAGACAACAGGATCAGAACTTACCTGAATGCCCGTATCAACAAAGGTGGTATTTCAAAGATCGTAATTGAAAGAACACTGGGTAAATTGATAGTGACCATTCATACATCTAAGCCTGGTATTATTATCGGAAAAGGCGGTGGTGAAGTTGACAGGATCAAAGAAGAGTTGAAGAAACTTACGAATAAAGAAGATGTGCAGATCAACATTCTTGAGATCCGTCGTCCTGAGTTGGATGCTATGATCGTTGCTGATACGATTGCACGTCAAATTGAGAATCGTATCAACTATAAAAGAGCTATTAAAATGTCAATTGCTTCTGCTCTTCGTATGGGTGCTGAAGGAATTAAAGTGAAAGTAGCTGGTCGTTTAGGTGGTGCCGAGATTGCACGTACTGAAGAGATCAAACAGGGTCGTGTGCCTTTGCATACGTTCCGTATGGATATCGATTATGCAAATGTTTTTGCACTGACTGTTTATGGAAAGATCGGTATCAAAGTTTGGATCTGTAAAGGTGAAGTATTAGCAAAGAGGGATTTGAATCCAAATTTTGTCGGCGGTAAGAGTGATGTCAGTGACAGAAGAGAAAGAAGGGATATGGATCATCGTGGTGGTGATCGCAGAGATGACAGAAGAGGAGGTGGTGATAGAAGAGGAGGCGGCGGTGGAGATAGAAGGAGTGGTGGTGGTGGCCCAAGAGGTGGCGGTGGAGGAAGAAGTGGCGGACCTGGTGGTAGAAGTGGTGGTCAAGGCGGCAGAAGTGGTGGTGGTGGAGGAAGAAGACAAGGTTAAGACGACGATTAAGAAACAAGAAACTAGTAACTAGAAACTTTATAAAATGTTACAACCGAAAAGAACGAAACACAGGAAAATGCAGAAGGGCCGTATGAAAGGCAATGCAAAAAGAGGAGCAACAATTGCATTTGGTTCATACGCATTAAAAGCTTTGGAACAGCA
>Ga0075429_100003791_pt1 | contig 12900 bp, 11 predicted proteins | sample RhiMetdeltSRZDD3_FD_75295 | JGI IMG/M metagenome (GOLD analysis project Ga0075429, IMG submission 75295) | Populus rhizosphere microbial communities from Tennessee, USA - Rhizosphere MetaG P. deltoides SRZDD3 | ecosystem: Host-associated > Plants > Roots > Rhizosphere > Soil | place: USA...
TCCTTGCCCCATTCGATGTCCATCGGCCGGCCGTAGTGCTGCTCGATGACCAGCGCATAGCGGGCCAGCTCGGTCACTTCGGCGTCGCTGAGCGAATAGCGGTTGCGCAGCTCGGGCGCGGTGTACACCGTGCGCACCAGCTTGCCCGCCGCCTTCTTCTCCTGCGGCGTGGCGAACTCCATCTTGATCAGCTTGGAGCCGAGGTTGCGCCGGATGATGGCCAGCTTGCCGTTCTTCAGCGCCGGCTTGTGGACGTAGAACTCGTCCGGGTTCACCGCGCCCTGCACCACCGTCTCGCCCAGCCCGTAGCTGGAGGTGATGAAGACGACGTCCTTGAAGCCGCTCTCGGTGTCGATGGTGAACATCACGCCGGCCGAGCCCAGGTCGGAGCGCACCATGCGCTGCACGCCGGCCGACAGGGCCACGTCGCCGTGCGCGAAGCCCTTGTGCACGCGGTAGCTGATCGCCCGGTCGTTGTAGAGCGAGGCGAACACCTCCTTCATCTTCTGCAGCACGTCCTCGATGCCGACGACGTTGAGGAAGGTCTCCTGCTGGCCGGCGAAGCTGGCGTCGGGCAGGTCCTCGGCGGTGGCCGACGAGCGCACGGCGTAGGACGCGCCCGGATTGCCCTCGCAGAGCCGGGCGAAGCCCGATTCGATGGCCTTCTGCAGCTCCGCGGGGAACGGCGTGTCGACGATCCAGCGGCGGATCTGCGCACCCGCCTCGGCGAGCGCGCGCACGTCGTCGGTGTTCAGGTCGGCCAGCCGCGCGGCGATGCGTTCGGCCAGGCCGTTGTGCTTCAGGAAGAGGCGAAAGGCATGCGCCGTGGTCGCGAACCCGCCGGGCACGCGCACGCCCGCGGAAGACAACTGGCTGATCATCTCGCCGAGGGAGGCGTTCTTGCCGCCGACCGACTCGACGTCGGTCATCCTCAGCTCGTCGAAGGGAACGACCAGGGCGGTCGCCAGATGGGTGGATGACATGGGAAAGCTCCGTAGGTTTGAGAAACCGGTGCTTCCCGTCCCCGTGTGTCGGCTCCCGAGCGCGGCTCGAGGGAAGCGAAACGACCGCCGGCGCTGGCCCAGACCTTGATGGATTCTGGTTGGTGGTGAGGGGCGCTCATGGCGGTGGGATGGAAGGTTTCGGGCGATTCTACGGGGGAAGTCCCTATCATCGGAGCAACCCCAGGAGTCGTGCGACATGATGCCCCCGCCCAACCACACCGTCTTCTTCGTTTCCGACGGCACCGGCATCACCGCGGAGACATTCGGCAACTCCATCCTGAACCAGTTCGCGGTGAAGCCGCGCCACGTGCGCCGCCCCTTCATCGACACCGTGGACAAGGCGCACCAGGTGGTGCGCGAGATCAACCACGCGGCGGACGTGGAAGGCAAGCGGCCCGTCGTCTTCATCACGCTGGTGGACCGCGACGTGCTCGCCATCGTGAAGGACCTGTCGCGCGGCCTCGTGCTCGACATGTTCAACACCTTCATCGAGCCGCTGGAGGCGGAGTTCGGCATGACGTCGAACCACCGGGTGGGCCGCTTCTCCGATGTGGCGAAGAGCAAGGAGTACACGGACCGCATCGAGGCGATCAACTTCTCGCTCGCGCACGACGACGGCCAGTCCGCGAAGAACCTGGAGCAGGCCGACGTGATGCTGGTGGGCGTGAGCCGCAGCGGCAAGACGCCCACGTCGCTGTACCTCGCCATGCAGCACGGCATCAAGGCCGCCAACTATCCGCTCATCCCGGAGGACTTCGAGCGCGGCCGGCTGCCCGCGCCGATCGTCCAGCACAGGAAGAAGTGCTTCGGGCTCACGATCGATCCCGAACGGCTGCACCAGATCCGCAACGAGCGGCGCCCCGGCAGCAGGTACGCCTCGCTCGAGAACTGCCGTTACGAGGTGCACGAGGCCGAGGCGATGATGCGCCGCGAGGGCATCGACTGGCTGTCGTCGACGCACAAGTCGATCGAGGAGATCGCCACCACCATCCTGCGCGACATCCGGCCCGACCGGCTCATGTACTGATGGGTGCGGGCGTCCACGCTCCCTCGGCGCTGCGCACGCTGCTGCTCACCGCCGCCGCGATGGTGGCCTTCGCCGCCAACTCGCTGCTGTGCCGGCTCGCCTTGCAGCAGGGCGGCATCGACCCGGCGAGCTTCTCCAGCATCCGGCTCGTCTCCGGCGCGCTCGCGCTGGTGCTGATCGTGCGCCTGCGCGCGCCGAACGCGCCGCCGCCCGGAAAGCCCGACGGCTGGGCGGCCGGCATGCTGTTCGCGTATGTCCTCTTCTTCTCGGTCGCCTACCTGTCGCTCGGCGCGGGCACGGGCGCGCTGATCCTGTTCGGCGCGGTGCAGCTCACCATGTGCCTCGCGGGCTGGCGCGCGGGCGAGCGCTTCGGGACGGCGGGGGGCCTCGGCTTCGCGGCCGCGCTGGCCGGGCTGGTGGCGCTGGTGCTGCCCGGGGTGACGGCGCCGGAGCCGCTCGGCGCCCTGTCCATGGCGGTGGCCGGCGTCGCGTGGGGCGTCTACTCGCTGCGCGGGCGCGGCGTGGCCGATCCGCTGGCCGCGACCGCGTCCAACTTCATGGGCGCGGCGCCGATGGCGCTGGCGGTGAGCGTGCTGCTGTTTCGCAGCGCGCACTTCAGCGCGGCCGGGATCGCGCTCGCGGTGGCGTCGGGGGCGCTGACCTCGGGCGTCGGGTACGTCATCTGGTACGCGGCGCTGCGCGGCCTGACGGCGTTGCGCGCGGCCGCGGTGCAGCTCTCGGTGCCGCCGCTGGCGGCCTTCGGCGGGGTGCTGCTGCTGGACGAGGCGATCACGCCGCGGCTGGTGGGCGCCTCGGTGGCGATCCTGGGCGGCATCGCGCTGGTGCTCGTGGCGCGCGTGCGGCGGGTATCGGCGCCCTCGCCCTCGGCGTCGGAATCGGCGTCGAAGTCGTCTTCGTCTTCGTAGGTCGGCTTCAGCCCACCCCGATGCGCGCGAAAGGGCGGGCTTCAGCCCACCCTACGAGGAACCGCTGCGCCGCTGCCGCGCCGACTCGTACAGGCACACCGCCGCCGCGGCCGCCACGTTGAGCGACTCCTCGCCGCCCGGCTGGGGAATGCGCAGCCTCAGCGCGCTCTGCTCGAGCAGGCTCGAAGCGACGCCCTGCCCTTCGTGCCCCAGCACCCAGGCGCACGGCCAGGGCAGCCGGACCTCGTCGATGGCCCGGTCGGCATGCGAGCTGGTCGCGAACAGCGGCACGTCCAGCCCGTTCACCGTGTCGACGCCTTCCACGAGGGCGAGCCCGAAGTGCGCGCCCATGCCGGCACGCAGCACCTTGGGCGACCACAGCGCCGCCGTGCCCTTGAGCGCGACGACCTGCGTGAAGCCGAACGCCGCCGCGCTGCGCAGGATGGTGCCCGCGTTGCCCGCGTCCTGCAGCCGGTCCAGCACGACGGTGGGCTGGCCGGGCGCCACGGTGCCCGGCCCGGGCCACGCCACCACGAACCCCAGCGGCGGCGGCGACTCGAGCGTGCTCAAACCTTCCATCAGCGCCGCCGTCACCACGCTCACCTCGGCGGCGCGCGCGGCGAGGGCGCGCCAGCGCGGCGCCTGCCACGCCGCCTCGGTGATCACGGCGTGCGCGGCCGCGCCCCCGCGCTGCACGAACGCGTCGCACAGGTGATCGCCTTCGAGCCACACCTCGCCCAGCTTGCGGTAGGCCCCCGGGTCGGCGCCGAGCTTGCGCAGCCGCACGAGCAGCGGGTTGTCGCGCGAGGTGATCGACCTGACCGGCGCCATCACTGCGGCGCAAGCAGCCCCAGCGCCTCGCGGACCGGGGCGAACGAGCGCCGGTGGATGGCGCACGCGCCGTGCAGCTTCAGCGCCGCCAGGTGCGCGGGCGTGGAGTAACCCTTGTGCTCGTCGAAGCCGTACTGGGGGTGCAGCGCGTGAAGCTGCAGGCACAGCCGGTCGCGATGCACCTTGGCCAGGATGGACGCCGCCGAGATGGCCTTCACGCGCGCGTCGCCGCCGATCACGGCTTCCGCCTGGATCGCGAGGCGCGGGAGCTGGTTGCCGTCGACCAGCACCTTCGCGGGCTTGAGCCGCAACCCTTCGACGGCGCGGCACATCGCGAGCAGCGTGGCCTGCAGGATGTTGAGCTGGTCGATCTCCTCGACGCTCGCCTCGCCCACCGCGCAGCACAGGGCCTTGGCGCGGATCTCGTCGTAGAGGCGCTCGCGCACCGCGGGGGCGAGCACCTTGGAATCGGCGAGGCCGCGGATGCGCCGGGCGTCGTCGAGGATGACCGCTGCGGCGACCACCGGGCCGGCGAGCGGCCCGCGCCCCGCCTCGTCGACGCCGGCCACCAGACCGTCCACCACGAAGCGCAGGCGAAGCTGCTTCGGCGCGCCGGGCGGCTTCCTGGGCGGCGCGTCAGTGGGCGAGGATCGTTTCGATGGCATCGGTGGCGGCCCGGGCGGTGTTGCGACGCAGCTCGCGATGCAGCGCGTCGAAGCGTCGTGCGAGCGCGGCCCGGCGGTCGGAGTCGTCCAGCCAGGCGAGCGCGGCGTCCGCGAGTTTGGCCGGCGTGGCCTCGCCTTGCAACAGCTCCGGCACCGCGAAGTCCCGCAGCAGGATGTTGGGCAGCCCCACCCAGGGCTGGTAGCCCATGCGCTTCATCATCTGCCAGCTGAGGCCGTGCATGCGGTAGGCGATTACCATCGGCCGCTTGAACAGCGCCGCCTCGAGCGTCGCCGTGCCGCTCGCCACGAGCGTGACGTCGCAGGCGGCGAGCGCCTCGTGCGAGCGGCCCTCGAGCAGGGAGAGCCTCACGTTGGGCGCGTGCTCGGCGATCAACGGCTCCAGCAGCGGCCGCAGGCCCGGCACCGCGGGCAGCAGGAAGCGCAGCGCGGCCCGCCGCCGCTGCAGCTCGGCCGCCGCGTCCAGCAGCACGGGCGCGATGTACTGGATCTCCGAGCGCCGGCTGCCCGGCAGCAGCGCGACGACGCTCTCGTCCTCGCGCACGCCCAGCGCCTCGCGGCTGGCGGCGCGCGGCGGCTCCAGCGGGATCGCGTCCGCCAGCGGATGGCCGACGTAGGTGGCCGGCACGCCGGCGTCGTGGTAGATCGGCGGCTCGAACGGGAACAGGCACAGCACGTGGTCCACCGAGCGCCGGATCTTCTCGATGCGCTTGCCGCGCCACGCCCAGATCGAGGGACTCACGAAGTGGATCGCCTTGATGCCGGCCGCCTTGAGGCGCCCTTCGAGGTCCAGGTTGAAGTCGGGCGCGTCGACGCCGATGAAGGCGTCGGGCCGTTCGCGCAGCAGCCGCGCCGCCAGCTCGCGCCGGATGCCCGCGATCTCGCGGTAGTGCCTGAGCACCTCCACGTAGCCGCGCACCGCGAGCTTGTCGCAGGGCCACCAGGCCTGGAAGCCGTGGCGCGCCATCTTCGGGCCGCCGATGCCCGCGCTGTGCAGCCCGGGCCAGCGCGCCGTCAGGCCGCCGAGCAGCAGGCCGGCCAGCAGGTCCCCGGACGCTTCGCCGGCGACCATGGCGAGGCGCGGCGACGCCATGCTCAGCGCGCGATGCCGCGCGTGGACTGCTCGAGGAAGCCCAGCATCAGCGCGACGTCGACCTGCGCTTCGGGGGCCGTGCCGGCGAGCGCCGCGATGTCCGCGCGCGCCTGTTCGAGCGTCATGCCGGAGCGGTACAGCAGCCGGTGCATCTGCTTGACGGCGGCGATGCGCTCGGGCCCGAAGCCGCGGCGGCGCAGGCCCTCGACGTTGAAGCCGCGCACCGCGAGCGGGTTGCCGTCCACCATCATGAAGGGGGGCACGTCCTGGTTGATCGCGCTCGCGAAGCCGACCATCGCGTGCGCGCCGATCTTGACGAACTGGTGGATGCCGGTGAGGCCGCCGACGATGACCCAGTCGCCCAGGTGCACGTGCCCTGCCAGCGTGGCGTTGTTGGCGAGGATGGTCTGGTTGCCCACCTGGCAGTCGTGCGCGATGTGCACGTAGGCCATCACCCAGTTGTCGCTGCCGATGCGGGTCACGCCGGCGTCCTGCGCCGTGCCGGTGTTGAGGGTGCAGAACTCGCGGATGGTGTTGCGCTCGCCGATCTCGAGCCGCGTGGGCTCGCCCGCGTACTTCTTGTCCTGTGGCATCGCGCCGATCGAGCAGAACTGCAGGATCCGGTTGTCGCGGCCGATGCTCGTGTGGCCCTCGATCACGCAGTGCGGGCCGATGCTCGTGCCCTCGCCGATGCGCACGTGCTCGCGCACGATGGCGTAGGGCCCGACGGAAACGTTCTCGCCGAGCTGCGCGCCCGGCTCGACGATGGCGGTGGGATGGATCGTCGCCATGCCGGCGTCCTCAGGCGATGGTGCGCATCGTGCACATGAGCTCGGCTTGCACCGCCAGCTCCCCGTCCACCGTGGCCTTCGCGGCGTACTTGTAGATGCCCGCCTTGGCGCGCACCATCGTCACGTCGAGCATGAGCTGGTCGCCCGGCTCGACCGGCCGCTTGAAGCGCGCTGCGTCGATGCCGGCGAAGTAGTACACCGTCTTGTCGTCCGAGGTGCGGTCCATCGACGCGAACGACAGCAGCGCCGCCGCCTGCGCCAGCGCCTCCAGCATCAGCACGCCCGGCATCACCGGGCGGTGCGGGAAGTGGCCCGTGAAGAACGGCTCGTTGATGGTGACGTTCTTCAGCGCCTTGATGTGCTTGTCCTTCTCGAACTCGAGCACGCGGTCGACGAGCAGGATCGGGTAGCGGTGCGGCAGCCGCTTGAGGATTTCGTGGATGTCCATCATGGTGTGTGGTCGGCCCGGGGCGTGGCCTTGGCGGCCGCCTCCAGCGCCCGCAGGCGTTCGCGCAATGCGTGCAAGTGGCGCAGCGTGGCGGCGTTCTTTTCCCAGGCGGCATTGTCGTCGATGGGGAACACGCCGCTGTACTGCCCCGGCTTGTGGATCGAGCGCGTGACCACCGATGCCGCGGAAACGATCACGCGGTCGGCGAGCGTGAGGTGGCCGAGCACGATGGCGCCGCCGCCGATCTGGCAATGCGCGCCGATGGTGGCGCTGCCCGCCACGCCCGCGCAGCCGGCCATCGCGGTATGCGCGCCGACGCGCACGTTGTGCCCGATCTGGATCAGGTTGTCGAGCTTGACGCCGTCCTCGATCACCGTGTCGTCGAGCGCGCCGCGGTCGATGCAGGTGTTGGCGCCGATCTCCACGTCGTCGCCGATGCGCACCGCGCCGAGCTGCTCGATCTTCTCCCAGCGGCCCTGGTCCGGCGCGAAGCCGAAGCCGTCGGCGCCGATCACCACGCCGCCGTGCACGATGCCGCGCGCGCCGATGCGGCAGCCCGCGCCGATCACCACGCGCGGCGCGAGGCGCGTGCCCGCGCCCACCGACGCGCCCGCGCCGACGAAACCGTGCGCGCCGATCACCGCGCCCTCGCCCACCGCGGCGCCCGCCTCGATCACGGCGAACGGCCCGACGGACACGCCCGCGCCCAGCGTGGCCGACGCATCGACCACCGCGCTCGGATGCACGCCCGCCGGCGCGGCCGGCCGCGTCTGCCGGGCCCACCATTGCGTGAGTCGGGCGAACGCGAGGTACGGATCGTCGACCACGATCGCCGCGCCGCGCGCCGCCGCGGCATCGCGCATCGCCGGCGCGACGATCACGCAGCCCGCCTGCGTGGTGGCGAGCTGCGACTGGTAGCGCGGATGCGAGAGGAAGGAGAGCGTGGCGGGCGTCGCGCCTTCCAGCGGGCCGAGCCGCGCGATGCGCTGCGCCGGGTCGCCGATCAGTTCGCCGCCGAGGTGCGCGGCGATGTCAGCCAGCGCAAACAATCACTTGCTGCCTTGGGCGTTGAGCGCCTTGATCACCTTGTCGGTGATGTCGGCGCGCGGACCGGCGAACACGGCCTCCTGGAGGATGAGGTCGTACTTCTCGGCTTCGAAGATTTGCTTGATGACCTTGTTCGCGCGCTCCACCACGGCCGCCAGTTCCTCGTTCTTGCGCTGGTTCAGGTCTTCCTGGAACTCGCGGCGCTTGCGTTGCAGTTCGCGGTCCTGGTCGACGAGCTCGCGCTGGCGGCGGTTGCGTTCGGCCTCGGAAAGCGTGGGAGCGTCCTTCTCGAGCTTGTCGGCGGCGTTCTTCAGCCGGTTGGCGAGGTCGTTCAGATCCTTGTCGCGCTTGCCGAATTCGGCCTCGAGCTTGGCCTGCGCCTGCTTCGCCGGGGCGGCGTCGCGCAGCACGCGGTCGCTGTTGACGTAGCCGATCTTCAGTTCCTGGGCTTGCACGCCGATCGCCGCGCCGGCCAAGGCGAGCGCCGCTGCCATCGTTGCAAAGGAAGGTTTCATTTAGAACGCGGTCCCGATCTGGAATTGAAGTCGCTGGATTCTATCGCCGGGCTGCTTGCGCACCGGGGTGCCGTAGCTGAGCTTCAGCGGGCCCACCGGCGAGATCCAGCTGAGGCCGATGCCCGCCGAGGCGCGCAGGCTGCCGGCCGTGATGCGCTCGTTCTCCCCCCACACGTTGCCGACGTCGAGATAGGTGAACCAGCGCAGCGTGCGGTCGTTGCCCGTGCCCGGGATCGGCAGGTACAGCTCGCTGTTGACGTTCAGCCGGCGGTTGCCGCCGATGTACGCGCCGATCACGTCCACCGGGCCGAGCGAGCCCTGGTCGAAGGCGCGCACGGTGCCGAGGCCGCCGCCGTAGAAGTTCTTGAAGATGGGGTACGGCTTGCCGTTCAGGCCCTTGCCCCAGCCCATTTCGGCGTTGACGCCGAGCGTGAAGCGTCGCGTGAGCGGCACGTACTGCTGCACCTGGGCGTTGGCGCGCCAGTAGCGCGCGTCGCCCACCAGGCCGGCCTCGAGGTTGAGCCGCGTGTAGCGGCCCTGCGTGGGCACCAGCGCGCTGTCGCGGCCGTCGCGCGTCCACCCGACCGTGATGGGCACCGTGCTGCTCTTGGCGCCGAAGGTCTCGCGGTAGTTGAAGTAGTTCTGCGGCAGCGCCACGTCGCCCTTGATCTGGGTGCGCTCGTAGCCGATGCCGAAGAACACGGTGTCGAACTCGCTGAACGGCACCCCGAAGCGGATGGAGGCGCCGGGCGTGATCAGCTCGTACTCCTCGCCCTGGCTGTTGAGCGGGCGCACGGTGCGGTAGTACAGGTCGATGGCGCGCGAGATGCCGTCGATGGTGAAGTAGGGATCCACCGTGGAGACCACCGCGGTGCGCTGGGACCGGCTCGTGTTGAGCTCCAGGCCGAGGTAGTTGCCCGAACCGAACACGTTTTCCTGCTTGATGGAGGCCGTGAAGGAGAACTTGTCGGCGCTCGAGAAGCCGGCGCCCAGCAGCAGGTTGCCGGTGGGCTTCTCCTTGATGGCGACGGTAAGGTCCACCTGGTCCTGGCTGCCGGGCACCTCGTTGGTCTCGACGTTGACCTCGGAGAAGTAGCCGAGGCGGTCGACGCGGTCGCGCGACAGCTTGATCTTGCGGCTGTCGTACCACGACGACTCGAACTGGCGGAACTCGCGCCGCACCACCTCGTCGCGCGTGCGCGTGTTGCCCGCCACGTTGATGCGCCGCACGTACACGCGCCGCTGCGGCTCGGCCACCAGCGTGAGCGCGACCTGGCCGCTGGCGCGGTCGATCTCGGGCCGCGCGTCGACGCGCGCGAACGCGTAGCCGAAGGAGCCGAAGCGGTCGACGAACGCGCGCGTCGTCTCGGCCACCGCTTCCGCGCGGTACGGCTCGCCCGGGCGGATGCGCACGAGCGTCTTGAAGTCCTCTTCCTTGCCGAGGTAGTCGCCCTCCAGGCGCACCGCCGTGACCGTGTAGGGCTGGCCTTCGGTCACGTTGATCGTGATGGTGATGTCCTGCTTGTCGGGCGAGATCGCGACCTGCGTGGAGTCGACGTTGAACTCGAGGTAGCCGCGGTTCAGGTAGTACGCGCGCAGCGTCTCCAGGTCCGCGTTCAGCTTGGCGCGCGAGTAGCGGTCGGCCTTGGTGTACCAGTTGAGCCAGCCGCCGTCGTTCAGGTCGAACAGGCCCTTCAGCGTGCCTTCGGAGAACGCCTTGTTGCCGACGATGCGGATCTCGCTGATGCGCGCCGCCGAGCCCTCGTTGATGGTGAAGGTGACGTTGACGCGGTTGCGCTCGAGCGGCGTCACCGTGGTGACCACCTCGGCGCCGTACAGGCTGCGCGTGAGGTACTGGCGCTTCAGCTCCTGCTCGGCGCGGTCGGCGAGCGCCTTGTCGAACGGCAGGCCCTCGCCGATGCCGAAGTCCTTCAGCGACTTGACCAGCGTGTCCTTGTCGAATTCCTTCAGGCCGCGGAAGTCGATGCTCGAGATGACCGGGCGCTCCTCGACGACGACGATGACGACGCCGTCCTCCACCTCCAGCCGCACGTCCTTGAACAGGCCCGTGGCGAACAGCGCGCGCAGTGCCGCGGCGCCCTTCTCGTCGTTGTAGGTGTCGCCGATGCGAAAGGGCAGCGAGGCGAACACGGTGCCCGCATCGGTGCGCTGCAGCCCCTCGACGCGGATGTCGCGCAGCTGGAACGGCTCGACGGCCCAGGCCGAGCCCGCGTGCAGCGCGGCGGCCAGAGCGAGGGAGAGAAAGGAAGGGCGAGCGAATGTCAGGCGGTGGGGAACACGCATTCGGGGGCTGTCAGTGCAGGCCCAGAAGGCGGGCCACGTCGTTGTAGAGAGCGAGCGACATCATCACGAGCATGATGGCCACGCCGCCCCGCTGCAGGCGTTCCAGCCACTGCTCCGAGACCGGCCGCCCTGTCACTGCTTCGAAAAGATAATACATGAGGTGCCCGCCATCGAGCATCGGCAGCGGGAGCAGGTTGAGCACGCCGAGGCTCACGCTGACCACCGCGAGAAAGCCGAGGTAGTACGCGAGGCCGAGCTTGACCGACTGGCCCGCGTAGTCGGCGATCGTGAGCGGCCCGCTCAGGTTCTTGAGCGACGCCTGCCCGATCAGCATCTTGCCGAGCATCTTCAGCGTGAGCGCGGACATCTCCCACGTGCGTGCGACGCCCTGCGTGAAGCCTTCGATCGCGCCATAGCGCACCAGCACCATCTCGGGCGGGCGCCCGATGAAGGCCTCGACGCGGCCGACGCGCCTGTCGCCTTCGGCGACCGCGTTCGGCGTGACCGCCACCTCGATCGTCTCCGCGCCGCGCCGGACGCGCCATTGCATGGCGCGCGGCACGCCGTCGGCGCCGTTCGCCCGGATCAGCTCGAGCAGGCGAGCGCGGTCGGCGACGGCGTGGCCGTCGACCTGCACCACGCGGTCGCCGGCCTGCAGGCCGGCGCGTGCCGCGGGGCCGCCGGGCGTGACGCGCTCGATCAGCGCCTCGCTGTACGTCTGCCCCAGGCCGATGCGCCGCATGAGCTGCGCGTCGAGCTCCTTCGCGCCCAGCGTGTCGAGCGGCAGGGCGACCTGCCGCTCGCCGCGCGCGCTGGCCCCGGTGACGCTCAGGTGCAGCGCCTGCTCGCGCAGCACGGCTTGCGTGATCTCCCAGCGCAGGTCGGTCATCGAGCGCACGTCGCGCCATTCGCTGCCGTCGTTCGACACCGCGCGCACCCAGTCGCCCGCCCGCACGCCGGCGTTCTCGGCGAGGCTCGCGGCCGGCGGGGCGCCGAGCACCGCCCGCGGCTCGTCGACGCCGATCCAGTTCGACACCGCGTAGAGCAGCACGGCGAGCAGGAGGTTGGCGATCGGCCCGGCGGACACGATGGCGGTGCGCTGCCACAGCGGCCGGCGATTGAACGCGCGGTGCTGCTCGTCGGGACGCACCGGCCCTTCGCGCTCGTCGAGCATCTTCACGTAGCCGCCGAAGGGCAGCGCCGCGACGACGAACTCCGTGCTGTCGGGCGTGGCCTGGCGGCGCCAGAGGGTGCGGCCGAAGCCCACCGAGAAGCGCAGCACCTTGACGCCGCACGCCACCGCCACGCGGTAGTGGCCGTATTCGTGGATGACGATCAGGACCCCGAGCGTCAGGATGAAGGCGAGGACGGTGATCATGGTGCCAGGTCTCGCACGCGCGCGCGCGCGTGCCGGCGGGCGCGCGCGTCGAGCTGCATGAGGGCCTCGACGTCGGACGCGTCGCGCGCGCCGACGGCGACGCCGGCCAGCGCGTCGGCGTTGATGTCGTGGATCTGGTCGAAGCGGATGCCGCCGCCGAGGAAGGCGGCGACGGCCTCCTCGTTGGCCGCGTTCAGGACCGTCGTGCTGCCCGGCGCGGCGCGCAGCGTGTCCCATGCGAGCTGCAGGCCCGGATAGCGCGCATGGTCCGGCGCCTCGAACGTGAGCGCCGCGAGGCGGGTGAAGTCGAGGCCGCTCGCGCCCGATTCGATGCGCTCGGGGAACGACAGGCCGAAGGCGATGGGCACGCGCATGTCGGGCGTGCCGAGCTGCGCGAGCACCGAGTTGTCGCGGCACACGACCATGGAGTGGACGATGCTCTGCGGGTGGATGGCGACCTGCACCTGCTCGGGCTGCAGGTCGAACAGCCAGCGCGCCTCGATGACCTCGAGCGCCTTGTTCATCATCGTGGCCGAGTCGACCGAGATCTTGCGGCCCATCACCCAGTTGGGGTGCGCGCAGGCCTCGTCGGGCGTGACGCGCGCGAGCGTGCCGGGCTCGCGCGTGCGGAACGGGCCGCCCGAAGCGGTGAGCACGATGTGGTCGATGCGCGCCGGCCAGGTGCCGCGGTCCTCGGGCAGGCACTGGAAGATCGCCGAGTGCTCGCTGTCGATGGGCAGCAGCGTGGCGCCGCCCTGCTCCACCGCGTGCATGAACAAGGCGCCGCCGACGACGATGGCCTCCTTGTTGGCCAGCAGCAGGCGCTTGCCGGCGCGCGCGGCGGCCAGCGTCG
>Ga0075429_100003792_pt1 | contig 12898 bp, 12 predicted proteins | sample RhiMetdeltSRZDD3_FD_75295 | JGI IMG/M metagenome (GOLD analysis project Ga0075429, IMG submission 75295) | Populus rhizosphere microbial communities from Tennessee, USA - Rhizosphere MetaG P. deltoides SRZDD3 | ecosystem: Host-associated > Plants > Roots > Rhizosphere > Soil | place: USA...
ACATCCACGACGCCTGTGCCATTGCGCAAACCAATGATCGCGTATTCGCGATGAACACCCAGCTCAACATCTAGATCCAGATCAACATAACCCCACAGATTGGAGGCGCTGACGGGATTCCCATTAAAGGAAGTCAGCGGCACACGACTCATAAAATCGATGCCCTGGCATGGATACTCCGCGGCAAACCCGCCCGAACACGACGATACCGCAAGCTCAGCCAGGCTGAGAGGTACACGAAGAAAATCCGCGCTGGAGTGATCGTGATGATTTGCATCCGGGTTGATCTCGACGGTCGGCGTCTGGGCAAGATTTGCCGGGGGAGGGATGTATTCAGAAGCCTGGGCTGGGAGTGCCAGGGCAAGCACGGCGATCAGCACCACAATAAGGCTAAAGAGTTTTTTCAGGACGTTTCCGCTTTTGTTGACCATTCATTTTCCCTTTCATCATTAAAATGCAACCATGTCCTATTTTCACAAAGCCCGACCTTCGAGTATTAGGATTACTTTTACCCTTATACTCTTATTATGAGACATACTTTACAGTGTTCGTATTTACCTGTCAACTGGCAATTTGAAATTTGAGTGTAATGGGCTCTTACTGCGCTGTATTTCCCCCATCCACCAGCAGCAAGTGGCCCGTCACAAAAGAGGAATCGTCCGAGGCAAGGAACAGCACCGCCTGCGCGATCTCTTCCGGTTTGCCAAAGCGCCCCATGGGAATGTACGCGCTCGATTCTTTCATCGCTTCATCGATGGTTACCGGGTCGGAGCTTTCGAAATAACCTTTTTCCATCCAACGCTCCACAAGCGTATCGCCAGGACAGACCGCGTTGACGCGAATGTTCTCGCGGGCGTAATCCAGCGCCATGGCTTTGGTCATCATCGCCACCGCCCCTTTGCTCATGATATAAGGGAATGCATCCCTGCCTGCCACTACAGACCAATCCGAGCCGTTGTTAACGACCACACCCTTCCCCTGTTTCTTCATGATCGGGATCACAAGCTTGCTCATACGCCAGACCGCGCTCACATTGATGGCAAGCGTCTCATTCCAGACCTCTTCGGAGGTGGTCTCTGCGGTCCCACCGGTGACTATGCCGGCGTTGTTGAAGAGGATGTCGACGCGACCGAATTCGGTGAGAGTCTGCTCGACGACGCGGGCGCAATCGTCGGCCCGGGTGTGATCCGCCTGGACGAATACGCAGCGCCCGCCCCGCTCCCGCATCTCAGTTTCCAGGCGTCGCCCCAATTCCGCGCGGCGTCCCGTGATGACCACACCCGCACCCTCTTCAGCAAACAAAAGAGCGGTCGCTTTCCCGATCCCCGATGTCGAGCCTGTGATAATGGCAACCTTGTCCGTGAGCTTTCCCATTCGATTCTCCTTTGGTCCGTCGCACTGCCCACAGGGCACCGGGCAGCAAACATGACCCACTTGACAAGAGTATTATATTCACAATAACATATCCTCATGATTACCCCCAATGACATAAAAGCGATTTTCTTTGATCTCGATGGTACCTTGCGTCACAGCGTCCCATCGGGTGGTGAAGTGTTCACCGATTATGTGAAGACCATGGGACTACAGGTCAATGAGGAAGCACGACTGCGCGGCCTGCGCTGGGAACATTTCTACTGGGCAAGCTCCGTGGATCTGCGTGACGATCTGCTGGCCCATTCAGGCGAGACCGAAAAGTTCTGGATTGAATACAGCCGCCGGCGGCTGCTCGCCCTGGGTGCTTCGGAGGAATGGGCAGTTGAGGTTGCCCCCAAAGTCTCGATCCACATGGGCGAGGTCTACAAGCCTGACAGTGTTGTGCCTGAGGATGTGCGTAGAACTCTACCGCAACTGAAAGAGTCTGGCTATATTCTGGGCGTCATTTCGAACCGCGACAAGCCTTTTCATGATGTTCTGCAGGAGCATGGCATTAGCGAGTTCTTCGATTTTTCACTGGCGGCTGGCGAAGTGAACAGCTTCAAACCCGATCCTGGCGTTTTTGAACATGGGCTTCGGCGCGTGAATTTATCTGCCAGAGACGTGATTTACGTAGGCGACAATTATTATGCGGATGTGGTAGGCGCCCGGAATGCCGGGCTACAGCCCATCCTGTATGACCCGCTTGGCATCTTCCCTGACCCCGATTGTGCGATGATCAAATCCTTCGATGAGTTGAATTCCATCGTCAAAGTCAGATAACTCGCGTTGCAGTGCGTCGCACCGCACGGGTGGATTTATCCAAAAAAGTGGACGGATCTCCTCTTTGAACCTGCCCCAGGGGAAGGTGCGATGCACTCTTTGTGTAACAGTCATATAATAAGATTGCTCTCGCCGCCTCATACATTTATCGTTTGGAAAGGAACACACTATGGCATGGGAACGTAAGCTCATGCGGACGGTGCGTGTCCGCAATGCACAGAAGTCCGGTACGTTGGCGCGCCTGCTCGCCTCCATCGCCGATATGGGCGCCAGTGTTGGAAGTATCGAGATGCTAACGGAAACTGCCCAGGCGGTGGTGCGCGATATCACGGTCTATGCCGACGATGAAGAACACATGGACCACGTGATCGAAACGATGCGTGTCAACGAGGGGACGCGCGTCCTAGAGGTCCGTGACGATGTCTTACAGGTCCATCAGAAGGGGAAGATTGCCATCCGCTCACGTTTTCCTGTTGACTCCACTGCCGCATTGCGCCGCGTCTATACGCCCGGTGTGGCGGAGGTCTGCCTGAAGATCGCGGATGACCCGGAGCTGGCATGGCTATACACGAGCATTAGCCATTTCGTTGCCATTGTCACAGATGGTTCGGCGGTGTTGGGGCTCGGGGATATCGGTCCGCTGGCGAGCATGCCGGTGATGGAAGGCAAAGCCATGCTGATGGAAACCCTCGTCGGGCTCTCCGGGATGCCTATTCTGGTGAATACCAAGGATCCTGAACAAATTATCCAGGCGGTGTCTGCCATCGCGCTCACGTTTGCCGCCATCCAGCTGGAGGACATTTCCGCGCCACGCTGTTTTGATGTGGAGGAACGATTGCAGGCCATGCTCGATATCCCCGTAATGCACGACGATCAGCATGGGACCGCCGTTGTCAGCACCGCCGCGTTGAGAGTCATTGCGAACCGCGCCGGCGTCGACATCGGCAAAGCCGTCATTGGGCAGCTGGGTTTGGGCGCGGCCGGGAACGCGATCGCCAAGATGTTGATGCGCCAGACGGGCAATCCCGTGCTGGGGATAGATCTCAACGAAGCCTGCATGGAACGCTTCGAGCGCGATGGCGGAAAGCGCTCCACGCTGAAAGAAATCATGTCAGAGTGCCAGATCGTGGTCGCCACGACCGGCGTGCCGAATCTGATTCCCCCGGATATGATCCGCAAAGGACAGATCATCCTGGCGCTGTCGAATCCCAAACCCGAGATTGACCCGCAGGTGGCAGTCGAACGGGGTGCAATTTTCTCTGCGGATGGAAAGTCCGTTAATAATGTACTAGGATTCCCTGGCATCTTCCGCGGCGCCGTCGACTCACGCGCGCCGCGCATCACGTACGAGATGTTGACCGCCGCGGCGGATGTGCTCGTCCGCATGACTCCCAGCGGAGAGCTGATGCCCAACCCCCTCGATAAGAAAGTGCACCGGGAGGTCGCCCGTGCCGTCGCGGAGATGGCGATCCGCCAGGGAATCGCACGTGCGGAATACGTTCCGTATGTGGATGAACATATATAACCATGTAGGGTCGGGCAGCCGCCCGACCCTACATGGTTTACACCTTCTCGCCGATCAATTCCTTCAGGGTCGTCCCCAGACGTAACACCCCTTCGCGTATCACCTCCGGCGAGGAGTAGGAAAAGTTAATGCGCATGGTGTTCTCCCCTCCGCCGCGTGGGTGAAAGGCCGCGCCTGGCACGAATGCCACCTTCTTTTCGACTGCGTGCTGTAACACCTCAGCCGCGTCCATGCCTTCCGGCAGGATGCCCCACAGGAACATACCGCCATGCGGCTTGCTCCACGTGACTCCTGTGGGGAAGACTTCTTCCATCATCTCGAACATCACATCGCGGCGTTCCTTGTACACAGCACGAATCACCTTGACGTGCTCATCCAGGAAACCGCCCTTCCCCACCTCATAGGCAACGTACTGGTTGAAGGAGGAGGTGTGCAGGTCGGCAGCCTGCTTGGTCATCACCAGCTTGCGGATCACTTCTGGCGGGGCAATCACCCACGCCAGGCGCAGCCCCGGCGCCAGCAGCTTCGAGAATGTGCTGAGGTAGATCACATTACCGCTGTAATGACCACCGTTGGGACCGCGGTATTCACTGTCCAGGGAAACGACCGAGGGGATATGTTCCCCTTCGTAGCGTAACTGACCATAGGGATCATCCTCGACGATCGGCACGCCATATTTATCGGCCAGCTCGACCAGTTTCTGCCGCCGCTCCAGGCTGAGGGTGGAGCCGCTCGGGTTCTGGAAATTGGGGAGGACGTAAATGAACTTGGGTCCGATGCGCAGCGCCGCCTCCAGCTCATCCACGATCATGCCGTCCTCATCCGCGCGGACCGGGATGTACTGTGCGCCATAGGCATTCCAGGCTTGCAGGGCGCCCAGATAGGTGGGCGATTCGACCACGATGTAATCACCGCGGTTGAGAAACAACCGCCCGATAAAGTCCAGCGCCTGCTGGGAACCGGAAGTGATCAAAATGTTATCGGCAGTGACCTCCACCGCATAACGCGCGGTATGGCGGGCGATCATCTCCCGCAAAGGTCTGTAGCCTTCCGTGGTGCTATACTGCAGGGCCTGTGGTCCAAAATGGTCGAGCACGTAATTGCAGGCTGCTCGAAATTCCTCCACCGGAAATACTTCTGGCGCCGGCAGTCCGCCTGCGAACGAAATAATATCTGGCTGCTCCGTCAGCTTTAACAGCTCACGGATGACCGAACTCCCCATTTTTTGCATGCGATGGGCGTAGCGATACTCCCAGGGTGTCTGCATTTTTTTCTCTCCTTATGAGAAAAGATAAAAAAGCCTGACAGGTACACGGGTTCCTGTCAGGCGTGCTGATTCCTTGACCCAAATAGGTCGCAAAGGATTATTGCCAGAATTCGTATCATGGCATTCCCTATCTTACTCAATTTCGGATTTCTCTGCAATTGACAACCTTCACCTTCTTCCCATGATTTAGTAGATTGTAAGGTTATACTTACTAGACGGGGCAACCCTGCGAATGTTTCATCAGACTCATGGCTAAGGTAACGTTGAATGGACATCAAGACCCTGCTCTCACAATTATCTGCTGAAGATTATTGCTATCTCACCACAATCGGCCGCGTAAGTGGCCGTCCGCACGAGATCGAGATCTGGTTCGGGACGCAAAATGGCACCATTTATCTCCTCTCCGGTAGTCAAAAATCGGACTGGGTGAAGAATCTGCTCAGAGATCCGGATGTCAGGGTACGGATCGCTAAACACAACTTTCAGGGGAGCGCGCGAATTGTCACGGATAAGGAAGAAGAACTGCGAGCCCGGTATCTGGTTGCGGAGAAATATCAGGAATGGGAGGAAGGCAGGACCCTCAGCGAGTGGGCGCGGACCGCCCTGGTTGTAGGGATTGATTTAGGATCGAATAAATCGTAATCCATTGTGTCCTTTTTTTGATAGTACATCTTCAATTAAGACAAAGTTGAACGAATTCTCCTGACTTCGTTGAGACTAAATTGCCCGTTTTTGCGGGAGGAGGAGGAAACTTTTGCCCGTGACTTGCCAGGACGATTTGGAGTATTACTACTTGTAGGGGGAAGAGATTTTTTGTATACTGAACTTGTCTAATTTGTTCGATTTAGACTGGGAGAAAGAATGAAAGAGGCAGATGATCTCACCGGTCAACTTCCTGTAAGTTGCGAAGTGTGCGGGCGGCGGGATGAAACGGTCCGCTTCGTGTCATATCCCTACGTGGTCAGCCTTATTGTTGTGACATTTCAACGCGCATTTAGTGGGTGTTGGTGTCGAGTCCATCGGGTTCCGAGATGGCTGGCTGCGACTCTGATCTCTTCCATTATTGGCTGGTTCGGAATCCCATTCGGATTGTTATTTACCCCAATCAGCTTGTTACATCTGGCACGTGGCGGAATTGAAGATAAGAACGCGAATGGGCAAATCCTGCGCTCGATTGGGGAGGAAAGATATCGCAAAGGAGATTTGCAGGGCGCAATTCGCTGCCTGGAAGCCAGTCTGTTTTATCTAGACGAGCCTGAAGTAAACGAACAGCTTCGAGCTTTATATCGTTCCCAGGCAACAGGGGCTGAGTTTTTAACTTCAGGCTTGAGTAGTTTTTTTGTGTTTCCTGCGATCGCAATCCTTTTCGCGGGAATGGGCATCTTTGTTGGTTTTATTGATTTTCTCGTTCAATTGGCCGCTTCCTTCGCAGCCACTGAATTTCCGATCTATATAATCATTCTACTTCAGGTACCTTTTGTAATCCTTGTATTCTTTTGTATTGTTTTATTGAGCCAAATACTTCAGGCTGCCATCCGTTTCACCAGAAGTGATTCACTCCTGTTTTTGACAATTGCAAGCACCATTATATTGCTATTCTTTTTCAATGGCATTATCGCAGCGGAAACGTTCGGGGCGTATTTCAATTACGTCATCAATGGTTTTCAAGAGACTTCGTCAGAAACATGGCTCACTCTTGCTGCGCTATTAACTCGAGGGAGTTTTTACAATTTTAGCCCTGCATCATTCCGCAACAATCTGGAAGGGACGCTGTTGTTTGCCGGGTTATTACTGCTATCCTTTACTTTTTCACTTCTGGTCTTGTTGCCTAGGGTCAGAGATTTAGCCTCTCACCATGCGCGCCGGAAACAACTGCAAAATACAGGCGAGCAAGCAGAATTTGTAAATTCCCTGCCTGGTTGGGCGGGGCTGATGGGGATTGTTCTCATCCCTGCACTGCTTTTCGTTGCCACGCCACAAAAGAGTTCGCTTGATACCCTGGAGGCATTTGATCATATTGGATTGGCAAGTAGTCATGCGATGTCTGGCGAAAACGATCAGGCGATTTCCGAATATAAGCTCGCAATTGCGTTGAAGCCAGGTTTTCCGCTTGGCTATGTGGGACTTGGCTATGCCCAGTACTATTCCGGTGATTTGGATCAGGCAAAAACGAATTTTCAGAAGGCCCTGGACCTGGCCCCCGAAACTATGGATGCCTACACTGGATTGGGTTGGGTATTTTTAGAGGAAGGTAATTCCAAAGCGGCTGAAATGAATTTTCAGACGGCGTTAAAAAGCAACGCGCAGAATCTGGACGCGCACATGGGTATGGGATGGGTGTATCTAAATGAATACGATATTCAGGAAAGTCGGAAGGAATTTGAGAGTGTCATTGCCGTAGCTCCCGACACGGCAGATGCACATTTCGGTCTAGGCAGCTTATACTTTACGATCAATGATTATGAGAATGCTCTTGATTCCTTTAATACAGCTATAAGATTGAACCCGAATCATATTTACTCGCACGTTCTTGCCGGGAATATTTATCTTCGTCAACACCTATTTTCGGAGGCCGAAAAGACTTTTCAAAATGTTCTAAAGCTTCAACCAGATAACTATGATGCACTGATCGGTCTGGCTCAAATCCGTATTGATACTTACAGGTTTTCCGAAGGAACGGAATATTATGAAAAAGCTATAACATCGGACCCAAATAGAATAGAAGGTCCGTTTGGCAAGGTATCCATCTTGATACAAATGGGAAGCTTTGAGGAAGCCGCCGCCATCACTGAATCTCTACCCCAGGAGAATGAGTATACATTGCCTACGCTTGCTTACATTTATTATCAGATGGACAGGAAAAGTGATGCAGACGGTTTGCTCCGCGATGCAGTTGATCAGGCCGGTCGAAGAGCGGGCATTGAGCAGATTCGCGCATATACAATGATTGCCGGAGTCCTTGCCTCAACCAGCAACTTCCCAGAGGCTAAACACCACCTTGAACTGGCAAAAGATTCGTTTCCGACTGAACCGGATTCTGATTTTTATATTACCTTCTCCTATGTGCTTTCATCAATGGGGAAATTTGATGAAGCGGAGGCGGTGCTCCAACAGGCAGCTCAAATTGGACATTCGGAGCTATCATTGCGGCTCGCGAAGGCAGACGTATTGATTGACCGGGAGAATTTTGCGGATGCGCAAAGAGAAATCCAGGATGCTCTTCAAATTGATGAGAGCAGTGCTGGTGCGCATTCTCTAATGTCTTTTGTTCTTTATCAGCAAGGCGATTTTGAGAGGGCGATTCAGGAGGCGCAAGAAGCTATCAGGTTAAACCCTTATGACAGCGACGCGTATACGCAACTTGCTTTTGCCTACCAGGCAACGGGCGGAACGGAGACCGCAATCCTGATGGCTCGCGAGGCGATCCGCCTGGATACACTTAACGGATTGTCTCATTACATACTTGGTGTATGCGATATGGAAATGGGAATGAATGCAGATGCAATTGCCGAGTTTGAAAAATTTCTCAATAATTATTGGGATAGAGCGTATGTTCGTGATTACAAACTTAAAGCAGAGGAATATCTTACTCAATTGAGGCAACTTCCATAACTGGTTGATGTGGCTTCTTTTGGTAGGCATGAAATAGGGATGGGAAATCAAGGTTAAAATCGATAAAAGGAAGAACCAAAGCAACAATCTGGCGAATCTTCTCTCCGGCAGCAGGAAGTCTGACTGGGTAAGAAATCTGCTCAAAGATACGGCTGTCAGAGCGAGGATCACAAAACATCACTTCCAGGGGACGGCGTGGGCTATGAAGGATAAAGAGGAAGAACGACGAGCCCGGCATTTGATTGCAGAGAAATACCAGGAATGGGGGAAGGAAAGACACTCAGTGAGTGGGCGCGCACGGCGCTTCCTGTTGCGATCGACTTAAACTCTTCCTGATACAGCGGGGAATTGATTTTCAAGCTTAACCCTTCTCCAGCATGTTGTTTCTGTTACGCGCCTGTTATACACTTGCCGAACATAGACCCTGGAGGAATTTTTTCATGAGAAATCGATTTGGTTACGCGCTCCACCTAGTTCTCTTGCTGACACTAACAGCCTGCATTTCCTCAACACCTGCGACGGTCATCCCTGATCAAACGGATACACCTGTTCCAACAGAAACAACTTCTACTGAAATTACTCTTTATCGCGGCAATCCGCAGCGGACCGGTGTCTTTGACTTCCCGGCTATCCGGCAGGAGCCCAGTGTTGTCTGGCAAACGAAGGTCAGTTCCACCTGGCTCATGCCTCCCGTATTGGCAGATGGGACGTTGTACACGGGCTCCGGAGATGGCGTGATCCATGCGCTGGATGCAAACACAGGACAGGAAATCTGGTCGGCAGGCGGCTTCGATCAATTGGAAAACTCTGGGGCAGTGGCAGGAGACATCCTGGTCGCGGGTGGATACGATCAACGTGTCCGGGCGTTGGACAGCCACACGGGCGAGGTGCTATGGTCATTTGGCACATCCAGTTTCGTTCAAGCCTCACCGTTGATCGTGGAGGATCTGGTGTACATCGCCACCGACCATGTCCTGTATGCACTGGATCTTCACAGTGGGGAACTGCAATGGGAAACTCCTACCGGGAATGAGGGCGCTTACATGGGCGCGCCCGCCTATGAGGATGGCGTCATTTATACAACTGGCGGAAAGGTTCTTCTTGCAGTGGATAGCACAAGTGGGGAAGAACTGTGGCGGATTCAAGGGAATGACGCCTTCACCGCACTTGCTGTCGCGAATCAAATGATCTACGTCGGGAACTTTGACGGGTCGTTCTATGCGTTCGATCAGGAGACTGGCGAAGAAAAATGGAAGTTCCCGGATGACGGCATATTCTGGGCAGGACCTGCCGTCGCGGGTGATATGGTTTACACAGGCAACGAGAATATTGTCTATGCCTTGAACGCGCAGACCGGTGAGAAGCATTGGTCGTTTGAAGCCGGGTCGAAGTCTGTGAGCGAACCAATCGTCAGCGATGGCGTTGTCTATGTGAGCGACAGCAGCCACGAATTCCCGCGCGGACCTCGTCACCTGTACGCCCTCGACGCAGCTTCCGGTTCTGAGTTATGGAGATTCGAGACAGTGGCAACATTTCTGCCTGCACCGGCTTTAGGGGACGACGCGATCTATGTCTCAACAACCGGAGAAGTCTTTGCATTACGCTAGGGAAAACTCATCAGAAGCCTGGTTTTCAAGAGGCCGAATGCCTGTGTTCCTGCGTTGATTTTGCCAAACATTTGTTGTACACTACTTACAATCTATCAATTGCCGAACAACTTATAAATAGCAGGAGGCTGGCATGGATCTTTCCATCGTGTTTCCCATGTTTTGGGGAAGAGAAAAGAAGCAGGTTGTTCAGGAGGGTGACTATTTCTACGATCATCCGACTCCCCTGGATGATGAGGGAACCATTCCGCCTCTCTTTGAGAGTTTGAAGATATTAAAGGATCGGGCATTCGATATTATCGCCATAGCAGGTGCAAACCATCCATCCCTCGCTGATTCGGTGGAAAAACGCGCAGGCGAAGTCCTTGAGAAATACGCCAGTAAGGCCGGAGTAAAACTCCATTACTTCAGTTATTCCCATGTGCAGCGCTTGCACGATTACCTGCGCGAGTTGGGAAGGGAAGATCTGATCGAAACGATTTCGCTCGTTGGTTATTCACCTTTGCGGAATGCCTGCCTGGTTGCGGCGCATATCCTGAACAAGGATATTGCTGTGTCCATTGATGATGACTGCCTCTTCATCGACCCGGACTATATCCGGCGTATCAAATCAAAAATGCTCACAGAGTTTGAGGGAAAGCCTATTCACGCGTATTGCGGTCCATACATCACAGCGAAGGACACGATCTATCTAGACCTGCCAACAGCCCCGCACGCCGTATACTGGAATGTCGTGGAGGTCATGAACGAGGCATTCAGGAGGTACATCGTCGACTCGCCCGGGATGAAGGAAGTTCCGTTCGCCATCATGGGCAATATCGCGGTGCATCGCAACCTTTACACCCGCGTCCCCCTGGACCCACCCCTGCAGCGCGGCGAGGATATGGACTGGGTGATGAACTCACACATTCTCGGCGAACGCTTTATCCTGGATACAGAGCTGGTTATCAAGCACGATCCGCCGCCGCGCCCGTATCCCACCTGGCGACCCCTGCGGGAGGATATTTATCGTTTTCGCTACCAGCAGGCGAAGATCGCCAACAGCCGCGATGCAGACGGGTATCATGCCGTCCAGCGCGAGCGCTATCTTCCCTATCCCGGCACCTTCTTCCAGGATGATTTTCTACAACGCGTAACCCACGCCTGTACGATCCTGGCAAACGATTACCTGACGAAGAATGAGCCGGAGAATGCCCGCGAATCGCTCAACAATATTTATCACGCCCATTACCTGGCGAAGCCGAAAAACGACCCGTTCCAATCCTTCATTGCATTCCAGAAGAAATGGGAGGAGATGATGGGAATCATCGGAGAAAAGCGACCGGAAGTACAAAAGAGAGTGTTCGGCTGATGAAACCAGAGTCTCTCCTGGGCGTATGGACGGGCACCGCGCATAACAGCAACGGCTGGGATATGAAGATCACGATCTCCGTCATTCAGCCTTTTGAAATTGGCTCGATGCTGGGCGTATTCGATATTCCCCTGATTCCCTGTTCGGGGACATTTCGAGTCATCAGCATTCGCGGCGAGATGCTCGAGCTGCGCGCCGAACGTCTTCAGGGGGAATGTGGGCGAGCACAGTCAGATACGCTCGAGCTGCTCCCGGATGGAACGCTTTTATACGTCTCGAAAGGCAAGGATGGGGAAACGCGAGGAGTCTTGCAGCGTAAGGATTGACAGAAGCGATGGCAGAAACATCCCTGCGGTATTCGACGCTCCTGTTCGACTGGGGTGACACCGTCATGCGCGACCATCCGGAGCTACTCATACCAATGGTCGAATGGAATACCATTGAAGTCGTCGAAGGCATCGCGGATGTTCTCGCGTATCTTCACGACAGTGGTCGATGCATTATGCTCGCCACCAGCGCGGCTATATCCGATGAAAGTCAAATCCGTGGGGCGTTGGGGCGCGTTGGGTTGGACACATATTTCTCTCACATCTATTGCTTTAAGAATACACACCTGCCGAAAGGAGAAGACTTTTATCGCCACATCCTGAACCACCTCTGCGTCTCTCCCTCGGACGTTTTGATGGTCGGCGATGGCTTCGAGAAGGATGTCAAGGCGGCGAATGCCGTGGGCATCTTCTGTGGTTCAACACCAGTTCAGACGAAACGCGCAAGGGCGATTTACATATTACTGTCCATTCGATGCCGGAGCTGCGTGCATTCTTCAAGTCTTTGGATCAAAAGTAGTTTATCGGTCATTTCACCATGAGACTCTATTTCGTCCGTCACGGGGAGAGCGAAGCAAACGTCCTGCACGTGATTTCAAACCGCGAGAGTCCCTTTAGGCTGACTCCACTCGGCAGGCGGCAGGCACTCACCCTGGCAAACACGTTAAGAGATGTTCCGGTCACCTCTGTTTTCTCCAGCCCAATCCTGCGCGCCCGGCAAACAGCCGAAATTCTTGCTCAATCTTTTAACCTAAGCTATCAGGTCACGGAAGCCTTGCGAGAATATGATTGCGGCATCCTGGAAGAGAAGTCTGATGAAGAAAGCTGGAAACTGCATCGCGAAATTGCCGAAGACTGGACATTGAATCAGAATTACCTTCGCAAACCCGAGGGCGGCGAATGTTTTCTGGACATTCAGAATCGATTTCTTCCCTTTGTGGAAGAACTAATACGGGATGGAACGCAGCGAGATAATTCTTTTCTGCTGGTGGGACATGGTGGTCTATTCCAGTT
>Ga0075429_100003793_pt1 | contig 12897 bp, 9 predicted proteins | sample RhiMetdeltSRZDD3_FD_75295 | JGI IMG/M metagenome (GOLD analysis project Ga0075429, IMG submission 75295) | Populus rhizosphere microbial communities from Tennessee, USA - Rhizosphere MetaG P. deltoides SRZDD3 | ecosystem: Host-associated > Plants > Roots > Rhizosphere > Soil | place: USA...
GGCCGGCGCCGGCGGCAGCCGCCACGGGCCTGGCCGACCCCAAGGATCGTCTCCCGCAGAAGCGCGCGCTGACGGAGGCCGAGACCCGGATGCTCAGGCGCGACCATGCCGGGGCGCTGGCCCGCTTTGACGCCGTGCTGCGCTCCGAGCCCGACAACCGGCTGGCGCTGCTCCGATCGGCGGCGTCGCTCATCCAGCTGGGCAACCCGCGCGAAGCCGTCCCGCGCCTGGAGCGGCTGGTGGCGCTCGACCCCGATCACGCCGAGGCCCGCTACACGCTGGCCGACGCCTTGGGCCGCTCGGGCGAGCGGAGCCGCGCGATCACCGCCTGGCAGGAGGTGCTGCGCCTGCAGCCGCGCCGGGCGGTGGCCTGGTCGAACCTCGGGGCCCTGCTGATCCATGCCGGCCGCGCGCAGGACGCGGCGGTCGCGCTCGAGCGGGCGCACGCCCTCGAGCCGTCGAACACCGTGCTGGCCCAGAACCTGGGCGCGGTCCGCTATCGGCTGGCGGACTACGCCGCGCGCCAGGGCCGGGTCGACGACGCGCGGCGCTGGCTGAGCGCGGCGATGGACGCCGATCCGAGCCTGCGCGCCATGGCCGCCCAGGACGCCCGCCTGGCGCCCCTCCTGACGCGATGAGCCCGCTTCCGGGGCCGGTGCGGCGGTCGGTCCCGCTGGCCTTGGGCGCGGCGGTCGCCGGCGCGCTGTTCTCCGGCGGACTCCTCAGGAAGGGCGTCGTGATGGGGCCCGACTCGTGGGCCTACTGGGAAGGCTCGGTGTCGTGGATCGAGACCGGTCGCTATGCGTACTTCGGGGGGGAGGCCGTCACGTCCTTTCCACCGCTCTTCTCGTGGGTGCTTGCGCAGTTCCAGTCCGTCCTCGGCGTCTCGGCCGTTACGCTGGCCATCGCCGTGATGACGCTCGTCGCCGCCGCCGCGTCCGCCTGGACGATGCTCTACGCCGTCCTCACCGGCAGCCGGTCCCGACTCGGGCTCACCGATGTCGCGGCGGCGCTCTACGTTTCGGCGACCCTGGCCGTGTACGCGCAGATGCTCCTTTCCGAGACACTCTGGCACGCCCTGTTGCCCATCCTCCTGGTGCTCGTGCTCGTCCCCGCGCCGCCTGGCGGGTCCAGGGTCTGGGAATATTCCAGACCCTTTGCCGTTTCCGTGATCCTGGCCCTCCTGCTGTTGTGCCGTAACGCCACGGTGGCGCTCGTCCCGGGTCTGTTCTTGATGCTCTTGCGATTCGGCGCGGGAGGCATTGTCGTCCGGGCCCTGGTTGCCCTGCTCGTGGTCGCGGGCGGCCTCGCCCCCTGGTACTGGATACGGCGATCGCTGAGCCAGCTGGGGAACCACCCCATCGGCACCAGCCATGCGGGGGTATTGAAGAACGCGACGGAGATGGTCGGCGGGGTGGCCTATGCGTTGGGGCCGTCTCGCGGTCAGGTCGGGACGGTCCTGCTCTGCGGGCTGGGCCTGGTCCTCGTCTGGGACCTCGTCGACAGGACCCGGCAACGGTCGGAGATCCGTCCACGGCACGCGGCGCTGCTGGAGTTCGCCGTCCTGGGTCTATTCGGGTTGGTCGGTATCTTCAGCATCACGCACGTGGGCGAGCCCCTCGCCGGCCGGTTCGTGGCCTTCGCGGTGCTGATGCTGGTCCTGGTCGTTTTCGTCGCGTCCCGGAACCGGCCGCCGGGAGCGCTGCGCATCGCCGGCGTCATCGTCGGAGCCCTGCTCACCGCGGTCGCCCTCTACCGGGTGGGGGTCAAGTACCGCCTGGCCGGGCTCGAGCAGGAGGCCACGCCCCTGAACGTCTGGATCTCGTCTTCCTACTCGTCCGGACCGCCGCGGCCGAGCGGCGACCAGGTGCTCGTCGCGCCGCCCTCCTATCCGTGGCTGCGGCGCGGCGGCAAGCAGTGATCCGCCGTCGGACGGTCTTACCTAGCTGATCTTGAAGTCGAGCAGCTCGGTGGGCACCAGGACGCAGCCGCTGCCGGTGACCGACAGGTCGAAGGGACCGCTCGGGCCCGGGGGCGTGGCTCCCGACGAGTAGCCGTCGATGACGACGAAGTAGTCGAGGCCGGGCACGGCGTTCAGCACGACCGATTCCGTCGAGTCGGGGAAGTCGCTGTCGTCCACGCAGACGCAGTCGGCGAGGTCGCTGCTGCACTGGGCCTGGTAGACGATCAGGGCCAGGTCCCAGTTGGGGGCGGTGTCGGTCCCGCTGATGGTGAGGTCGCACGGGGCGTCCACGCGGATGCGATAGGCGCGGTCCGGGGCCGTGCCCGTCCCCGTGTAGACGGCGCCGCGGGGAAGGCTGCCCGCCGGCCCTCCGCCCGTGCAGCTCGTGGAGGCCGTGCAGGTCGGCGTCACGATGTCCGGCGGGAGGTCGTAGTCGTCCACCATGCCGATCGTGCTGTCGGACGAGTTGAACGGTAGCGATCCGATCTCGTAGGTGGCGGCGCTGCATGTATCGGCCGGCGTCAGCGGGGCCTTCTGTTGAAACACGCGCCGCTGGAGCCGGCCCGTGCGGATGGCCTCGGCCAGCTTGAGCTTGTAGGCGTGGAGCTGCTCCGGGGTCAGGCGGTCCACGATGGCCTTCCGCACGGGCAGGGCGTCCACGTCGATGTCCTGCGCCCCTGCGGTGGCGCTGACGGTGGCCGTCGCGGCGAGCATCAGGGAAGCGGCGAGCAAGCGCCTCATCGGTTCATTCTCCTTGATCGCGAAGCGTGTTTCCCCAGGGTCTGAACCTATTATAGTCCGCGGGAGCGTCGGAGCGTTGCCATGAGCGAGTGGGGACGGAGCGCGTGGTCCGTCGGCGGCGGGCCGGCGGCGGCGGCGGTGGCCGGCCTTCTGGCCTGCCGGTCGGCCGGGGCTCCCGTCCCCGCAGCACTCCCTTCGCCCGTGCCCGCCGCGCCGGTCCAGGCGTCTGCCGAGGCTCCGCACAACACCTTGACCTGGAAGACCGACGACGTGAGCAATTTCGGCTATGACATCTACAGGGCCGAGAGCGAGGCCGGCCCGTTCGTGAAGGTCAATGCCGTGCCCGTGCCCGGGACGCTCAAGCCCGGCAAGGTCCAGACCTTCCAGTACGAGGATCGCGCGATCGATCCCCGCAAGGACTACTGGTACTACGTGGAGTGCATCACGCTCCAGGGCGAGCGCCTGCGGTTCACGCCGACGCTCAAGGCCCCGGCCAAGATCCCGTCACGCCAGGAGTGACGCGGGACTCCCGTCCGCCCGGTAAAAAACCGTACACAAAAAAAGAGCGGCGGCCCCTGGGGGGACCGCCGCTCGGCGGAAGAATGGTATGCGGCGAACGGACTCAGTGCAGCCGCGGGAGCATCGGGCTGTCGAAGCTGAAGCCCGTGGAGGGCTCCAGCGCGACGGTCTTGCCCGACAGGTCCCCGTACCGGGCGTCGTGCGCGATGGTGAGCGCACCAGCGGTGCCGGGCGCCACGGTCGAGGTGTTCAAGACGATGGTCTGCTTGCCCACCATGCTGAACGGGAAGTTGCCCACCGCCGCTCCCGCCGGGTTCCAGAAGTAGACGACGCCGGTGACCGCGTAGTTCGTCGGGTTCTGGAGCAGCAGCACCGTAACCTGCGTACCCGAGTTGTTGAAGCGCGGCACCGAGTACGTGGTCTCCGCGAAGCGGATCCGGTAGACGTCCTCCGGGCCGCAGTTCGTGGTGCAGCCCGCGCTCATCACGCGGATGAACTCGGTGTTGACCTCGCTGCCGGTGTTATTGGCCCAACGAAGGCTACGGGTGTAACCGATGCCGACGGCCTGCGAAGCCTGGAGCACGGCTCCGCCCGCGTCCACGCGGTCGAGGGCCATCGTGGGGCCGATATCGCCGGACGTGGCGTCGGCCACCGCCTCGTACGAAGAGAACGGCTTCTGGCCGAGAGCGAACCAGTCCTGGTCCGGAAGCGGCGGGCCGCCCAGGTCATGGAGCTGGTCGGAGCCGTGGACGAGCTCGTTCTCAGTCGCCGAGGAGCCGTCGTGCTGCGTCTGGATGTCCCAAAAGTCGGCCCTTGCGCCCCGCCCGCTGACGAGGACGAGGCCGAGGCCCAAAACCAGCCAAGCATTCTTCCGCATGGCGACCTCTTTCCTTTGAATCGACCCGCCAACCCGGGCCTGGTCTGTCATGTGATTACGCGTGTCTGAACTCCTCGTGAGCCCCCTCATCAACGAATCCTCGGCAGGGCCGGCGAGTCGAAGCTGAAGCCGGTGGCCGGCTCGAGCGCGACGGTCTTGGCCGAGATGTCGCCGTAGCGACCGTCGTGGACGATGGTCAGCGCGCCAGCGGTGCCCGGAGCCACGGTCGAGGTGTTGAATACCATGACCTGCTTGCCGGTCAGCGTGAACGGCTGGTTGGCCACCTGGGTGCCGGCCGGGTTCCAGAAGTAGATGGTCCCGGTGATCGCATAGTTCGTCGGGTTCTGGAGCAGCAGCACCGTAACCTGCGTACCCGAGTTGTTGAAGCGCGGCACCGAGTACGTGGTCTCGTAGCCGCGGATGAAGTACACGTCATCCGGTCCGCAGTCGGTGTTGCACTGGCCGCTGGCCACGCGCACGACCTGATCGTCGATCTGGGCCGCCGTGTTGTTCATGAACCGGAGGCTGCGGCTGAAGCCGACGCCGATCGCCTGGCCCGCCACCAGCACCGTGGTCCCGTCGCTCGCGATCAGGTCCACCTGCAGCGTGGGCCCGATGTCGCCGGAGGTGCTGTCCACCACTGCCTCGTACGATGAGAACGGCTTCTGGCTGATCCCGTAGTCGTCTGCGACTGTGCCCTGCTGCGCCGCCGTAGAGATGTCCAGGTCCTGGAGGAGCTCGTAACCGTGGCTCAGCTCGAGAGCCGGATTGGCCGGAAGCGTCGCCCCCAACCCCAGATTGCCCGGAGCGAAGGTCACGCTGCCGGACGTCGACAAGTGTTGCGTTGCCTTGGCCTCGTTCCTGTGCTGGGACGAGGCGGAGGCCTTACTGATGTTCGCTGCGCTGGCAGCGCCGACGGCGGCCAGCCCCAAGACTACCGCACCCAGCACGTCGCGAGTGAGCCGCATAACTTCCTCCCTTTCGGCGGTAACGACCTTCCCGCGGCGGGCACCGCCCTCTTGACGCAGCAACCAGCGTCTAGGAGCGCTCATTCGGTCCCCCAACGGGTACGAGATCAGCGGCAGAGTGGCGATCCGTATTAGTAATGGTATTCGGTTCGGGTGTCAAGCGTTCTTTTTTGCCTTTGCTGTCGCGGCTTTTCAGGGAATCTGGGAGACGTCGGTCGCCAGCCTCCTCGCCACGACCTCCGGACGGTTCTTGTACGGCACGAAGTTCGGATCGTGGTAGGTAACGGACTCACCCACCATCGAATAGCCGCCGGGGACCTCGGGGTCGTCCATCACGACGACCGGCCGGGCCTCGGCCGCGCGTTGCGCGTTCGCCTTGGCCTTCAAGGCCTCCTCGCGGGAGCGGTGGTCGCGCTGCTCATCGGCCAGCACCTGCTCCTCGGCCACGGACAGCCCGGGCGACGGCGCGGCGCTCTCGCCCCCGGAGGGAAGCGGCGAGCCGGACGTCACGCGCAGGGCGGCGTCCTTGTCGCCGACGAAGATCCGCCACGGGCCGTTGGCGCCCCCCCAGATGAGGAAGGGCAGGTTCGAGTCGGCCAGCACCTGGTTGATCGCCTCTCCCTTGGTGGCGCCGACGATGTGCGCGTTCACGAGGTGGCTCTCCACCTTGGGATCGATCATCAGCGCCTCGATGGGCGCGACCGCGAGCATGTCGCGGAGCAAACGGCCGATGGGGAGGGACTGCGCCTCGACGTTGACCCGATCGTCGCCGGAGCGGGTGACGGACTGGGCCGAGGCCGGAGCGCAGGGGACTGAGGCGGCCACGAGCGCGATCACGGAAACCCGTAGCACGGACCGGAAGGAAACCATCGGGACCTCCAAGGGGATGTTCGGTAGCTTATGGCCGGGTCCAGCCGGTGTCAAGGGCGAAATCGACGTTGCGGCAGGACCGTCAAGGGCCAGGCTGACCAGGGGTTTGAGTTGCATTTTCGCTTCCAATTATACGGCCATCGCCGTGGGGCATCCCCGGGGTCCGGTCACGAAGTATTTGGAGGATGCAATCCCCGCGCCCGGGCGTAGGCGGCCTCCAGGCGCTCGACCGAGCGCTCCCACGTGTACGCCGATTCGACGAGCGCCCTTCCCGCCACGGCCAGCCTCTCCGCGAGCGCGTCGTCGGCGAGCACGCGCAGCAGCTCCGTCGCGAACGCCTCCGCGTCCGGCGCCACCAACAGGTGCTCTCCGTGGCGCGCCTCGAGGCCCGCGGCGGCCAGCGGGCTCACCACCGCCGGCGTGCCCGAGGCCAGCGCCTCCAGCGTCTTGTTCGACTGTCCGGAGCCGGCCTGGAGCGGCGCCACCGCCACCTGCGCCGAGCGCAGGCGCGCGCCCAGGTCCGCCACGGGTCCCACGATCTCGACGGCGCCGTCACGGCGGGCGAGGCGGAGGAGACGGCGCGGAGGCCGCGCGCCCACCACCTCGAGGCGCGCGTCGGGCCGCGATCGTCGCACGAGAGGCAGCACACGCGTCGCGAACCACGCGACGGCGTCGGCGTTGGCGAAGTAGCCCAGGTTGCCCGTGAAGACGATGCGTCCCTTCTCGCGGGGCCCTCGGCCGAACGGGAAGCGCGCGGCGTCCACGCCGTTGGGCACCACCGAGAGGTTCGCCGGCGCGCCCAGGGCGTCCCGGTCGGCCGCCGAGACCACCACCGCGTGCTCCGCTTCCGCGCAAACGCGCCGCTCGTACGCGCGGAGGCGCCGCGCCTCGAGACGCGCCAGCCAGCGGCCCGGGGCGCGGTCCCGCCCGGCGCGGCGCTCCATCCCGAGGGACAGCGCGTCCACGAGGTCCACCACGCGCGCGCGCGCCGGGCAGGAGGCCAGGTGCGGGGCCATGCGCGCCAGCTGAACGTGCGCCACGTCCCAGGGCCCATCCGCGGCCAGGGCGCGGAGGGTTGCGGTCATGGCCGGAGCGTCGTAGAGCGCGGCCTGCAGGGGAAGGCCGGACAGCCCGTGCCGGACGAGGTTGAGGCCCATCCTCGCCCCGCCCAGGGGAACGACCACGACGCGCTCGCAGTGGCGGGCCACCTCGTCGCGCTCCTCCGCCGCGGGTGGGCGGCCGGCGAAGGTGACGAGCGTGACGCGGTGCGTGCGGGCCAGGACGCGCATCTGATGGAAGGCCCGGAGCTGGTCGCCGCGGTGAGGCGGGTAGGGGAAGCGGCCCGTGAGGAAGAGGATTCGCACGCCTGCCTACTATAAGATCCGAACCCATGTCCCAGGGCCCTCGCGCGGGCGCGTCCGGTCCCGCGGTCGTCACCATCATCGCCAAGAACTACCTGGCCTACGCGCGCTCCCTCGTGAAGTCCCTGCGCCGCTTCCATCCGGACCTCGCCGTCTACGTCCTGTTCGTGGACGACGTCGCGGGGTTCGTGGACCCGGCGCAGGAGGACTTCGTCCTCCTCGACCTGGGCGTGCTCGACCTGCCCCGGCGGCAGGAGTTCCTCTTCCGCTACGACGTCATGGAGCTGAGCACCGCCGTCAAGCCGTACGTGCTGCAGTGGCTCTTCGACCGCGGCCACGGCAAGGTGCTCTACCTGGACCCCGACATCTGGGTCTTCGCGCCGCTGCACGACCTGTTCGAGTGGCTGGAGGATGCGGATGTGCTCCTGATCCCGCACCTGACCGGGCCGCTCGGCGACGGGAAGTATCCGGACGAGCGCGACATCCTGCTCTCGGGGACCTACAACCTCGGCTTCATGGGCATCGCCCGCGCGCCCCAGGTGGACGCGCTCCTGGCCTGGTGGGCGGACCGCTGCGAGTTCTACTGCGTCTCCGACATCACCCACGGGATGTTCGTCGACCAGCGCTGGATGGACCTCACGCCCGGGCTGGTGGACCGCGTGCGCGTCGTGCGCGAGCCCGGCTACAACGTCGCGTACTGGAACATCAAGCACCGGCGCCTGACGGGCGCGCCGGGGGCCCCGCTCGTCAACGGCGAGGCGGTCCGCTTCTACCACTGGAGCGGCTTCGACGCGCGAAAGCCCACGGCGCTGTCGAAGCACCAGAACCGCTATCCGGTGATCGAGACCGAACCGCTGCTGTCCATGGCCCGCGAGTACAGCGCGGAGCTGCTGGCCGCGGGGTACCGGGTCAGCTCGGGCTGGCCGTACGGGCTCGGCGTGTTCAGGGACGGCCATCCGATCTCCCGCGAGATGCGCGAGCTGTTCCGCGAGATCCCGCCCGGACGCTTCCCGGACCCCTTCGAGCCCGCGGGCGAGGACTCCTTTGTGAGCTGGGCCGTCCAGCCCCCGGCCGCGGGCGGACCGGCCCCACTCGTGGAGCGGATCCACCGTACCTGGTCCCGCCTGGACCGGTCGCCGCGCTGGCGCCGCACGCTCCCCGTGCGCGCCCTGCGCAAGGTGGCGATCAAGCTGCTGGAGCCCCTGCGCGAGGCCCTGGCGCGCCGTGCCCCGCTGCCCCCGTTGGCCGCGCAGATCCTGGCCCGCCGCGCGGACGTCCACAAGGCGTTTGCCATCCCCGGGGGCGGCGTGGACCGGCTGGAGTTCATGCGCTGGCTGGCCAGCGACGCGATCGTCCACCACAAGCTGAAGCCCGCGTGGACCGTCCGGTGGCTCGAAACCGCCGGGGCCCCGGCCGTGATGCGCCGACTGCTCGACCTCTACGACTCCGATCCCCAGCTCCAGGCGCGCTTCCCGCTCGCCTTCGTGGACGAGCACGACGCCGCGGCCTTCCTGGCCTGGCTCGAGGCCCATGGCGTCGAGCGTGGCCTCCCCGCTCCGGTGCTGGCCCAGGTCCGCCGCGTCTTCGCGGCCCACCCGGTGGCGCGCATCCGCGAGATCTACCGCAGCCGGGCCGATTTGGTCTCGGCCTTTCCCGACGCGCTGGGATCGCCGCCGAGCGAGGCCTTCGTCTCCTGGCTCCACCACTCCGGGAACCGCGAGCACGGCGTGGGCGAGGACTGGGTGCTGTGGTTCGAGCGTGCCCAGCAGCAGCACGTCTGCCTCCGCGTGGAGGCCCTGTACCGCGAGAACCGCGAGTGGCAGGCGCTCCACCCGCTCGGGCTCGCCCCCTTTGGACGCCGGAGGCTGCTCGATTGGCTGAAGGGGCCTGCGGGGGCCCGCGCGGGCCTCTCGCTCGCCGGCGTGGAGCGCCTCTGCGCGCCCGCGGTGGAGAGCCCGCTGGAATCGCTGCGGACGCTCCACGCCGCCGACCTCGAGCTGGCCGCGCTGTTCCCGCGCGCGTTCGAGGACGCGGACCAGATGGAGGGCCTGCTGGCGCGGCTCCACCGCGACGCGGAGGAGCTGGAGCTGGACCCCGAATGGCTGGAGCGCCTGGCCGCCGAGGTGCCCCGCCTGAACCTGCGGGAGGGGGCCACGGTGGTCGGCTACCTCCGCACGGAATCCGGCATGGGGGAGCTGTCGCGCTCCTCGATCCGCGCCCTGCGCGCGTCCGGGTATCCCGTCACCACCGTCGATGTGGACGACGCGCCGCAGCGGCAGTTCGACCTCTCGGTGGAGCACCAGGACCAGGGCAACGCGCTGCCCTTCACGATCGTCCACGTCAACGCGCCCGAGGCGGTGCGCCACGCGGAAAGGCTGCGTCCGTGGCTCGAGGGTCGCTACGCGATCGGCTACTGGGCCTGGGAGCTCGAGGACCTGCCCGAGAACTGGGCCGAGGCCTTCGCGATGTTCCGCGAGGTCTGGACGTGCAGCATCCACGCCGCCACCGCCATCGGCCGCTCGGCGCCCGTCCCGGTGCAGGCGATGTGGCCCGCCCTGCCCGACGCCGTGCCGTCCCCGCTGCGCCGCGAGGACCTGGGGCTGCCCGCCGACCGGTTCGCGTTCCTCTTCGCCTATGACCTGCTGAGCGAGAGCGACCGCAAGAACCCGCTGGGGCTCCTGGCCGCGTTCCGCGAGGCGTTCCGGAAGGACGACCGCGTGCACCTCGTGCTGAAGGTCACCAACGGCGACTTGCGCCGCGAGGACCTGGCGCGGCTGGTGGACGCCGCCGCCGGCCTGCCCGTCACGGTGATCGAGCGCTACCTGTCGCGGGCGGACGTCATGAGCCTGATCCGCATGTGCGACGCCTACGTATCGCTCCACCGCGCCGAGGGGTTCGGCTACACGCTGGCCGAGGCCATGGCGCTGGGCCGTCCGGTCGTCGCCACCTATTACTCCGGCAACGTGGACTTCATGACGCCGTGGAACAGCTTCCCCGTGCCCTACCGCATGGTGGAGATCCAGGAGGAACGCGGCCGTTACCGCAAGGGCGCGCTCTGGGCGGAGCCCGACCTGGGCGCGGCGGCCGAGCTCATGCGCGCCGTGTTCGAGGATCGGGAGCGCGCCGAGAACGTGGGGCGCCGGGGGCGCGAGGACGTGACCCGGCTGCTCTCGGCGGCGGCCTGCGGCGAGCGCATCGTGGCCCGCCTGCGGACGATCGGCCGCCAGGTCCCGCTCAGGCCGGAGCCGGCGGCGCCGCGGCCCGCGCTGGTCCAGGCCGAGAAATAGGGAACTTCAGGGCAGAAGCCGGGCCAGGTCCGGCTGCGCCTCCGCCCGCCGCCGCAGGCCCGGGTCGGCGGCCACCGCCTCGGCCAGGGCCTTGCGCGCGGCCTCGCGATTGCCGGCGCGCAGCTCCCGCAGGGCCAGCTCGTAGCGGGCCGCGCCGAGGTTCCCGCGGAGCACCGCGTTGTCCGGCTCCAGGCGCAGCGCCTCGCCGAACGCGCGCGCGGCCGCATCGAGCCGGCCGGCGCGGCCCAGCGCGGTGCCCAGGTTCGACCAGGCGGCGGTGCGCCGCGGCTGCAGCCGCACCGTCTCCATCCAATGCGGCACCGCCGCCGCGTTGTCGCCGGCGCGGGTCAGGGCGTCGGCCAGCGCGTAGTGCGTCTCCGCCTGCTCCGGGTCGAGCTTCACCGCCTGGCGCAGGCGCTCCGCCGCGGCGCGCGCGTCTCCCTTCTTCAGGAGCGCCACGCCCGAGCGCAGCGTCGCGAAGCGGTTCCCCGGGTCCCGCGCCAGGACCTCGTCGAAGCGCCGCGCGGCGGAGGCGAAGTCCCCGCGGCGCAGCAGGGCCTCGGCATCCATGAGCGCGTTGCGGTCCGCGACGCGGTCCTTCGGATCGGGCAGGCCCGGCGGCGGCTCGCCCCCCGCCGGGGCGCCGCCCACGTAGCCGAGGGCGCGCAGGCTCTCCAGCACCTGCGGATCGCCGCTGCGCTCGGCCGCGCCCGCGGGAGCCTGCTCGAAGCGGCCGAGCAGCGCCTGGAGCTCGGCCGCGCGCGTGGGCATCTTCGGCGCGAGGTTGCGCGTCTCCCCGGGGTCCTGCGCGAGGTCGTAGAGCTCGGGCTTCGGGGCGGCCACGTACTTCCATCCGCCGTGGCGCACGGCGGCAAGGGGGGACCAGCCGTAGGTGATCCACGGCTGCCGCGTCTCGACGTAGGCGGGCTCCGCGGGCGGCCGGCCGCCGGCGATCAGCGGCCGCAGGCTGACGCCGTCCGTGCCGTGCACCGGCGGCAGCCCGGCGAGGTCGAGGATCGTCGGCAGGAGGTCGATGAGGCGGGCGGGCGAGTCGCTGCGCGCGGCGGCCACGCGGCCGGGGAAGTGGACGATGGCCGGCACCACCACCGTGGTGTCGTAGATGAAGAAGCCGTGGGCGCGCTCCTGGTGCTCGCCCAGGCTCTCCCCGTGGTCGGCGGTGAACACCGTGAGCAGCGGCCCGACGCCGGCCTCGGCCGCGCCCGCCCGGAGGAGGCCGATGGCGTGGTCCACGTAGCTGACCTCGCCGTCGTAGGCGCCCCGCGGCCCCGGCCGCCAGAAGGCGCGCGGCGGCGCGTAGGGGTCGTGAGGGTCGTAGTAGTGCACCCACAGGAAGAAGGGCCGCGGCGCGCCGCGCAGCCAGGCCAGCGCCGCGGCCGTGGTGTCCGGCGCCGGGCGCTCCAGCCAGCCTTCGGCGCCGACCGGCAGCGTATCGTCGTAGCGGTCGAAGCCGCGGTCCAGGCCGAACAGCGCACGCAGCGGATAGCCGCTGACGAACGCTGCGGTGGCGTAACCCTGGGAGCGGAGGTGATCGGCCAGCGTGGTGGGGCGCGGGCCGAGGACCTGGCCGTTGTCGCGCACGCCATGGCGGCGCGGCAGGAGGCCCGTCAGGAGGGAGGTGTGCGCGGGCAGGGTGAGTGGGACCGGAGACACGACCGTCGTCAGCGCGAACCCCTCGCGGGCCAGGGCGTCGATCGCCGGCGTCTCGTTGCGCCCTGCCACCCAGCCCAGGCTGTCGCCCCGGAGCGTGTCCACCGTGATGAGCAGGATGTTGGGGCGCGGCTCCTGCGGGGCGGGCGGGGCGGCGGCCGGCGGCATCGCCAGCGCGACCGTGACGACGAGGGGAAAACGCCGGAGCGCGCCTGTCAGCGCGGCGCCTCCGGGATCACCTTGGTCATCACGCCCGAGAGCCGCGACTTCGTGCCGCCGCGGCCGATGCTCTCCAGGTAGTAGTAGTAGGTGCGGCCCGGCGCCACCTGGTCGTCCGTGTACGAGTAGGCGTGAGGCTCCGGCCCGGACGAGACCTTCAGGATGTCGCGGTTGACGCGCCGGAAGGGGCCTTCCCGCCGGTCCGCGCGATAGACCAGGTATCCGTACGTGTCCTGCTCCTGCCGGACCTCCCATGAGATCCGGGCCCACCTCTCGCCCGGGCGTCCCACCACCGGGGAGGGCGCGGCGGGCGGCGATGGGGAGGGCGCCGGCGTGCCCTCCGCCTCCGGCGCCGGGGGCTTCTGCGTCGACGCGGCCAGCTCGCCCAGGTCCTTGACCGTCGTGTACGGCCCGACGCGGATGC
>Ga0075429_100003794_pt1 | contig 12897 bp, 10 predicted proteins | sample RhiMetdeltSRZDD3_FD_75295 | JGI IMG/M metagenome (GOLD analysis project Ga0075429, IMG submission 75295) | Populus rhizosphere microbial communities from Tennessee, USA - Rhizosphere MetaG P. deltoides SRZDD3 | ecosystem: Host-associated > Plants > Roots > Rhizosphere > Soil | place: USA...
TGGTCCCGCTCTGCGACAAAGGCCCGGGCTTCGATCACGGTCGCCGGCTCCGGACCAGCCTCGACCATTCGAGTCAGCTCCCGGCAGATCCGGCTCTTGCCGTAGCCCTCGTGGCCCAGGATCAGGGCAACCGCGCCGCGACCGCTGCTCGCTTCGCCCCAGGCCTGCCGGAGCCGGCCGAGCGCCTCCGATCTGCCCACCAGATCGGGAGTGAGCAACCCCCGCCGGCCCCGACGCAGGGGCTCGACCACCTGATCGAGAGTCGCCCCCAGACGAACGAATTCCTCCGAGGGTGCAGTGTCGAGATCGGTGCGGAGCCGGGTCACGAAACCGGCATGTCGCGCCGCGGCCTCGGCGTTCTTTCCCGCGATGCGAAGTGTCTCCACCGCGCTCCGGTGCGCGTCCTCGTCATAGGGGAGCGCCCGGCACCATTCCTCCGCGAGCGTAATGGCGCCGCGCCAGTCTCCGGAGGCGCGGGCACGATCCGCCAGGTGCCGATAGGCCCAGGCAAGGTGCTTTCGAAGGCCGGCCCGCTCCTGCTCGATCCAGGTACGCAGCTCTTCCGAGCCCAGGTCCTCACATCCCTCGAGGAAGTCACCGCGCCAAAGCTTGACCGCGTCCTCTTCCCGCCCTGCTTCGATCGCCTTCTCGAATTCCCACAAGTCCAACGCGATACCGTCGGGAGTGAGACGCACGCTCTCGGCTGAGATCTCGAGAACCTCGCCCAGCTCGGCCCGAAGCTCGGACAAGGACTGGCGGAGTGAATGGCGGGCACGGGAGTCATCGCGATTACCCCAGAGGAGGGCGGCCAGCTCCTCCCGGCCCACGCCGCGCGGGCGCCGGCGGGCGAGACAGACAAGGAGAACCAGCTCCTTGCGCCGGCGCGGAAGGATCGGGGTCTCTCCCCTGAAAAGCTCGATCCCGCCGAGGGTGCGGAGTACCGGCAGCACTGAACGCAAATCCTTCCGCCAGCGTGATTTGACGCACGGTCTGACGACCGTTTGCGGCCCACGCGCTAACATGGCCCCGGTCGGTGGGAATGGCTAGAGGAGAACGAAAACCGGGGGGAGACTCAGGTGACCGTATCTCGAGAGTCTTTGCTCAAAACCGCCACCACCTATGGCTACTTCGTGCTTCAGGCCAGGGCGACCCGAGGCCCCCAGGGCATCGAGATCGGCGGGATCCTGGAAAATCTGGGCACCGGTGAGAAACGCTCCTTCGAAGGCTGCGACGCGCTGGCCCATCTCCTGGACGCGTGGGGTAACAGGATGGCCACGGTACCTGAACCGAGGAATTGAAACCATGTCTCACGTGATCAGCATCCCAACCAAGTGGGCCGCGATCCTGCTGTCGCTCACCCTGGCCTGCAGCGGCACCGAACCGACCGATCCGCATAGCGCACTGGTTGCGACCACGGTCGAAGTGACCCCGGCAACCGGCTCCGTGTTCATCAGTGACACCCTCACACTCGCCGTCACGGTGCGGGACCAGAACGGGGCGGCGATGACCGGGGCAAGCGTCACCTGGTCGAGCAGCAACCTGACGGTGGCGACGGTCTCGGCCGCGGGACGGGTCGTCGGCATTGCCCCGGGCACGGTGACGGTCACGGCGCAGGTCGGCGCGAAGAGCGGGCAGGCAACCCTCACCGTGATGGACCCTGGCCCGCGCGTCAAACTCGAACCCACAGGCGCGGTGACCAGACTGGTCGGCCCAGCGGGCGATACGCTGATCGCGACATCGTCATCGGGCGTGCGATACACGCTGATCATCCCCCCGCTGGTTCTCGACAGCGCCGTGAGGATCACGATGACTCCGATCAGCAGCATCCGGAGTCTGCCATTCTCGGGCGGACTCAAGGGCGGCGTGGATTTCCAGCCCAGTGGCCTCAAGCTCCGGCCGGGGGCACTGCTGATCGTCAAGCCGGCCGGGCCGATTCCCGCGCCAGGGCCGACCCAGCGGCTGGTGGGGTTCAGCTTCGCGGGCGATGCGGACTCGTTGCGAGTCCAGCCTGCGTTTCCGGTCGGCGGGGGATTTGCGATTTCGGTCGAGCATTTCAGCGGCGGCGGGCTGGCGCTTGCGGAAGTCTCGGATCTCTCGAGCCTGCCGATCTACCCCAGGGGCGATGCAGCAGCTAGTAACTACACCGTCCAGCTCCTTCTCATGCAGCCCAGTAATCTGCTCACCCAGGGGGTCGCGATCTTCCGGGCCTGGCAGGTCGAGATCAAGGCGCTGATCGACCTGGCCCACACCGGTACGGATGCCAAGATCGCGACCGACCTCCTGCTGAGCTGGCAGTTCCTCCTCAACGAGTTCAAAGCGTCTTATCCCGCCGACAGCGCGGCCCTGGGCGCCGCGCTGGCTGGTGACCGAAACACCTTGATTACAGCGACCCAGGGCGCCCTCAGGCGGGGCATTGCTTCCCTGAACCAGCAATGCCTGCAGGTTCACGGCCTGCTCGATCCGGCGAACGCACTCTATCTCCAGGCCTATCCGTATTTCCACGTCCCTGAGCTCAATGGGCCCGGGTCCGGTCTGACCCAGGCCGATGTGCTGGCGAGCCTGTGCATTCGGGTGCAACAGTCCTGGGCCGGCTTTCCCGATCCGTTTCCTGCCAACTCCAGTGCCGCGCTCGATTTGACCTATGGCCTCCAGTTCGGCAACGATCCGGTGCTGGACGGGAAGTTCTTCAACGTGCGGATCCAGGTTACCGGGTCGGCCAATGATGGGGTGAATCACTTTCAGACCGATGCCGCCGGACGATTGCACGGGACCCAGATCGCAACCGGCAGCACGCCAATCAGGATCGATTTGAAAGCGTGCCTCTCTTCCGAGCAGGTGGGGATGGCAAGCACGGCCGCCATGGTTTTCCTGACCGATGTGTGCCACGTCTCCACGATCACCGCAAACCCCGCCCAGGCTTCTCCACCACCACCACCGCCTCCGCCGCCCCCTCCGCCTCCGCCTTCCGGGAATTGTCCCGATGTGCGGATCGACAGCAACGCCCGGCTCGCGGCCGCGGTCGATCTCACCTGCGCGCTGAACATGAGCATCGGCGGATTCAACGGCTCGCTCACGAATGCTGTCGTGCTGCCGTCACTGACCGTGGTGCAGGAATCCTTCGCCCTGCGGGGAGAGACGCCGGGAGGTCTTGCGCTCCCCGCGCTCCACAGCGTAGGAGGCCCCGGTGGCTGCGGCCTGCTGTTCGAGCTTGGGAAAGTGACCGTGCTGGATCTGCCCTCGCTGGCAAACGCCTTCGTGTGCGGATTGGCGGTGGGTCGGGCGCCGGATCTCACCACGATCAGGATGGGCGCTCTCTCCCTCGTGGAAGGGGAGCTCTGGATCACGGACAACCCGAAGCTCACCGACATCTCCGGCATTCGCTGCGGGGCCCGGATCAAGGGCAGGTTGATCATCCGGGACAATCCGCTGCTGAAGACCGCCGACGCTCAGGCCCTGGCCAATTGTCTGGTGGTGACCGGGACCATCGAGATCTCCGGGAACAAGCCCTGAGGAGCAGGCAGCATCAGTCCCAATTGAGGGGGCTGGGAGGTGGGAGTTGGAGGTTGGGTTTACCCCTATCCCCCAGCTCCCACCTCCCAATCCCCTACTTGAACCGCACCATCCTGTCCTCCATCCACAGCTGCTCGTCCCGGAGCACGCTCTGCGCCAGCCGGTAGGTCTGGTAGTCTTCATTCGAGAAGACGTTGCCGAAGAGCTGCTGCACCTTGCGCCGGCTATGCCGGCTGAAGATGTCGGCCATCTGCACCGGTCCCCGGTTGGATGGATCCTTCTTGACCATCATCATGGCCCGGCTGCACGCGGCGCTGATCGCCAGTAGCTCGGCGCCGATCTCCACCATCCGGAACAGCACCGACTGCTTTTTCTCCAGCTTGGGACCGTACCGGATCATCGCATGGAAGAGGCTTCGGGCCAGCTTGCGGGAAGCCCGGTTCACGAAACGCATATGGGTGGCCAGGCTGCCGAAATCCGAGTACCGCGGCCACATCCCCCAGCCGAGCCACTGCTTGGGATACCAGACCGCGTAGAAGAGTCCGGCGCGCATCAGGGCCTTGAGCTTGGTGCCGGTGGACGATTTCGGATTGATGAGGTCGCCGGCAACATCGAGGTGGGTGTCGACCGCCTCACGCGCGATGAACAAGCGCATGATCTCGCTCGATCCTTCGAAGATCAGATTGATGCGCCAGTCGCGCATCATCCGCTCCACCGGATCGGGCTTCTCGCCCCGGGAGCGGAGACTGTCGGCCGTCTCGTATCCCCGGCCGCCCTTGATCTGGAGGCAGTCGTCCATGATGCGCCAGCCCACTTCGGTATTCCACATCTTGGCGATGGCGGCCTCGAGCCGGATATCGGCGTTGGGCCGGTCGGCCAGCAGCGACGCGAGGTCGGCAACCGCCTCCATCGCGAAGATGTCCGCCGCCATCTTTCCGAGCTTCTGGGCGATGGCGTCGTGCTTGCCGATCGCCTGGCCCCACTGGACCCGCGACGCCGCCCACTCCCTCGAAATCTCCAGCGCCCGCTTGGCTCCTGCCACGCACCCCGCGGGAATCGTGAGCCGGCCGGTGTTGAGGGTGATCAGCGCCAGCTTGAGGCCTTTCCCCTCGCCCCAGAGCAGATTCTCCGCCGGCACTTTGACGTCGTGGAACCGGAGAATGCCGTTTTCGATCGCCTTGAGCCCCATGAAGTGCAGTCGCTGCACCACCTCGACGCCGGGCCACTCGGTCTCGACGATGAAGGCGGAAATGCCCTTCGGGCCGGTCCGGGCCATCACCACCATGACCTCGGCGACGGTGCCGTTGGTGCACCAGAGCTTCTCGCCGTTCAGGATCCAGTGCTTTCCATCCTCGCTCAGCTTGGCCGTGGTGGCGAGCCCCGCGGGATCGCTCCCCACGTGATTCTCGGTGAGCGCGAAGGCGGAGATCTGTCCCTTGGCGATGCGGGGGAGGTACTTCTTCTTCTGGGCTTCGGTACCGAACAGCTTGAGCGGCACCGGGACGCCGATCGATTGGCTGGCCGAGAGCAGCGCGGTGAGGCTGCCGTCGACGCTGGTCACCAGGGCGATGGCCCTGGTGTACATCAGCTGGGAAAGACCTAACCCGCCGTATTCCTCCGCGATCTTGATTCCGAAGGCGCCGATCTCCCGGAGACCCTGGATCACGTGCGGGGGAATCTTGCCTTCGCGGTCGATCAGGTCTCCGTCGACATTGTCGCGGAGAAACGCTTCGAGTTTGTCCAGGAACGGCTGCGCCTTGGCGACATCCGCCGCGGTGGGCTCGGGGAAGGGGTGCACCAGATCGAGGAGCAGCCGCCCCGCGAACAGCTCCTTGACGAAGCTCGACGCCCATTCCCGCTCCCGCGCCGATTCCGCGACTTCCCGAGCCTCCTCTTCCGTGGCGAGGACCGGGGGCGCCGTGCCCGCAGGCTGCTTTTCCGCCGGAGGAGTCATCAGGTTCGTCATGGTCAGGACCAGGTGGAAGTGTTCGCGGCGCGCTCCCGGAGCGCACCGAGCAGCAGTGTCGTGATGTGACGGCGGCGTTGCTCTGCAAAGTCCGGTGCGGCGGGATCGAGCCCGACCGCCCTGAGGAACGTGCCGCCATGTACGATGGGGAACCAGGTCAGCGCCACGAGGCTCAACAGGAGATGCGCGGCCTCGCTGGTGTCGGAGATGTCGAGTCCGAGCTCCTGGCGAAAGGCCGAGAGCGCCTCCTGCCAGACGGCGAGCCGGAGCGGCATGCCCTCGAGCACGGTGCGGTCGGAGAGAGCCTCCCGCTCGATCAGCCGGACGAAGTTGGGCCGAGCGGTCACGAAGTCGGAATAATCCGCCACCGCGCCGGCGAGAATCACGTCCGGCGTCTGCCCGCTGGCGAGGGCGCGCGCCTTGCCTTCGCGAACCGCCCGGCGGACATCGGCAAAGCATCGCTCCAGCACCGCCCGGTGCAGCTCGGCCTTGGATCCGAAGAAATAGCCCGGAGTCGCGCGCGAAACCCCGGCCCGCTTGCCCACCTCGGACAGTGAGGTCTCCTCATACCCCTTCTCGGCAAAGAGGTGCTCGGCGGCCTCGAGTATCAGCTCCCTCGACCGTTCGGCATCCCGCACCCGCTCGCGCGCTTTGGGTTTGGTGGCTCGCGGCATCTCGCGGTATCCCCATTCCAAGGGGGGTTCGATAATGACTTGCTTGCTGGCTAGCAAGTTAATAGGGACCTTCGGCTCATGCAAGATGGCTAACCGCTACCCGCTCACCACAACCGCCCCGTTGACGGCTAAAGGCGGCTGGCTGATAGCTTCCCTCCATGTCCCAGCAGCGGCGAATTCTGTTGGCCGATTGCGACGCGATGTTCGTCGCCGTGGCGCGGCTCGTGGATCCCGAGGGAGCGGGGAAGGCGCGCCTCCTGGTGGTCGGCGGTCGCGCCAACAGTCGCGGCGTCGTCTGCTCCGCCTCCTACGAGGCGCGCGCCTTCGGTCTCCACGCCGGGATGCCGATCTCCCGCGCCGCGCGGCTCTGCCCGGACGCCACCTTCGTTCCCGTCCCAGGGAAAGAGTGCGGGGTCAAGCACCGGGAAATCCGGGCGGTCCTTGACCGGTGGGCCCCGGTGGTGGAGGCGGCCAGTATCGATGAGTTCTACCTGGACCTCTCGGGGACCGAGGGCGTCTATCGGGGAGAGTCCCTCAGCGCGACCGCGGCCCGGCTGCGACAGGCAGTGCATGAGGCAACCGGTCTCACGGTTTCCATCGGCGGGGGAGTCAATCGTCTCGTGGCGAAGCTCGCCGCCGAGCGAGCCAAGCCGCGCCCCGGCACCGGCGCGACCGGTGTGCTGATCATTTCTCCCGGTGAGGAGGCCGGCTTTCTTGCCGAGCTTGCGCTCGCCGACATTCCCGGCATCGGTCCCCGCCTCCAGGCGACTCTCAAGCGCTATGGGCTGGTCTCGGTGCGCGACGCCCTCCGGGTCGACGCGCGGACCCTGCAGCAGTGGCTCGGGCAGCGGGGTGGGTGGTGGTTGTATGAACGGATTCGCGGACGTGGAGGCGACGGGGTCGAGTCGCACCCTGCGGCCCGGTCCATGAGCCACGAGGAGACCTTCGCGCGTGACCTGGTCTCCGACGAGGCGCTGGAGACCCGGCTGCTGCGGCTGGTTACCAGTCTCGCCGCGGAGCTGCGCGGCGACGGGCTCGGCACCGCCTGCATCACCGTCAAGATCCGGGACCACGACTTCGTCACCCGTCAGGCCAGCCGGACGGTCGCCGCACCGCTCTCCACCGATCGTCCCCTCTTCACCGTCGCGCGAGAGCTGCTCGCGTCGCTCCGTGCCAGGCGCCGGGTGTCCGCTCGCCTCCTCGGCGTCTCGTTTTCCGGGCTCACGGCCGCCCAGGGTCCGCTGCAGCTCACCATGCTGCCGCCTCCGGTCGAGCCGGAGTCGGGACGCGATCGCCGGCTGGCGAGCGCGGTGGACCGCATCAACGAGAAACACGGGGCAAAGTCGATCCGCCCCGCGAGGCTGGTCGATCAGCAAGGACGCCACTAGATGTGGTTGGGAGTTGGAAGGTGGGGCTTGGGGGGTCGGGTCGTCGTTCCCAATCCCCACCTCCCAATCCCCAATCCCTCTCCTGGCTAACGCCTCTCTAGATCAGATGAATCGCGGTCGCCTTGATGGCGACGGCGACGCGTTCTCCCGGGGCCAGCTCGAGCTCTTCCGCCGTGGTGGTCATGACGGCCGCGAGCAGCGCGGTTCCGCCCGCGTCGAGATGCACCAGCGCCACCGCGGACCCGCGCTCCACTCTCGTGACCGTGGCGTCGAAGCGGTTTCTCGGCGCCGGCGCCTGGGTGATGGTCCGGCTGACCAGGAGATCCGCCGGACGAATCACGGCATACGCCGCCCCCTCCCGCTCCGCCACGACCTCGAGATCGAGCCCGTTCGACCGAAACCGCGCTGCGAAGCGCGCCCCGGGCCCGCTTCGCTCGACGGTTCCGCGCAGCACCGTTCCGGTCCCGATGAATTCCGCGACGAAGGCGGAATTGGGATAGCGAAATACCGATTCGGGTGTGCCCGCCTGCGCAATCCGCCCGTCGGCCAGCACCGCGACCACGTCGCCCAGGCGCATCGCATCCTCGAAGTCGTGGGTGACCTGCAGCGTGGTGATCCCTTCCCGCTCGTGCAGCGTGCGAAGCTCCCGCCGAAGCACCCGGCGGGTCGCGGGGTCCACGGCGGCGAACGGCTCGTCCAGCAGGAGGATCGTGGGCCGCGGAGCCAGCGCGCGCGCCAGGGCGATGCGCTGCTGCTCGCCGCCGGAGAGTCCCCGCACCGAACGCGGAAGCAACGGAATGAGCCCGAGGGAATCGGCCAGCTCCGCCACCCGCTCGGCTCTCGCCGCCACGGTAGCGTGCCGGAGGCCGTAGCCGATGTTTTCCTCCACCGTGAGGTGCGGGAACAGATGGTAGTGCTGATACACGAATCCCACCCGGCGGCTTTCGGGGGAAGCCCGGGTGACGTTCTGGTCCCGCAGGATGATGCGTCCCCGCTCCAACGGCTCGTGCCCGGCGATGGCCTCGAGCAGCGTCGTCTTGCCCGATCCGGTCGGTCCGATGATCAGGCCATATCCGCCGGCCGGCACCGCCAGCGAGACGTCCTCGAGAACGAAGCCGCCCAGGCGCACCCGGACCTCCTCGAGCCGGATCACCGGTGCTCCACCCGGCCGGGCGCGAGCAGCTGTACCAGCGTGAAGACGGCGAGCGCAATCAGCAGCAGCACGACGGCGGCGGGCACCGCGGCCGGAAGACCAAAGAGCGTGAAGCGATCGTAGATGAGAATGCTTGCCACTTTCGGATTGTAGGTGAGGATCACGATCGAGCCGAACTCGCTCACGCTCCTCGCCCACGCCAGCACCGCACCCGCCAGGATCCCGCGTCCCGCGAGCGGCAGCGTCACGTGACGAAAGGCCTTCCACCCGGTGTCGCCGAGGGTACGGGCCACCCGCTCAAGCTTGGGATCGACGCTGTGGAATGCTTCCCGCGCGGCGCTCACCACGATCGGCGCCGAAACGAACAGCATGCCGGCCACGATGCCGGGCACCCGATTGACGAACTCGAGCCCGAGGGCGCCGAGGCCCTGGCCGATTGGGGACTGCCGCCCCAGAAAGAGCAGCAGCGCAATGCCCGCGACTGGATGCGGGACCACCACCGGAAGCTCGACGATTCCGGCTATGATCCGGCGGCCGGGGAAGGGAACCCGCGCCAGCAGGTATGCGAGCGGAATACCGAGGAGCACCGAGAGGGCCGTGGCCGACGTCGCGGTCAGGATCGTGAGCCAGATGGAGGCGATCAGCTCCGGATCGCGAAGCGCGGTTCCCAGCGAGGCCGGACTGGCCTGCAGCAGCAGCCGCAGCAGCGGACCGGCCACGAACAGTACCAGGAGAGCGGCGAGGAGCCAGAGCGCAAGGGACCAGGGAGTTGTGCGGAGATGCATGGGAGAGAAAGTACAGGCAAGCGACAGCAGGCAATAGGCAATCGGCAATAGGTCCTGGGCACTGGGGACTAGGCACTAGGCACTAGGCACTGGGCACTAGGCACTAGGCACTGGGATATATTGCGACCTCGCTGCTTGCCCATTGCCCATTGCCCGTTGTCCATTGCCCATTGCCTATTGCCCACTACCTAATGCCTACTGCGTTTCAATGAAAATCGCCTTTCTCGGTCTCGGTGCCATCGGCCGGCCCATGGCCGCACGGCTCGCGCCCTTGCACCAGCTCACCGTGTGGAATCGAACCGCCGAGCGGGCGGCGGCTTTCGCGAGCGAGCACGGGGCGCGGCAGGCCTCTTCTCCCCGCGACGCGGCGGCGGGGGCCGAGGTCGTGATCACCTGTCTCCCCACGTCGGCGGATGTGCTCTCGCTCCTCGACGGACCCGACGGACTCCTCGCCGGTCTCGAGCGGGGGACGCTCTTTCTGGACTGCACCTCGGGCGACGCGGCGACCACCCGGCACATCGCCGAGCGGCTCGCGCCCCTGGGGGTGGATTTTGCCGATGCCCCGGTAAGCGGCGGTACCAACGGCGCGGCGGCCGGCACCCTGACGGTCATGGTCGGCGGGGATCCCGCCGTGTTCGAGCGCGCGATGCCGGTCCTCTCGGCCTTCGGAAAGCGCATCGTGCACATGGGATCGCTGGGGACCGGCGACTCGATGAAGGCGGTGAACAACATGCTGCTCGGGGTGAACATTCTCGCCCTGGGCGAGGGGCTGACCGCGCTGGTCAAGGCGGGCGTTTCCCCCCGGGTCGCCGTGGAGACGCTGAACGCCTCGAGCGGGAGATCCTTCGTCAGCGAATCGCTGATTCCCGACCGGGTCCTCACCGGGGCATGGCCCAACACTTTCCGGCTTGCGCTGCTCGAAAAGGACGCCGGAATCTGTCTTCAGATGCTACGCGAGCTGGGACTTCCGGCTCCGCTGCTGGAGCGCGCCGGAGCGCTCCTGCACGAAGCCCGGGGGATTCTGGGCGAGGGCGCCGATTATCTTGAGCCGATCCGGCTGGCGGAGCGCCGCTCCGGCGCAGAAATCCGGGGCTGACCCCCCGGGCCCTTGCCTCGACTCCCGGCTCCTGACAGCTTCCGCCATCGCTATGACGACTGCGGAAACCGTGACGCGCGATTGGGGCGACACCGTACGCATCAGAGCCGAGGTGCAGGCCACCGGTGGCCGCACGTTTACAGGCTTCCTCCACCTGCTTCCATTCGCCTCGATTCATCTCGGACCCGAGACCCCTGACGACGTGCTCAACCGGGACGAAGCCTTTTTCGCCCTGACCGACGACCAGGAGCACACCATTTTTCTTTCCAAGGCCCAGGTGATCCTGGTGGCCGTCGAGCACAGCGAGCGCGATCCCGACCGCACGATCGCCGCGCGCACCATCGGCCTGCGGATCGAGCTGTCCGATGGAAGCGAGCACTCCGGCACCGTGCGCTCGGAGCTGCCGCCGACCCGCACCCGCGCCATCGATTTCCTGAACATCGGCACCGGGTTCTTCGGTCTCTACGCGGCGGATACCGTCCGGTACATCAACCGCAGGCACATTCGTGCCGCTTTCCCCTCGAGCTGAGCATCACGTGCCCCGTATCGACCGCTTCCTGACGGCGATGGTGCAGCACGGAGCCGATGCGCTCTGCCTCGGCGCCGGGCAGCCGGTGCAGCTGTCCCGTGGGGGACAACTGCAGCCGGTGACCAAGGACATTCTCACCGAAGTCCAGGTGAACGCGCTCCTGCGGGAGATCGCACCGCCGACGGTCGCGCCGCACGTCGGCTCCGGGTCCAAGCTCAATTTCGATTACGCCAGCCCGGTCGGGCCGATCGAGGTGTCGTTGGGGCCGGATGGCGGAGGAAGCTCCGCGACCCTGCGGCCTGCCGCCGCACCGGCCGCGTCGAGAGCGGCGGCGGCGCCCGTCGCCGCCAGAGGGCCGGCGCCGCGCAATGCCGACGCGCGCGCGGAAATGGAGCGCCTTCTCCGCAGGCTGGTAGAGTCCGGGGGCTCCGATCTCCACCTCCGAAGCGGCGCGATTCCCCAGATCAGGAAGGACGGCGGGCTGCTTCGTCTCGACGAGCCCGAGCTTTCGGGCGAGCGGATGGAGGAGCTCCTCCGCAGCATCATGCTGGAGGAGGTGTACGAGGGCTTCCTGCAAGACAACGACCAGGATTTTGCCTGGGAGATTGCCGGCGTCGCGCGGTTCCGCTGTAACGCGGGACGGGACCGGCTTGGTCCGATCGGCGTCTTCCGGCAGATACCCAGTGAGGTCCGGACGGCGGAAGACCTGGGCCTCTCGCGGGAGATTCAAAACCTCTGCCATCTGAATCGCGGACTGGTGGTGGTGACCGGACCGACCGGCTCGGGCAAATCCACGACCCTCGCGGCCATGGTGGACCTGATCAACCGAACCCGCAGCGACCACCTGATCACCATCGAAGACCCGATCGAGTTCGTCCACCAGAGCAAGCGCTGCCTCGTCACCCAGCGCCAGGTGGGGATTCACACCAAATCGTTCAAGGCGGCGCTCCGTGCGGCGCTGCGGGAAGATCCCGACGTGGTCCTGGTCGGGGAGATGCGCGACCTGGAGACCATCTCCATCGCCATCGAGACCGCGGAAACGGGGCACCTGGTGCTGGGGACACTCCACACCACCACCGCCGCGTCGACGCTCGACCGGATCATCGACCAGTTCCCCAGCGACCGGCAGCCGCAGATCCGGGTGATGCTGTCCGAATCGCTCCGCGGCGTGGTGGCGCAGGTGCTCTGCAAGAAAGTCGGAGGCGGGCGGGTCGCGGCGCGTGAAGTGCTCCTCTCCATTCCCGCGGTCTCCAACCTGATCCGCGAGGGGAAGACCTTCCAGATCCCGTCGATTATCCAGACCAACCGGAAGCTCGGGATGGTGACGTTGAACGACGCCCTGCTCGATCTGGTGGAGGCGGGTACCGTCGAGCCCAAGGAGGCGTATCTCAAGGCCGCCGAAAAAACCGGGCTGCTCGCCTCGTTCAAAGCCAAAGGCATCAACACGAGTTTCCTCGGGGACGGGTGAGCGCTCCGGCACCACCTCCGATTCTCGTTCTCGTCGGTCCCCGGGACATCGTGAACATCGCCGGCGCGGTCCGGCTGGCGAAAAACTTCGGCCTCGAGCAGATGCGGCTGGTTCAGCCCGAGATGTTCGATCCCTGGCGGATCGAGGGGATCGCCCACAACACCGCCGACTTCGTTTCCCGCATCACCCTGCACGACACCCTGGCCGACGCGACCAGTGATTGCACCTGGCTTGCCGCACTCACCGCGCGCGAGCGCACCGCCAAGCGCACCGTGCTGCGACCTCGCGCGGCGGCGGCGGAGCTCGCCGCCCGGAGCGCCGAGGGTCC
>Ga0075429_100003801_pt1 | contig 12888 bp, 12 predicted proteins | sample RhiMetdeltSRZDD3_FD_75295 | JGI IMG/M metagenome (GOLD analysis project Ga0075429, IMG submission 75295) | Populus rhizosphere microbial communities from Tennessee, USA - Rhizosphere MetaG P. deltoides SRZDD3 | ecosystem: Host-associated > Plants > Roots > Rhizosphere > Soil | place: USA...
CTCTATGACGGCGACGTCCGCCTCATCAACCGCGAAGGCGCAGAACTTGAACGCTTCCCCATCGCCAGCTATCTCGATATTATCGCTGAACACGTTGAGCCGTGGTCTTATCTGAAGTTTCCGTATTACAAAAAGCTAGGCTACCCCGAGGGTGTGTATCGCGTCGGTCCGCTGGGACGCTTGAATCTCGCCGACCAGATTGATACTCCGCTGGCGAACGATGAGTTGAAGCTCTTCAAGAGCTTGAATAACGGCAAGCCCGTTGAGAATACGTTGTATTACCACTATGCCCGGCTGATTGAAGTGCTCTTCGCCATCGAGAGAATTCGGATCCTGTGCGAAGACCCCGATATCGTCAGCACGGACATTCTCAACACCCGCAAGGATTACAAGGGACATGGCGTGGGAGTGATCGAAGCGCCGCGCGGCACTCTCATCCACGATTACACAGCGGATGAAAATGGCAAGCTGCTCAAGGTCAACCTGATCGTGTCCACCGGACATAACAACTGGGCAATGAGCAATGCTGTGGACAGCGTCGCCAAGACCTATGTCAGGGGACCCGAAGTCCACGAAGGAATGTTGAATCGGGTTGAGGCAGCCATCCGGGCCTATGATCCCTGCCTCTCCTGCTCGACCCACGCGGTCGGACAAATGCCTATCCAGCTGGACATCCTGGGCCCGGACGGGTTGCTGGTCAAGACCCTGAAACGCGACTAGAATAATTTTGTATTAGGCAGTAACCCTTAGGAATATCGCTACAGATTGTTTTCCGAATCAAACCAAAGGAGCCTAACCATGACAACAGTTCGTAAAATTCTTGATGAGAAAGCTGAATCCAGGGTCCTGACGATTCCCTCCAATGCAACCGTCTTTGCTGCGCTCCAGGTGATGTGTGAAGGCAATACCGGCGCAGTCCTGGTCACGGAAGACGAAAAAATCGTTGGGATCTTTACCGAGCGTGATTACGCACGGGAAGGTGAAGTCAAGGGCAGGGCTGCAAAAGAGACACTGGTTTCGGAAGTGATGACCAGCCAGATGGTCCTGATCAAACCCGAGACCACTCTCGAAGAGTGTGCGGAATTGATGGGCAAGTATCATGTGCGCCACCTGCCGGTGCTCGAAAAAGACCGCGTCATTGGAGTTGTCTCCATCCGCCGCCTTGCGGAAGGCTTGATCCAGCAAAAGCAGGGTACCATCAGCGAGCTGGAAAGCTACATCCTCGGGACCGGCTACGGCGAGTAACGTCAAGGAATGCTGCAGTCTCCACACGTTGAAAGCCAATCTGGCGGACCAGACATGGGAGGGCACTGGCATTCCTTGTGTCTGGTCTGTCTCTTTAAATGTATTATCGAAGGCATAGGACTTGAAACAACTACTGCTACTAGGTTACGGAAACCCGGACCGTGAAGATGATGGTGTGGCCTGGCACATTCTGCGTGCGCTCACAACCAGGCTTGGCTTGTCAGCACCAGATTCCTATGAGGATGAATTTCCGGAGCATGCGGAGATAGAATTCGCTTTTTATCTGCAGCTGACCCCCGAGATGGCAGAAGATGTCAGCGCCTATGACCAAGTTTGTTTTGTCGATGCGCACACGGGCAATATCCCGGAGCCCGTGCGCCTGATCGACGTGCAGAGTGAATTTCAAGCTTCACCTTTTACGCATCACCTCACAGCGCAGTCCCTCGTCTCCATGTGTGAAACCATCTATGGAAAAAAGCCGGATGCAGCTCTGCTTTCCGTGCTGGGTCATCGTTTTCTCTTTTCACGACAACTTTCTGAGGAAACCGCCAGGCTGGTCCCCGAAGCAGTTGAATTGATCTGGGACTGGATGAAGGACAGGAAGATACTGGAATAGAATTACAAAATGCATGAATTATCGGTAACAGAGTCTTTATTGAAAATTTCCGTAGAACACGCAGAAAAGGCAAATGCCGGACGTGTAACGGACCTGCACATCGTCATTGGTGACCTGGCAAGCATGGTGGATGACTCAATCCAGTTCTATTGGGATATCATCGCCAAAGGCACAATCGCCGAGCAGGCAACACTGCACTTCCGCCGTGTGCCTGCCGAATTACAGTGTAATACGTGTTCTAAGAAGTACCAGCCCACCGACCAGGAGCTGATCTGCCCGGACTGCCATGGGATTGGCGCGAAGATCATCGCCGGAGAAGAATTCTTTCTCGAATCCATTGATGTGGAATAGCTTTTGCCAATAATACACACCGTACTTTTTACCTGTTAGGAGCCCTAGATGCCTCAAAATATCCCCGTTGTCGAAAACATCCTTAACGCCAATGACCGGATCGCCCAGGAAAATTACAGCCGTCTCGAAAATGCGGGAGTTTTTTCCATCAATATCCTTGCCTCACCCGGGGCAGGTAAGACCTCGCTCATCGAACAGACCCTGCCTCGGCTGAAAGGTAAACTGCGCGTCGCAGCCATTGACGGCGACATCGCCACCTCGATCGACTCCGACCGGGCGGCTGCAGCGGGCGCGCTTGCTGCCATCCAGATTAACACAGGCGGTGACTGCCATCTCGATGCCGTCATGCTTCACGGCGCGCTGGATAAGCTCGAGCTCGTACAATATGACTTACTCATTGTCGAAAATGTAGGCAATCTGGTCTGCCCCGCCAACTTCAAGCTGGGAACTCACAAGACCGTGCTGGTTGCCTCTGTCCCGGAAGGCGACGACAAACCCTACAAATATCCTGGCACCTACCGCGGTGTGGATGTGCTGATCGTCAACAAGATCGATCTCCTGCCATACGTTAATTTCCGAATGGATTATTTCGAGCAGGGCGTGCAGGTTCTCAATCCGGGTGTGACGACTTTCCACACCTCCTGTACGACGGGTGAGGGCCTGGATGCCTGGGCAGACTGGCTGATTGAAAACGCGAAACACTGATGCAAGGATTGCGCGTCCATATTACGGGTATTGTGCAAGGGGTCGGCTTCCGACCCTTTGTATACAACCTTGCCACGCGGCATAACCTTAAGGGATGGGTGAAGAATACCTCTGCTGGTGTCGACCTTGAAGTCGACGGGGATCAAGAGTCTTTGGATCAATTTCTCCAACAATTGCGTGATGAAGCACCTCCACTTTCCCGCATCGATGAATTCTCTGCTTCGTTCCAGCCCGCCAACGGATATCGCTCATTAGAGATCCTCCACTCGGAAGCAGTAGAAGGCGCCTTCCAGCCGATCTCGCCGGATGTCGCTATCTGCGAGGATTGCCTACGGGAGCTTTTCGATCCAAACGACCGGCGCTACCGTTACCCGTTCATAAACTGCACCAACTGCGGGCCGCGCTTCACAATCATCAAAGACATTCCCTACGATCGACCGAAGACAACGATGGCGTCGTTTCCGATGTGCCCTGACTGCGACCGGGAATACAAGGACCCAACAGATAGACGATTTCATGCCCAGCCTGTGGCGTGCCCCGTGTGTGGTCCGCACGTCTGGCTGGAAAACCCTAGTGACGACTTCAGTCGTCCGGAAGCGCGTACGGAGCGTGAAGAAGGAATTCAGGAAGCTCGACACCTTTTATCGACAGGGAATATCCTCGCCATCAAGGGTCTCGGCGGATTCCATCTTGCCTGTGATGCATCGAATCCTCAGGCTGTAACAGAACTACGCAATCGCAAACTGCGTGTCGATAAACCGTTTGCAATCATGATGCCGGATTGCGCAACCGTAGAGCAGCATTGTTTTGTCGGTGATTCAGAACGCGGATTATTGTTATCTGCTGCACGCCCGATCGTGCTCTTGAGGCGCAAGCCAGAATCGAACATCGTACACGAAGTATCGCCCAATCAGGATTGGGTGGGAGTGATGCTTCCGTACACACCACTTCACTATTTGCTTTTTGCCGATGAGGATTTACGGTTCACTGCTCTTGTTATGACAAGCGGGAATCTTTCCGAGGAACCAATCGCCACAGACAACGACGAGGCACGGGAAAGACTGTCCAGCCTAGCCGATGCGTACCTGATGCACAATCGGGATATTCATCTACGTTGTGATGATTCAGTGGTAAGAATCTTTAACGATGGGCCATTGTCCATTTACCCAATCCGCCGCTCGCGCGGCTATTCCCCATTCCCGGTCAAACTTCCTATGGATGTGCCGCAAATCCTGGCGGCCGGATCGGAGTTGAAAAACACGTTTTGTATCACGAACAAGAATTACGCATTCTTAAGTCACCATATTGGTGACATGGAGAATTACGAAACTCTGCGATCTTTTGAACAGGGTGTTGATCATTTCGAGAAATTGTTCCGCGTAGCTCCTGAAGCGATTGCGTATGACCTGCATCCCAACTATCTGGCTACGCGTTTTGCCTTGGAACGTGCCGGGCGTGAAAATATCTCAGCCATCGGTGTACAGCATCACCATGCTCATATCGCGGCCTGTATGGCTGAACACGGACTGGATGGGACACGACCTGTCATTGGCGTGGCGTTTGACGGCACCGGTTATGGTGAAGACGGGGCAATCTGGGGCGGCGAAGTCCTGATCGCGGATTACAAGTCTTACCGGCGAAGATTTCACCTCGAATACTTCCCGCTACCGGGAGGCGATGCCGCGATCAAAAAGCCTGCGCGGACGGCCCTGGCTCTGCTCTGGGCTTTGGGATTGGACTGGGAGCAGGACCTCGATCCGGTTGCCGCGTTCTCCGCCGAGGATAAGGCCACATTGCGGGCGCAGCTGGAAAAGAAAATCAATACGCCGCTGACCTCGTCCATGGGGCGGTTGTTCGATGCGGCGGCATCACTGGCAAGCGTGCGCCAAACGGTCAATTATGAGGGGCAGGCCGCGATCGAGTTCGAGGCGTTAGCGGATCCAGCCGAGGCTGGGACGTACACTCTCGGTCTGGAGCAGGATCGGGTCCTTGTGCGTGCCGCTGTCGAAGCGCTGATCCACGATGTTTTGTCAGGGGTCCATGTGTCGAAAATAGCCGCCCGATTTCATAATGGTCTGGCGGCGTGTGTGTCCGAAATTTGTTCGAGAATCAGATCCGAAACCGGGATTGACGAGGTCGCCCTGTCCGGCGGAGTTTGGCAGAATATCACCTTATTAGGACGAACTTTGTCACTTTTGAAGGAAGAGGGTTTCAGGGTATACCTGCATAGAGAAGTTCCGACAAACGACGGCGGCCTTTCATTGGGCCAGGCCGTGATCGCGGCGGCAAGAATGCGAGGATAACATGTGTCTGGGTGTGCCAGGGAAAATCGTTGAAACGTACGAAAAGGCTGGCCTGCAAATGGCGAAAGTGGATTTCGGCGGGGTGTTCCGGGAAGCCTGCTTGAATTATGTTCCTGATGCAAAAGTTGGAGAATATTGCATTATCCACGTGGGGTTTGCTATCAGTATTTTGAGTGAATCGGAAGCGATGGAAACGCTGGAGCTGCTGAAACAGATCGGCAGTTTCGCAGAAGAAATCGGAACAGGTTGATTTCAGTATGAAATACGTGGATGAATACCGCAGTGCGCCGCTGGTCAAAGGTGTAATCGAAGAGATCCGCCGCACCGTGACACGTCCCTGGACCTTGATGGAAATCTGCGGAGGGCAGACTCATGCAATTGTGCGCCACGGCATCGACCAGTTGCTCCCGCCTGAAATCGAATTGGTCCATGGGCCGGGCTGTCCTGTTTGTGTGACGCCCTTGGAGCTCATCGACAAAGCCCTGGAGATCGCCTCGCAGCCGAATGTGATCTTCTGCTCCTATGGCGACATGCTGCGTGTGCCTGGCTCAAGCCGCGACCTGTTTTCAGTCAAGGCGCAGGGTGGGGATGTGCGCGTGGTCTATTCGCCGCTGGATGCAGTTGCGCTGGCAGAAAAAAACCCTGGTAAGCAAGTTGTATTTTTTGCGATTGGCTTTGAGACCACAGCTCCCCCCAATGTGATGAGTGTCCTTCACGCCCAGCGACTTGGCCTCACCAATTATTCGATTTTGGTCTCGCACGTGCGCGTGCCGCCCGCGATCAAAGCGATCTTAAGTTCGCCGGAGAATCGTGTGCAGGCATTTTTACTGGCAGGACATGTCAGCGCGGTGATGGGGTATCACGAGTATCCCCCTCTGCTCGAAGAGTTCCAGATCCCGATGGTGGTCACGGGCTTTGAGCCGCTCGACATCGTACAGGGAATCTTGAAAGCCGTTCAATTACTTGAATCCGGCAGGATCGAAATCGCCAATGCCTACCAGCGCGCTGTGACGTTCGAAGGCCTGCGCCCTGCACAGGAATCCATCCGCCAGGTCTTCATGGAATGCGACCGTAAATGGCGCGGCATCGGCACGATCCCGATGAGCGGCTGGTGCCTGCGACCAGAGTTTGATTTGTTCAATGCAGAGAAACGTTTTGATGTAGGAACGATCAATACCCAAGAATCTTCCCTGTGTATTGCAGGTCAAATTCTGCAGGGATTGAAAAGGCCGCATGATTGCCCTGCGTTCGGCAGGGAATGCAAAACCGAAAGCCCGCTTGGCGCGACCATGGTCTCTTCAGAAGGTGCCTGTGCGGCGTACTACAAGTATGGTCGGCAATTTCAGTCCATGATTTCTACAAACTAAGTTCAGGTAAATTATGACAGAAGCAGTGCTTAACATCGAAGGTGCAGTCTGTGCACCGCCGCTGACTCACAACGAGCAGATCGTGATGGGCCATGGTGCTGGTGGGCGCATGAGTCACCAGTTGATCCAGAAGGCGTTCCTGTCTGCCTTTGAGAACCCGGCTTTAGGCGCAGGTGATGATGCAGCCCGGCTCGAATCTGGCTTTCATGAAAGCCTGGCAATCAGCACGGATTGTCATGTGGTGTTTCCGCTTTTCTTCCCGGGCGGAGACATCGGCAGGCTGGCGGTGTGTGGCACCGTGAATGATGTAGCCATGCTCGGGGCAACTCCACTTTATCTGACGGCAGGGTTTATCCTCGAAGAGGGCTTGCCGATGGAGACACTCCAGCGTGTGGTTGCTTCGATGAAAGCTGCCGCCGGGGAAGCAGGAGTGCAGATCGTCGCCGGCGATACGAAAGTTGTCCAAAGAGGCAAAGCTGACGGATTGTACATCACCACTGCCGGGGTAGGCGTGATCGTGCCAAATCTGACGATCGGCGGGGCACAAGCCAAACCGGGTGATATGATCCTTCTTTCGGGGTCGATCGGAGATCACGGCATTGCCGTGCTGGATGCACGCGGTGAGCTGGGATTCCAGTCCACAGTGGAAAGCGACGTGGCGCCACTCAATCATTTGATCGATGCCATGCTCAACGCAAGCAAGAGACTCCACGTCATGCGCGATCCCACTCGCGGCGGCCTGGCAACCACACTAAACGAGATCGCAACCCAGTCCAATGTCGGTATCTTGTTGAAGGAAGAAACGATCCCCGTCCGCCGTGAAGTGGCGGCAGCTTGCGAGATGCTGGGGTTCGACCCGTTGTATATCGCAAACGAAGGTAAGCTGGTCGCCATCGTCGCGCGGGAGGATGCGGAGGCGGTCTTAAGGGCGATGCGCGCAACACGGTATGGTGAGGAGGCCGTCGTGATTGGCGAAGTCACTGCCGAGCCACCCGGACGCGTCCTGGTCAGAACCACACTTGGCAGCACACGGATCGTGGACATGCTGGCAGGTGAGATGCTGCCTAGGATTTGCTGAGTTTCATCTGCACTAACAAGGAGGCCCCCATGGAAGGACCGCTGAGTTTCTTTTTGTTCTTTTTCCTTGTGGTGCCGTTTGTTTTGATGAATATCACGGCGTACCGTAAGGAACGCAAGAAGTCTGATGAAGAGCTGCAGACACTTTTGAGGGAGACCAATAACCTGTTGAAAGAATTGCTTGAACATATCAAGCCATCTTGAAGCTTCGTTTCCCGGGATACAAGAAGCGAGTGAGCCGATCTCACTCGCTTCTTTCTTTGATACAATCCTTGAAACGAGGTGAGACCATGGTCCGATTAGAAGCCCTGCAGCAGGATGATTTTGAGCGTTTTTTGGAGCGTGAGGTTCGGGGATATGCGGAAGATCACGTTCGGAATGGAAATTGGCCGGAGGAAGGCGCACTCGAGCGATCCCGGAAGGAGTTCGAATTCCATCTGCCCGACGGAATCCATACTCAGGATCAGTACCTCTGGTCGCTGGTCGACGATTCCAACAGAAAGATCGGCGTGCTTTGGGTACAGGTTAAGGACCAAAAGGCTTTTATTTTCGATTTTGTCATCGACGAGGAATTTCGTGGTCAAGGCTTCGGCAAGCAATCATTGGCCGCAATGGACGAAAAGCTCAAGTCCATGGACGTAGATTCCGTTGGACTGCATGTTTTTGGTGATAATATCACTGCTCAGGAGTTGTATAAAAAAGCGGGGTATCAGATCACCGGCATACAGATGAAAAAAACACTGAAATAAGACCACGATCCCTTCATGAAGCAAAAATATATTACAACCACTGCCTATTACATTGCCTTTGTTCTTCTGGGCCTTACCATCGCGGCCGAAGGACCTACACTACTCAAGCTGGCTGAACATACATCCAGCGCGTTAGACCAGATCAGCTCGATTTTTCTGTTTGGTTCACTGGGATACCTGCTTGGCTCCTACATTGGCGGTCGTCTTTATGACAGGGTTCCCGGGCATCGATTCATGTCCGGAGTTCTCATCTGCCTGGGGATCACTGTGGCGCTGGTGCCCCTTGCTCCCTCCCGCGGGATCCTTTTCGCCATTGTCCTGGTTTTGGGACTCTTCAAGGGTGGCCTGGATGTAGGATGCAATACCTTGTTGCTCTGGGTCCATAACGAAACCGTTGGACCGTTTATGAACGGACTGCATGCCTTCTTCGGCGTGGGGGCGTTCATCGCGCCGCTGATCGTTGCACAGGTGATCTCCTTCACCGGGGATATCTACTGGGTATATTGGATCTTTGCCATTGCCGCATTTCCACTTGCATTATGGATCTGGAATTTACCCAGCCCCGAATCCCGCGTGGTGCCTGCTCACCATGAAAGTGCTCCGTTCCCCATCCTCCCCGTCCTGATCATGGTCTTATGCTTTGTCCTGTATGTGGGCGGCGAGTCAGGCTACGGTGCGTGGATCTATACTTACGCGTTCACACTGAAATTTGGAACGGAGGTAACAGCTGCCTATCTGACCTCAGCCTTCTGGGGGTCATTCACTCTCGGCCGCCTGCTGGGGATCTGGGTTTCGACGAGGGCAAAACCCATTACGATTCTCGCTCTCGATTTTGCGGGTTGTATCGCCAGCGTGGGCTTGATCTTATTGTTCCAGGAATCGGTTGTCCTTCTTTGGATTGGGACGGTCCTGTTCGGTATCTCACAGGCATCGATCTTCCCTACGTTCTTAACTCTTGCAGAAGAACGCATGCATATTACAGGGACGATTGCAGGACTCTTTCTGGTTGGCGCGGGGGTGGGCGGTATGATCCTCCCATGGCTCATTGGTCAGGCATTCGTGCACGTGAGTCCGAGTGCCATGATGGGATTGATCTTCATCGGAATTCTGCTCAATCTTTTGATGCTGGGCATTTTTACCAGGGTATCGGTAGGACAAAACCCGGTCCCGGAATCTACAGGCATCGCAGATTAGCGAAATAACAAACCCATAGCGTAGCCACTTTTCATTCTCATGCTTTGGTAGAATCATGCCTATGTTCGCCTTCTCAGCGCGCCTCACAATTTGCTTCTTACTGGGGGCTGTTCTCATCTCCTCCTGCGGCGCCGGCAATCAAGCAGATGCATACCCAACCTATGATCCTTTCGCGCCGGTCAATGGATCTGAGTCACAGGTCGCGCCCGTGGGCGGCAGTGGTGTCATGCAGCCCATCCGAACGCCTTTTGGACCCACGCCCACGCGCGCTCCGATCACGGTCAATATCCCGCCCGGTAATGCAAAGTCTATCTCTACAACGCCCACACCCGATTTTCCTCACCCAATCCCGACCCCGCGCGACGTTCTCGATCAATATACCGTCCAGTCGGGCGATACGCTTGGCAGCATTGCCAGCGGATATGGTATCTCGCTGGAGGCACTTATGCAAGCCAACGGGTTGGACGAATCGAGTATCCTGATGGTAGGCACCGTCCTGGACATCCCGCCGGTGGAAGTGGATCCCAATCCGGGATCGTCGTTCAAGATCATCCCTGACTCGGAATTAGTCTACGGACCTGCCAGCGCACAGTTCGACGTGGAAGCATTCATTGAGGGACGCGACGGTCACCTCGCAAAGTACGCACAGGATGTGGATGGGGAATATCTGACGGGAGCCCAGATCATCGAACTCGTGTCTCAGAATTACTCAGTCAACCCCAGGCTCTTACTGGCACTCCTCGAATATCGCAGCGGATGGGTGACCAACCCTACACCACAAAATGTGGAATACCCGTTGGGCTTTTACGATAGCTATTATGCAGGACTTTACCGGCAGCTGGCGTGGACCGCAAACAACTTGAATCGCGGCTATTATCTATGGCACGTCAATGGGCTGTCGACGCTGACGTTGAGCGATGGCACATACGTTCCGCTCAGTCCCACCATCAACGCAGGGACTGCCGGCGTTCAGTATTTCCTTTCGTTGTTCAATAACCGTCCGTTTTGGGATAACGACGTCAGTGAGCTGGGACTGTTTGAGACCTACAAGGAACTCTTCGGCTACCCATTTGACCTTGATATCCCTTCCCTGGTTCCACAAAACCTGAGCCAGCCGACAATACAGCTACCTTTTGAATCAGGGACGACCTGGTCTTTTACGGGTGGTCCCCATGGTGGATGGGATTCGGGTTCCGCCTGGAGCGCCCTCGATTTCGCCCCGCCGGGCGAAGCCCTGGGCTGTGTATCGAGCGATGCCTGGGTGGTGGCGGTCGCCAATGGCTGGATCGTGCGGGCAGAGAACGGCGCGGTGATCCAGGACCTGGACAATGACGGCTACGAACAGACTGGTTGGAATGTGCTCTATATGCATATCGAGACTCGTGACCGCGTCCCCGCAAACACCTATTTGTACGCCGGCGAGCGGATCGGTCACCCATCCTGTGAAGGCGGTGTTTCGAACGGCACGCATCTCCATCTGGCACGCAAATATAACGGTGAATGGATTTCGGCCGATGGAAACCTTCCGTTCAACCTGGATGGCTGGATCTCCAGCGGAAATGGAGTCGAGTATGATGGCTATCTGACACGCGGCGACATTGTGTTTGAAGCGCTGGAGGGCAGGTTCGACGGATTGAACCAGATTTCGAGATGATCCAAAGTCGGGAGACTTTGGACTCCCACGTATACAGGTATAATTCCCCTACACGGATGTATTTTGTGAAACGACTGTTTTGTTTTTTTATCGTGGCCTCATTTTTGATGGCAGCTTCCGCGTGTGGCGGAAGCCCGTCGCTGTGGGGGCAGTATGCCACACCCACCCCACTCGGAGGTGCTTCTCCCACTTCCCCTCCCGCGCCCAGCCTCGTGCCGACCCAGACAGCTGAACCGGTTCTTCCACTGTCATTGGACACGGTACCAACCTCCACGCCTACATTTAGTGAAGCGTTTGTGACACAGGAGGCCACGATATCTGTGGAAGATGTCTCGCAGACTGCCGAAAATACTCCAACGCTTTTGTATTATGCCCAAAGTGGAGACTGGCTTCCAGCAGTCGCAATCCGTTTCGGCGTGGATATGAAGCAGATCGCCTCTCCCAAGATTCTCCCTGAAAAGGGATTCCTTGATCCGGGTACGCTGCTGATCATCCCGGATACACTTGACCGATCTGTGCCTCTTACCCCGGCTCTGCAACTCATCCCCGATAACGAACTGATTTTCTCGTCGACGGCGATTGACTTCGATATCTCAACCTACGTGGCAGAGGCGGGTGGATATCTTTCCAGCCATCGGGAATATCTTCTCAGCACCGGCTGGATGTCGGGCGCGCGCGAGATCGAGCGACTGGCGTATGAAAATTCCATCAACCCCCGGCTGTTGCTTGCCATCCTCGACTATGAAGCGCGCTGGGTGCGTGGCACGCCGGAAAACGATTTTCGCGTGACCTATCCTTTGGGCTATGAAAGCTTCAAATACAAGGGCATGTTCATGCAAATGGTGTGGGCGATCAACCAGCTATCCACCGGATACTATGACTGGCGCGCAGGGAAGATGACCGAACTGACCTTCCTGGACGGCAACAAGCTCCGCATTGACCCCACGCTGAACGCCGGCACTGTCGCACTTATGTATTATTTTTCGCGCAATCATTCCTACAATGAATGGCTGCGCATCATGGACCAGACCAGCGGCGTTTTATCTTTTTATCAAAATATGTTTGGAGACCCATGGTCGCGCGCCGATTCTTTTGGTCCGATCTTTCCCCCGGGAATCAACCAGCCCGAAATGTCCCTGCCTTTCGCGGTGCACGCAGCCTGGGCCTTCATCAGTGGACCTCATGGCGCCTGGGAGCGCGCAGGACCGCTGGCTGCCCTGGATTTTGCACCTCCCAGTGCAAAGACAGGTTGTTTATCTTCCGATCACTGGATTGTCTCCTCCGCGCCCGGACTTGTAGTTCGTTCGGGCAACGGAGTGGTTGTCGTTGATCTGGATGGTGACGGTTCCGAGCAGACGGGCTGGAACCTGCTGTATTTACACGTTGCATCAAAGGGCCGCGTCGCAAAAGGCGTCTGGGTGGAGCAGGACGACCCCATCGGGCATCCTTCCTGTGAAGGCGGCACTTCCACCGGTACCCACCTGCACTTTGCCCGAAAATATAACGGCGAATGGGTCATCGCGGATGGTCCACTTCCGTTTGTGTTGAGTGGCTGGACGGTGTATGCCGGCGAGAAACCTTATGAAGGGAAAATGGTCAAAGGTGATAAAGTGATCACTGCAGATCT
>Ga0075429_100003804_pt1 | contig 12881 bp, 13 predicted proteins | sample RhiMetdeltSRZDD3_FD_75295 | JGI IMG/M metagenome (GOLD analysis project Ga0075429, IMG submission 75295) | Populus rhizosphere microbial communities from Tennessee, USA - Rhizosphere MetaG P. deltoides SRZDD3 | ecosystem: Host-associated > Plants > Roots > Rhizosphere > Soil | place: USA...
CGGGCGCCGGCGCGGCCGCGGTGACGGCGGGACCCGGCGCCGCGACGGCGGCCGGCGCCGCAGGCCGCCCGCCGGGGGTCGTCAGCGAGCGCGCGCCCGTGTCGTCCGGGCGCCGCAGGATGTCGCGCAGGTTGATGCGTCCGTCGGCATCGATGATCACGCGGCCGTAGAAGTCGGCGAGCGTCACGGTGCCGAGGTCGGCGTCGTAGGCCGCGGGCCGCCACGCGAGGTCGGCGCCGGCCAGGCTCAGGGCCTTGAAGCGCACGAACTCCGCGGCGTTCAGGCGGTCGAGCGTGCGCACGTCGTCGAGCCCGAGACGGCCTTGCCAGCGCGCGGACGACACCGCCTCGCGCGCCGTCCCGTCCACGCGCAGCTCGCCCGCGGCACTGGCCTTGGCCGCCTTCAGCGTGAGGTTCATGTAGGGGTCGATGTAGGGCTGCAGCATGCCGAGGTCGACGCCGGCGAGGTCGACGCGCGCGCGCAGCGCGAGGGGCTGCGGCCGCAGGTTGCCGCGCGCCTTGGCGCGGCCGGCGCGTCCCACGGTGGCCGAGACGTCGAAGTCGAGCGGCTGTCGCAGGTCGCTGCCGAGCCGGCGCACCGCGACGTCGGCGCGCGTCACGCCGAAGGCGGCGGCCGGCTTCGCCTGGCGATCGACCAGTGCGACGGCACAGCCGCTGCAGCGAAGCTCGCCCAGGCGCCACACCACCGGGCTCGCGTCCGGTGCGCCGCGCGGGGCGGGCGCGGCGCGCGCCGACGCTGCGGGCGCGCGGCTCGCGGCGGGCTGCGCCCAGGGCAGCACGCCATCGGCGCGGCGCGATGCCTTCAGGTCCAGGCCGTCGAGGTGCAGGGCACCGACCGTGGCGCTGAACGGCGCCCCCGCTGCCGCCTGCAGCTGCACGCCCGTCGCCGCGAGCCGGGCGAGCGCCAGGCGGTCGTCCGCCGCCCGCGCCGGCCCGGCGGCGGCCGGGGCCGCCGCGGGGGACAGCCGCAGCCCCGAGAGCTGGACGGCTCCGTCGTGGAGCGACCATCCCGCGGGGTCGACGTCGGCGCGCGCCTGCGCCGCGACGAGGCCCTCGTGGAGCCGCACCGGCAGCAGCGCCTGCCAGGGCGCGGCCCACGCGGCCGGCTGCAGCTGCGCGACGTCGATGCGCACGCTGGCGCGGGACGCGGCCGCGGCGAGCGTGCCGTCGAGCTTCACCTGCGCGCCCCGCGCGTCGGCGAAGGCGAGCGCGAAGCGTGCGGGCCGGGGGTCGGCGCCGTCGAGACCGTCGAGGGTGGCCTGCACCGGCGCGAGCACCTGGGCCTCGGGCCATGCGGGCTCGCGCAACAGCACGCGCCCGGCGTTCAGCGCGATGCGCTCGAAGCGCCATTGCCAGGCGTCGCGGCGCGCGCCGGCGCCGTCCGGCGGCGGCGACCCGGCGTGCGGTGCGGAGGCCGCGGGCGGCAGCCCGGCGTGCGGTGCGGAAGCCGCGGGCGGCGACCCGGCGTGCGCTGCGGAAGCTGCGGGCGGCGACCCCGCGTGCGCCGCGGAGGCCGCGGGCGGCGCCTGCGCGTCGCCGGCCGCCCGAGGCGCGAGCAGGCGCGCGAGATCCACGTCGAGCGCCGGCGCCTGCAGCGTCACCATGCCGATCGACGCGCGCCGCTCCAGGGGCCGCAAGGCGATGCCATCGAGCGCGAGCCGCTCGAACGCGAGCTGCAGTCCATGCGGCGCCGAACGCGCGCGCACGCCGGCGAGCGTCGCCTGTCCGCCGATCTGTAGCGAGGGCGCGGCGGGCGGGGCCTGCCGCTCGAAGGCGATCCGCAGCGCGACATCGAGCCGCCCCTCCTGCAGCTCGAGCGGCAACGCCGCGGGCAGCAGCGGCGCAGCCGCGGCGAGCGCCTGGGCGATGTCGATCTCCTGCCACTGCACGTCGATCGCCGAACGCTGGCCCTCGGTGAACGGCTGCGTGCGCCCGCGCAGGCGCAGCACGCTGCCGTCGACGTCGGCGTCGAGCGACGGCTCGACGTCGACCGCCAGCTGCGAAGGCAGGTTCGACACGAACGGGATGCCGATGTGGATGCGCGAGATGCGGTGCTCGCCGCCGCCGGTGCGATCGATCAAGCGGATGGAGCCGTTCTCCACGCGGATGTTGTGCACCGCGAGGCGCGCCGGCTCGCTGTCGGGCGGGGCGGGCGGCCGCTTCGCCAATGCCTCGAGCATCGGCGTGATGTTGAAGCGGTCGGGCGCGAGGCGCTCGAATTCGATGCGCGGGCGGCGAATGGTGAGGCGCCGCAGCACGGGTGCGCGGTGCCAGAGCGATTCCATCGACACGTCGGCATACACCTCGGCCACCTGCAGCCACGGCGGACCGGCCGGGCCCAGGCGCACGTCGAACACGCGGGCCTCAAGGGTCCACGGCGCGATGTCGATGTGCTCGAGCGTGAAGGGCGCGCCGAGCAGGGCGCTCGCTTCGGCCTCGATGCGCGGCTCGAGGATGCGCGGCAGCCACCAGCCGATGCCGACGGTCCAGGCCAGGGCGAGCAGCGCGAGCGCCACGCCGCCCCGGACGAGCCAGCGCCAGCGACCGGCCGGCCGTGCAGCAGATGATGGGTGCCGCGTCATGTCGCCGGCAGGTCTCCAGGGTGAGGGACGGCAGGGGTCTGCGGGCCATCGTACTGCGCCGGGCACGGCCGGCTCGATGCGCCGCGTATCCGGTGGTACCACGCGGTCTCGCGCCGCGCCGGCGCCGGGCGGGCGCGCGTCACGTGGCGGGCGGTGGCCCGGTCGAGGCGATCGCGCGCGCGAGGTTGTCCCTCGCGCGCGCTTCCAGCGCCTGCCGGAAGTGCGCCGTGCCGTACAGGTGCGGACGATCGAGGAACGCCTGCAGGATCGCGCGGCGCCGATGGCGGAACGTCTCCTCGGGCACGGCGGCGTATTCCGCGCGCACCTGGCGCTCGTATTGCGCGAAGCGGCGCGGCGCGGCGCCGAGGATCGCCAGGTCGATGTCGGCCACGAGCCGCTCGTCGGGCAGGGCGGGCAGCGCGGCGTGGCGCGTGGCGCGCACGAGCGCCGCGACGCGCGCGGCCGCGTCCGGCGCCGAGCCCGCGGCCGCGAGCGCCTCCTGCGCCCACCGCGCGCTGCGTTCCTCGTTGTCGGCGCGCCCGATGTCGTGGACCGCATCGTGGAACCACAGGGCCGCCGCCACCTCCGCGGGCCGCTCGGCGAGCGGCGCGACGGCCTCGAACGCGTCCAGGCATTCGCGCAGGTGCTGCAGCGTGTGGTACCGCCGGTGCGGCTCGTCGTAGCGCTGCACCAGGGCCTCGAACAGCGCGCGGCCGTCGCCGGCCGCCCCGAGGCCGGACCACATGCGCCGCCACGAGGCGGCGAGGCGATCGGGGGCGCCGCCGGATGCGGGGCTCATTCGCGCTCGCTTGGCTGGCCGTCGGTGCAGTGGCCGACGGGCACGTCGTGCGGGTCGGCGACGGCCTCGACATGTCCGCAATGGCAGCGACCCTGGACGTTCATCGCATCCCCCCCGCAGGGGCCCATTCTGCGGCGGCGCGCGGGGCGCGGCGGCCGGCGTGTCCGCCGGGGGGCGCGGCTACTTCTTCAACCCGCAGGTATCGACCCCGAGCATGGTGTAGAGCGGGCACCAGCCGAGCGCCGCCGTGGCGAGCGGCACCACGCCGATCCAGCCCCAGACGCCGATGTTCCCGGTGGCCGTGAGGGCGAGCAGGCCGATGCCGAGCAGCGCGCGCAGCGTGCGGTCCAGGGTTCCTTCGTTGCGATCCATCGTGTTTCTCCTCGACGCCGGCAACGTGCCGGGTTGCGGCAGTGTCCGCACCGGCTGCGCGAGGGTCTGTGACCGAGGTCACCGTGCGGCTGACGGGACATCCTCCGCCTGGCGGACTGCGGCGTCGTTCGCCCTTCGACACGGGCCGGCGGCTCACGCCGCCGGCGGCGCACCGCTCGCGACCCCGCGCAGCGCCGCCGCGTCGAGCAGCTCGACGCGTTCGCGCCCGAGCGCGACCCAGCCCGCGCGTTCGAAGCGGCGCAGCAGCCGCGTCACGATCTCGCGCACGGTGCCCAGCTCGTCGGCGAGCGCCTGGTGCGTGGCCGCGATGACGGTGCCGCGCCCGAGCAGCGCGGCGGCGAGCCGCTGGTCCAGCCGCTGGAAGGCGACCGCTTCGGCCAGTGCGATGACGTCGGCCAGGCGGTCGGCGAACAGGCCGAACACGTGCCGCCGGAAGGGCGCGTGCGCGGTCCAGCGCTCGAAGGTCCCGGCGGAGATCAGCACCAGCTCGCTCGGCACGGTGGTCACGCCGTGCGCGGGCAACGGCGCGTGGCCGAAGAGCGCGGCGGCCGAGACCACGCAGATCTCGCCCGGACCGACGCGGTACAGCTCGATGGAGCGCCCGCCGGGCGTGCCGCGCGCGACGCGCACGTCGCCCGCCAGCACCAGCGGGAAGCCGCGGCACGGCGCCGCTTCCTCGAACAGCACGACGCCCGCGGGCACCTGCGCGGGGGCGGGCAGCCCGGCCGGCACGCCGTGCGGACCGGGGGGCAGGGGCAGCTCGGGATACTGCGCGGCGATGCGTGCGGCGAGCGCCGGCGCATCGTCGACGGTGTCGGGCGGCGGGTTCATGGGTGCAACCTCGCGCTGCGCGCGGTCCCTCCGAGAGGGACCGCGCGCCACCTTCGGAGCGGCCGTGCGGTGGCGCTCATCGCCGCACTGTAGCGGCGACGGCCCCGGTCGCGTCAAGCCGCGTAGCGGCGCCAGACCTTCGTCGAGCCGTCGTCCAGCACCAGCAGCACGTCGTAGGGCGTGTGCCGGCCCTCGTAGGCGGGGCCGTCCATGCCGGGCGCGCCGATCGGCATGCCGGGCACCGCGAGCCCCACGGCCTTGGGCTTTTCCGCGAGCAGCCGGCGGATGTCGCTCGCGGGCACGTGGCCCTCGATGGCATAGCCGCCGATGCGCGCGGTGTGGCAGGAGCCCAGGCGCGCGGGCATGCGCAGCTGCTCGCGCGCCTGCGTGTTGCCGTCGTCGTGCACCTTCACCGCGAAGCCGTGGCCCTCGAGGTGGGTGATCCAGTCCTTGCAGCAGCCGCAGGTGGGCGATTTCCACACCTCGGCGGGCGTGGGCGCGGCCAGGGCCCGGCGCGGCAGCGCGACGAGGGCGGCGGCGCCGGCGATCAGCCGGCGGCGAAGATGGCAGACAGGCTTCATGGGGTTCCCGGAGCGAAGACCGCCATTTTGAAGCGCCGCCGCGCCGCGGGTTCCCTGCCGCCGCCCGCCGGCCGCGAGCGGCATGATCCGCGTCATCCCGGCAGGCCGTCGAGGCGGGGCCGGGTGAGAACGGGCCAGTAGCCGACGGCGTAGAGCGCGAACCCCGCCGACCAGAGCGCGGCCGACGCGAGGATCGCCGCGAGCGTGGCGGCCGGCAGCACGAGCGGCACGGCCACGCGCACCACGGCCGCCAGGAGCACGAGGGCGTAGCACGCCACCTCCAGGCGGCCGGCACGCAACGGCCGGCCGGTGTGGCCGCGCGCCGTGCGCGTCATCATGCCGATCACCAGCCCGCCGATCGCGCCCACGGTGAGCGCGTGCGTGGCGGCCGACGCCGGGACGACCTCCGCCAGCGCGAGCGCGCGCAGCACCAGGTGCAGCACGATCCACAGGTACGCGGCGTGCAGGATCCACACCAGCGGCGTGCGCAGTGTGGTCCACGGCTGCCAGCGCCACCAGCGCGCCGCGTGCGCCGCCGCCGCGACGGCGAGCACCGCCGCCAGGACCGCGCCGCCGAGGCCCGCGATGTCGGCCGCGAGCACGGCCAGCACGCTGCCCAGCGCGAGCTTCTCGACCAGCGGGTGGCGCGACGCCTGCGCGCCGGGCACGCCGTTGTTGGTGAACATCGGGATCACGCGCCCGCCCATCACGGCCATGATGAACAGCACCACGTCGAGCCCGACCTGGATGCCCGGCATCCCGGACGTGTCGATCACGCCGAGCTGGGCCAGGTGGAACGCCAGCGACGCCGCCGCCAGCAGCCCCAGCAGCGCGACGAAGAAGTAGTTGCGCCGGTTGCGCGCGGCGAGGAACGGGATCGCGAGCGCGACGGCCGCGGCGAGCGGGAAGGCCGCGTTGACCACCGCCGCGGCCCAGCCCCAGGGCGTGAGCACGAGCACGCGGCCCGCGAGCCACAAGGCGGCGAGCGCGGCCAGCGGGGCGCCGGTGGGCGTCGGGCGGCCGGACCAGTTGCGCCCCGCGGTGAGCAGGAAGCCGACGACCACCGCGAGCGCGAAGCCGAAGAGCATCTCGTGCGCGTGCCAGAGCGGTCCGTGCAGGTAGGCATGCGGCAGCACGCCGGCGAACTGCAGCGCCCACAGCGCGATGGACAGCGCCGCGAATGCGCTCGCGAGCAGGTAGAACGGACGGAAGCCCAGGCGCCAGAGCGCGAAGGCGTCGGGGGCGGCGCCGCGCGCCTTGCGCGGCTCGTCGATCTTCAGCAGGGGGGTCATGGCATCGGAAGGGCTTCACCAGCCCATGAAGCGGCGTGCGCGCGGGCTCATGCGCTCGGGGGTCCAGAACGGCTCCCACACCAGCTCGACCTCCACCGCCATGCCGGGCGGCGCGATGCGCTGGAGCTCGTGCTCGGCCTCCTCCAGGATCACGTCGGTGACGGGGCAGGCGGCCGAAGTCATCGTCATGCGCACGTGCAGCGCGTGCTCGTCGACGCGCACGCCGTAGACGAGCCCCACGTCGACGACGCTCATCGCGACCTCGGGGTCGACGACGCGCATGAGCGCGTCGAGGATGGGGCCGTGCATCTCTTCGGGCCCCTCGTACGGGAACGGGGAGAAGTCCATCGCGCGGCCCCGCGCTACGCCTCGCGCCGCCGCGGGTGCGCGGCGTCGGCGATGAACAGCACCTTCGCCAGGTTGTCGCGGTTGCGCACCAGGTCGGACAGGGTGTAGCGGTCCAGCACGCCGTAGAACGCGGCCAGCGCCTCGGCGAGTACGCCCTTCAGGCGGCAGATGCGCACGATCGAGCAGCCGCTCGGGGTGTCGCCGAAGCATTCGGCGACCACGTCGGCGCCCTCGGTCTCGCGCACGACCTGGCCGATCACGATCTGGTCCGGCGGGCGCGCCAGCTCGAGGCCGCCGCCCTTGCCGCGCACGTTGGCGAGCACGCCGATGCGGCCGAGGAAGTGGACGACCTTGGTGAGGTGGTTCTCCTTCACCGCGAAGGCCTGCGCGATCTCGGCGATCGTGGCCCGGCGCCCGGGCTCGGCCGCCAGGTAGATCAGCACCCGCAGGCTGTAGTCGGTGAAGCCGGTGAGCCGCATGGCGAGGGAGGGATCAGGTGCCGCCGCAGCAGCCGCCGCAGCACCCGCCGCGCTCGACGGGCTGGGCCGGCTGGGCGTCGGCGAGGCGCGTGATGGCGACGCGCCACGTGTCGGGGCCCGCCTCGACATACTCCCAGCCGAAGCCGCCGGGCATCTTCAGCTCGAACTGGTGGTACAGCGGGCGGGGGTCGTGGTCGTTCACCAGTTGCATCGCCTGCCCTTGGGGCAGCGCGCTGAAGGTCGCGAAGATCACCGGGTGGCGGTCGCGCGGGGGGATGGTGCGGACGTCGACGGTGGCGTGGAAGGCGAGGGTCATCGGGACTCCTGGGAACGGACAGCGCCGCAAAGATGCAGTTTGAATGCATCTATGTTACGCCCGCCTGCCGCGCGCGAAATGACGGATGTCAAGCGAAGGCGATCCCGGCGGCGCCGGCCGCCCGACGGGCACGGCCGCCGCGGGGCAGGACGCCGGGCGTCCGACAGGCACGGCCGCCGCGGGGCAGGACGCCGGGCGTCCGACAGGCACGGCCGCCGCGGGCAGGGGCGCCGGGCGACCATGGAACGCGCGTCCGGCAGGCTGCGCGCCCGGGCCCGCCTCAGCGGCGCACCGGATGCTTGCTCAGCTTGCGCTGCAGCGTGCGGCGATGGATGCCGAGCAGCCGGGCGCTTTCGGAGATGTTGCCGTTCTGCTCGGCCAGCACCCGGTGGATGTGCTCCCACTCCACGCGGTACACCGACGGCACGTTGTCCACCGCCTCGGTGTCCTTCACGTCGGGCTCGTCGCCCGCCTGCAGCGCGGCGAGCACCTCGTCGGCATGCGCGGGCTTGGTGAGGTATTGCACCGCGCCCAGCTTGATCGCGTCCACGGTGGTGGCGATGCTGCCGAAGCCCGTGAGCACCACCATCCGGATGTTCGACGAGATGGCGCGCAGCCGCTTCACGAGCATGAGGCCCGATCCGCCCGGGATGCGCAGGTCGATCACCGCGTAATCCGGCGGCGCTGCGGTGGCGGCCGCGATGGCGGCGTTGAAGTCGTTCGCGACGTGCGTCTGGTAGCCGCGCCGCGTGAGGACGTTGGCCAGCGTGCTGGCGAACGCGGCGTCGTCGTCGACCACGAGGATCGACGCTTTGCTGGGCGGGGCGGTCGAGGAGAGGGTGCTGCTCATGGGACGGTCGGATAAGCGATGCGGCAAGAGGTCAGGCGCGCCCGGCGCGCGTAATGGGTGCGACGCCCGCGGCCGCGGGCTCGACGGGCAGCACGATGCGCGCGCAGGCGCCGCCCGCGGGCGCGTTGCCGAGGTGCAGCGAGCCGCCGAGACGCGCGACGGCGGTGTTCGCGAGGTTGAGGCCGAGGCCGTTGCCGGAGCCGGCCGGCTTGGTCGTGAAGAACATCTTGCCGATCTGCTTCTGCACCTCCGGCGCGATGCCGGGGCCGCGGTCGAGCACCGACCAGCTGACCTCGTCGTCGTCCCAGTGCACGCGCAGCTCGATCCACTCGGGCGAGACGTCGGCCGCGTTGCCGAGCAGGTTCAGCACCGCCTGGCGCAGCGCCAGGTCGTGGCGGATGGCGGGAGGCGGGCCCGGCGAGTCCACCACCAGCGCGGCGGATGCCCCCGGCCGGCGCGTGCGGAACACCTCCAGGCAGTGGCGCAGGAACTCGTCGACCGGCATGACGGCGGTCTGGGTGTCGAAGCTGTTGCGGCCGTAGCTCAGCAGCGAGCCGAGCATCTCCCGGCAATGCGCGAGCTGCTGCGTGGCCTGGCGCATCATGTCGCGCAGCTGCGGATCGGCGGCCGTGTGCGGCTCCATCTCGGACAGCAGCAGCGACATGGTCGCCATCGGCTGCGCCAGCTCGTGCGCGGCGCCCGCGGCCAGCGTGCCCACGCGGACGACGTGCTCGTGGCGCAGCTCGCGCTCGCGGATCGCCGCGCGGGCCTGCTCGCTTTGCCGCAGGCCGGTGGCGATGCGCACCACGAAGAACGCCACCATGCCGGCGACGATCGTGTTGTTGACCCACATGCCGGCGGTGAGCCAGTACAGGTGGCGGGCCTCCTCGCCGGGCCCGAACAGCGGCCGGTGCCACACGACCAGCAGCGAGTGGCACGCGACGGTCACCGCGGCCATGATCCAGGTGGCGCGCCATGGCAGGCTGGCCGCGGTGATCGCGAGCGGCAGCAGCAGCATCCCGACGAACGGGTTGCCGGCGCCGCCCGCCATCGCGAGCTGCAGCACCAGCGCGGCGATGTCGACCATCAGCTGGAGCATGAGCTGGCGCTCGGAGACCGGGCGGTGCAGGCGCACGGTGCGCCAGGTGGCGGCATTGAACAGCGCGAGCGCCACGATGACGCCCGCCATCGGCACCAGCGGCAGCTCGATGCCGAGCAGGCGGTCGACGACGACCAGGCCGAGCGTCTGCCCGACGATCGCGACGTTGCGCATCACCACGAGGTGATGCAGGTTGTGCAGCGGGGCGCCCTGGAGGAAAAGCGGCAAGCCGTCCGCGCCCGGACGAGGTCGGTCGAAGCCCGCTCGCGCGAGCAAACCCTTGCCTGGCACGTACATGCCGTCTTCCCTTGACCGGTGCACCCCTGCTGACCCCCGACTGCGGCGCGGGCAGGGGCGCCCGAAACCGCTCGGGCGCCCTGCCGAAGACCGAAGGGTGGACCGTCGCGGCTCACCCGATTTTGTCTTGCGTCAGGACGTTACCGGAACTATGCCGCAAGGCACCAGACAAGCAAACCCGCAGATCCGGCGTTTGACAAATGTCGGGTCGGCATGGCTGGGCGCGCGGCGGGCGGCCCGCCGCGGCGTCGGAGCCCGTGAACCGATTCGCCTGCGAACGGGCGGCTCGGCATGCCCGCTCGCTGCGTCGGCTCAGGCGTGGCGCGAGCAGGCGGCGCGCAGGTCGCGGGCGAGTTCCGGCTGCAGGGTTTCCCAGCGCTCGGCCAGCATCAGGATCTCGCGCTGGGCGCGCGCTTCGCCATAGGCGGCGAGGACGGACCAGACCGTGCGGCCGGCGCGGCGCCACCAGGGCGCGTGCGCGACCGGGGTGCGCGAGGCGGCGCATGCTTCGTGCAGCGCCATCCCGCGCAGTTCCAGCGCCAGGCCCGGATCGGCCGGTTGCAGCTCGCGGGCGAGCTTCAGCAGGTCGTTCTGGCGGCGGGGGCGGGGCGCCAGCATGCGGGCCAGCGGCGCGGAGACGGCGACGTCATGCATGGCGGCTCTCCGTGCGGATGGCGGCGGGGGTGCGCGTCACCGCGTGGGCCAGGGCGGCGACCACGGTGCACAGCGCCGCGGCCAGGCTGCCCAGAAGCGCGGCGGCGCGGGGCGCGGCCACCGGGGCGGGGACCTGGACGGAAACGATGGGGTTCGACATTTGCTTGCTCATTTGCTGCTCCTCTAGGACGGCGTTCCATGCCGCTCGATGGCCATAGACTAGGGTTTTCCCGAGGGTTTGGGAAATTCGCTGTCGTGATCGAGGCATCACGGTGACAAATGCCGCATGAACTTCCGCACACTTGATCTCAACCTGTTGCGCGTCTTCGACGTCGTCATGGCCGAGCGCCACGTGACGCGGGCGGCCGAACGGCTCGCCATGTCGCAGCCGGCCGTGAGCAATGCACTGCGCCGCCTGCGCGAGGCGATCGGCGAGGACCTGTTCGTTCCCGGCTCGGCGGGCGTCACGCCCACGCGGCATGCCGAAGCGCTCTGGCCGACGGTGCACGACGCGCTGGACGCATTGCGCGGCGTCATCGACCCGCAGGTGTTCGACCCGCAGCGCGACGACCGCCGCTTCACCGTGGCGATGGCCGACGCCACCGCGGCGGTCGTGGTCCCGGTCCTCATGCGCGCCTGGACCGGCGCCGGCGCCGGCGTGCGCCTGCACGTCGACGGTCTGGACACCCGCGATCCGCGCGCGCTGCTGGAGCACGGGGACGCCGACGCCGCGCTCGGCTTCTTTCCCGAGGTCGAGAGCGAGATCACCACCCAGGCCGAGACCAGCGCCACCCGTCTCGAGCACCTGTACGAGTGCGACTACGTCTGCGTCATGCGCCGCGGCCATCCGCTGGCCGCCAAGCCGGCGCTGACGCTGGACGACTACTGCGCGGCCGAGCACCTGCGGGTCAACTTCTCGGGCCGGCCGCGCGGCTTCGTGGACGAGTCGCTGCTGCGGCTGGGATTCCAGCGGCGCGTCCTGCTCACGCTGGAGCACTTCTCGGTGGTCGGCGGGGTGCTGCGCTCGTCGGACCTGCTCGCCGTGCTGCCGCACAGCTACGTGCCCATCGCCGGGCCGGGCGAGGAGCTCGCGGTGCGGCCGGTGCCGTTCGCGATGCCGCGCATCCGCGTCGGCATGCTCTGGCACCGGCGCCACGAGCACGACGAGGGGCAGCGCTGGCTGCGCGCGATGCTGTCGCGCGCGGCGCACGAAGTGGGCGAGGCGCTCGCCGCGTCCATACCGCCGCCCTGAACGCGGCGTGCCACTACGATCGCGGATCCCCATCCGCGCGAGGCCACCATGAGCCAGACACATCGCATTGCCGTCATTCCCGGCGACGGCATCGGCAAGGAAGTGATGCCCGAGGGCCTGCGCGTGCTGGAGGCTGCGGCGAAGCGCTTCGCCATCGATCTGCAGTACACGCACATCGAGTGGGCGAGCTGCGAGCACTACGCGAAGACGGGCGCGATGATGCCGCCCGACTGGAAGCAGCAGCTCGCGGGCCACGACGCGATCTACTTCGGCGCGGTCGGCTGGCCGCAGACGGTGCCCGACCACGTGTCGCTGTGGGGCTCGCTGCTCAAGTTCCGCCGCGAGTTCGACCAGTACGTCAACCTGCGCCCGGTGCGCCTGTTCGAGGGCGTGCCGTGCCCGCTGGCCGGGCGCAAGGCCGGCGACATCGACTTCTACGTGGTGCGCGAGAACACCGAGGGCGAGTACACCAACCTGGGCGGGCGGCTGTTCGAGGGCACCGAGCGCGAGGTGGTGATCCAGGAAAGCGTGTTCACGCGCCACGGCACCGACCGGGTGATGAAGTTCGCCTTCGAGCTGGCGCAGTCGCGCCCGCGCCAGTCGCTCACGGTGGCCACCAAGAGCAACGGCATCGCCATCAGCATGCCGTGGTGGGACGAGCGCGCCGACGCGATCGGGCAGGCGTACCCGGCGGTGAAGGTCGACAAGCAGCACATCGACATCCTGTCGGCGCGCTTCGTGCTGCAGCCGCAGCGCTTCGACGTGGTGGTGGCGAGCAACCTGTTCGGCGACATCCTGAGCGACCTGGGGCCCGCGTGCACGGGCACGATCGGGCTGGCGCCCTCGGCCAACCTGAATCCGCAGCGCACGTTCCCCTCGCTGTTCGAGCCGGTGCACGGCTCGGCGCCGGACATCTACGGGCAGAACATCGCCAACCCGGTGGCGATGATCTGGTCGGGCGCGCTGATGCTGGACTTCCTGGGCCACCGCGCGGCGCACGACGCGATCGTGCGGGCGATCGAGCGCGTGCTGGCCGAAGGGCCGCGCACGCGCGACCTCGGCGGCACCGCATCGACCACCGAGATGGG
>Ga0075429_100003810_pt1 | contig 12869 bp, 6 predicted proteins | sample RhiMetdeltSRZDD3_FD_75295 | JGI IMG/M metagenome (GOLD analysis project Ga0075429, IMG submission 75295) | Populus rhizosphere microbial communities from Tennessee, USA - Rhizosphere MetaG P. deltoides SRZDD3 | ecosystem: Host-associated > Plants > Roots > Rhizosphere > Soil | place: USA...
GATTTCTGCGCGGCCCGCGGACGGCCCGCGGAGTTGCCGCCGTCACCACCGGAGGTCGCCGCCTGGCTGGAAGCGCCCGCGCCTCCTGCAGCGCTAGCGCGCGAGCCGTCGCCGTCGGCGAAAACTCAGGACGTGATGCCTCGGAAGAGATCCGTGCGCCCGCTCGCCCTTGGCGCGTTGAGCGGGGTTGCACTGATGATCGTCATTCTCATGATGGCCCGGCCCTGGGGCACTGGGCCCGAGGAGGCCGGGTCGCCTCCGGCGACCGTGATACCTCCGGCGCGCGAGACTCCGGCCCCGAGGCCAACGCCTCCGCCGGCCGAACCGATCGCGCCACGGCAACCGATCGCGAAGGCCACTGCGCCCACTCGCAGCGCGACCGACGCGGTCGGCGCCAGGCCAACCGTGCCCGCAAGATCGGCCGCGATGCCAACGGTGGTCACGGCGCAGCTCTGCACCGCTCTCAAGCTATGGCGATGCGATGCGGCGGACAGCCAGATTCCGCCCGGGCCGCTGTTCTTTTACACGCAGGTCAAATCCGCAACGGCCACCAGGATTGAGCACCGCTGGTATCAGGGTGATCGCCTGCGCCACGCAGTGCAGCTCCGCATCCAGGCCAATCCCGGCGCCGGTTACCGCACCTACAGCCGTACCACCATCAGCAGTGAACGCATCGGCGACTGGCGAGTCGAGCTGCGGAGCGCGGATGGCGCCGTGCTCCACGAAGAGCGCTTCACAGTCCGGTAGCCATCATTTCAGCTCGCACTCGAAGGGCCGGATCACGGTGCCCGGCACCCAGCTCCAGTGCGCATCCCAGATAGCCGGCTTGGCGAGGTTGGGCGGGTCGGTGACCGAAACCGTGTAATCGAGACGGCTGCCGTCCTGGCTCACGGTGTAGCGCTCGACGACGCGCGCCTGAGCACTCATCGGTGTGCCCTCATCATCCAGGTACGGGGAGTTGATACGCGCGGTCTCGATCACGAGCGTGCCGCCTTCCCAGCGGCCGATCGAGTAGCCGAGCCGACTCGCGGGCGCGCCCGCGGGGATCTGCTTCGCGACCATGTCGATGCTGCGCGTGGATTCCCACTCTTCAATGCGCAATCGGATGCGGTTGCCTTCGTCGATGAACTGGATGGGGTACGGGTTCAAATTCGCGTTCGGCATGCCTGGTGGAATGCATTTGAGCGCGGGCATGTCCCTTAGTGGATCCCACTTCGCCCGTGCGGCTTGCGCCGCGGCGGTATACGAGAACGGGCCTCGCGCCACGTAAAGTGCACCCGGAGCCCAGACGCGGAAGATGCTGCGTCCAAGCTTCGCATCGGCAGCGACAGCCCGCGGCCCCGCCGTTCCACGCGTCCACCGCAGCGGGGCGCTGAGGTCGGTCAGGACCGTCTCCACACCGCTCGGAACCAGGATGTTGATCACGAACAGCTCCTGGCGTCCGCGGCTCGAGGGCCAGCCCGCAACTTTTACGCGATCGCCGATCCTGACCGAATCGCGCGTGAAGCCCTTGCGTGCCGCGGCGTTTGCGGAGTCCCCCTCGAGCTCCCACTCGGTGGTGCGCTTGGTTTCGTCGGTGACGGTCAGCGTTAACCGAACGTGCGGATTGCGCCAGTTGATTCCCGAGATGACGCCTTCGAGCTCACGGATGCTGCCGCGGTCGTACGGCGCGACCGAGTGATGCGCGGCGACGCTGCTACCGAGAGCGCCGAAGAAGGCCGCTGAGAGAGTGATCATGAATATCCGGGTTCTGAGCATGACCGTCTCCTCTGAGAAATCGAAACCCCGCCGGCGCGAGGACCACCACACGCCGGCAGGGAACAGTGAGACCCCAGCCTAGGAGCCTGACAGTTTCAGCAGCTTGACCAGGTTGCCGCCGAGAATCATTTCCTTCTGAGCGTCGGGAATCTCTGCCTTCAAGACGTTGTCGACCGCGTCGGGCCAGTTGTAGATCGGAATGTCGGTTCCGTAGACCACCTGGGTCGGGCCGGACTTCGCCACCAGATGCCGTATGTCCTCGGGTGAAAAGACCATCGTGTCGACGAGCAGCTGGTCTTTGAAGTATTCCGAAGGCCTTTTCTTGTTGAGGCAATTGGCGCCGGCGCGAACATCACAGGCGACATCGGTACGGCCAAGGTAGGACGGTAAATAGCCGCCTCCATGCGCGCCGATGACCTTCAGATTCGGGAACTTGTCCAGCGTCCCACCGTGAATCAGGTGGGAGAAAAAGACCGTCGTCTCGAGTGGATTGCCGATGATGTTGCCGAGCGCGCCCCTGGTTCCTTCCCAGGCATCCGGTTTCAGGACGTTGTCGGCGCCGCCGGGATGTTCAAAGACCGGCACCTGGAGTTCATTCGCCTTCGCCCAGAACGGATCGAACTTGGGGTCGGCCAGGGATTCAAGATTGACATGTCCGCCAAGCGATGCGCCGCGGAAGCCGAGCGTCTTGACCGCGTAGTCAAGCTGCGCGGCTGCAAGGTCTGGAAACTGCATCGAGGGCGAAGACAGGCCGACGAAGCGATCCGAGTGAGCTTTGCACCACGCCGCTATCCCGGTGTCATGCGCACGGACGATCTTGTCGGCCAAAGCGCGATCCTTCACCCCGTACCACCAGTAGCCATTGACGCTGATCGCCTGCACATCAATTCCGCGCCGATCCATTTCCCAGATGCGTTCGTTCCCCATGGGCCGTCCGCCGCCCTGGCCCTTAAATTCAGTCCCTACGAGAAGTGGTTCGACCTCGGGAACGGTGACGTGCGCGTGAATATCCACCACGCGGACGCGACGTCCTCCCACTTGCACGATACGGCGTTGCACCGGGCCGGTGGGCGGCTCCACCACCAGTCGCGGTCCCTGCCCGCGCCCGCCGCCCCGCCCCTGTGCGCTGACATCCAGCACGCCACGGCCGATGGCGAACATCCCGGCCGCCGCACCCGCCATCGTCCTGATAAACGTCCTCCGATGAGACATAGTCTCCTCCGCCATTTTCGATTTACGTTTGCGGGTCAATTCCCGGGTAGAAAGTCAGTTGATCTTGATGAGATCGATATCGAACACGAGCATACCGCGTGGCGCACCCGCTTCGCCCTTGTAAGCCAGGCTCTGCGGAATCCAGAAACGCGTGCGCTCCCCCTCGACCATGAGCTGCATGCCTTCCGTCCAGCCCCTGATCACGTCCTCGAGCTTCAGCACCGCCGGCATGCCGCGCGCGACGCTGCTGTCGAACATCTTCCCGTCGGTGGTCCAGCCTGTGTAATGAACGGTTACGCTGTCCCACTGTGCCGGCTTGCGCGCGCCGGTGCCAGGCTTCAATACCTTGTAGGCCAGGCCTGACGCCGTCCGCTTGGCGTCGTCCGGCGGACCCTTGACGTCGGGCGGCGCGACGTTGGGCGCCGTGCGTGTGTCGATCAGCTCGATGTCGAACACCACCATGCCGCGCGGGCGGCCGGCCTGTCCCTGGTACGCGAGGGTCTCCGGCAGCCAGCAGCGGCGCGTTTCGCCCACTGTCATGAGCTGCACGCACTCCCGCCAGCCGACGAGCGACCGGTTCAGCGGGAACATCGACGGCGTGCCGCGGGTCTTCGAGCTGTCGAACATCTTGCCGTCGGGAGTCCACGCCGTGTAATGAACGGTGACGACATCGGTGGGCGAGACCTTCGCCGTGCCGCCGCCAGGCGTAATCATGCGCGAAGCCAGGCCGGATGACGTCTTGGCGGCGTCGGCCGGCACTGCGGCGACGTCGGGTGGCGCTGCCGGTGGCGCCAACGGCGGCGCCGTTGCAGGCGTCTGCGCGGCCGCGGCCACGACCGCGCACGACAGGGCGACGATGATCGCGAGGGTCTTCATCAGTTCACCAACAAGAGATTAGCGGGTTCTTCAATAAACTCCTTGATCCGCGCCAGGAACTGTACGGCTTCCCGGCCGTCGACGATGCGGTGATCGTAGCTGAGGGCGACGTACATCATCGGACGAATCACGACCTGGCCGTCCAGGACGACGGCACGGTCCTGGATCTTGTGCAGGCCGAGGATCCCGACCTGCGGCGGATTGAGAATCGGCGTGCTGAGCAGAGAGCCGAAAACCCCGCCATTGGTAATCGTGAACGTCCCGCCCATCAGATCTTCCAGCGTCAGCGTGCCATCGGTGGCCCGCGCCGCGAAGTCGCGAATCGCGAGCTCAATCTCCGGAAACGACAGGCGGTCGGCGTTTCTCAACACGGGTACGACCAGGCCGCCCTCGGCGCCTACGGCAATGCCGATGTCGTAGTACCGCTTCATGACGATCTCGTCGCCCTGGAGCTCCGCGTTGATCTGCGGAAACCCTCGCAGCGCCGCAATCGACGCTTTGACGAAGAAGGATGCGATGCCGAGGCCGACGCCGTGCTCTTTCTTGAACGATTCCTTCTTGCGCTCCCGGATGGCCATCACGGCGCTCATGTCCACTTCGTTGAAAGTGGTCAGCATCGCCGCGGTGTGTTGAGCTTCGACGAGGCGTCGAGCGATCGTCTGCCGCCGCTTCGACATTCGAACCCGCTCCTCCCTGCGGTCGGATGTCGGTGCAATCGGCCTCTCGTCTGTCGGTGCAATGCGCGCTTCGCGCTTCGGTGCGATCTGCGCTTCGCCCGTCGGTGCGATCTTGCTTTTGCTGGTCGGTGCGACTGCGTTCTCGACGTCGCGTTTTGTAACGCGACCCGCAGTTCCCGATCCTTTGACGCCATCGAGATCGATTTTGTGATCGGTGGCAATGCGGCGGGCGGTCGGCGTCGCGCGCGACGGTTCTGCCGCCGGCGCGGCAGTGGCCGGTGATCCATTGCCCGACGCAGGCTCAGACGGCGCCGGCTTTGCCGGAGGCGGTGACGCCTTTGCCGCGGCCTCCGTCGGCTTCGAGGCCTGCGCCACCTTTCCTCCCGATTCGTCGACCGTGGCGAGCAGCTCGCCGACTTTCACGTCGTCGCCCTCGCCGTGCTTGATGCTGGAGAGTGTTCCGGCGTGGTCGGCGCCGACTTCGACGTCGATCTTGTCGGTCTCGAGCTCGACGACCGGCTCGCCGGTCTCGACACGATCGCCTTCCTTTTTCAGCCAGCGCGCGACGCGCGCCTCGACCACCGATTCGCCCAGTTGCGGAACGACAATGTTTGCCATGGCTACGCTTGCTTGGAGAGAACCATCGACGGTTCCTCGGCTTGACGGGCGCGATCGAAGACCTGCTCGACCAGCATGTTCTGGTTGATCTGGTGCCAGGCCGCGGACCCTTCCGAGGGACTGGAGCTGCGCGCCCTGCCGATGTAGCGCAGCGGAAACCGGTTGCCGATCACGTCTTCGAGCAGCGGACGCAGGAATTCCCACCCGCTCATGTTTTCGGGTTCCTCCTGCAGCCAGACGATCTCCTGCAGCGCCGGATATCCGGCGAGCAGCTGCTGCACGGCCTCGGCGGGGAAGGGATAGAGCTGCTCGAGCCGACAGAGCGCCACCTCGGAAGCGGCCGCGCGCCGGTCCGCGGTGTGGGCGTCCACATACACTTTGCCGCTGCATAGTACGAGACGCCTGATGTCCCGCGCCCGCGCCCGCGCATCATGGTCGTCGATCACGGACATGAAACGGCCTTCCGCCAGTTCCAGCGGCGTCGACGCGACGGCAGGATGCCGAAGCAGGCTCTTCGGGGTCAGGATGAACAGCGGCAGCGGATCGTCTTCGAGCAGCGCGGCTTGTCGGCGCAGGACGTGGAAATACTGCGCGGCCGTGCTGCAGTTGACGAGGCGCAGGTTGATGTCGGCAGCGGCCGCGAGGATGCGCTCGGGCCGGGCGCTCGAATGATCTGGTCCCTGGCCTTCGTAGCCGTGGGGGAGCAGGAAGACGAGCGACGGCATCAATCCCCACTTCGCCCTGCCGGATGTCACGAATTCATCGAGGATGACCTGTGCGCCGTTGATGAAGTCGCCGTACTGCGCTTCCCAGAGCACAAGACAGCCCGGCTCGTAGACGTTGTAGCCGAACTCAAAGCCGATCGCCGCGTTCTCCGAGAGGGGACTGTTGTGAATCTCGAACGACGCCCGCGCGTCCGCAAGCGACTGAAGCGGCACGAAACGCGCGCCAGACTCCGCATCGTGGAAGACCGCGTGGCGCTGGCTGAACGTGCCGCGCTCGACATCTTCTCCGGTCAGCCGAATCGGGATGCCGTCGGCCAGGGTTGTCGCAAACGCGAGCTCCTCCGCCGTGGCCCAATCGACGGTCCGTTTACCGGGGTCGCCAATCGCCAGCCGGCGCTTTTCGCGCGCGCGCTCGAGCTTCTTGTGGAAGGTAAAGCCCTCGGGACGCGCCAGCAACCCTTCGTTCAGCGCGCGAAGGCGGTCGATCGGGACGGCAGTGTTGGTCTTGGCGGCGATGCCACGCGGCGCGGGTGCCGGGGTGTCGGGAGGGGGTGGATCGCTGGTCTTCAGCGATTCGTACGCCTGTTCGAGAGCGGCGTAGCTTTTCTTCACGAGCGCGTCCGCGTCATCGGCGTTCAGCTGGCCGTGGCGCTGCTGCGCAGCGGCAAACAGCGCGCGCACTGAAGGGTGGCTCGCAATCGCTCTATAGGTGACCGGCTGCGTGAAGGACGGTTCGTCTCCCTCGTTGTGCCCGAATCGCCGATAACCGACGAGGTCAATCAGAAAATCGCGACGGAAGCGGGTGCGATACTCCCACGCCAAACGCGCGGCTTCGAGGCATGCGACCGGGTCGTCGGCGTTGACGTGGACGATCGGGATCTTGAAACCGCGTGCCAGTCCGCTGGCGTAGCTCGTGCTGTACGACTCGTCTGGCGTCGCCGTAAAACCGAGCTGGTTGTTGGCGATGATGTGGATCGTGCCGCCGGTTTCGTAGCCCGCGAGTCCGGACAGGTTCAATGTTTCGGCGACGATGCCCTGACCTGGGAACGCGGTGTCGCCATGAATCAGAATCGGCAGCGTGACGGCCGGATCGAACACCGATGGACCGGGGTCCGCTGTGCGCGTGCCGGCGGCGCGCGCCATCCCCTCGACGATCGGATTCACCGCTTCGAGATGGCTCGGGTTCGGCACGAGCGTCAGGAACATCTGGCCGCGCGGACTCGCCGTCGTGGCGCCGGCGTGGTACTTCACGTCGCCGCGCCACCCCAGATCGAGGCGGACGTTCTGCCGCTGCACAGAGTCCTTGTACTCCGCCAGAATCTCCCCGTAGGGCTTGTCCATCACGTGCGCCAGCACGTTGAGCCGTCCCCGATGGGCCATCCCGAGCAGGGTGTGCCGCACGCCCTGATCGCCCGCGCCGCTGATGATCTCGTCGAGCACGGGGACGAGCATGTCGAGCCCCTCGATCGAGAAACGCGTTTTGCCGGGGAAGACCCGGTGAAGGAATTGTTCGAACGCCTCGACCTCGGTGAGGCGGTCGAGCAGCGCCCGCGCATGCTCGGCATCCATCGGCGGCAGGAACCGGCCCGACTCGACCGCCTCGCGGAGCCATTCCCGCTCCTCCGGGACGAACACGTGGGCGAAGTCGAAGCCGGTCGTCGAGGAATAGATCCGGCGAAGCTTTTCAATCGCCTCGTATGCGCTCGACGAGCGTTCCGCGACGGCGCCGCCGACCAGCGACGCCGGCAACTGCTTCAGGTCCTCGTCCGAGATGCCGTGGGAGCTCGGCGACAAAGAAGGATCGCCCGGAGGTGCGGAGCCGAGGGGGTCGATCTGTGCGGCCAGGTGTCCGTAGCGTCTGAGACATTCCGCGAGGTTCGCGGCACCGACGATGACGTGGATATCGATTCCGGAAAGAGGTGAGGCCTGCTGAGCTTGGTCTGCCGGAATCCAGGAATCGAATACCTCGCGAGTGGCGGCATCGACCGATTCCGGGTTCGCCCGGTAGCGCTCGTACAGTTCAGCGACATACCCCGCGTTAACGCCCTGAATGTGCTCGAGCTTCATTCGATCGATATCGTACTCCACGGCATTGGCTGCACGTGATTCAAGCAACCACGACGACACGACGAACACGACTGGGTTTTCGTGATCGTCGTGACCGTCGTGGTTTAGATAGACGTTATGTCCCCTCATCAAAGCGACGGAGTGCCCGTGCCCTGGTCTCGACGGGGATCAACGGAAACGTCGAGAGGACGTGTTCGAACTCTTCGCTCGTCAGCCCGTAGAGTCGGGCCACGACCGCCTGGAGTTCGGGGTACTCCGGCATCTGGTCGATCGGCCGGACGTCGGCGGCCAGCGCCCGGGACAGGCGTACGAGCGTGGCGAATGACTCGTCGCGTTCGCGAACGACCGGCAGTGGGAGGCGTGAGACTAGCGCGACCGTCACGTGGGTGTTGACGCGCATCCGTATCAGGTAATTCGCCACCAAGCTGTTCAGCAGCGCGCACAACGCGTGTTGCGCATCGACGGGGAGCGGCGTTTTCAGGCAGAACAGCGTGTGGGTCGTGACCGCTCGTGGCGGAACGATCGCGGCGATGAGCGTGAGGCGGTTGGTCGCGCTTGCGATATCGCGGTAGGCGAGGCGCGCCCGGCGAGGCACTCGAGCGTCGCCGCCGCCTGCCAACTCGTAACGGCACGTCGAGACGGCTACACGAAACGGCTCGAGCTGTTTCCCCTCGAGCACAGGACGGGCACGGGTGCTGCCAGTGAACGGCACGAATGCGCCTTTATCGTCGGTCGCGTTCAGCTCGCGTCCGAAATGCACGTTCCATCCGTTCACGGAGCCGAGCCAGGGCAGCCGCGACGCAATCTTTTCGAGGATGCGCAGGTCGCGTTCAGTGGCCATCTCCGGAATCGCAAGGTCATCTCGTCCGGAAAGCCGTTCAACGAGCTGGCGGGTGATCATCAACGGCGCGTCGCTGCCCGGGTTCTCGAGCTGCTCGGTACGCTGAACACCGAACCGGCACGCCACCTGCCGCGTCGAGGTCCCGGCCGTGGCGGTCATCAGCACGAATCGCAGGCTTCGGTGAATCGCGAAGATCCCACCGCGGTTGTCCAGGCCAGTCACCCTGTCGACCTCAGCCCGATCGAAGAGATGCTGGCGAAGCGGTGCAGCCCCTGTATCGGTAACGACGCCGGACGGCAGCACAAGCCCGATGCGTCCTCCCGGCCGCGCGAGCTGGAGGGCGCGCTCGACGAACAGCTGGTAGCGATTGACATGGGCCCGGCTTTCGACGCGATAAATGCCGGCTTCCCGCGCGAAGGCGGTGAACTGACGTGCTTCGAGGCGGCGTTCGGCGCGCACGCCGGCATTGCCGCTGTCGCCGCGGACCATGTCCCAGGGAGGATTCCCGACGATGGCGTCAAAGCCGCCGTCCGGCCGCGTATCTCCGTTCTCGTCCATGAACACTTCGGGGAACGCGAGACGCCAGTGAAGAAACCGGTGGCGCGACGAGAGCGCGGCTGAGTGGTTGAGAAACCGGTCCGTGGACTTGGACGGCAGCGCAGCCCGGCCACCGGTCAGCCGGTCCGTGAGTTCCCGAAACAGGCCCGGGTCGGGCGGGGGTCCTTCCTCCCAGAACCAGCCGCTGCACCAGAGATCGAGCACCGCCGACCACCGGCCAAGCGGCGAATGCGAGGCATGAAGGGCAGCGAGCGATTTCTCTTTCGCATGCACGAGAGCCGCGGAATCGTCCGGATCGCGCGCGAGCTTCAGACGCGTGCGAACAGCCTCCCGCAGAACCGGTGTCACGGCCACGTCGTCGAACAGCGGCAATGCCTCCGGCCTGCGGGAGTTGCTCATGCTGTGGCTTGGCTGCCGCCAGACATCCTCGAGACTCGCGCCGATCAGGCTGTTGCCAGCCACGAGATGGTGATCCAGAAACGTGAGCGGCTTGTCGGACGCCAGGCTCGCGAGCCAGATCGACAGCCGCGCGAGCTGCACTGCCATCGGGTTCAGATCGACGCCGTACAGGCAGCGTTGCGCAATCTCGCGGCGCAATGCCGCGCGGTCAGAGGCGTCGATGTCGCCTTCGTGCCACGTGCCGTCGAGCACGAGTCGCTCTTCGACCGCGGATGCGAGAAAGCGGCAGGCCGCGACCAGGAACGCACCGCTGCCCATCGCCGGGTCCAGGATCCGCACCTCGAAGATTTGCTCCGCGGTCCGATCCCGGACGAGCGGTTGGAGCGTATGCCGGACGAGGAATGCAGTGACGGCGCGAGGGGTGTAGAACGAGCCGCTCGATCGCCGGGCATCGCCGGTGCGGGTCAGCGGAGATGTGCGTGGTCCGGCCGGCTCGTAGTCGAGTACGCGCTCGTATACTGCGCCAAGCTGTTCGACGTCCAGGTCCTTGTAGGAGATCCGCGCCCGCCCGACCGGTGAGGCGGTGGTGCCGACCGCCATGACCGCGGCGCCCATCACCCGGTCGTCAATGCGAGTTCTTTCGAACGCCGCCGAATGAGCGGGCGCGAAGAGCCGGCCATTGAAAGGCGTGACCTTCAGCGCACCTGCGGCGCAGCCTGCGTGAGCGAGCCGCGAAATCGCCAGCACCGCGAGCCAGATTCCGCGGCACGGCCGCCCGGCCAGAAGCGTCGTGACGATGGCGTCGATGCTGTAGCGGTCGCGGTAGACGGGGTGCCACATCGGGACAAGACCGCGCGCTTCAGCGAACAGGAGGAACAGCACGCGGTACAGCATCGTCAGCGACTGGTCGAACAGGACGAGCGGGCTGTGCCCCGTCCTCGACGACAGCGCCGAAATCAGCAGCTCCAGCGCATGCAGGACACCATCTCCGAGCGCCTTGCAAACCGCCGCCCCGTGGCGGGCCGAGAGCTCGCTGGCGCGATCCAGCACGATCACCGGTCCGGACATTGCCTCAGCTCGCGCCAGGCTCCAGAGGATCGTCCTCGCCGGTCCGTCGCGGGACGCCAGCGAGAGATCGAACTCGATGTAGTGCCGCGACCAGGTGTGATGAGCGTCGACAATGCGAAGCGAGACGGCGTTGGCGCAGAAGCACCATCGGGCGTCGGCGCGCACGCCCTCGAGCACCACGCTGCGCCATGCACGTTCCAGCGACTCGTTCCACGGGACGATGACGACCGGAACGGCGGCGCGCGAGGCGGTCAGCGCCTCAAGGGTGGTCCGTGAGGGTTCGTCGAGCCGCCGCTCGACGGTATACCCAAGAATTTTGAGAAGCGGAACGATCGCCCCGTCTGCAACCGCACGAACACTCGACGCCGGGCCGAGCGAGGCATCGCGGCGATCGACCCATGTCTCGAGGTCGTGAATGACAGCCGCGGGTGGATCCTCCGCCCCGGGAAGCGATGCCAGCGTGGTGTCCGCGAACGCGGCGCTGACGAGCCGTCCGCGGACTCCGGCCGCCATGTCACTCGAGCATCACGGCAAATGCAAGGTCACCGCCTTCTGCGCGGAGGTCACGCCAGGCGCGAAGGCCCTCGAGCCGACCGCGGCAATGCGACAGGGCCGCGTCGAGCATCGCCGCCTGCGATGCGGCCGCCCGGTCGGTGCGGCGATCGAACAGCCCGGGCTGCAGCAGCGTTGCTGACATGCGCGCGTGTTCCCGGCGGATGCTTTCGATCAGGTCGAGCTCGCGCTGGAGCCACAGCGCCTTCGGTTGGCTTAGTGCGACGCCCAGCCTCTTCAGCTGGTGGGCGCTGGCCTCAGCGACGATGTGCTTCAGGGCGCGAGCATGACTGAGAGCCACCCGCGTGGCGCTCGCTGACCGCGAAGGCGCCGCAAGCCCGTGTGCCGCCGCCGAAACGAGAGTTTTTCTGAGGGCCGCCCCAACCACGGTTTCCCAGAGGACTTCGTCGGCGGCCGCGCTCGTCATCACGAGTCGGAATGCCCACAGGCGGCTGTGCCGGCACACAGGCCGCGGCCGCAACCTGGTGATCGCAGGACGGCTGTCCTCATCGTCGCTGGCATCGCGCAGCCATGCTCTGACCTGCATGAGGCGCGCGGTCTCCTCGGCGGCGGGCTGCCGCATGTCGACGCGGATGACGTCCGTGATGCTTCCCTCGGGACCAATAGGACTGGGTGCGTCGGTGCCTGCCCCCAGCACAGACTCCGCGACCAGCGCTTCATTTGGGACCGCGCCGAGCGCATCGTTGATTCGGTCAACACGCGACGCCAGCCTGGCGACGATCGACTCCTCGCAGGTGCCCGCCGCCACCAGGCGGATCGCGTGGACCGTGCGCGCCTGCCCGATGCGATCCACCCGTCCGGCGCGCTGGTCGAGCCGCACCGGCGTCCAGGGAAGCTCCAGGTTGATCACGAGGCGGCATCGGTGATGAAGGTTGAGGCCTTCGCTGGCCGCATCGGTGGCGAGAAGCAGGCGGGCGCTGCCAGCCGTGAACCGCGAGAGCACCTCCCGGCGCTCCCGCGACGTCAGGCCGCCGTGCAGTTGCACCGCGTCGATGCCGGGCAATGCCGCTGATACCGTCGCGAGCGTGTCGCGATACTCGGTGAAGATGATGGCTGGTTCGCGGCTCCTTCTCAGAAAGCGCCGCAGCCATGCGAGCTTGCTTTCATGCACCGCCGCTTTCCGCGCAAGGTCGAGCAACCCGGCCAGCATGCCGCCCTCCTCGCCGGCGTCGCGCAGGCCGCGCGACCCCAACCACGCTCCAGGCTCGTCATCGTCTCCAGACAACTCCGCGAAGGGCAGGTGAGGCTGTACGCCGTGCGATGGTCTGTCGGCGAGAAGCGCGAGCCGACGTTCGACCGACCTCGCCAGCGCTTCGGCGCTGCTGCACGCGCGGCGGGTGAGGACGGTCATAGCGAGCCTTGCGCCATTGGCCGTGTCTCCCGGCGCCTCGGCCCACGCGCGCCTGGCATATGCCATCAGCGCGGTGTGCATCGCGAGTTCGGCCGTCGTTGGCTTCACGCGCCTCACAGTTGTTCGACGAGGGCCCGCGAGGCCGG
>Ga0075429_100003814_pt1 | contig 12863 bp, 7 predicted proteins | sample RhiMetdeltSRZDD3_FD_75295 | JGI IMG/M metagenome (GOLD analysis project Ga0075429, IMG submission 75295) | Populus rhizosphere microbial communities from Tennessee, USA - Rhizosphere MetaG P. deltoides SRZDD3 | ecosystem: Host-associated > Plants > Roots > Rhizosphere > Soil | place: USA...
CGTCAGCCCCCAATCACTCCATCGACCAGCTGCTGCGCTTCGGCGACGAGTGCGTCGAGATGTGCCGCGTCCCTGAAGCTTTCGGCGTAGATCTTGTAAATGTTCTCCGTGCCGGATGGACGCGCCGCGAACCAGCCGTTCGCGGTCGCGATCTTCAGGCCGCCGATCGGGGCGTTGTTTCCCGGCGCCCTGGTGAGCCGGGCGACGATGGGTTCGCCGGCGAGGCGCTCTTCCTTCACGTCCTCGGGAGAGAGCGACAGCAGTCGTGCCTTCTGATCCGGTGTGGCTGGCGCGTCGATCCGGGTGTAGAAGGGGCGGCCGAACTCCGCCTCGAGCTCCTGGTAGTGCTCGCCCGGATCCTTTCCGGTGCGAGCGGTAATCTCCGCGGCGAGCAGGTCCATGATCGGTCCGTCCTTGTCGGTCGACCACACCGTGCCGTCCCGGCGCAGGAAGCTGGCGCCGGCACTTTCCTCGCCGCCGAAGCAACACGATCCATCGAACAGTCCCGGCACGAACCACTTGAAGCCCACCGGCACTTCATACACGCGGCGGCCGAGCCGCTCCACGGTCCGGTCGATCAGGCCGCTGCTCACGAGCGTCTTGCCGATCATCGCGTCGCTCCGCCACGCCGGCCGATGAGTGAGCAGATAGCGGATCGCAACGGCCAGATAGTGGTTCGGGTTCATCAGCCCGACCGACCGTGTCACGATTCCGTGCCGATCCGAATCGGGATCGTTGGCGAAGGCTACGCGGAATCGATCCTTCAGCCCGATGAGCCCGGCCATCGCGTACGGGCTCGACGGGTCCATCCGGATCCGGCCGTCGTGATCCACCGTCATGAACGAGAACGTGGGATCGATGGCCGGGTTGACCACGGTAATCTGCGTTCCGTAAAGGGCGTTGATTGGCTCCCAGTACGGGGCCGCGGCCCCGCCGAGCGGGTCGACGCCGAGCGTCAGGCCGGCGGAGCGGATCGCGTCCATGTCGACCACACTCTGAAGATCACGCACATACGAAACGACGAAGTCTTCCTGGTGGGTCGTGGACGCGGCGAGCGCGCGCTCAAACGGCAGGCGCCGCACACCAGCGAGGCCGGCTCTGAGCAGATCGTTGGCCCGGTCCTGCACCCACGCGGTGACGTCGGTGTCCGCAGGGCCGCCGTTGGTCGGGTTGTACTTGAAACCGCCGTCTTCGGGCGGGTTGTGCGACGGCGTAATCACGATCCCGTCGGCCAGGCCATCCGAGCGGCCGCGATTGTGCACGAGAATCGCCCGCGAGATGACCGGGGTCGGCGTGACACCGTCGTCACGCTGGATGATCGTCTCTACACCGTTCGCGGCAAGCACTTCGAGCGCGGTCCTCTGTGCCGGATGCGACAGCGCGTGCGTGTCCTTTCCCATGTAGAGCGGGCCGTCGACGCGCTGGGCTCGACGGTATTCGCAGATCGCCTGGGTGATCGCCGCGATGTGGGTCTCGGTGAACGATGCCCGCAGCGACGATCCGCGATGGCCGCTGGTGCCGAAACTCACGAGCTGCGACGGCTCCGCGGGGTCCGGCTTCTGGTCGTAGTACGCCGCTTCGAGCCGGTTCAGATCGACGAGGAGCGACGCGGGAGCCGGCTTCCCTGCAAGCGGTGAAACGGCGCGCTGTCCGGTTTCGGCATTTGCGGTCTTCTCCACTTCGGACGCTCCTTCCAGGTATCGTCAGTCAGCGTAAAAGATACCTCGCACGGGCCTGATACAAGCGTCCAGGATTCTTCGCCCTCACGCTTTCTTACGCTCTTCACGGTTGCGCTTCGCGCGGGAACGACGGGACGACGACCCTTCGGCAAGCTCAGGGTCGCCCTGAGCCACGTCGAAGGGCGATACGACGACACGACGCGCCTGACGGCCGGCGCCTTCGGCGCCTCTCACACAAAGAGCACAAAGCTCACAAAGTTCACAAAGGCAACCGGCCACGTATCAACGGTTTCCCCCGTTGGCGGCGACGCCGGCCGTCCCGGCCGGTGTTGGTGGCAGTGAGGGCCGGATGGATCGCAAGCCGCGCGAGCGAAGACCCGGCGGCTTGCGATCCATCCGGCCCTCACTGCCAACCACCGCGCGAAGCGCGGCGCCACCAACTGGAAGCAATCCGTCGAAGAGAGTTCTGGTTTTCTTTGTGCTCTTCGTGAGCTTTGTGTGCTTCGTGAATGAGCCGTCGGCCGTTCTTCGAATTGCCTCGGCGCTCCGAATTCCACCCCGTCGTCGTGTCGTCGTGTCGTCGTCTCGTCGTACCGTCGTGCATGGCCGAAGGCCACGCCCGAAGGGGGCGTGAGGGCGAACAGCGCTGAAGACAAGATCTCTGTTCACTGCGCCGCCGGTACCGGCGACGTCGACCGCGACGCCGCCGGCAGCCTGACCGGCGCGATGATCGGGATCGTGACGCACAGAATAATGAACGCGAGCACGTGAAACGAGCCGGCCAGCGTGAACACGATGCCGTAGCCGAAGCCGCGATCCAGCAGCGTGCCGACGGCCTGCCCGAACACCACGCCCCCCATCGCCCCGCCGAAGCCGACCAGGCCCGCGACTGCGCCGATCGCGCTGCGCGGATACATGTCGGTCGGCAGGATCATCACCAGCGTCGACCAGGACTGCTGGCCGAAGTACGCCAGGCTGAAGATCGCGAGCGCCCACGCTGACGGGACGCTCGGGATCAGGAGCACAGCCGGCATCACCGCTGCGCTGAGGCCGAGCGCGATCTTGCGCGCGCGATTGAGCGGCACGTTTCCGACCAGCAGCCGGCTCGACAGCCATCCGCCCGCGAGGCAGCCGATCCCCGCGGCCGCATACGGGATCCAGGCGAACGCCCCGACCGCCTTGATGTCGAACCCGCGCGCGTCATACAGATACTTCGGCAGCCAGAACAGGTAGAAATACCAGGCGGCATCGCTCAGGAACTTTGCGGTGACGAGCCCCCACGTCTGACGCACCTGCAGCAGCGTCCGCCACCGCGGCGGTGCTTCCGCCGCGCGGCCTGCGGCGATGACATCGGCGAGCAGCTCGCGCTCTTCCGTGTCGAGGTGCGGGTGCCGATCGGGCGAATAGTACGAGTACCACCACCACACCGACCACGCCACGCCGAACACGCCAGTCAGATAGAAGACGGTCCGCCAATCCGCAGTCGTGATCACCAGCGCGATGAGCGGCGGCGCCACGACACCACCGATCGCCGTCCCGGCGTTGATGATGCCCATCGCGGTCGATCGCTCGTGCGCGGGAAACCACTCGGCCACAGCCCGCGTCGCCGCCGGAAAGCCGCCGCCCTCGCCCATGCCGAGCAGCAGCCGGCTGACGGCCAGCATACCGACGCTGGCCGCGAGCCCGTGGCTGGCGCACGCCAGCGACCAGAACACCATGATCAGAACGAAACCGTTCCTGGTCCCGAGCACGTCCATCAGCTTGCCGCCGCCGGCGTACATCACCGCGTAGGCGAGCAGGAACGACGACTGCAGCAGCGAGAACTGCTCGTTGGAGATCGGGATGTCCTGGCCGATGGCCTTGATCGCCACCGGAAGGGTCTGCCGATCCAGGTAGCTGATCGCGATGGCTGCGCTGACGAGCAGCGCGAGTCGCCAGCGGAGCATCTCACCACTCCAGGACGATGAGCGACACGCCCTGGCGTGGGAGCGTGAACCGGATCATCGCGCGACCGTCCGCCACCTCGACGCCCGTGGGGCCGCCGAGCATGGCAAGCTCGCTCGCCTCCTCCATCCGGGCGTACTGCGCAGGCGATGGCTTGGCAGGCGAGCCCATCCCCTGCCAGACCGTGTACGCGTTGCTGTGATCGCCATCGATCCGGAAATGCTGAACCTTCGCTTTTCCCTGTTTCAGCCCGAGCCCTTCAAGCGCGAGCGAAATCTCCGCAGCAGGTCCGGGGACATCGTCGTCGTGGTAGTGCCAGGCGAGAACCGTCGCGCGGCGTGCGTCGCGGCTGGCCAGGGCCCCGACGTCGGGCCGCTCGCGCACGCCCTGTTTCACGATGGTGTCGAGGTCGAGGGCGTGATCGCTCGTCACCGGGATCCGTTCGGTGCCCATCCGGCTGAACATGCGGAAGACGTTGAAGACCGGCAGGTTGAGGCCGTTGGTGGCAAGCGCGCGGAACCCGGCGAAAAACGGCGTCTCGCCGAACTCGAACGCCCAGGTCAGCGCCCCCTCGAGGTTCACGCCGTGCCGATCTGCCAGATCGTGCTTCCGCGCGAAGCTCGCCGCCGTGTAGCTCGAGTACATCGTCGAATTGCGGTACTGCAGCTGGGGACCCTGGCAGGCCGCGCATCCTTCGGGATCGGATTCGCCGATCACGATCGGCTTCGACTTGAGCTCAGGGTACGACGCGATAATCCGGAAGCCGTCGTCGATCGTGGCGAGTTGATTCGAGATGCCCATGCGGACGTGCCCGTCGACATAGACGGGGCGGCCCTTCGCATGAAACGAGACAAAGTCGATTGGCGTGCCGGTCTGGCCGGTCACGAAGTTCTTGCCGCGCAGCTGGTGCTCGAGAAAATCGCGCATCCACTGGCCGCCGCTCCCGGCCGAATCGGGGCCGCCGACCCGCGCGGTCGGCAGCGCGCGCCGGACGCCAGCGACGGCATAATCGTGAAGCTTTCGGAACTCCTCCGGCGTGCCGCGCCAATAACCGATGTTCGCCTCGTTCCAGGTTTCGAAGTACCACTGCTCGACTTCGGCCCGCCCGTACTTCTCGACGCAGTGTTTTGTCCATTGATACGCGAGCTCTCCCCACTTCGCGTAGTCCTGCGGCGGGTACGACCAGCCCGTGTAGATCTCGTCGTATTTCGCCGTAGGCGTCCACATGTGCTGATACGGCTCGGGCTTGATCGACATCGCCTTCGGCATGAACCCGATCTGCACGTACGGCTTGACGCCCCGCTCGAGATAGGTGTCGAAGATGCGATCGACAATCGTCCAGTCGTAAACCGGCTTCCCGCTGGCGTCTTCGGTGTACGCGTTCGTCGATCCCCACTTGAGCGCGGGCGTGCCATCGCCGGTAGTCAGGAGATTGTGCGCACGGAAGAAGACGCGTTTCGGGGCCAGCTTGCCCTCATCGGCGATCAGCTTCTTGCCGGTCGGCATGTAGGCGTAATTGGGCTCGTCGGCTCCGAAGAAACGCCAGATCTGTTTCAACGGCCCAGTCGACTTGCCTGCGTCGACCCGGATGGACACCGCAAACGGCGGCGAGCCCGCAGGAGCCTGCGGCGCATCGCCGGCAGCGACGAGCGCAGCCGCCGCGACAATGACGGTGCCGATCCCGGCGGCGCGTCGCCGCGAACGGTTCAGCTGCGTGGACTGGTGGATAGCCATAGGCTCCTCTGAGGCAGATTGCCGCCGTTGGGGTCAGATCTTGTATTTCAACATCCTGGGCAAGATGGAAATGTTGAAATACAAGATCTGACCCCAACGGACTATCGATTTCGCCGTGGTGCCGTGCAGTTCGCAACCCGGACGAATACTGGGCATAATACGCCGGTCGCAAATCCCTTTCGCCGCGGTGTGCCTCCGGGATCGCCGCATGAGCGCCGCGCCGTGCCCGCAACCGAGCAGATCACGTCCATTCTCGTCGCCTACCGTCACGGTGAGCCGGGTGCGCTCGACCGCCTGGTGAGCCTCGTCTACCCCGAGCTCCGGCGGATTGCACGACGGCAGCTCGGACCCTGGCGGCCCGGCCTCTCGCTCGACACCGGCGCGGTCGTGCACGAGGTGTACTTGAGGCTGGTCGATCAATCGAAAGTGCAGTGGCAGGACCGCAATCACTTCTTTGCGATTGCCGCCCGGGCAATGCGCCAGGTCATCATCGATCATGCGCGACAGCGGCGGGCCGGGAAACGGGGCGGCGGCGGGGTCGTGGCGCTCGGCGATCGCGAGGTGGCCGTGCAGGCGCAGGCCGCTCAACTTCTCGAGCTCAACGACCTGCTTGCCCGTCTCGAAGCTGAGAACCCGCGGTGGCTGCAAGTCGTCGAATGCCGGTTCTTCGCGGGCTACAGCGAGTCGGAAACCGCCGAAGCCCTTGGCGTGTCGACACGTACGGTGGAACGCGACTGGCTTCATGCCAGAGTGTGGCTGAAACGGGCGATGGGCACACTCCCATCAGAGTCGGACGACGCTCCTGACGTCACGCGCCGTCCGCGCCACCGGGCTCGATAAGGGCGCGAGATGGATTCAGAACCCGATCTCGACACCCTGCTCGATCAGGCGCTGCGGCTCCCCCGCGAGGCGCGTCAGGCGTTTCTCGACGCACACTGCGGCAGCGATGCCGGGATTCGGGGCGCGATCGAGGAGCTGCTGCGTGAGCATGACGACGAGGATCCGATCCTGAAGCCGGGAGGCGCCTTCGACGGCCCGCTGTGGGAAGAGCTGTTGACCGAACAGGGCGAACTCGCGACAGGGGCCCGGTTGGGCCCTTATGAAGTTCGCGCCAGCCTCGGCGCCGGCGGCATGGGCGAGGTCTACCGCGCTCACGATACCCGTCTCTCTCGCGACGTCGCGATCAAGATTTTGCCTGCCGTGTCGGGCGGGCTCGATGCGCTCGCGCGTTTCGAGCGGGAGGCGCGGGCGGTCGCGGCGCTGAGCCATCCGAACATCCTCGCCATTCATGATGTCGGAGCCGAGGGCTCGACCCACTTCGTGGTCACCGAGCTGCTGGAGGGAGAGACGCTGCGCGTCCGGCTCGCCGCGCGGGGTCCGCTCGCACCGTCGGAGGCCACGGCCTACGGCGTGCAGATCGCACGAGGGCTCGCGGCCGCGCACGATCGTGGGATCGTGCATCGCGACCTGAAGCCCGACAACATCTTCGTCACGCGGGACGGCCGGGTCAAAATCCTCGACTTCGGCATCGCTGCTTTCGATCAGGGCACGACTCCGACCGGTCCGCAGCCGACGCTGACGAAAACCGGGCAGGTGCTCGGGACTCTCGGCTACATGGCACCGGAGCAGCTGCTCGGCCACCCCGCCATCTCGCAGTCGGATCTGTTTGCGTTCGGCATCGTGATGCACGAGATGCTGACCGGTTCCCATCCCTTTGCGCGGAAGACCGCGCCCGAGGTGCAGACCGCCGTGCTGAGGGAGGAGCCGGCTTCTCTCGCGCGCGCCGTGCCCGGGCTGTCGCCATCGCTCGTGCGGGTGATCGAGCGGTGTCTCGAGAAGGAGCCCGCGCAACGCCCCGAGTCGGCGCGCGACCTGGCGATCTTCCTGGAAGCGCTGAGCGATACGTCGGCGCCGGCCGTTCACCGGGTCGAGCCGGCTCGCCGGCCGCTTCCGCTCCCGCTGATGATCATGTCGGGCGGTCTCCTCCTGCTCACACTGGCGGCGTGGGCGTATCTCCGGGTCAGCACCGAACGAACCGCACGGGAGGTCGCCGGCAGCGAGCTCGTGCGCGCGGAGCGGATGGCGAAATACATCCACGACGATCAGCGCGCCCGGGTCGCCCTGGTGGCACTGATGTTCGCGTCGTTCCCGGAGCTCAAGGCGGCCTTCGCCACCGACTTTGCCACCATCCGGGACTTCCTCCTCCAGTATCAACAGCGCATACCAGGGCAGCCGCTGCTCGTGGCGATTGGGCCGGACGGCACCGTCCTCGCCCGTACCGACGAACCCGCGCCGCAGCCGGCGGCACGGCGCGACCAATGGCTGGACGTCGTGCTCTCTGCCCCCGGCGACGCTGGCGTCGTGGAGATCGCCAACCGCCCGAGCGTGGCCGTGGCGGTCGCGCTCGAAGCGGCGGGCACGTCCTTCGGATACCTGGCGGCAGCGGAGCCCCTCGATCAACGCTTTGCCCGGGCCGTCAGCGAAGCCACCCAGGATGGCGTCGTCCTGCTCTCCGACGGCGCAGTGCTGGCGACGACTCTGCGCAGCGGCCAGAATCCCTGGCCCTCGCTCGGTGCGTGGCGCGCGTCCGGTGGCAGCGCCGGCGTGCCGATCGAGACGCGCATCGGCACCGACACGTATTTCGCGCGTGAGGTGCCGCTCGCGACCCGCCCCGCCGTCTCCGTGATCATTCTGAGATCCCGTGACGAAGCCTTCGGCTCGTTCGACCGCGTGAAGACAACGGTGCTGGTGGTGTTGCTCGCCATCCTGACAGCGGCGATATGGACGGTTGTGTGGGGACCGTCACTGGTGCGGCGGCGTCGAGAGTAGCGCGAAGCGCGGACCCCGGATCCGGATCCGGATCCCGGACCCCGGATCCCGGATCCCGGATCCCGGATCCCGGATTAGCGAGCGTAGGCCGCGGGCGGATAGTCCTTCCCGAACTTGTTCTTGTGCTGGACCGCCACCCATGCGCTCTCGTCGAGCGTGAGCGGCCCTGCCTGCGTCGCCCCGCTCTCGGCGGTGATCTCGATCGACGCCGGACCGGCGCGCTCCGACACGGCACTCAGCCGGTACCGGCCCGGTGGAAGGTCGAGCACGAATCGGCCATCGGCGTCGGTCATGACCACGTACGGTGTCGGCACGACGAGAATCAGCGCCGACATATTGGGGTGGATGTTGCAGAAGACCCGGTAGGTCCCCGCCTGAGTGAATGTTCGCGACTGCGACTGCCCGCTGCGATACTGCCCGAGATCGAACGGCTGCGGTCCTGACACCGAAAACACGTTGTGAAAGATGATGTCGTCGTTCGGGAAATCGACTACCGATCCCACAGGTACGCCCAGCAGCCTCGGCGTGAACGTCTTGTTCTTCTGGCGCAGCGTGACGCGGCTGCTCTGGCGCGGTGCCGCCGTGTCCGTACGTTCCGCGTAGACGAGGCTCGGTGCCGGCACGAGTCCCTGGCGTCCGAGCGTGCGCACGACTCCTGACACCGGGCCGGCGCCGGCCGGCGTGGCTAATGCGAGCCCCAGGCAGACGACGGCCCATGCCGTCGCCCGGGCCGTGATTCGCACACCCGTCAGGTCAGCTGCACGTTGCGATGTGTGCCTCATCAGAATTTGTAGGCCAGCACCCAATCGAAGTGGTGGTTGCGCCGCTCGGCACCGGTGCCGGGCTGGGTCGCCAGCCAGTGATACTCGAACGAGGCCTGGACCTCGGGGGTGAGTGAAAAAATGGTGGTGCCGTAGGCGCTGCGGTTGCGATGCCGCGGCAAGGTTGGAGGGGGATCACCGCGCAGTCGATCGATGCCGGCGCCGGCCGCGAAGGACAGGCGCTGGGCCGGATGGAACTGGAGTTCCGCCCACCCTCCCCGGGTGCGCGCATCCAGGCCGGTGCCGCCGCCGAACGCGTCGGCATTTTCAGCGACGAAGAACTCTCCGGCCGCGCCGATCCAATCCCGTCGAACCGAGAAATCGATGGCAGACGCAAAGCTGTCCGCCAGCCCTGCGCTTCTTCGTTCCCAGCCGTAGTGGCCGGAAAGGCCAACATCGATGTAGCGGCTCGTCTCCCGGTCACCGCCCGACGCGGCGACTCGCGCTTGCACGCCGGGCCGCCTCGAGCGCTCGCCCCCGAAGGCCTGCGGCACGAACCGGTAGTCTTCCCCGGGCACGTCGCCGCCGATCGGCGCCACGATCCCCCCGATCACCTTGACGTGCGGACCGAGCGCCTGCTCGATTCGAGCTTGCGGAGTCCGCAGATACAGGTTGCCCGATCGGAACAACGCGGGAAACGCGAACGACGCGAGCGATGTCGGGTCTACTGGAGCCATGATCATCTGGTCCTGCCCGACCTCCACCGCCGTCCGCGTCCCCTCGAACCTCGCGAACGCGACCAGCAACCGCGGGAGGCCCATGACCTGGCCGGTCGCGAAGCCGGGGATACCACCGAAGAAGTCCATCACCAGCGTGCCGTTGGCGCGGACTCCGTTCAGCGTGGGTCCGTCGATCGTCGCGCCGACCCGCGTCTGGCGGAGCGACGCACTGAAGGATCCCTCGTGCCCGTCGGCCGGTGGCACATTGACGATGTTCGGTGAATCCAGCCAGTTCGGGGCCGCCGAGTTCGCGAAGACATTCGTGTGGATCGTGCCGGAGATCTTGATCGGCATCCGTGAAGTCGACTCGACCTTGATCTCCGCCATCTCGGCGATCTGGGTGCGCAGAACCTCGAGCGACGCCTGCGGGTCGACGGTCTGTTGCACGGGAACAGCAGGCGCGGGATCAGTGACCTGCCCGTCCGAAGGTCCCCGTACTCCCTCTCGTCGAAGCTGTTGCCCGGCCGTGCGGTCACCCGCGACCAGCGTGCGCAGCTCCTGCAGCTCCGCTCGCAGCTGATCCACTTCGGCGCGAAGCGCGGCGACTTCCCGTCCGACATCGGTGGGTCGCGACTGGGCACTGGCACCGCTCGCGAACAACGCGGCCAGAACAACCAGGCAGCAGCGCTGGACAAAACGACTGGTCATAACGTTCCTTTCCTCGGCATGGTCTTCGTCCTCACGCTTCCTTACGGTCTTCACGGTTGCGCTTCGCGCGGGACGAGGCGACGACCCTTCGGCAAGCTCAGGGTCGCCCTGAGCAACGTCGAAGGGCGACACGACGACACGACGCGCCTACGGCGTCGGCGCCTTCGGCGCCTTTCCACAAAGACGCACGAAGGGCACAAAGTTCACAAAGGCAACCGGCCACGTATCAACGGTTCCCCCGTTGGTGGCGACGCAATCGGTCGGAGAGAGTTCTGGTTTTCTTTGTAACCCTTTGTGAGCTTCGTGTTCTTCGTGAAGGAGCCGTCGGCCGTTCGCTCGAATTGGCTAAGTGCGTCGAATTCCACTCCGACGTCGTGTCGTCGTTTCGTCGTAGCGTCGTGCAGGGCCGAAGGCGACCCCCCGGAGGGGCGTGAGAGCGAACAGCGCTCAGATAAGACGCTGCGGAAGAGAGGCGGCACGGGTCATGACTTGCTCTGCGCCGCCGGCCACTGTCCTGCCGTCGTGGCCTTGATTTCACCCTTCAACCGGATGTCCGCCGAACTACTGCCGACCATGACCTCGAACGCGCCCGGCTCCACCACCCACGCCTTGCGTTGTTCATCCCAGAACGCCAGGCGCTCCGGCGCAACAGTGAAGCTGACGCTCCGCGTCTCGCCGGGACGCAGGCTGATGCGCTCGAACGCCACCAGCTGCTTCTTCGGCCGCTTGACGCTCGCCTCGACGTCGCGCACGTAGAGCTGGACGACCTCGTCGCCGGCTCTTTTGCCGCTGTTCCGGATATCGGCCGTGATGCTGAGCGGGCCAGATGGAATGGTGCCACCAACTTTGAGGTTCGAGTAATCGAAGCTCGTGTAGCTCAGGCCATGACCGAAGACCCAATCCGGTTCACCGTCGAAATACATATAGGTGAACCCCTTCGTGATGTCGTACTCCTTCATCGGCGGCAGATCCTGCACCGACTGATACACCGTGTACGGCATCCGGCCACCGGGATTGTAGTCACCGAACAGCACCTCGGCGATCGCGGTGCCGCCCTCTTCGCCGGCCCAGAACATGTCGAGAATCGCCGGCGCGTCGGGACGCTGGCCCCCACCCGCACCTCCCCCAACGAGCGACACCGGGCCGCCATTCTGCAGCACGATTGCCGTTCGAGGGTTCGCGTCGAGCACCCGCCGGACGAGCTGCATCTGAACCGGCGGGAGGTTGATGAAGTTGCGATCGATCCCTTCGCGCTCGAGGATCTCGTTGATGCCGAGGAACAGAACGCACGCGTCGGCCCGCTTCGCGATGCCCTCTGCTTCAGCGTAGGCGGCCTCGGGGTCATCGCTTTCGAGGATGCCGCTGCCGCGAGCGTAGAGGACCTTCGCCGACGCACCGACTCGCTTCCTGATCCCGTCGAGCGGCTTGACGAACGACGAGTACAGGCCGGTGTAGTTCGGGCCGGTCTGGGCGAAGTCGGCGAACGGACCAATGACGGCGATCGTCTTGATTGCCGCCGCATCGAGCGGCAGGAAACTGTCGCGATTCTTGAGCAGCACGATCGACTCGCGCGCCGCCCGCAGCGCCAGCTGGCGGTGCGCCGGCGAGTCGATTTCTTCTTTCCCCAGCTTCTTGTAGGGCACCATCGCCGGAGGATCGAATTCGCCCAGCCGGAACCTGATCCTCAGCACCCGCCGAAGCGCCTGATCGATCTGGCGCTCGGCCAGGAACCCCTTCGCGACGGCGCCAGGCAGGTAGCGCACGTAGGCGGAATTATCGAGATCGCTGCCGACGAGGACCGTCTTCGCCGCCGCCTCCTCGAATGTCGAGTATTTGCGGTGGCCGGTCACGAGACGCTCGACCGCGCCGCTGTCGGGCACGATGAAGCCCTCGAACTTCCACTCGTCGCGAAGCACCGTCTTGAGCAGGAACTCGTTCTCGGCACCGGGCGTGCCGTTGATCGAGTTGTACGAAGACATGATGGACGAGGCGTTCCCTTCCACGATGCCCGCCTTGAAGTGCGGGAGGAAGTACTCGCGGAGCATCCGTTCGCTGACGGCGACGTCGATCTTGGTCCGGTCACGCTCCTCGTTGTTGACCGCATAGTGTTTCAGCGTGGCCGCCAGCTTCAGGTACTTCGGATCGTCGCCTTGCGTGCCCTTCACGTACGCGACCGTCATGCGCGAGGTCAGCCACGTGTCTTCGCCGAAGGCCTCCCAGATCCGGCCCCATCGGGGATCGCGGCTGATGTTGATCACCGGTGACCGGTAGACCAGCCCGTTGTGGCGCAGCCGCTTGCCGTCCGGAGTGACCGTGACATTCTGTCCCTGGCCTCCCGTCGGTTCGACCTTGCCCTGCACCGTCGGCCAGTAGTTGTTGATGGCCCTTCCCTCGTCTGCAATCGCGGCCGCCACGTCGTGCACCAGGTTCGGGTTCCAGGTCGCCGCCATGCTGATCGGCACCGGGAACATCGTCGTCGGCTCGGTCCA
>Ga0075429_100003815_pt1 | contig 12863 bp, 5 predicted proteins | sample RhiMetdeltSRZDD3_FD_75295 | JGI IMG/M metagenome (GOLD analysis project Ga0075429, IMG submission 75295) | Populus rhizosphere microbial communities from Tennessee, USA - Rhizosphere MetaG P. deltoides SRZDD3 | ecosystem: Host-associated > Plants > Roots > Rhizosphere > Soil | place: USA...
CTGCTGACAACATCGATGCGCGCCATCCGATCCGTGCCGGAAGGGGGGTTCCGCGATATCGATCTCCCACTCGCGCCGCTGCCCGACCGGGCAGACTGGGAAGCGCGCGCGAAGCGCGACGACCCGACCGGGTTTCAGGCGAGGGACATCCTTCGCCGCCTGGATGCCGGCGAGCGCATCCCCGTCACGGCCTCCTATCCCGTTCAAACCTGGACGTTCGGATCCGACCTGGCGATGGTCTTTCTCGGCGGCGAAGTCGTCGCCGACTACGGCCTGCGCCTGAAACGCGAGCTCGACGCGTCGCGCCTCTGGGTCAACGCTTACTCGAACGACGTGGCGTTCTATGTCGCGTCACGGCGATTGATACCGGAGGGCGGCTACGAGGTCACTGGTTCGATGGTCTTTTACGGGCAGCCTTCGTCGCTGGCGGAGGGTACGGAGGATCTGATCGTCAAAACCGTTCACGAGTTGCTGCCGCGGGGATTCGGGATCCGGTAGTCCGGGATCCGGTAGTCCGGGATCCGGTAGTCCGGGATCCGGTAGTCCGGGGTCCGGTAGTCCGGGGGGCCGGAAACCCGTATCCCGGCCTACCGATCCGCGATCTGCGCCAGCAGATTAGCCACGATCCGGTAGGCACCTGGAACCCCATACGGCAGCTGGCGATGAAGCGCGTAGGCGAAGTAGGTGTAGTTGCCTTTTCCGAAGCGGGCGTGCAACCAGCCGCCTTTCTGCGGCGCCTGACCGCGATCCCACGTGGCGATGATCGGCGTGTAGCGCGAGTCCCACGACGACCAGAACTTCGACCCTCGCTGCTCGACCCAGTTGTCGAAGTCCCCTTTCGTGATCTTGTTGGGAGTATTGAGCACCGGCGCATCGGCCGCCAGGACCTCGAGTGGCGAGGCTTCTTCCGAGACCTCTTCGGCGGTTCGCGTCAGCTCGCCTGGATACGGCGCGTACAGTTTCGGGTCGAGCTCAAAGGTGTTATAGAGGACGATCAGGTTGCCGCCATCGCGAACGTAGTCCAGTAGCCGACGGTTGTAAGTAATCAGGTCCTGCCTCACGGCATACGCGCGCGTGCCGGTGATGATGGCGTCGAACTGCGACAACTGGGCGCCGGCCAGCTCGCGTTCTCCGAGCAGCTGCACGTCGGCGCCGAGCTGCGCGAGCGCGGCAGGAACCTCGTCGCCGATGCCCATCACATAGCCGACCTTCAAACCAGCCGGCACCTTGACCTCCACGCCGGTCACCGTCGCGGCCGCCTTTCGATACAGGTAACGGGTCTCGAGATCGCGATAGCGTGTAATCGAATAGCCCTCGCTGAACTCCTGTCCGGCGACTCGGGCGACCGCGGAAATGTCGTACGGCTTCGCGGTGACTGATGGCGCCGCCACCGCGAAGCGGAACTGCGCCCGCTCACCGGCACGCGTGAAGTGGAGTTCGTGAGCGGCAGGCGTCGCCGTCCAGCCTTGCGGCATGTTCAGCCGCAGCTCACCATCGACCCTCCCCTCCTGGTTGTTGGTCACCTCGGCCTGAAAGATGACCGGCCGTGATCCACCGATTGGAACGACCGCATGCCCCGGCGTCAGTGTCACCGCGAGCGCGGGCACGACAGCGAGCGTGCGAGTGTCGTAGCCGTACGGCAGGTTGGCCTCGAGGCGAGTCACCGGGCGCCGCGATTCGATCGGCACACCCTCGACGACATACCGGGCGACGACGGACAGCGGCGGATCGGCGTATGGCTTGTGCAGCGCGGCGGCGTCCGCAACCTCGTAGCGCGTGGCCTGGATCGAGTTGCGGGAAAAGTACGGCCTCGACACTTTCGCGGCCGGCGGCACCGTAACTGTGAACGTTCGCGCGATTGGCTCGTTCTCTGCCGCTGCGGCGGGCGCTGAATCAGCCGGCGTCGACATCCACCGCTCGGGTGAGTCCAGCGAGATGCGCACGTCGCGCACGTCGACGCCGCTGCGATTGACGAATGTGACGTTGACGTCGAAGCGCTGGCCGGGAACGACCGGGGGCATCGCCGCCGGCCCCGGGTTGAAGGGGCCGGCCGGCTCGGGAGTGCCTGCCGGCTGCGCCACCGCGGTAAGGGCGATCCCGAGCACGGCGTCGAGCGCCTCGGTTGCCTGGCGTTCTTTTGCCCTCAGCATGAAGGCCACATCCTCGTCGCGCGTCTCGGCGATGGCGCGACGCAGCAATCCAAGCGCCCGTGCCAGCGCCGGCGCGGAAGCAGAGGGCTTCGTGAACGAAAATGCTCGCACCGCGGCGTCAATCTCACCAGCGACGGCCGTCAGTGTCTCCACGCTGCCGGGAGGAGCAGTCTTACCGAGGGTCCGATAGATACCGGGAAGCGTGATGTCGATGCTGTCGAAGAACGACTGTTCCTTCGCGGACGCCTGAACCGTCGACTGGAGCCGCTTGTAGTACGACACCGCAGGTCCGGGCGCCAGAGCCGAGCGGCCGCCGTTCTGCGATCGCTGAAAGCTCAGGCCCCGGCGCGCAATCGACTGGTACGAATCGCCGAGGACAGGATCGTAGCGCCCGGCGTCGACCCGGATTGTCCAATCTTCGTTCGCGCGCACGCCGCCCATATACAGCTTCAACGGACGCCACGGTCTGAGCCCCTTTGCGAGTTGATCGGGAAAGATCGCCGGGTCCCCGGCCTTGGCAAACGCCTCCTGCGTCACCAGACCGGCGGCTGAATGATTGCCATGGCCGTCACGCTCGTTTCCCTGAAACCTCGCAATCACGACGAGCGGCCGCTCGGCGCGGATCACGCCAACGATGTCGCGGAGGACGTAGTCGATGCCCCATTTCTCGATGGTCTCGTCGAGGCGCTTTGAGAACCCGTAATCCACGACGGTCCCGAAATACTGACGATCGACGCCGTAGTAGCGATCGGCCAGCAACAGTTCCTCGGTGCGAATCAACCCGAGCGCGTCGAAGAGCTCGGGGCCGAGCGCGTTGTCGCCAGACTCTCCGCGTGTGAGCGTCAGCAACGACACCTGCGCGCCCTCACCCCGGCTGAGCATCGCCAACACGCCACCATGCTCGTCGTCCGGATGCGCGGTCGTGTGCAGGACGCTGGCGGTCGTGCGCAGCTTCGCCAGCTTCTGCCATGCGCCGGCCGCCCCCTGGTCCGCCGGCGGATTCTGAAAGCCGGCAGGTGTCACGGTAGCCAGCGAGAGCGCGAAAATGCCGAGGGTGATCGAATAAAAGACGCGCATGCGGCGCATTGTAGCCTCGTCCCGCGCGCGTGCCTGATGTTATGGTTGCCTCACATGGTCAATCCTGGTTCCTGGGTCCGCCGCCTGACGGCGCTGGCTCTCCTCCTCTGCCTCACGGTTGTCTGCGGCGGTGTGTCGTCCTCGGAAGGCTTGGCGACCGCGCAGGCACCGGCGCCCGTTTCATCGGGAAGCGGCGGAATCAATCGTCCCGAACATCTTGCCAAGCCTTCCCTGCTGCTGGTGTCATTCGACGGCTTTCGCGCTGACTATCTCGATCGCCTGACCCTGCCAAACTTCCGTCGGGTCATTGCGCGCGGCGTTCGCGCACAGTCCCTGCGGCCGGTATTTCCCGCGATCACGTTTCCCAATCACTACTCGCTCGTGACCGGCCTCTACCCGGGCCACCACGGCATCGTCGAGAACTCGTTCTTCGACCCGGTTCGCAACGCGGCGTACTCGTTCCGGAACGAGGCCACCGTCACTGACGGCACCTGGTACGGCGGGGAACCAATCTGGGTGACGGGAGAGAGTCAGGGAATGGTCACGGCCTGTTTCTTCTGGCCGGGGTCCGAAGCCGCGATCAAGGGGGTCAGGCCGACGTTCTGGAACAAGTACGACGGCACCGTCTCGAACGCCAGTCGTGTGGCCACGGTGCTCGAGTGGCTGCGCCTGCCGGACACGCGCCGGCCGCACCTGATCACGCTGTATTTCAGCGATATCGACTCGGCCTCCCACCGCGCACCCGTCGAGGGACCGGACGTGGACAAAGCGGTCATGGCCATGGACGCCGCGCTCGGCACGCTACTCGACGGCATCGAGGCGTTGCCGAATCGGGATCGCGTGATCCTCCTCCTGACATCCGACCACGGCATGGCGAACACATCCGCGACGCAGACCGTGCAACTGAGCTCCCTGGTGGATACCTCGAACATCAGACCGAGCTTCAGCGGACCAGTGACAGGCCTGCACATCAGCGGCGGACCGGACAGCGCGCGGCGGGTCCGCGATCAGCTGAACGCGAAGCTCACCCACGGCCGCGCCTACCTCCGGCCGGAGCTGCCCGAGCGCTATCACCTGCGCGAGACGCCCCGCGCCGGCGACGTCATCGTGGTGATGGACGAAGGCTGGACGATGGCGACCTCAATCATCAATCGAGGGTTGATTCAGAACGCCTGGGGAGAGCACGGATGGGCCCCTGAGGTAGCGTCGATGCGGGCCATCTTCGTGATCGCCGGACCGGGTATCCGCAAGGGCATCACGATTCCCGAGGTCGAGAACGTGGATGTGTATCCGCTGATGACGGAGTTGCTCGGGTTGAAGCCGGCGCCGGGGATCGATGGGAAAACCGGGAGGATCGGCGCGCTGATCAAGGAGCGCTGATCGGAGGACGGAGGCCATCGAGAGCGAGGAGATTGAGGCCATCGAGAGCGAGGAGGTGGAGGCCATCGAGAGCGAGGAGGTGGAGGCCATCGAGGCAACGGATCTCGAAACGGAGCAACGGAGCCAACGAAGAAAACGGATCCAGGTTCGGCCCGGCTGAGAATTCGACGCGGCGCCGGCCGGAACGGCCGGCAGGAGGGAGGGCGGGATCTTGCGGAACACGCAAGCACTCTTGTTCAGTCGGGGTGCTTGTGTGTTCCGCAAGATTCCGCCCTCCCTCGCGCGCAAAGCGCGCCCGCGTCGAATGGTGAGTCGTTGGGAGACCGGATCCGTTCCCTCCGTTAGCTCCGTTGCTCCGTTTTGAGATCCGTTATCTCCCTAGCCCCTCTCTCTCTCTCTCTCTCTCTTTCTCTCTTTCTCTCTTTCTCTCCCGCTCAGAAACTCAACCTCGCCGCCAGCTGCAACTGCCGCGGCAGCCCGTTCTGCGCCGTGATGGTGCCGAAGGCGCTGTTCGTCGTCGTCGCGTTCGGGTTGGCGAGGTTCGCGCGGTTCAGCGCGTTATAGATCTCGGCCCGGAACTGCGCCCTCATCCGGCTGCCGAGGTTCACGTTCTTGAGGAACCCGAGATCGAGCACCGCGTACCCTGGCCCTCGTACCTCGTCGAAGCGTGACGGCTGCGTCCGCACGTTCGACACCAGCTGCTGCGCGTTGACGCGATTGAACGCGTCGACGTTGAACCACCGGTTCTCATCCCGCCCGCTCGACAGCGGAACGTCGTCGATGGTCGCTCCGCTCGCGAAGAGGAAGTTGCCGAATCCGAGCGGCGCACCACTCTGTGCCTTGAACAGGTACGACACCTGCCACCCGCCCAGGAGCCCCTCGGTGACCCCGCTCCAACCGCTGCCCCAGTGCCGCCCCCTCCCGAACGGGAGCTCGGCGATGCCGCTGGTGGTGAACACGTGGGTGCGATCGAATGGCCCGATGACTCGTTCGAGCTCGCTGTCGAAGTTGTTCAGGTATCCGGTCTCGACCATTGTCGTTGACCACGTGTATGCGGCCTGCACGGTGAACCCGTTGGCCATCCGCCGCTCGAGGCGGCCCTGGAACGACGTGTAGTCCGAGACGCCGATCGTCTCGAGCGCGGTGATGCTCGTGAACTGGGGATAGGCGCGCAGCAGTTGCGAGCGCGCGACCGTCCCGCCGTTGATGTTGGTGCCCGGCAGCAGGCCGGCGAACGGATTCGCAACCTGGCTTGTCAGGAAATTGTTGGTCGCGTCGTCGCGGACCGGCGAGGTCGAGAAATACTGGGCCGGCACCGGATCGAGCTCCGTGTTGACCGGGATATGCTCCGAGTACGATCCGACATACGTGCCCTCGACCAGGAAGGCGCCCGGCAGCTCCCGCTGGACGCCCACCGACCAGCGATGCGTCCGCGGTGTCCGAACCTCACCGATGTATGGGAAGTTCGCGGTCAACCCCACGTTCGTCATCAGCCCGAGACCGCTGCCCACTGGCTCGAGCAGGCCGTTCGGGAACGGATTGGCGAGAGTGGCCACGAAGGTCTGGCCATTGTCGAGCGACGGCGTCAGCGACGTGACGCGCGAGTAGCCGGTCTGATTCGCACTGATGCGGTTCGGACCGAGCACGTCGTAGAACAGTCCGTATCCGCCACGAACCGCCGTCTTCACGTCCGGCTGCCACGAGAACCCGGCGCGCGGCATGAAGTTCGAATAGACGCCATCCCACGCGGCACCCGGCCCACCGGTGTCCGGGTAGAGCACGCCGCCGCGAACGACGAATTGCGAGACCGGCACCTCCGGAATCGGGTTCCGCGCGTAGTTCGCCCGGACGGCGTCATTGATCGGCAGCAGCGTCTCGAAGTCGAAGCCGCTGATCATTCGATCCTGCTGCTCGCTCAGCGGCGACTCGTACTCCCAGCGCAGCCCGAGGTTCAGCGTCAGGTTGTTGCGCACCCGCCAGTCGTTGTGCGCGTAGAGCCCAAACACGCCGCTCTGCTCGGTGTAGTCGGCGGCGCGGCTCATGGTGCCGCTCGCGGGTACGCCGAGGAGGAACCCGGCGAGATCCTGGCCACGCGGCGATCCGGCGGAATTGTCGACGGGTCCGCGAGTCCAGGTATTCCGGAAGTCGATCGTCGGCGACACTGCCGTCGGGAAACGGCTCGAGTGTTCGACGTAACGGCGGTACTCCGTACCGAACCGCATGTTGTGGCTCCCGACCAGCCAGACGACGTTGCCGGTCACGTTGTAGACATCCGTGGTGAAGAAGCCGTCGCCCGACTCCCACGGGCTGAAGTTCTGGTAGCCGTCGAAGGTGACGTTCGGGAACGTCGCGAGCGGCGCGGGAATCAGCGACACCAGCGAGTTCGAGAACCCGAGCGACGACAGGTCGAAGCCCGTGCTGCGACGCCGCTCCGGGAACAGCTGACGCGTGAAGCCGCCGCGCACGTTCAGCAGCAGGTTGCTCTTGACCGTGTAGGCATCATCCAGGGCGAATACCCGGTTCTTGCGGTTCAGGAAGATGCCGGTCGCGAGGTTGTCGAAGGCATCATCTTTCTCCTCTTCCCAGAAGTCCCAGCTGAAACGGCCGTACAAGCGATGCTTGTCCGAGAAGTTGTGGTCGACGCGGCTGGTGACCGTGTAATAGGTCTCGAACGCCACGGCGGTGGGATTGGTGTAGTTGTTCGCGCCATCGGCGGTCCCCGCCTGGTTCGGAAGCGGGTAGAAGGACAGGATGTTCTTCGCGACTGGATCTATCCGGTTCGCGGGAATGATGTTTCCCGGGAAGGGATCCCGGATGAATCGGCCAGCCTGGGTCGGATGCGGCCTCGTCGTCGCCGGATCGTAGATTTGGTATTGCGATCCGAGCGCCAGGAGCTCCGAAAAATCACCATTGCGCATCTTCTCGGTGGGGACGGTCCGGGTCGCAGGTGATGGAACCTGGAAGGGGTTGGCCTCGAAATTGGCGAAATAGAAGGTCCGGCTTCGCGTAATCGGGCCGCCGACCGCCGCGCCGAAGCGATTGTCGTTGTAGTCGCGCTTGGGCCGGCCGTTCTTCTGGTCGAAATAGTTGTTGGCGTCGAGCTTCGCGCCGCGGAACCATTCATACACTTGCCCACGCAGGCTGTTGGTGCCGCTCTTGGTGACGAGATTCACCGAGGCGCCCATCGCGTTGCCGACCGCCGCGTCGTAGGATGCCGTCTGAATCTTGAACTCTTCGACCGCCGCGGACGGCGGGCTGTAAGCGACACGATCCGCCGCCACGTTGGCGATGCCGTCGATGGTGAAGTCGTTGCGCTTCTCGCCTGCACCATCGCTCGACCACTGCGAGAGGCCGTTGTTGAACGCGGCCTTGCGCGACCGCAGATCGGTCGTGTTCTGCACGCCGGGAGCAAGGATGACGAGCTCGACCGCGGTGCCTTCGCGAATCGGAAGCTCGGAGATTCGCCGCGCGTCGACCACCTGGCCGAGTCCCGCTCCGGATGAATCGATGGTCGTGGCCGCCGCGGACACCGTCACTTCGTCCGTGAGCCGGCCCGGTTGCAGCGTCGCGTCCACGGTGAGCACTTCCGCCACGTGAAGCTGGATGTTCTGGCTGACGAACTTGCTGAAGCCGTCCAGCGTGACCGTGACGCGGTAGGTGCCAGGATTGAGGAACGGCACGCGATAGTTGCCCTCCTCGTTCGAAACGGCCGGCGTGGCCACGCCGGTGTCGACGTTGGTGACTTCAATAGTGGCGCCGGGGACGGCGCCGCCGGACGCATCGAATACCCGGCCCTGAAGTGTCCCGCGCGCTTCCTGAGCCTCGGTGGGTCCGGGCAGGCAGGCGCAGGCAACGACCAGGGCGGAGATCCACGATCGCATGGTGGGTGCTCCTCTCAGAAAGACACTCTCGCGAACTTACCACTGGTCAGCCGGACGAGCCAACTCGAGCACGCCGACACGGTGGCCCTTCGGGCTGCACGACGATACGACGATCCGACGACACGAAAGGCATTTTTTTAGAACGTCGTGTCGTCGCGTCGTCGTGTCGTCGTCGATCCGCGAAGCGAACCGTTTCTTCGTTGGGGAACTCGTTGTCCTATTCGTACCTGAGCGCCAGGATGGGATCGATGCGACTCGCCCTCCGGGCCGGAATCAAACCGGCGGCGGCCGACACGATCGCCAGGAGCGCGACCGTGCCCGCCGCGATCGAGGGATCGTGCGGGTTGATACCGTAGAGCTGCGAGGACACGTACTTGCCCACGGCGAGTCCGGCCGGGACACCGACGGCGAGGCCAATCGCGAGCAGCAACAGGACCTCCCGCATGACCAGCCACACGACGCCTCCCGGCTGGGCGCCGAGCGCGAGCCGGATCCCGAGCTCCTTTCTGCGGCGGACGACGACGAATGCCATCACGCCGTAGAGCCCGATCGAGGCGAGCAGCGTTGCCAGCAGTCCGAAGCCAGCGGACAAGAGCGCAATCAGGCGATCGGTGAGGAGGGTTTCGTCCAGCTGCCCTTCGACGGTCTTCATCTCGTAGAGCGGCATCGCGGCATCGAGCTGTTTCAGCTCGTTTCGAATGAGGCTATATGCGGCCGACGACCCGGTTCGCGTCCGCACGTAGTAGGTGGCGCTGTTCCGCCCCCAGTTGGGGATGAAGACCTGGCGATGGACGCCCTCGCGAGGGCCCTCGTAGAGCGTATCGGCAACCACGCCGACGATCTCGAGATCGAGCTTCGTATCGGGACCGACGCCCCAGCCGACATGTTTGCCAACCGCGCTGGTGCCCTTGAAGAAGTGCTGGGCAAAGCTCCGGTTGACGATCACCACCTTCGCGTTTTCGCGGGCATCCATGCGGTTGAAGTCGCGTCCTTCGAGGAGCGGAATCTTCATCGCCTCGAAATACCCCGGAGACAGCGCATTCATGAAGGCCTGCATGTCTTCGCCGTCGGCGGGACGGTGCCCTTCGACCGACATCGAGCTGTCCCATTCGCCGCCGCTCAGAATCGACATGTTCGCGTAAGCGGCGGACGCGATGCCGGGCGCCGAGCGCAGCCGCTCGCCCAGCTGCGAATAGAACTGCGTCGCGCGCTCGTTGGTGTAGCCGCTCAGTGCAGGCGAGAGCTGGAAGGTGACCAGGTTGTCGAGCACCACACCGGTGTCGGTCGTCTTCAGGTTCTGCAGGCTGCGTACGAACAAGCCGGCCCCGAACAGCAGCAGGAAGCTCAATGCCACCTGGGCGGTGACAAGTCCCTTCCGCAGGAACAGCGACCCGCCGGTACCCGCGATCGAACCCACCGTGTCCTTGAGCGTCGTCCACGGATCGGGCCGGCTGGCGCGGAGCGCGGGCAGCAACCCGAAAATGATTCCGGTCAGGAAGGTCAGCCCGAGCGTGAACAGCAGGATCCGGGTGTCGGGCTGCGCGTTGATCAACAGCGGCTGACCATCCGACGGGACGAGCGACAGCAGTCCGCGTGTGAGCACGAACGCCAGGCCGAGTCCAACCAGGCCGCCCGCAACCGAGAGCACGAGACTTTCGACCAGCAGCTGACGAACCAGCCGGCCGCGCGAGGCGCCGAGCGACAGCCGCACGGCGATCTCCTTCTGCCTCATGAAGGCCCGCGCGATGAGCAGGTTCGCCACGTTCGCGCACGCGATCAGCAGCACCAGGCCCACCATGCACATCAGCACGATGAGCGCGGTCGAGAAGTCGTTCCTGATGCCGGAGAAACCGGTCGCCGCACTCTCGACGCGCATCCGCCCTTTCATGAACTGATCGCGGGAGTACGCGGACCAGTCCTTGGCCGCCGGCAGTGTCGTCTCGTAGGTCCGGATTTGCGTGAACAGCCCCTGGAGCGGCGCCGCCGCGGACTCGACCGTGTAGCCGGGCTTGAGGCGCGCGAACACCTGGACCCATCGCGCACGCCGATCGTCCATGTGCAGCCAGGGCCATTCGGGCATCATCACCGGCTTCATCAGAACGGGAATGCGGATCTGCGGCGACCGCGCAGGATCGATGCCGGCAAAGCCGGCGGCCGAGACCCCGACGATCGTCATCGGCGAGTCGTTGACGAGGATCTTCTTCCCGACCACCCCGGGATCCCTCGCGAAACGGTTGACCCAGTAGGTATGGCTGAGCACGACGACCGGGTGTCCCTGATAGATCTGGTCGTCTTCCTGGGAGTTGAAGACCCGCCCCACCGCCGGCTTCACGCCGAGCAACGTGAAGAAGTTGCCTGACACCAGCTCGGCCTCGAGCCGCTCGGTCTGGTTGTCGATGCTGACCGATGCCGGGACGAGCCGCCGGCACAGCACGTCAGCCAGCGGTTCCGCCTTCTTCTGGAAGTCCTGATACATGGGATAGGAGTGCATCCTCGTGCCCATGTTGCTGCCGTTGTGCGGCCCCTGCTGATAGAGCATCACCAGCTCCTCGGACTTCTGCACCGGCAGCTTCCGCAGCACGATCTGGTCGATCAGCGTGAATATCGCCGTATTGGCGCCGATCCCGAGGGCGAGAGAGAGGATCGCCACGGTGGCAAACAGCGGGCTGCGCGCCAGGCTGCGGATCGCCAGGCGGACATCAGACGTCGAGGAGGAGGTCATGGTGTGCTTGGACGGGATGAAGCGCGGAGTGGTTTATCGGGAAAGGCGGCAGGGCCTGAAGGCCCTGCCCTACAGGACGTGTTACGCCAGCAGCTTCGTGACCGCCTTCCCGTGCACGTCGGTCAACCGGAAGTCGCGGCCCTGGAACTTGTAGGTCAGCTTCTCGTGATCGATCCCCATCAACCGCAGCATCGTCGCGTGCAGGTCATGCACGTCGACTGGATCCTCGGCGACGTTGTAACCGAGGTCGTCGGTCCGGCCGATCGTGATCCCCGGCTTGATGCCGCCGCCCGCCAGCCACATCGTGAACGCGCGCGGGTGGTGATCGCGGCCGAGGAACTTCGACCCGTTGCGCGCCTCGTTCATCGGCGTGCGGCCGAACTCGCCGCCCCAGACGACCAGCGTGTCGTCGAGCAGGCCGCGCTGTTTGAGATCGGTGAGCAGTCCGTAAATCGGTCGATCCGTCTGCCGGCACAGGTGCGGCAGCTTTTCGACGATGTCCTCGCCGAAGGAGGCGCCGTGGGTGTCCCAGCCGCGGTGATAGAGCTGGACGAAGCGGACGCCGCGCTCGACCAGCCGCCGCGCGAGCAGGCAGTTGTTCGCGAACGAGGGGCGGCCCGGCTCGGTCCCATAGAGCTCGTGGATCGCCGGCGGCTCCTTCGACAGCTCGGTGAGCTCGGGCACGCTGGTCTGCATCCGGTACGCGAGCTCGTAGGCCGAGATCCGCGTCTGGATCTCCGGATCGCGCACGTCCATCGCGTGCAGCCGGTTGAGATCGTTGATGGCGGAGATCGACCGCGCGCGCGCGTCGCTGTCCACGCCTTCGGGGTTCGACACGAAGAGCACCGGTTCGCCGCTCGACCTGAACTCGACGCCCTGATGCGTGGTCGGCAGGAAGCCGCTGCCCCAGCACGACTTGCCGCCGTCGGGATTGTTCTCGCCGGACAGCAGCACGACGAACGCGGGCAGATCGGAGTTCTCGCTGCCCAGCCCGTAACTGAGCCACGAGCCGAGGCTGGGCCGCCCGATCACCTGGTGGCCGGTGTTCATGAAGATCTGCGCCGGCGCGTGGTTGAACTGCGTCGTCTGCATCGACCGGATGAAGGTCACCTGGTCGGCGAGCTTCGAGAGGTTGGGCAGGAGCTCGGAGAGCTCCGCCCCCGACTGTCCGTGCTTCTTGAACTGGAACGGGGACGCGAGCAGCTTGGGCGTGCCCTTGATGAAGGCGAATCGCTCGCCCTTGATGAATTCTTCGGGAATGTCCTGTCCGTCGTGCTTGGTCAGCGCCGGCTTGGGATCGAACAGGTCGATCTGCGAGGGCGCACCGGCCATGAACAGGTAGATCACCCGCTTGACCTTCGGCGCGAAGTCGAGCGTATAGGGCGACGGCCGCGAGCCCTGCGCGAGCACGACGTCGTCGATGAGCGACGCCAGCGCGAGGCCGCCGATGCCGAAGGAGGCCTGTTCGAAGAAGTGACGCCGGGTGATCGAGCGAAGATGCTGGTTCGACATGCCGGGCTATTCCTTGGTGATCGCCTCGTCCAGGTTCAACAACACGTTGGCGACCATCGTCCAGGCGGCCATTTCCGGATCGGATTCGCCGCGCTGGCGGTACTGCGCGAGCTCCTTCTCGTAGAGCGCGACGAGCCGATC
>Ga0075429_100003818_pt1 | contig 12859 bp, 9 predicted proteins | sample RhiMetdeltSRZDD3_FD_75295 | JGI IMG/M metagenome (GOLD analysis project Ga0075429, IMG submission 75295) | Populus rhizosphere microbial communities from Tennessee, USA - Rhizosphere MetaG P. deltoides SRZDD3 | ecosystem: Host-associated > Plants > Roots > Rhizosphere > Soil | place: USA...
TCGTCGGAGTCGGGGAACGACTCCTCGAGCGGCCGGAGCGGTCCGCCCCCGGGGATGAACGTCTCCTCCTGCTCCTCATCTTCTTCCTCTTCGGGCTCGGGTGCGGCGGCGACCGCCGGCTTCGCGGCACGCGCGGGTCGCAGGCGCTCGAACCGAGCGCCGCCCGGACGTGAGCCCGCAGCGCGCAACTGCCCGACCTCCTCCTCGGAGAGCTCGCGGAACATCCCGCGCGCCAGCGGCCCCAGCCGGATCGGGCCGTAGCCAACGCGATGCAGCCCCGTGACCACGAGCCCCACCGCCTCGCACATGCGGCGCACCTGGCGGAAGCGGCCCTCGTGGATGATGAGCTCGATCATGATCGCGTCGAAGCCCGGGTCGATGCGGCGCACGCGCGCCGGACCCGAGACGAGGTTCTTGTCGAACCGCACACCCTGCGCCAGGCGGCGTAACTGGTCGGCGCGCGGCTCGGCGGCGAGCCGCACGCGATAGACCTTCTGCACGCCGTAGCGCGGATGCATGAGCTTGTGCGCCAGCTCGCCGTCATTGGTGAGCAGCAGCAGGCCGCTGGTGTCCGCGTCCAGCCGACCGACCGGGTAGACGCGCGCACCGCGCGGCAGGAACTCGGCCACGCTGCGCCGGCCGTGCGGATCGTCGAGCGTGGTGATGACACCGACCGGCTTGTTGAGCACGTAGTAGACGTGCTGTGCCTTGCCGCCGACCGGGCGACCGTCCACGCTCACGCGGTCGCGACCCTCTTCGACCTTACTGCCCGCCTCGCTCACCACGCGGCCGTTCACCGAGACGCGCCCCTGCGCGATCAGCTCGTCGCACTTGCGCCGTGCGGCCACGCCACGGTCGGCCAGGTACTTGTTGAGTCTCACGGCCATCACTCGACCTCCGGTCCGCGGGTGAAGCGCAGCACGAGTTCGCGCTGCGCGGGATGCTCGACCAGCAGCCGCTCGCGATCGGCCAGTTCGAAGTCCTCGTACTCGAATCCAGGCGAGGTTCCACAGCCGACCAGCGCGAAGTCGGCGCCCGGCTCGGGTTCGGCGGCGAACCACTGCCCGTGCGGCACCACGGCCTGCGGTGAGCCGGGGCCCACCACGAGGCGATGCGCGGTGGCCGCCCCGAGCACGTGCAGGTGCATCGCGCCGCCCGCGTGATGCCACCACGTCTCATCCGCGAGCAGGCGGTGGAAGTACGAACGCTCCCCCGCCGCGAGCAGGTACAGGATGGCGGTGGCGAAGCGGCGCTCGCTGCCGAACCGCGCCGGCAACGCGCTCGCGCTCACGCGCTCGGCGCTGCGATAGGTCTCGCGGAACCAGCCGCCCTCGGGGTGCGGAACGAGCGCGAGCGCGCGGACCAGCGGTTCCGCGCGCTCGCTCATGACCACGTCCGCGCCGGGCTCAGCGCCCGTCGCGCTTGGAGAACGTCGCCGTGGGACGGCCGGACTCCTTGGCTTCATCCTCGGCTTCGTCCTCGGCTTCGTCCTCGTCCTCGTCGTCGTCCCCATCCTCGTCGTCGTCGTCGAACTCGTCCTCGTCCTCGCCTTCCTCGTCGTCCTCATCCTCCTCGTCGAACTCGTCCCCGTCCTCCTCGTCCTCGTCCTCATCCGCATCGGAGGCGGTGGCGAGATCGGTTCCCACCTGGCGGCCGGCCGAGGGCTCGTCGTCGCCGGCGGCGGCCTCGCCGTCGGCCGCCACGCGCCCGGCCAGCGAACCGGCCTGGCCCGCGAGCAGCGACAGCGGCAGGCCCTCGCCGTCCAGCTCGATCATCTCCAGCTGCTCGGGTTCGCGCGCGGCGACCAGCGCGCGCAGCTCCTCGGGCCGCGGCAACTCGGCGAGGTCCTTGAGACCGAAGTAGTTCAGGAACTCGGGCGTGGATCCGTACAGCAGCGGCCGGCCGACCACGGTGGACCGGCCCTTGATCGTGACGAGCGAACGCTCCAGCAGCGTGGCGAGCGTGCCGCTCGAGTCCACCCCGCGGATCGCCTCGACCTCGCTCTTCGTGACCGGCTGCTTGTAGGCGATGATCGCCAGCGTCTCGAGTGCGGCGCGCGACAGGCGCATCTTGCGCTTGCCGCGCAGCATCCGGGCGACCCACTCGTGCTGCTCGGCGGTGGACGTGACCATCCAGCCGCCGGCCACCTCGCGCAGCTCCACGCCGGCTTCGCGCGAACGGTACTCGGCGCCGAGCGCGGTGAGCGCCTCGCTCACCGCCGGAGCGGGCGAGTCGAGGGCGTCCGCGAGCAGCGCCAGCGTCAGGGGCTGATCGGACGAGAACAGCAGCGCTTCAACTGCCGAGCGCAGGTGCAGCGGAGGCATCTTCGGGCCTTCCTTCCGTGAGTCGGGGCAAGATGAGGATGTCGTCGAAGTTGGCGTCCTGCACGCACAGCACGGTGCCGATCTTGATCAGCTCGAGCAGGGCCATGAACGACACGATGATCTCCATGCGCGTGGTGGCGCGCAGCATGACCTCCGAGAAGCGGAGCTGGCCCTCTTCCGCCACGGTGCGAGCGATGAGCGACATCTTGTCCTCGATGTCGAACTCTTCGGTCTGCACGGTGTAGACCGCCTGCTGGGGCCTGCGCGCCATGACGCGCTGCAGGGCGCCGAGCAGGTCGAACAGCGTCGCGGGGGCGAGCGGCAGCGGGCCGGCGTCGTCCTCGGTGGGCACCTGCCCACGCTCGTGCCAGGTTCGCCGTATGGCCTCACGCTCCTGGATGCCGCCGGCCGCCTCCTTGTACAGGCGGTACTCCATCAGGCGCTGCACGAGTTCCTCGCGCGGGTCGCCTTCCTCCTCGTCGTCGTTCGAGGACGGCAGCGGCAGCAGCATCTTGGCCTTGATGCGCATGAGCGTCGCGGCCATGACCAGGAACTCGCCGGCGACGTCGAGGTCGAGCATGCGCATGAGCTCGATGTAGTCGAGGTACTGCTTGGTGATGTGTGAGATCGGGATGTCGTGGATGTCGATCTCATCGCGCTTGAGCAGGTGGAGCAGCAGGTCGAGCGGCCCCTCGAAGCGCGGCAGCTTGAACGTCACTCCAGCCTGCCGCGGGCGCACGAGCGGCCCGCCGTCGCGATCGCGCGCGGCCGGGCTCTCGACCGACAGGTCGGGCGAGCCATTCGTCTCGGCGGGAACCGCGGGCGCGCCGGTGCCGGCCGGTCCGTTGCTGACGTCGTCGAGTTCGTCGCTCATGCCGGCTCCACGATGGACTTGACTCCCATGGCACTGCGCACGAGATCCATGGTCTCGCTCGCCCGGGCGCGCGCGCGCCGCGTGCCGTCCGCCAGCACGTCGCGCACCGCGTCGGGGTCGCGTTCCCACTTCAGCCGGCGCTCGCGGATGGGGGCGAGCGACGCGCTCATGACCTCGGCCAGTCTACGCTTGTCCGCCACGCAACCCAGCTGCCCGGCCCGGCACAGGGTCGCGATGTTGTCCGCCTCGGCGACGTTGAACTTGCGGTGATACTCCCACACGACGCACCCGGGGTGTCCATCGGATTCGTCCGCCTCGGGACGGCCTGGATCGTCCTTACGCGCCTTCTTGGGGTCGGTGTACGCCTGCTTGACCTTCTGCTCGATATCCGCCGGCTCGTCGGAGAGCAAGATGGTGTTGCCGAGGCTCTTGGACATGCGCCGTCCGTCCAGACCTCGTAAACGGCTGAATGCGGTCAGCTGCGGTTCGGGTTCGGGGAACACCGGTGCTCGGTCGCGGCAGTAGACGAAATTGAAACGGCGGGCCAGCTCGCGCGTGAGCTCCACGTGTGGCACCTGGTCCTCGCCCACCGGGACGTGCGTGGACCGATACAACAGGATGTCGGCCGCCTGCAGCACCGAGTAACCCAGGTGGCCATACGAGATGGTGGCCTCGTCCAACCCCAGGTCCTTCACCTGTTCCTTGAGCGTCGGGATGCGCTCGAGCCTCGCCTTGGACACCAGCATCGAGAGCAGCAGGTGCAGCTCGGCATGTTCCTTCACGGCCGACTGCACGAAGATCACGCTCTTCTCGGGATCGATGCCCGCGCCCAGCCAGTCCAGCACCATGTCCCACGTGTGCTGCTGGAGGCGCGACGTGTCCTCGTAGCCGGTGGTCAGCATGTGCCAGTCGGCGACCATGTGGAAATTGGTCCAGCCGGAGTCTTGAAGTCGGACCCAGTTCTCCAGCGCTCCCACGTAGTTGCCGAGATGCAACCGGCCCGTGGGACGCATGCCAGAGAGGATGCGGCCGGTCACACTCGACACGGGCGTTCCCTCGCGGTGGAAGTGAGCGGGCAGACTATCGGACGTGCTGGTGCGGGTCAAGGTTCCGAGACTTCAAGTAGAACTTGAAGTGAAGATGTTCCCGCAGCGACTGGCGCGGCCGGATCCCACGCCGTCGTCAGTCGGCGCGGGGCAACTTCTTGACCACGAGCAGCGTCAGGTCGTCGTTCGGACCGCGCTCCCCCGCCCAGTCCAAGACGGCGGCCACGATGTCCTGGGTGAGCTCGCGCGCGTTGTGGCCCGGGTTGGCGCGCACGACCTCCTCGATGCGCTCGGGGCCGAACTGGTCGTTGTGCTCGTCCTCGGCCTCGGACACACCGTCGGTGTAGAGCACCAGGATGTCCCCGTGGGCCAGGGCGACGGGACGTTCCTCGTACCGCGCGTCCTCGAGCACGCCCAGCGCCACACCGCCCTCGATGAGTGGCTCGGTGGTGCCATCCACGCGCAACAGCAGCGGCGGGTTGTGGCCGGCATTGGCGAACGTGACCACGCTGTTGCGCCAGTCGAGCAGCCCGTAGAAGGCCGTGACGAACCGGTCGCGCTCGGTGCTCTCGTACAGCAGCAGGTTCACCTTGCGCATGACCGCCCGGATCGCGAACTCGTTGCGGATCTCGGCGAGCAGGCTCATGCGGAAGCCCGCCATGAGCAGCGCGGCGGGGATGCCCTTGCCGCTCACATCGGCGATCGCCAGTCCCACCTTGGTGTCGGAGACGGCGATGTAGTCGAAGTAGTCACCGCCCACCTGATCGTGCGCGATCGACGTGCCCGCGAGGTCGAAGCCGGGGATGCGCGGCGCTTGCGCCGGCAAGAACGAGCGCTGGATGTCGCGCGCGATCGCCAGCTCCTTTTCGAGCCGGCGCCGCTCGACGCGGTCCTTCGCCGTGCGGGCGCGTTCGACGGCGAGTGCGGCCTGTGCGGCGAACGCCACCAGCAGCTCGAGGTGGCCCTCGTGGTAGGCATCCTCGTGGTCGCTCTCGAGATTGAACACGCCCACGACGCGGCCCTCCACCATCAGCGGTGCGGCCAGCTCGCTGCGGGTGCCCATGCGTGCGGCCACATAGCGCGGATCTCGCTGGACGTCGGGGACGATCACGGGCTCGCCCGACTTGGCGACCGAGCCGACGATGCCCTGGCCGATCTGCAGGTCGAACGCCGACTCGCTTCCCTCGGGGTAACCCACCTCGGAGACCATCTCGAGCACGGCGGTGCCGCGCGTGACCAGGTAGATGGCGGCCGCGTCGTAGTCGATGACCTGGCGCAGCGCGCCGAAGATGGTCTCCACCACCTCATCCAGGTCGAACGGCTTGGAGAGCACGCGCGCGATGTCGAGCAGCACGTCCTTCTCGAGCGCGCGTCGCTCGATCTCCTGCGACAGCAGCGCGTAGTCGAGCGCGAACGCCACGCCCTCGGCGGCCACTTCGAGTCGGTCGAAGTCCGCGGCCGTGAACACGCCGCCGCGCTTGCCCAGGCACTCGATGGCTCCGAACGGCTCACCGCGGCGGTAAAGCGGCAGGACGAGCGCGCTGGTCTGCGGGTCGTGTGAACCGGTGAGTTCCGGCGGGCGCGGGTCCCCCGGAGCCAGGCGCAGGGCTTGTCCCTCGAGCATCACCCAGCCCGCGAGCCCTTCGCCGCGGCCCATGCGCACCACGTGGGACGGGCCACCGCCGTCGGGGAAGTCGTGCGCGACCAGCCGACGGCCGCCGCTGCGGGCCACCCAGATCCGCACGCTCTCGCAGTCCACGAGCCGGCGGCATTGGCGGGTGGCGGCGCGCAGGAGCTCCTGGAAGCGCTCCGGGCCGGCGATCCCGTCGGGGCCGATGAGCGACTGGACGGAGATGCGCGGCAGGCCGGTCTCGGCGGGCGGGGGAGGCGCCGTAGCACCTCCCGAGGGGGGTCTTGAGTCCACGGGCCGACGCTAGCACGCGGCCCCGGGTGCGGCCAGCCGCGCGCGCGCCGGACGCGGGCGCCATGGGCCGGGTCGCCGCAAATCACACGCGCGACCCGCCCAACTCCTGCTCAACCGCGCGGGGCCTCCTGCCGATAACCCAGTCGCAGACATCCATCCACGGACCGGAGCTCATGCATGGCCACCCCCCATAAGCGGCTCGGCGAGATGTTGATCGAGGCGCAGCTCCTGCAGCCGGCGGAGCTCGACGCCGCGATCGCCGAACAGCGGACCAGCGGACAGATGCTCGGCGCGGTGCTGATCCGCATGGGCTACATCCGTGAGGACCAGCTGATGAACCTGCTCCAGCGCCAGCTGGGGCTGCCGCTCGTGGACCTCGAGAACACCCCTGCCGACGAACAGGCCGTGGCCAAGGTCAAGGAGGAGATGGCGCGCAAGTACCTCGCGCTGCCGCTCGAGATCGAGGGCCGCAAGACGCTGGTCGTGGCCATGGCCGACCCGCTCAACGTCGCCGCCCTGGAGGATCTGCGCTTCCATGCGGGTATGTTCATCCAGCCGGTGCTCGCCTCCCCCACGCAGCTCAATGACGCGATCGATCGCTATTACCACCTCGACTCGTCCATGAACGAGGTCGTGCAGAGCATCATCCAATCCGAGAACGAGATCGTGGTGAGCGCGGTCGCCGAGAGCGAGGAACGCCAGGCCATCGATGAGCTGATGCGCGAGGCCGAGGGCCGGCCCATCGTCCGCCTCGCGAACTGGCTGCTGCACCGCGCGGTCGAAGAAGGCGCCAGCGACATCCACATCGAGCCGCACAACAACGAGCTCGTGGTGCGACTGCGCGTGGACGGCCTGCTGCGCGAAGAGCAGCGCCTGCCGAAGTGGACGCAGGGCGCGATTGTGTCGCGGCTCAAGGTGCTCTCCAACATGGATATCGCCGAGAAGCGCATGCCGCAGGATGGCCGGCTCGTGGCTGAGATCGGTGGGCGCCGCATCGACATGCGCGTCTCGACGCTGCCGATGATCAACGGCGAGAAGGTGGTCATGCGCGTCGTGGACACCAAGCGGCGCAACGTCCTGCTGAACCAGCTCGGCATGAGCGAGCGCGACCTGAACCGCGTGCTCGGGTTCCTCGAGCGGCCGCAGGGCATCGTGCTGGTGACCGGTCCGACCGGCTCGGGCAAGACCACGCTGCTCTACGCCGCGTTGGAGCAACTGCGGGACGTCTCACGCAACATCACCACGGTCGAGGACCCGGTCGAGATCCAGCTGCCGGGCCTGAACCAGGTGCAGGTGGATGAGAAGGCCAAGAAGACGTTCGCCGTTGCGCTGCGCGCGATCCTGCGCCAGGACCCGGACGTCATCATGATCGGCGAGATCCGCGACCGTGAGACGGCGCAGATCGCCTTCCGCGCCTCGGTGACCGGCCACCTCGTGCTCAGCACGGTGCACACGAACGACGCGGCCGGCGCCGTGACGCGCCTGGTGGACCTGGGGCTCGAGCCGTACATGGTCGCCAGCTCGCTGATCGGCGTGGTCAGCATTCGGCTCGTGCGCGTCATCTGCTCGCGCTGCAAGGAGGAGCACAACGTCGACTCCTCCATGATCTCCCGCCTTGGAGGCACGCTGGGCTCGGACCCGCACGTGAAGCTCTATCGCGGCGCCGGCTGTCCGACCTGCCGTCAGACCGGCTACACCGGCCGCACCGGCATCTACGAAGTGCTCGAGGTGAGCGACACGATGCGCACGCACATCGTGCGCGGCGTGTCCGAGGGCGAGGTGCGCAACCTCGCCGTTCAGGGCGGCATGCGCCCGATCGGCGAGGATGGCCTGGAGAAAGCGCTGCGGGGCAATACCACGCTCGACGAGGTCATGCGCGTGGTCTACCTGCCCGAACAGGGCGTGAAGCTGTGCAGCTCCTGCAACACCGTCGTCTCGGCGGACTTCGAGTACTGCCACGGCTGCGGTCACTTCGTTGGCGAGCATTGCTCCGGCTGCAAGCGCCGGATGGAAGAGGGCTGGACGTTCTGCCCCACGTGCGGCGCCACGGCCAAGCGCAGCGCGGCCGACCGGTCGGCGCGCGACCTGGGCCATGGCGGAGCCAAGAAGCGCGCCGAACCCCTCGACTCGCCGTCGGGACCGCTCCGCCGCGCCTCCTGAGCCCGGGCACCCTCCGAGGCTTCAGCGGGAATCGGGCGTCCCCTTCTGCGCCGTGGTGCCTGCCGCGCGGCGTGTAGACTGCGGCCCGTGATCCGCTCCGAGCCCGTGTCGTCCGCTCCCGTGCCATGAGGCTCCGGCTCGCCGCGCTGCTGCTGGCGCTCGGCGCACTGGGGCTGGTGCTCTGGCGCGCGGAGCTGTTCACCGTCTCGCGCCCCGGTGAGCAGCTGCGGCCCCTCCAGCGTGCGAGTGCCACCGCACCGCGCGCGTTCGAGACCGCGTTGCCCCAGGTCCCGGTGGGTGTCACGCGCATCGCCTCCGGCGAGGGCGCGTGGCTCGTGCACTATTGGGCGCCGTGGGAACGCCACGGGCGTGCCCAGGTGCTGGCGCTGGATTCGCTCTTGCGAACACTGCCGATGGACGCCCCGCGCGTGGCGGTCGTGTGCTTCGACCCCTTCCCCTCGGTGGCGCGCTTCGTGGCGCGGCTCAGGCTCCGCGTGCCGGTGCTGCTCGATCACCACCGGCAGCTCCAGCAGGCCCTGCCCTGCCCGAGCATCCCGTACACGTGGCTGGTCGGAGCCGATGGCCGAGTACTCGCCTCGCAACCCGGTGAGGTGGACTGGCTCTCGCCCGAGACGCGCGCGCTGCTGCTCGAGGCGTCACGTCCCGCCGCGGACTCCGGCACCGTGCTGCACCCGGCCGTAGCCAGCGAAACGCCCCGGCGGCCAGGGCCACCGGGGCGTGCGCGTGGCGCGAGCGTTCAGGCGCGAACGGTCTCGCCGCCAGGACGCGAGAACACGCGCGTCAGCAGTGCGTGGCCGCCGAACAACGCGGCGCTGTAGACCACGTCCGACGCGAGCGTGTTGCGGAAGAACGGCAGCGCGGCGACGTAGCACTCGACCAGACCGGCGCCGGTGCGCGGGTAGTACCCGCTCGCCCACATGCCGAAGTTCGAGAGCACGAAGAACGTGACCGCGCTCGCGAGCACCGCAGCCGCGGTACGGCCGAACGAACGGCCGCGCGCGAGCAGGCCCGAGCCGAGCACGAGGCAGGCGGCGAATGCGAGGTAGTTCCAGAACATGCTGACCGGGTGGTAGAAGCCCAGGAACGCGTCCGAAGCGAGCAGGGCCGCGAACGCCACGACCCACGCCGCGCGGCGACCGCTCATGGCCCCCGCGAACAGCCCGATGGCGGCCACCGGGGCGAAGTTGGGCGGGTGCGGCAGCAGTCGCGATGCGGCGGCCAGCACGATGAGCACGAGCACCATCACAGGGGCCTCCTGGCTCGGGCGCGCGCTGCGCGCCGGCGGGAATGGGCGACGGCATGACGAAATGGTGGAGCTGAACGGGATCGAACCGTCGACCTCTTGCATGCCATGCAAGCGCTCTCCCAGCTGAGCTACAGCCCCACCGAAGGTCTTGGGCCGAAAGGGTGTACACCATGCCGCGCGCGCCCGTCAACCGCACCGGCGCGCGTTCGCTCGAAGCGCGCGGCGTGCGCGCCGGCGGCTCAGCGGTCGAGCTGGCGTCGCAACGAGCGCTGCGCGATATCGCCGCCCGGCAGCATGCGCTTGAGCATGGCGACCGCATCGCGGGTGCGCTCGTCGACCGCCGCGGCATCGGGTGCGAGCTGGGCGTATCGCTCGAATGCGGCCAGGGCCTCGGGGTGCCGGTTCTGGTTCGCGAGCACGTAACCCCAGCGGCGCCACGACAGGCCGTCGCTGGGGTCGAGCACGCGCGCGGCATACGCCTCGAGCTGGCCGTCGGGCCGCGTGCGAGGACTTCCCAGCAGCACGTCGGAGAACTTCGCGTGCAGCTTCGCCTCATACGCGTACACGCTCGTCCCCCGGCGCAGCATCTCGGCGGCCGTCGCCGTGTCCGCGCGCGCGAGCGCCGCTTCGGCCGAGCGCAGCACGTCCGAGCCGCCGCGTACGGGATTCAGCCCGGCGCGCAGGAACGACTCCGCGGCGGTGGCGCTGTCGCCGCGTTCGAATGCGACCAGGCCGGTCACATAGTCGAGCGCGCGGTCCGGCGGCCCCAGGGCGTGTGCTGCGTCGAGCGCGGCGCGGGCCGCCTCCGGCCGGTCGCTCAGGATCATGCCGAGCGCGGTGCTCAGGAGCACGCCCGGCGAGTTCGTGTTGTCGACCATCCTCCCGGTCTTCGATTCGTAGAAGAACATCTTCCACGGTCCGCGCGCGAGGTGCTCTCGCGAGATCGCCGACAGGAAGTAACTGCGCAGGCTCGAGTCGCGGTAGACACTGCGCACGAACGGGCCGTCGGCCACCTGCACCGCCGCGAACGCCGGCACACCCGCGAAGAAGAACGTGGTGCGCGGCGCGACCTGGGGCGCCTGCGAACGCAGGTCGTCGATCGCATGCTGGACGACGTTCATGCCGCGCAGCATGTAGAAGCGATTCACGTGTCCCTGCGCACTCCACGCCGAGGGCGCGGTCGCGAACTCGGTGAGCGCGCGGGCCTGGTGCGAAGTCCAGCCCAGCAGCCCCACCGCCGCCAGCGCCCACGCGAGCGGTGCGCGCGTGCGCACGACCGCCGAGCCGAGTGCGAGTCCCACGCCGGCGAGCGAGAACAGGAAGTAGTAGGCACTCCACACCGGAGCGATCGCCGCCACGGGCAGCGCGCCCGCGAGCGCCCACGCGAGTCCGGCACGCAAGCCGTCGGCGGACGACGGCGCTGCGGGCGGTGGCTCGACACGCCCCGGGGCGTGCCGCTTGGGCGAGCGTCCGGGCTTGGCCGTCGTTCGCGCGACCACGGACCGCTGAGCGCGTGCGACGCTGGCCGCGGCCACCAGTCCCGCGAGTGCCACCAGCAGCGAGAACCACGCGGCTGCGCCGGGGTCCCGTGGCGGGAACGCCGGGAATCCACCGGTGGGCCACTCGAGGCCAGCGGCGACACGCACGAGCAGCACCGGCATCGCGAGCGGCCCGGTCGCGCTCAGGGCCAGCCCCGAGCCGAGCGTGGGACGCGTCAGCATGAACGGCACGAACATCGCGAGCCACGCGGCGACCGCGGCCCCGAGCGGCCACGCACGCCGCGCGCGCGACGCCCACGTGCCCTCGCCCACATCCAGCAACACGGCCACCAACGGGGTCAGCGCCACCACCTCCTTGGCGAGGAGCGCCAGGAACAGCAGCGCGCCGGCGACGAGCGAGCGCCGGAGTGCGTGGGCCTCGAGTGCGGCCAGCGCGAACACCAGCGCCAGCAGTTCCTGGCTGCCGCTCGCCCACATCACCGGCACGTCGGCCGCGTAGTGAAGCGCCAGGTAGGACGCCGCGACGATGCCCGCGAGTGGGCCCGAGACGCGGCGCGCGAGCCGCGCCAGCAGCACGAGCGCGACCAGGAACATCACCAGGTTCGCGGCGTGGAACAGCAACGGGGACTCGCCGCTCACCGTGCCGAGCGTCCAGAACCAGACCTGCCGGCCGAGCGGCCGCAGGAAGTTGCCGATCGGATCCGGTGAGGCGAGCACGGCAGCGAGCGTGCGCGAGCGCACCTGGTCCAGGAACAGCCAGTCGTCGGCGAAGAACGGCGATCGCAGCGCGCTCATGTGAGCGATCAGCGCGGCCACCACGGCCGCGCCCACGCCCAGCGCGAAGCGTGCGCGCGTCATCGCGAGCGGCCGCGCGGGCGGGAACCGTGCGCGGCGCGCGGCGCCATGCTCAGAAACGGCGCCGCGTGCGGCGGCGAGGCGGCGCTCCGAGCAGCGCGCCCATGACACCGCGCGAGACCTGCGTGGTGGCTCGTCCGACGATCATGCGGCCCAAAGGCGAGTTGAGCGCGGCCCCGAGTGCGGCGAGCACACCGCCGACGACGACCTCGGGCGACGGACGGTCGGTGAACGACCCCGAGGAAGCCGGGGCCCCTGCCACCGGTCCCGCTGCGGAACTCGCGGGCGCCATCCGCTCGAGCAGCAGCTCGCGCGCGCTCTGCGGGTCCTCGGCCGCGGCGTACTCGCGCACCTGTTCCGAGCGACCCAACACCGTCGCCAGCTCGGTCTCGGCCAGCGGCCCCATGCGCGTGGCGGGCGGGATCATGCGCGCGGCGAACGGCGGCGTGGGCGTGCCGTCCGGTCGCAGCACGGTCACGAACGCCTCGCCGATGCCGAGCGTGGTGAGTGTTTCCTCCACATCATAATGAGCGGTCTTCGGGAACGTGCGCGCGGCGGCACGCAACGCCTTCTCGTCATCGGGTGTGAACGCTCGCAGCGCGTGCTGCACGCGGTGGCCCAGCTGGCCCAGGATGTCGGTCGGGATGTCCTTCGGGTTCTGGGTGACGAAGTAGATTCCGACGCCCTTCGAGCGCACGAGCCGCACCACCTGCTCGACCTGGTCCAGGAACGCCTTGCTCGCGCCGTCGAACAGCAGGTGCGCTTCGTCGAAGAAGAACACCAGCTTCGGCTTCTCCACGTCCCCCACCTCGGGCAGCTCGTGATAGAGCCGGGCCAGCATCCACATCATGAACGTGGAGAACAGCGCCGGCTTGTCCTGGACGTCCTGCAACTCCAGCACGCTCACCAA
>Ga0075429_100003819_pt1 | contig 12859 bp, 8 predicted proteins | sample RhiMetdeltSRZDD3_FD_75295 | JGI IMG/M metagenome (GOLD analysis project Ga0075429, IMG submission 75295) | Populus rhizosphere microbial communities from Tennessee, USA - Rhizosphere MetaG P. deltoides SRZDD3 | ecosystem: Host-associated > Plants > Roots > Rhizosphere > Soil | place: USA...
CGCGAACCTGGACGCGAGCTCGACCTATACGGCGACGGTGAAGGGCGGCAGCGCAGGGGCGAAGGACCTGGCGGGCCTCCCGCTCGCCGCCGACGTCACCTGGACGTTCACGACCGGCACCACGCAGGCCACCTCGACCTACCTCAGCGACCTCACCTGGACCTCGATGGCGAACGGGTACGGGCCGGCGGAGAAGGACCAGTCGAACGGCGAGAACGGATCAGGCGACGGGAACACGTTGACCTTGAACGGCGTCACCTACGCGAAAGGGCTCGGCGTCCACGCGGCGTCTGAGATCCGCTATGCGCTTGCTGCGGGCTGCACCCGCTTCAAGGCTTCGGTCGGGGTCGACGACGAGGTCGCCAGCGGAGGCTCGGTCGTCTTCCAGGTGTTCGCCGGCGCGACCAAGGTGTTCGAGTCGAGCATCATGACTGCCGCCAGCCCGACCGGCACGGTCGACGTCGATATCAGCGGAGCCGCGGAGCTACGGCTGGTGGTGACGATCGGAGGCGACAACTTCGTCCGCGACCACGCCGACTGGGCGCTCGCACGCATCGAGTGCTGAGCTCGGTCGCTCGACTCGGGCGACCGGCTACCGACGGACCGCGCCGGACACCCACCTCGAGAAAGCACGCAGCTCTCGAAGCGCGCGATGCGGAATCCGGCGGATCTTCTGGAAAAGCCACGGCGTGCGGTTGTAGCCGCGCAGCGCGAGGACGGCGGCCCGCGAGCTCGTCCGTGGCCTGAGCCAGAACGGCACCTCGGAAGGGGCCAGCGCAAGCGGCAGGTCCTCCGCGAACAAGAGCCGCGGGACGAGCTCCACGTACGCACCCTTCTCGATGCGTCGCCAGCCGCCGGCTTGCCAGAGCTTCGGCATTGCGGGCGTGTGCAGGAGCGGTTGCCGACGACCGTCGGCGACGCACGCCAGCGTTCTCGCGTTCTCGAGCACCACGTTCCTCATGTTCCACTCGTAACCCGGCAGCTGATCGAGGGCGTCGTCGGGGATCTCGCTCATGAGGATCGCGTTGAGCGCATCCTGATCGAGCTGGCCGAAGGGCTGAGCGTCGTCCGGTCTCGAATCCCTCACCGGGATCCTTTCGCACGCGTCTCGCCACCGTCCGAGAAAGGCGGGCCAGCGATCCGCCGAGAACGCGAGGAACCCCGCATTCGAATACGTCTTCCGGCGAAGGGGCGCGTCCAGCTCGAAGACTTCCGTCCACTGCGGGAACCAACGGGAGAGGTCCGAAGGGTGGTCGGGAAAGACGCAGATCCTCCCGGCTGCCGCACTGCTCAACACGGGTTGCAGCGAGCTGGTCACGATCATGTCGCTGTCCACGAGCACGATGATCCCGCGCGGATCCATCGAGGCCGCGACCGGCTTCAGCAGCCACGGATGTGTGCTGCGATCGGCTTCCTGCTCGAAGACGACTCGATGGTCCGCGAGGCGAGCGCGCTGCGCCGGGGTCAGGCCGCGGTCGAGGACGACAAGCTCGTGATCGTGTCCTGTGAGCCGCAACGAGTTCAGTAGCAGCACGGTTCCGACGAAGAACCGGTCGTCCGAGATGGTGAAGAACCGCGTCTCTGGCACGCCGCGAATTGGTACCGGAAAGGCGTGCCCGGCGTGCACGAGATGAGGGCGCCCGTCGAGGGCGGTATCGTCTCGCGAAGCCATGGGCCGTCCACCAGCCTCCGGCACGCACCCGCCGGACGAGGCAGGCGAGACGGCCTACGAGCCGCCGGAGAGCCTGTCGGGGCCGGTCGCGACGAGCATCAAGTGGGTGGCGACCAGCCGTGTGTTCCGCGAGGCGACGCGCCTCGCAACGGCCGTCCTCCTCGCGCGGCTGCTCACACCGGCCGAGTGGGGCGTGGCAGGTATGGCGCTGCTCGTCGTCGCGATCCTCACGAGACTGTCGGATCTCGCGCTGCCGGCTGCGCTGGTACAGCGCGCCCGCATCAGCGAGGCGGACCGCTCCACCATCTTCTGGACGTCCCTCGCGCTCGGCGTCCTCGTGACGACGGTTGCCGTCGCGATATCCGGTGCGGTCGCGGACTTCTTCGGCGAGGCGGAGGTGCAGAGCCTCATGATCGTCGCGGCGCTGAGCTTCCTGATCGCGTCCGTCGAGAAGGTCCCCGGCGCCCTCCTGACGCGCGATCTGGCGTTTCGCGCCCTCGAGCTGCGGCAGATGGCCGCAACGCTGGCCGGGGCCGTCGCCGCGGTGGCGCTCGCCCTCGCGGGGACCGGACCCTGGGCGATCATCGGCAACTCGGTGGCGACGGCGCTCACATCCGCCGTGCTCCTCTGGATGCTGACCTCGTGGCGGCCGAGGGCGATGTTCTCGTGGGTCAGCTTCCGGAGCCTCACGGGCTTTGGAGCCGCGATTTTCGGCTCACAGCTCCTCGCCTACGTCCAGCACAACATCGACAAGCTTCTCGTCGGTCGGTACATCGGCGCCGCCGGCCTCGGCTCGTACTCGTTCGCGTACAACCTCATGTTCACGCCTGTGCTGAACATCGCGTACCCGTTGCAGGGCGTCCTCTTCCCCGCGTACGCGATCATCCAAGAGCAGCACGATCGGTTGAATACGGCGTTCCTGCGGGCGAAGCGCCTGGCGGTAGCGACGATGGCACCGCTCTTCCTCCTCATGTTCGTGCTCGCGCCCGACCTGCTCCCGACGGTGTTCGGACCGCGCTGGGACGACGCGATCCCGGTTCTCCAACTCCTCTCGCTCGCCGGCGTCGCGTACTCGCTGGCGACGCAGGACTGGCTGCTGCTCCTCGTTCGCAACAAGACGCGCACGCTCCTCGGCCTGACCGCGATCGTCACGGCGACCATCACCGTCGCGGCCGCCATCGGCCTCGCGTGGGGCATCGTCGGGGTCGCCGCGGCGTACGCGATCGCCCAGTGGGTGGTCGTCGTCCCTGAGACGGCGGTCGTCTCCCGTTCGGCAGCGGTTCCATTCCGCTCGATGTTCGGCGCGATGTTGTCCCCGCTGCCATTCGTCGGGGCCGCAACCGCGGCTGCCTACGGGGTACGCAGCGCGCTCGTGGAGCTCGACGTCCCGGCATGGGCGAGGATGGCAATCGTCTCCGTCGTCCTCGTCGGTCTCTACGTCGTGCTCGCCTACGTAGGGTCGAGGGTCCTGCGTCGGGAGATTCGCTCTGCTGTCGCGTACGCGCGGACACGGTTGCCGCGGCGCAGCGCGCCGGTGGCCCCGGTGTGAGCGGGGATACGCGCGCGGACGGGCTCAGCCGCGTGCTCGCGGCTCCCTCTCGACGGCGAGACGAAGCTCCCCGTACGTGTCGCGAAGACGCGTCGCGACGACCTCCACGCGAAAGCTTCTCTCGGCCGCCGCGCGCGCCGCACTCGCCATCGTGCGTGCGATGCCCGGGTCGCGAAGGAGGATCGACAGGCGATCTGCAAGGGCGGCGACGTCGCCGGGCTGCGTGACGTACCCCGTGACGCCCTCGTCGACCAGGTAGGCGACCCCGCCGGCCCGCGCGGCCACGACGGGAAGGCCGGCCGCCATCGCCTCGCCGATGGAGAGAGGGCTCGTCTCCTGGCCGGATGGCAGACAGAAGACCGACGCGTGGCGATACTCGTCGGCGAGAAGCTCGGGGCTCGTGTCGCCGAGGAAGTCGACCCGCGCCTCGAGACCGAGCTCCTGCACGCGTGTCCGGACTCGCGCTGCGTACGTCCGGTCTCGCTCGGGACCGGCGACGCGCAGGCGGGCAGTGGGCACTGCGTCGACGACTCGAGAGAGCGCTTCCACGAGATCGACCAGCCGCTTTCGGGGAATCACCGCACCCGCGTACAGGGTCCGGCCCGGTTCTGGCGCGGGATCGATGTCGAAGAACCGATCGCCGATCGGGTTCCGGATGTCGACGATCCGTCCACGAACGTCGCGCCCGAAGTACTCCGCCGCATACGGGGTCGACGTGATGAGCAAGCGTGCGTGGCGGATGCAGTACCGCTGCATCGAGACGCCGACGAGTCGAAGGTGAGCGCGCGCGGCGCGACTCTGCGCGTACTTCACTTCCTCGCGGACCACACCCTGCACGCTGACGGCGACCGGAGCACTGGTCGCTCTCAGGGAGAGGTAGCCGTACCTGAGCGCGTCCTGTGCATGCACCACGTCCGGCTGCAGGTCGGCGAGGGCGCGCTGAAGGCGCCGCCGCTCTGCTTCTCGCAGAGTCACATTGCCCAGGCGCCGCGTCTCGGGCAGGTAAAGGACGGCGATACCGTCGACGGTCGTGCGGGTCGGCTCGTCGAGGCCCGGTGCGAACGTGACGACTGCCGGCTCGACGTCCGCGAGCCGGGAGAGGCCGGAGGCGACGTAGGTGAGCGAGGTCTCGACCCCGCCCCCGACTCTGGACAGGTCCCGTGGGTACGGGCCGACGAGCGCGACACGCACTAGACGTTCACGCGCTGCAAGACCGCACGCCAGACGACCTTCGCACGTGCGCATTCTAGGGCCAGGCCTCCCGGTATCCGGAGGCTGGGCGCTGCCACGAGGCATCCCGGTTGCGCCTGGTCAGGGGTTGGGCGAGAATGGTCGCCAGGGAGGGGTGAAGCAACGTGCGCCGGCCACGAGTGCCGCTGAGTCGTCTTTCGCGACATCAAGTCGTCCTTACCGCAGTCGCGGCGGCTGCCGTCCTGCTCGTCGCCACCGCTCAGTCGGCATCCACGGTCTCGACCGTCGCGGGCGATACAGAGTCGCTGCGACCGTCGTCCGCGATCACGAGCGCGACGAGCACACCGAGGACGCGGGTCAGGCCTTTGGCCGGAACGGGGATCATCCGCTGGGGATCGACGTACCGGACCGCGGCCGGGTACGAGCGGTACGCGTACGTGCTCGTGGGCATGCCCGACGCGCAGCGCGCCGCACGGCTTCCGGGCACCTCCCTCGTCTACATGTCGGGCACGAGCATCCCACGGCGGTGGTCGACCGGCGTCTCGTACCACGAGGCGCTCGGGAACGGCTGGCTGCTGAAGGACGCCGGCGGGTCGTACGTGATGAACGTGAAGTACGGCACGTACGTCGGGGATGTCGGCGATCCCGCGTATCAACGGCGGTTCGTCAACAACGTGACCGAGTTCCTCCAGCGGACGGGGCTCGACGGCGTCTTCATCGACGACGTGCTCGGGTACCCGCTCGGCCTGACCGGAGGGGTCTATCCGGCGAAGTACACGACCCCGGAGTCGTGGGAGAACGCGATGGTCTCGTTCGTCTCGACGGTCGGCAAGACGCTGAAGGCGCGCGGCTTCTACGTTCTCGCGAACGCGATCAAGTTCGTCCCCGGCGATCCCCGCTCGAACACGAGCGAGAACGCCGCGGCGTTCTGGCGTCGCATCGCACCGGGCGTCAGCGGGCTCATGCTCGAGTACTGGCTCCAGAGCCCGATCGACGTCACACAGCTGCGCGCTGAGGGGTCGCGCTGGTACGAGCTGTGGCCGAGCTGGCAGAGCCTCGTCTCCGTTGCACAGCGGGCCGGCGCGGACTTCTTCGGCCTGATGTACGGCGCCGGCGCCGACCTTCGGGCCATGCGATACGTCCGCGGGTCCTTCCTGCTCGACTGGAACGGCCGCGGGGGCGCGGCCATCTTCACGACGACCGACCGCGCCGACCCGTACCACGCCGCGTGGGTGAAGCAGCTCGGTGCCGCGATGAAGCCGAAGCGGCTGCTCGCGCCCGGCGTCTGGCAGCGTCAGTACACACGGGGCGTCGTCGTCGTGAACACGAGGAACGAGGCGGTCACCGTCACCGTCCGGGGGAAGGCGTGGACGATCGGCCCCACCGACGCCCTCTTCGCCAGATGTGCGTGCGCTCGGCCGGGATGATGGCGGAGCAGCACACGCCTCGGACGACCCGTCTCCCACCCCTCTGAGCTCGGTGCGGAAAGTGCCGCCGGAGGCCGGTCGACGCGGTCCGGATGAGGCCCGCCGAGGTTCGCACCGCGATCCCATCCCCGCGCCTGACCCGTTCCTATACTGACGTAGGTGTTGACCGCGACGCTCGGGAGACACCAGGTCCCTCTGGTCTACGCCGCCGCCGTGGCCGTGAGCCTGGCCGCCGGGCTCGCCGTCGCGCGGAGCCAGGACGGGGTCTCCATGTCGTTGCTCGCGCTCGTCGCGCTGACGGGCATCGCGATCCTGGCCAGCATCCCGCCGCGAATCCTCTTCGTCGGCTGGCTGCTCGTCGCACCCTTCCTCCAGGCCTCGGCGGACGACTCCGAGCTCGGGCGCACGTTGACGTGGGCGCTCTACACGGCTCCCGCTCTCGTGATGCTGGCGCTCACGTTCGTCCGGCGCGACCGCACCGTGCGCGTGCGCTGGATCGACTGGCTCCCGGGGGTCTACGTCCTCTACGTCCTCGCATCGATGGTCCTCACGACGAACCTGCTGGAGTCGAACGTGACCGGGACCGCGAAGGCGGTCGTGCTGTTCGTCGCGATCGGGTCGATCGTCTACTACTTCCTGATCGTCGGCCCGGGCCGCGCGGTCCGGTCCGAGACGATCATCGCGGTGCTCCTCGTCAGCGGTATCGCGCAGGGAGTGCTCGCCGTCCTCGACAGCACGATCGGCTGGAACGTCTGGCGCTACGACGGCTGGCAGCACGTCAGCGGGGGAGCACGTGCCGTCTCGACCTTGACCAACCCGGCCTTGCTGGGAGGATTCCTCGGTGCGACGATGGCGATCGCGGTCGCGGTCCTCGTCTGGGACGGCCCCCGCTCGCTGAGGCGGCTTTCCTGGGTCACGCTCTTCGCCGCGGCCCCGGGACTGGTCCTCACGCTCACGCGCGGCCCGATTCTCGCGACCGCGCTCGTCCTCGTCCTGCTGCTCCTCCTCAGCAGAGCCCGCATCGTCGGCCTCGCGGTCCTCGCGGCCGGGGCGATCGCCATCGCGCTGCTCCTGCCGAGCCTGAGAGCTACCGAGGTGTACCAGGTTCGCGTGGCCAACACGGTCAGCATCCAGGGTCGGGAGGCCCTCCAGGACTGGTCGCTCCGACTCGCTTCGGAGAAACCGGTCCTCGGCTGGGGTTACGGGTCGTTCGACCGAGTCAAGAACACGTCGGGCTTCTCGGCCGAGGGAGTGCCGATCAAGAACGTGCTCCAGTACACGAGTCACAACACCTATCTCACGGTGCTCGTCGAGCTCGGCGGGGTCGGGCTGATCCTCTTCGTGGGACCATTCCTCGTGCTGGGCGCACGGGCGCTGGCTCGCGCTCGGGAAGCCAGTGCGGATCGCTGGCTCGCCGCGGCGGCACTCGGCGCCCTGCTGGTGCTCGTCCTGACCGCGTCGACGATCGACTTCCGCTTCTTCTCGATCGCCCAGATGCTGCCGTTCCTCTTCCTCGCGATCCTCCGCCGGATCGCCGCGACGGAGCCGCAGCAGCCGTAGGCGACCCCACTCCTACCGGCCCGAGCACGAGAAGGCCGCAGATCCTCTTCCTCTACTCGAGCCTGACGATCGGCGGAGCAGAGCGACAGCTGTCGCTGCTGGCGCCGCGGCTCCGTGACCGCGGCTTCGAACCGCACGTCGCGATCCTCCGCATCGCCGGTCACTTCTTCGAGGAGGTGCGGAGCGCGGGGATCCCGGTCGCCGAGGCTCGCATGACGTCGCGGAGCGACCTGCGCGGGGCGCTCCGCGCGTACCGGCTCTGGCGTACGCACCCGGACATCGTCTTCACGCAGTCGATCGACGCGCATGTGATCGGCCACGGGGTTGCGCTTCGGGCACGCGCGCCCCACGTCGCCGCCGAGCACGGCGGCGCTGGGATTCACCGCGGGACGCATCGCACGCTCGCAGCGAGGCTGGTCGCACCGCGCGTGGCACGCGTGGTCGCGGTCAGCCGCTCGCAACTGCCCGACCTACGGGGGCTCGGCTACCGCGAAGAGCGCGTACGCGTCATCCCGAACGGGCTCCCACCGCTTCGCCCCGTGCGCGACCGATCGGAGGTCCGGCGTGAGCTCGGCCTCGCCGACGACGACGTCGCCGCTGTGCTCGTCGCCGTGCTGCGGCCCGAGAAGCGCGCGGACAGGTTCGTGGACGGCGTCGCCCGAGCGCACTCCTTCGACCCGCGTGTGCGCGGGATCGTCGTCGGAGGAGGGCCGCTGCTCGACGAGATCCAGGCGCAGGCCCTGGCGGCCGACAGCGGAGTGACCGTGCTCGGTCAGCGCACCGACGTCCCCGAGCTCATCGCAGCGGCGGACGTCGTCTGCGTGACGAGCGACGTCGAGGGGCTTCCGATGAGCGTGCTCGAGGCGATGGCGCTCGCCAGACCGATCGTCGCCACCGACGTCGGCGGCCTGCGCGAGATCGTGATCCCCGGCCGAACCGGTTCGCTGATCTCGGCGGCGGACGCGACGGCGCTCTCGGAGGAGCTTCTCCGCCTGGCGTCGGACCCTGCACGTCGAACCGCCATGGGAGAGGAAGCGCTGAGACGCTTCAACGAGCAGTACACCCTCGAGCGCATGGTCGACGGTTACGTGGCGCTCTTCTCGGAGCTCCTGGACGGCACCGTGCGTCTGGCCTGACCCGGGCGTCAGGCTCGCCGGGGCGCGCTCGTACCGGCAGAGCGCGGCTGCGGTCGCCCGAGTCTTACTCGCCGCGCTTCCACATCACGACCACGTCACCGACCTGCGTCAACGCGAGCGCTCGCAGCCACGGGCTCGCCTGGATCCCGCGTAGGAGGAGCGTCTTCACACGTCTGGCCCGCACCGTCGCATCGCTCGCCCGAAGAAGATCGAGGTGGGAGTAGAACTGGGCGAAGCCCGCAGCGCGGCCGAGCGCACAGAGGTCACCGAAAGTGAACCAGTGCACCGCGGGCCGGGGCGTGAAGTTGGCGAGCTCCGGCCGGAAGTGCAGCTGCTCAAACACGTAACTCTCCTTCACGAGCCTCGGGAGCCAGTTGTAAAACCGCACGTTGAACTCGGCGCACGCACCCGAAGGTGCGAAGCGCAGCCGATTGGTCGTGACCACGAACGCGATCCCTCCGGGCGCGAGTACACGGTGCGCCTCCTGGAGGCTCTTGATCGGAGAGTCCACGTGCTCGAGGACGCTCTCGAGGAAGACGAGGTCCTGCGAACCGTCCTCGAGTGGAAGCAGCTCGGCGGATCCGAGTCGAACTGTTGCGCGGCCGCCGAGGAATGCGCGTGCCTCATCCGCGTATCCGGCGACCGGCTCGACGCCCGTGACTGCATACCCGAGCTCGTCGAGGATCTCGACCGTCTCCGGCCGCGGGCCGCACCCGACCACCGCGATGTTCCGGACGCGATGGAGGTCGACGACACGCCCGAGCAACGGCAGCACGTGGTGGAGGCGCGCTCGCTGGCCCGTTTCCCTGGCGAGGCTCTCGCTGAAGACCGCGGTCGAGGTGGACTCGAGATCGGGGAAACCGTCCGTGAGAGGCCTGTCCCGATACAGAGCCTGGCGCCGCTCGTGCGCGCTCACGGGAGGGTCGTCCGCCCGTCAGCGCTGCTCGGCCGCGCCGGAGCCGCGTCGAGCGCGGCAGGCCGGGGCGGAGGATCCGAGCGGTTGCACATCCCGTGCGAAGACTAAACCGCTCCGGCAGTGGCACAGCTCGCGTGCATCCACCACCCGAGTACATTGCGTACAGGAGAGAGGGCCGTGACCAGACAGGACCTGAGACCGCAACCCGTGACAGGCGAGACCGGCGCGCCCGGAGGCCCTGTCGTCGACGTCGCCATCACCGCGCACCGGTATGCGACCTTCGTGCGCGAGGCAGTGGAGTCGGTGCTGGCACAGAGCTACGGCAGGTGGTACCTGACGATCTGCGAGAGCGGTCCCGGAGGCGGTGAGATCGAGGACGCCGTCCAACCGTACCTGTCCGATCCACGTGTCTCCTACGCGCCCAGCGGGCGAGATCTCCCCCTCGCCGACAACTGGACCCGTGCAATCCGAATGGGAGCAGGGAAGTACGTCACGATCCTGAACGACGACGACCGCTGGCACGCCGACTTCCTGCGCGCCCGGGTCGACGTCCTCGAGTCCCATCCGGAGTGCGGGTTCGCGTTCGCGGGATGGGTCTTGATCGACGAGAACGGCCGAGAGCGATCGCTGGCCCCGATCCCCTTCGAGGAGGGGGTGTTCCCGAAGCGTGCGCTCGCGCGACGGTTCGTCGAGTCCAATCCGATCGTGGGGTGCACCTCTCTCGTCCGCCGCTCGGCATACGAGGCCGTCGGCCCGGCGTTCGACCCGTCCTGGCTGTACTGCGACTGGGAGATGTGGGCTCGTCTCGTCGCGCGCTTTCCGGCGTACCACCTCGCCTTACGCGACAGCGATTTCCGTCGGCACGCCCGCGCGAACTCCTACGTCAGCCGACAGGAGCCGGAGCGGCTGCTCGCGATGGTGGATCACGTCGAGCGGCTGTTCGAGAGCGACGTCGAGGGCTTCTCGCTGTCGTCGCGCGAGCGGGCGCGGAACCGCTCGCAGATCTTGCTTCGGGCAGCACTGAATGCGCAGCACGGCGGAGGCTGGCGAGCCGCCGCCCCCCTTTACCGTCGCGCCGTTCGCACGTACCCGCCCACGGCTGCGAGCTACGTCTCCCTGTCGATGATCGCGAAGTCGGTGCTCGGAGCCCGAGGCTCGCGCCTCGTGTCGCGCGGCCTTCGGGCCGCCCGCCGATCGACCGTCCCCTCGGCCTGAGCGAAGCGCTCGAGTCGACCGGCCGGCTCGGCGAGGCAGCACTCCGGGCGTCGCTCATCGCCGCATCGAACGGAGCGAACCGGACCTGCCGCCGACCCTCGGTTGGGCCCGAATCACTCGAAGTGCGGAATAGCACGCCTTTTCCCCATCTGGGGGATGAGCACCTCTCCGCCCCGTTCCGACCTTCTGGGGGATCCGGCCTAGACCTTCGGCTAGGCAGAGCGACATCCAGGAGGCCGCCACTCCATGAGATCGCCGCAGACACTCACGCACGATCCGTTCGTCCGCAGGCTCACACTGTCCCTTCTCGCGCTCGGAACCGCCCTTGCCGCTATCGCGCTCGTCGTGCAGAGCGGCGCCGAGGCGGGCCCGGGACCGGTTCCGGGAACCGGGATCCTGCGCTACGGCACGAACTGGTCCACCGGCTCGGGCTACGACCGCTACTCGTACGTGACGGTGACCCGAGGCGATGCGGCGAAAGCTGGAGCTCTCCCGACGAAATCGCTCGTCTACATGTCGGGAACGAGCATCCAGACCTCGTGGTCGACCGGGGTCTCGTATCAGGAGGCGCTCGCGAACGGCTGGCTCCTCAAAGATGCGAGCGGGAACTACGTCATGAACGTCACCTACGGCGCGTACGTGGCGGACATCGGCAGCGCTTCCTACCAGCAGCGCTTCGTTGACAACGTCGCCGCGTTCCTCGCCGCCAACGGGAACGAGGGCACGTTCATCGACGACGTCCTCAGGACCCCGGTCCTCCTGACGGGAGGCGTGTACCCGGCGAGGTACCCGAGTCAGGCCGCATGGGAAGAGGCGATGGTGTCGTTCGTCGCGTCCGTCGGCACGAAGCTGCGGGCGAAGGGCTTCTACGTCACGGTCAACGCGACCGGGCACATCCCTGGCAACCTCGGGAGCAACGACGGCAGCACGACCGTCGACTTCTGGAAGCGTCTCGGGCCGTACGTGAGCGGCCTCACTTACGAGTACTGGGAGCAGCTGCCGACCGACAAGACCCAGCTTCGCCCGTCGGGAACCTCGTCCTGGACCCAGCACTGGGACGCCTGGTTCAACCTGATCAACGTGGCACAGAACGCCGGCGCCGACTTCTTCGGCATCATCCAGGCGCCGACTTCGAGCATCGGGCACATGCGCTACGGCAAGGCGTCCTTCCTGCTCGGCTGGGACGGATCCGGCGGTGCGTTCATCTTCCACCCGGAGGGCGACCCCTGGAACCTCGAATGGACAATGGACATTGGCCTGCCGTCGGGTGCCAGGTACGCGGTCGGAGTCGGCTGGCGTCGCGACTACACGGGCGGCACGGTGATCCTGAACTCGAGCGCCAGCCTCAACCAGACGTTCAACCTCGGCGGCACCTACACGCGCGCGGACGGCACGTCCGTGTCGTCCGTCACCCTCGGGCCGAAGTCCGCGCTGATCTTGAAGGGCTCCGCGACACCGCAATTGCCACCGGCCAGCACCGCACTCCCGACGATCAGTGGCACCGCCGAGGTCGGGCAAACGCTGACGTCGTCGACGGGTTCGTGGTCCGGGTCGCCTTCGGCCTACGCATACCAGTGGCGACGCTGCGACAGCGTCGGCGCCAACTGTGCCTTGATCACCGGGGCGACGGCGAGGCAGTACGCGCTTGCATCCGCCGATCTCGGCAAGACGATGCGGGTGACCGTGACCGCCTCGAACGCCGCCGGAGCTGCGTCGGCCACGAGCAACGCAACCGCAGCGGTCCGCCCCCCGGCCCCGACGTCACCGCCGGCGAACACGACGCTGCCGGTCGTCACCGGCACCGCACAGCAGGGAGCGACGGTCTCCGCCTCGACCGGGACGTGGGCGAACTCACCGACGAGCTACGCGTACCAGTGGAAACGCTGCGACAGCGGCGGCGCCAACTGTGCCTCGATCGCCGGCGCGACTGCCTCCCAGTACCTGCTCGGCTCCAGTGACGTCGGCAAGACGCTGCGGGTGACGGTGACCGCCTCGAACGAGGTCGGCCCCGCGTCCGCGACGAGCAACCCGACCGGCGTCATCTCGTCCTCGACGCCCACGCCGTCGCCTTCGCCGCCCGCGAACACCGCGCTGCCCGCGATCAGCGGAACGGCGCAGCAGGGGGCGAGCCTCGCGAGCTCGACGGGAACGTGGACGAACTCCCCGACGAGCTACGCGTACCAGTGGCGGCGC
>Ga0075429_100003825_pt1 | contig 12856 bp, 11 predicted proteins | sample RhiMetdeltSRZDD3_FD_75295 | JGI IMG/M metagenome (GOLD analysis project Ga0075429, IMG submission 75295) | Populus rhizosphere microbial communities from Tennessee, USA - Rhizosphere MetaG P. deltoides SRZDD3 | ecosystem: Host-associated > Plants > Roots > Rhizosphere > Soil | place: USA...
AGGATCAGGCAGCGACGCGCGAACCGCAGACCGCCCCCGGCGAGGAGCCGGCGCCGGCGCGCGCGCAAGCGCCGGCCCGACGCGCGACAGAACCGTCCCCGGATGCGCAGGCGCCGGCCTGGCGCGCGTCGGAAGCGCCGCCGGTCGCGCCGGAGCCGTCCGCTCGCGTCGCGCAAGCCGGCGCGCCGGCCCCGCAGGCGGTCGTCGTGCCCGCGCCCACCGCGTACGTGGCCGCCACCGTGGAATCAGTGGCGCCCGCGATCCACGAGCCGATCCCGTCGCACGTCACCCCGGTGGCGGAAGCCGCCGCGCAGGCCGCCGGCGCCGCGACCGAGGGCGAGACGGCGGACGGCACGCGCGCCGAGCGGTCGCGCCGCCGCAACCGTCGCGACCGCCGGCGCGGCCGCGAAGGTGCCCCGCTGGCGCCGGAGGCGGAAGGCGTGGCGGCCGAGGAGGCGGCGGAAGACGACGAGGTCGAGGCCGCCGTGGTCGAGCCGCTGCCGCCCACCGACCCCGGCGAGGTCTTCGCCGAGGTGGTGTCCGGCGCTTTCGACGCAGCCGAGCCCGAAGCCGGCGCCGAGGCCCCGGCCGTGCCCCCGCCGCACAAGCGCGTGCTGCGCGCCGACGCCGACGCCCCCAAGCTGCACAAGGTGCTCGCGCAGGCCGGCATCGGCTCGCGCCGCGACATGGAGCAGCTCATCATGGACGGCAAGATCACCGTCAACGGGCAGCCCGCGCACATCGGCCAGCGCATCTCGTTCGGCGACCACATCAAGGTCGACGGCAGGCCGGTGAAGGTGCGCATCGTGCCGCCGGCGCCGCGCATCGTGGCCTACCACAAGCCGGTGGGCGAGGTGGTCACGCACGACGACCCGCAGCACCGGCCCACCGTGTTCCGGCGCCTGCCGCGCCTGGCGCAGGGCAAGTGGCAGTCGGTCGGCCGGCTGGACATCAACACCGAAGGCCTGCTGCTCTTCACCAACTCCGGCGAGCTCGCCAACCAGCTCATGCACCCGCGCTTCGGCGTGGAGCGCGAGTACGCCGTGCGCGTGCTCGGCACCCTGGACGACGAGGCCAAGGCCGAACTGCTGGAAGGCGTGGACGTCGACGGCCAGGCCGCCAGCTTCAAGTCCATCGAGGACGGCGGCGGCGAGGGCGCGAACCACTGGTACCGCGTGGTCATCGCCGAAGGCCGCAACCGCGAGGTGCGCAAGCTGTTCGACGCGGTGGGGCTCACCGTGAGCCGCCTCATCCGCATCCGCTATGGCACGGTGGTGCTGCCGCGCGGGCTGAAGCGCGGCGTCTGGGTCGACCTGGGCGACGACGACGTGCGCGCCATCCGGCGCTTGGCCGGCGGCGGCGAAGGCGGGGCCCAGGCGCGCGACGAGCGCGGCGGCCGCGGCGCGCGCAACAAGAAGCGCAACCGCAACGAGCGCCAGGACATCGGCGGCCCGCGCCCCGGGCCGCGCGGCGGCCGGCCGCCCGAGCCGGCGCAGCGCGCCGACGTGCCGCGCGACGACGACGACTTCGAGCGCGAGGAGGAGATCGACCACTCGCGCATCCCCAATCCCCTGGAGCAGACCTTCGACAAGCGCTTCGTGCAGAACCCGCGCACCTCGGTGGGCGGGCGCGGCTTCCGCAGCGGCGGCGGCGGCTTCGGCTCCGGCGGCAGCGCCCCGGCACCCAAGAAGGCCGGGGGCCCGAAGGAGCCGGATCCGCTGCAGACCTCGGTGGGCTACATCGGCGCCGACGCGTTCCATCGCAAGGGCGGGCGCGGCGGCAACCGGGGCGGCGGAGGCGGCGGCGCAGGGGGCGGCGGAAACCGTGGAGGCGGTGGCGGATTCGGCGGTTTCGGGGGCAACCGGGGCGGCCGCGGGCGCTGAGGGAAAGCTCAGGCGATACAATCGCCGGCTTTGCCAAGACCTTGATTCCAGGAGAGAAAAACATGGCGGTGGAACGCACGCTTTCGATCATCAAGCCCGACGCAGTGGCCAAGAACGTGATCGGCCAGATCTACAGCCGCTTCGAAGGCGCGGGCCTGAAGATCGTCGCCTCGCGGATGGCGCACCTGTCGCGCCGCGAGGCCGAGGCGTTCTATGCCGTGCACAAGTCGCGTCCCTTCTTCAACGACCTGGTGAACTTCATGATCTCCGGGCCGGTCGTGATCCAGGTGCTGGAAGGCGAGAACGCGATCGCGAAGAACCGCGAGCTGATGGGTGCCACGGACCCGAAGAGGGCCGACAAGGGCACCATCCGCGCCGACTTCGCCGACAGCATCGACGCCAACGCCGTGCACGGCTCCGACGCGCCCGAGACGGCCGCCGTCGAAGTCGGCTTCTTCTTCCCCGCCATGGCCGTCTTCAGCCGCTGACGCGCGCTGGGACACCGCCTCCAGGAGGGAGGCCCGTGATGAACGCCGTCAACCTGCTCGAATTCGATCTCGATGGGCTGGCGGCGTACTGCGAACAGCTCGGGGAGAAGCGCTTTCGCGCCACGCAGCTGTTCCGCTGGATCCACCACCGCGGCGCGTCGGACTTCGCGCAGATGTCCGACCTCGCCAAGTCGCTGCGCGAGAAGCTCGCCGGCGCGGCCGAGGTGCGCGGGCTCGCCGTCGCGAGCGAGCAGGCCTCGGCCGACGGCACCGTCAAGTGGCTGTTCGACGTGGGCGGCGGCAACGCCGTCGAGACGGTGTTCATCCCCGAGGACGACCGCGGCACGCTGTGCGTGTCGTCGCAGGCCGGCTGCGCCGTGGGCTGCCGCTTCTGCTCCACCGGCCACCAGGGCTTCAGCCGCAACCTCGCCACCGGCGAGATCGTCGCCCAGCTCTGGCACGCCGAGCACCACCTGCGCCGCCGTCTGAAGCTGCCCGAGGGCGAGCGCGCCATCACGAACGTCGTGATGATGGGCATGGGCGAGCCGCTGCAGAACTACGCCGCGCTCGTGCCGGCGCTGCGCGTCATGCTCGACGACCACGGCTACGGCCTGTCGCGCCGCCGCGTGACGGTGTCCACCTCGGGCGTCGTGCCGATGATCGACCGCCTGCGCGCGGACTGCCCGGTGGCGCTCGCGGTGTCGCTGCACGCGCCCAACGACGCGCTGCGCGACGACCTCGTGCCGCTCAACCGCAAGTACCCGATCGACGAGCTGATCGGCGCGTGCAACCGCTACCTGGATGCCGCGCCGCGCGATTTCGTCACCTTCGAGTACTGCATGCTCGACGGCGTCAACGACACCCCGCAGCACGCGCGCGAGCTGGCCGCCCTGGTGCGCGAGCGCATCTCGTGCAAGTTCAACCTGATCCCGTTCAACCCCTTTCCCGAGTCGGGGCTGAAGCGCTCGCCGCGCGAACGGGTGACGGCCTTCGCCCGCATCCTGCAGGACGCCGGCATCGTCACCACGGTGCGCAAGACGCGCGGCGACGACATCGACGCCGCCTGCGGGCAGCTCGCCGGCGAGGTCCAGGACCGCACGCGGGTCTCGCAGCGCCTCGCCACGCGCGCACCGATCCGCATCCATCGCCCCGCCGCGCAGGACGGCCGGGGCGTGTACCCGCCCGCAACGAGGCAGGAGAGCAAGACATGAGTGGGGACCCGGGCGCCGTGCGGCGCCTTGCCGGGCTCGCGGCGGCACTCGCGGCCGGCGTGCTGGCCGCCTGCACGACCACGTCGTCGACCACCACCGCCCCGGTGGCGGCCGGCACCGGTCCGCGCGACCGCGTGACCGCCTCGGACGAGCCGGACCACGCGCGCCGCGCGCGCGTGCGCATGGAGCTCGCCGCGGCGTACTTCGGCCGCGGGCAGCTCGACACCGCGCTCGACGAGGTGAAGCTGGCGATCGCGGCCGAGCCCGGCAACGCCGCCGCGCACAACCTGCGCGGACTCATCTATGCGAGCCTCGGCGACGAGCGCCTCGCCGAGGAGAGCTTCCGCCAGGCGATGAAGCTCGACCCGCGCGACGCGGACACCATGCAGAACTTCGGCTGGTTCCTCTGCCAGCAGAAGCGCTACGGCGAGGCGGACACGATGTTCAGGCAGGCGCTGGCCGTGCCGCGCTACCGCGAGGCGCCGCGCACGCTGCTCACCGCCGGCATCTGCCAGGCGCGCGCGGGCCAGTGGTCGCAGGCCGAGGGCACGCTCACGAAGTCCTACGAGCTCGACCCCGGCAATCCCGCGATCGCGGTCAACCTGAGCGAAGTGCTGTACCAGCGCGGCGACCTCGAGCGCGCGCGCTTCCACATCCGCCGCGTCAACAGCAACGCCGACCTCGCCAGCGCGCACACGCTCTGGCTCGCCGCGCGCATCGAGAACAAGCTGGGCAACCGGCAGGGCGCGCAGGACCTGGGCCACCAGCTGCGCGCGCGCTTCCCGAGCTCGCCGGAAGCACGCCGCTTCGAACGGGGCCAGTTCGATGAGTGAGCCGCAGAACACGACGTCGCCGCGCAGCGCGGGGCAGATCCTGCGCGAGGCGCGCCAGGCCCAGGGGGTGCACATCGCCGTGCTCGCGGCGATGATGAAGGTCTCGCAGCGCAAGCTCGAGGCGCTGGAGGCCGACCGCTTCGACGAGCTGCCCGACCCCACCTTCACGCGCGCGCTCGCGCAGGCCGTGTGCCGGGCGCTGAAGGTCGACCCCGCGCCCGTGCTCGCGCTGCTGCCCCTGCATGCCCACGGCAGCGGCCTCGAGCACGTCGCCGAAGGGCTCAAGCAGCCGTTCGACGAGCGCGCGGGGCGCCACGATCCGCCCGACTGGGTGGGCTCGATCAGCTCGCCGGCCGTGCTGGGCGTGCTCGCGATCCTGGTGCTCACGGTGGCGGTGTGGCTCCTGCCGCAGCAGTGGATCCCGGGGCTGCAGTCGCTATCCGGCGCGTCCGCCCCCGCGCCGGCCGCCTCGTCGACCGTGACGTCGTCCATCATCGTCCCCGCGGCCGGATCCAACGGCGCCGCCTCGGCGCCCGCAGCGCCGGACGCGGCCGCCTCCGGCCTTCCCGCGCCCGAGCCCGCCTTCCCGCCGGCGCCCGGCGCCTCCGCCGTGAGCGCCGCGCCGGCGCTCCCGCCGGGCGGCGTCGCGCGCACCGAAGCCACCGCCGCCACCCGCCCATGAGTGCAGCCACCGAAGATCTCCTGGACGCCTACGTCGAGCCGGCCGCACCGGCGCGTCGCCGCACCCGCCAGGCCACCGTGCGCTGGGGCGCGCGCGCCGTCACGCTCGGCGGCGACGCCCCCGTGCGCGTGCAGTCGATGACCAACACCGACACGACCGACGTCGTCGGCACCGCGATCCAGGTCAAGGAGCTCGCGGTCGCGGGCTCGGAGCTGGTGCGCCTCACGGTCAACACGCTCGAGGCGGCCGAAGCCGTGCCGCACGTGCGCGACCAGCTCGACCGCATGGGCATCGACGTGCCGCTCATCGGCGACTTCCACTACAACGGGCACAAGCTGCTCACCGACGTGCCCGCGTGCGCCGAGGCGCTCAGCAAGTACCGCATCAACCCCGGCAACGTCGGCAAGGGCGACAAGCACGACCGGCAGTTCGCCCAGATGGTCGAGGTGGCCGCGCGCCACGGCAAGCCGGTGCGCATCGGCGTGAACTGGGGCAGCCTCGATCAGGAGCTGCTCGCGCGCATGATGGACGACAACGCGAAGCTCGCCGAGCCGCACGAGCCGCAGCAGGTCATGTACCGGGCGATCATCGCGTCGGCGGTGCAGTCGGCGCGGCGCGCCGGGCAGCTCGGCCTCGCGCCCGAGCAAATCGTGCTGTCGTGCAAGATGTCCGGCGTGCAGGACCTGGTGAGCGTGTACCAGGCGCTCGCCCGGCGCTGCGACTACCCGCTGCACCTCGGCCTCACCGAGGCCGGCATGGGCACCAAGGGCACCGTGGCCTCCACCGCGGCGCTCGCGCTGCTGCTGCAGCAGGGCATCGGCGACACCATCCGCGTCTCGCTCACGCCGCAGCCCGGCGAGGCGCGCACGCAGGAGGTGGTGGTGGCGCTGGAGATCCTGCAGGCGCTCGGGCTGCGCTCGTTCAACCCGAGCGTCACCGCCTGCCCCGGCTGCGGCCGCACCACGAGCACCACCTTCCAGGAGCTCGCCAAGCAGATCGACGACTACCTGCGCGCGCAGATGCCGGTGTGGCGCGCGCGCTATCCGGGCGTCGAGTCGATGAAGGTGGCGGTGATGGGCTGCATCGTCAACGGCCCGGGCGAGAGCAAGCACGCCGACATCGGCATCAGCCTGCCGGGCACCGGCGAGGCGCCCGCCGCGCCGGTGTTCATCGACGGCGAGAAGGCGCTCACGCTGCGCGGCGAGCGCATCGCCGAGGAATTCCAGGCGCTCGTCGAGCAGTACATCGAGAGGCGCTTCGCGCCGTGAACAAGGCGAAGCGCGGGGGTCGCGCGCCTGCCGCCCCGCGTCGCTTCACCCTGGTCTCCTCCCGTCACGCTTCACCTCGCACGGCCCACTTTTTCACATCCAATGGCTGAGACGATCCGCGCCGTCAAGGGCATGAACGACATCCTGCCGGCCAGCGTGCCGCGCACCGACCGCCTGCCCGACTCGGCGCTGTGGCATGCCTTCGAGAAGACCGTGAGCCGCGTGCTGGGCCGCTACGGGTACCAGTACCTGGTCACGCCGATCGTCGAGCCGACCGCGCTGTTCGTGCGCGGGCTGGGCGAGGTGACCGACATCGTCGAGAAGGAGATGTACTCCTTCGTCGACTCGATGAACGGCGACCGGCTGACGCTGCGGCCCGAGGCCACCGCGGGCATCGTGCGCGCGATGGTCGAGCACAACGCGCTCTACAACGGGCCGTTGCGCCTGTGGACCATGGGCCCGATGTTCCGCCACGAGCGCCCGCAGAAGGGCCGGTACCGGCAGTTCCACCAGCTCGACGTGGAGGCGCTCGGCTTCGCCGGCCCCGACGTCGACGCCGAGATGATCCTCATGGGCCGCATGCTGTGGCGCGAGCTCGGGCTCGTCGAAGGGCAGCACGTGCGCCTGGAGCTCAACAGCCTCGGCCAGCCCGACGAGCGCCGCGCGCATCGCGAGGCGCTGGTGCGGCACTTGGAGCAGCATGACACCGCGCTCGACGAGGACGCGCGCCGCCGCCTGCGCAGCAACCCGCTGCGCATCCTCGACACGAAGAACCCGGCGATGCAGCCGGTGGTCGAGGCGGCGCCGAAGCTCATCGACTTCCTGGGCGAGGCCTCGCTCGCGCACTTCGACGCCGTGCGTGCGGTGCTCGACGCCGCCGGCCTCGAATACCGCGTCAACCCGCGCCTGGTGCGCGGGATGGACTACTACAACCTGACCGTGTTCGAGTGGGTCACCGACCACCTCGGCTCGCAGGGCACGGTGTGCGGCGGCGGCCGCTACGACGGGCTGATCGAGCAGCTGGGCGGCAAGCCGGCGCCGGCGGTGGGGTTCGGGCTGGGCATCGAGCGGCTGCTGCTGCTGATCCAGGAGCTGAAGCTGCCCGTGGCCGATGCGCCGCCGCAGGCGTACGCGGTGGTCCCTTCCGCGGGCGTCGTGCCGCGCGCCATGGCCGCGCTGGAGACGCTGCGCGCCGCGGGCGTATCGGTGCTCATGCACGCCGGCGGCGGCAGCATGAAGGCCCAGTTCAAGCGCGCCGACGCGAGCGGGGCGCGCTATGCGCTGATCTTCGGCGACGAGGAGGTGTCGCGCGGGGAGGTCTCCGTGAAGGACCTGAAGCAGCGCGACGTGCCCCAGCGCACCCTGCGCCTCGATGCCGCGCCCGCCTGGGCGGCCGAGCTCCTGGCCGCCGACGACGCCCGTGCGCGCCTGCCCGTCAACGCATAATTCCGCCTTCCTGAGAAAGCACGTCCATGGCCACCCATCTCGACCTCGAAGAACAAGAACAGCTCGACCAGCTCAAGCACTTCTGGAACCAGTACGGCAACCTGATCACCTGGGTCCTCATCATCGCGCTGGGCGCCTTCGCCGCCTGGAACGGCTGGAACTGGTGGCAGCGGGAGCAGGCCGTGAAGGCCGGCGCCCTGTACGACGAGGTGGACAAGGCGGCGCAAGGCGGCGACGCCGAGCGCGCCGCGACGTTGTTCGCCAACCTGCGCGACCGCTACCCGCGCACCGCCTTCGCGCAGCAGGCCGGCCTGCTGGTCGCCAGGACGCAGGCCGAGAAGGGCCAGGCCGACAACGCACGGACCACGCTGTCGTGGGTCGCCGAGAACGGCGTCGAGCCCGAGTACCAGACGATCGCGCGCGTGCGTCTCGCTTCGGTGCTGCTCGACCAGAAGAAGCACGGCGAGGCGCTGCAGCAGCTCGACGCGGCGACCTCCAAGCCGTTCGAGGCGCTGGTGGCCGACCGCCGCGGGGACGTGCTGCTGGCGCAGGGGCGCCGGGACGAGGCCAAGGCCGCCTACCAGAAGGCGTGGGCGGCGATGGATCCCAAGGTCGAGTACCGCCGGCTCGTCGAGGCGAAGCTCACCGCCCTGGGGGCCGCGCCCGAAGGCGAGAAGAAGGCGGCCGGGGAAGCCGCCAAATGATCCGGCGCGCGCCGCTCGCCGCCATCGTCCTCGTCGCCGCGCTGGTGGCCGGGTGCGCCAGCGAGAAGCCGAAGGCCACGCCGCTCGATCCCATCGCCCCGAAGATGACCGGCCGCTCCGCGTGGAGCGGCCGCGTCGAGGGCGCCCAGTTCCCGCTCGCCGTTGCCGTGAGCCCGGGCGTGTTCACCGTCGCGGGCACCGACGGCACCGTGCTCGCGCTGCAGGCCGACAACGGCCGCGAGCTGTGGCGTGCCAACGTGGGCGCCAAGCTGTCCGCGGGCGTCGGCAGCGACGGCCGCTTCGCCGCGGTGGTGACGCGCGACGGCGTGCTCGTCACGCTGGAGGCCGGCCGCGAGCTGTGGCGCGCGCCGCTCTCGCTGCGCGTGAACACCGCGCCGCTGGTGGCCGGCGAGCGCGTGTTCGTGCTCGGCGGCGACCGCAGCGTGCACGCCTTCGATGCGCTGGACGGCACGCGGCTGTGGAGCGTGCGGCGTCCGGGCGACCCGCTCACGCTGGCGCAAGGCGGCGTGGTCGCGCCGTTCAAGGACACGCTGCTGGCGGGCCAGGGGCCGCGTCTCGCCGGCTTCGACCCGCTCACCGGCGAGGTGCGCTGGGAAGTGACGATCGGCGCGCCCCGCGGCACCAACGAGGTGGAGCGCCTCGCCGACCTGGTGGCCCCGGTCGCGCGCGTCGGCGACATCGCTTGCGTGCGTTCGTTCCAGGCGGCAGTCGGCTGCGTCAACGCCGAGCGCGGCACGCTGTCGTGGACCAAGACGGTGGGCGGCACCGACGGCGTGTCGGCGGACGACCAGTTCGTCTTCGGCGCCGACGCCTCCGATCGCATCACCGCCTGGAAGACCCCCTCCGGCGAGGTCGCCTGGCAGTCGGAGAAGCTGCTCTACCGCGGCCTCGGCGCGCCGCTCGTCACGCCGCGCGCGGTGGTGTTCGGCGACAGCGAGGGCCTGGTGCATTTCCTGTCGCGCGAGCAGGGCGAGCCGCTGCTGCGCCTCACCACCGACGGCAGCCCCATCAGCGCGGCGCCCGTGGTGTCGGGCGGCACCCTGCTCGTCGTGACGCGCAAGGGCGGCCTGTTCGCGTTCCGCGCCGAATAGCCGGTCGATGAAGCCGGTCATCGCGATCGTCGGTCGGCCCAACGTGGGCAAGTCGACGCTGTTCAACCGGCTCACGAAGAGCCGCGACGCGATCGTCGCCGACTTCGCCGGGCTCACCCGCGACCGGCACTACGGCGACGGGCGCTTAGGCGAGCGCGAGTTCATCGTCATCGACACCGGCGGCTTCGAGCCGGACAGCAGCACGGGCATCGTCAAGGAGATGGCCAAGCAGACGCGCCAGGCGGTCGCCGAGGCGGATGCGGTGATCTTCGTCGTCGACGTGCGCGCCGGCCTCTCGGCGCAGGACCACGACATCGCGCGCTACCTGCGCGCGGTCGACAAGAAGGTGGTGCTCGCGGCGAACAAGGCCGAGGGGATGGTCGATTCGCCGCTGCTGGCCGAATTCCACGAGCTGGGCATCGGCGAGCCGCACCCGGTCTCGTCGGCGCACGGGCAGGGCATCCGCAGCCTCACCGAGGAGGCGCTCGCCGACCTGCCCCCCGAGGAGGCCGCCGAGCCGGCGCAGCCCGAGGCGGGAGCGCCGATCCGGCTCGCCGTGGCGGGGCGTCCCAACGTCGGCAAGAGCACGCTCATCAACACCTGGCTCGGCGAGGAGCGGCTGGTCGCGTTCGACCAGCCCGGCACCACGCGCGACGCGATCAGCGTGCCGTTCGAGCGCAACGGCCAGAAGTTCGAGCTCATCGACACCGCGGGCCTGCGCCGCAAGGGCCGGGTGTTCGAGGCGATCGAGAAGTTCTCCGTGGTCAAGACGCTGCAGGCGATCGCCGACGCGCACGTCGTGCTGCTGCTGCTCGATGCGACGCAGGGCGTGACCGACCAGGACGCGCACATCGCCGGCTACATCCTCGACAGCGGCCGCGCGGTGGTGATGGCGGTCAACAAGTGGGACGCGGTCGACGACTACCAGAAGCAGCTCCTGCAGCGTTCCATCGAGCAGCGGCTGGCATTCCTGAAGTACGCGCCGCTGCTGCACATCTCGGCCATCAAGCGCCAGGGGCTGGGCCCGGTGTGGAAGGCGATCGCCGAGGCGCACGCCTCGGCCACCCGCAAGATGCCCACGCCGGTGCTCACGCGCCTGCTGCACGAGGCGGTCGAGCACCAGGCGCCCAAGCGCGCCGGCATGTTCCGCCCGAAGCTGCGCTACGCCCACCAGGGCGGGATGAGCCCGCCGATCATCGTGGTGCACGGCAATTCGCTGGAGCACGTGACCGACGCTTACAAGCGCTACCTCGAGGGCCGGTTCCGGGAGCACTTCAAGCTCGTCGGCACGCCGCTGCGCATCGAGATGCGCTCCGGGAAGAACCCGTTCGACGAGAAGGGTTCGTAGAAGGACTTTCCGGGGGCGCGACCAATCGGGATGAACCCTGTGTTAACGTGCCGCTCTCGAATTCTCTTTCAACACGGAGCTATATCGTGAGCAACAAAGGGCAACTGCTACAAGACCCGTTTCTCAACCTGCTGCGCAAGGAGCACGTGCCGGTCTCGATCTATCTCGTCAACGGCATCAAGCTGCAGGGCCACATCGAGTCCTTTGATCAGTATGTGGTGCTCCTGCGGAACACGGTCACCCAGATGGTCTACAAGCACGCCATCTCCACCGTCGTGCCGGGCCGGGCGGTGAACTTCCACGCCGCCGAATCCCAGGACCAGAGCTGAACCGCGTGCGTGCCGTGACATCCGCCGATACGAGGCCGCCCCCACTTTGAGTTCCGACATCTCGACGACGGGCACGCCCGGGATGGCCCGCGCCATCCTGGTGGGCGTGGACGTGGGTGGTGATGCCGGCTTCGATCCGACGCTCGACGAGCTCGCGCAACTGGCGCTGTCGGCCGGCGACATGCCGGTCGCGCGCGTCGTCGCGCGCCGCAAGGCGCCCGACCCGGCGCTGTTCGTCGGCTCCGGCAAGGCCGACGAGATCAAGGCGCTGGTGCTGGGCCACCAGGCCGACGCGGTGCTGTTCGACCAGGCGCTGTCGCCCGCGCAGCAGCGCAACCTCGAGCGCCATCTCGGCGTGCCGGTGGCCGACCGCACCATGCTCATCCTGGAGATCTTCGCCGCGCGTGCGCAAAGCCACGAGGGCAAGCTGCAGGTCGAGCTCGCGCAGCTGCAGTACCTGTCCACCCGGCTCGTGCGCCGCTGGAGCCACCTCGAGCGGCAGCGCGGCGGCATCGGCACGCGCGGCGGCCCGGGCGAGGCGCAGATCGAGCTGGACCGCCGCATGATCGGCGTGCGCATCAAGTCGGTGAAGGAGCGGCTGGAGAAGGTCAAGCGGCAGCGCCGCACGCAGCGGCGCTCGCGCGAGCGCAACGAGACCTTCCGCGTCTCGCTGGTCGGCTACACCAACGCGGGCAAGTCCACGCTCTTCAACGCCCTGGTCAAGGCGCGCAGCTACGCGGCCGACCAGCTCTTCGCCACCCTGGACACCACGACGCGCCAGCTCTACCTGGAGGACGCGGGCCGCTCCGTGTCGCTGTCGGACACCGTCGGCTTCATCCGCGACCTGCCGCACAAGCTGGTCGAGGCGTTCGAGGCCACGCTGCAGGAGGCCGCCGACGCGGACCTGCTGCTGCACGTGGTCGACGCCGCGAGCCCGCTGCTGGCCGAGCAGATGGCCGAGGTGCAGCGCGTGCTCGGCGACATCGGCGCCGACGCCGTGCCGCAGGTGCTGGTCTACAACAAGGTCGACCGGCTCGAGCTCACGCAGCGGCCGCGCCTGCCGGTCGACACGCTGGAGCTCGAGGGGGGCGTGCGCGCCGCGCGCGTGTTCGTGAGCGCGCTCGACGGCGAAGGCCTGGACGCGCTGCGCGGCGTGATCGCCGAAGCCGTGGCCGGCACGCTGGCCGAGCGCCTGCAGGCCGAGACGTCCCATCCGCCTTCCGTGCCGGTGGAGACGGGCGCGCCGGACGCACCCGGCGCCGCCCGCCGCATCGGCAGTTCACACTAGAACGCATCACCATGAGAAGACCTTTTCGCGCTTGGCTACGCCATGTCGTCATGGCCAACGGCGGCCGCGGTGACGGGCCGCCCGACCTCGACGAGCTGTGGCGCGACTTCAACCGCAAGCTGTCGGGCCTGTTCGGCGGCAAGGGCCCGCGGCCCGACGGCGGCGAGGGCGGCAACAACTTCCAGCCCGACATGAAGAGCGCCGGCATCGGCGTGGGCCTGATCGTCGCGGTGGTCGCGCTGATCTGGCTGGGCAGCGGCTTCT
>Ga0075429_100003826_pt1 | contig 12851 bp, 9 predicted proteins | sample RhiMetdeltSRZDD3_FD_75295 | JGI IMG/M metagenome (GOLD analysis project Ga0075429, IMG submission 75295) | Populus rhizosphere microbial communities from Tennessee, USA - Rhizosphere MetaG P. deltoides SRZDD3 | ecosystem: Host-associated > Plants > Roots > Rhizosphere > Soil | place: USA...
TGTCAGCACTCAGCCGGAGGATGCCGTGCACGACGACCGACAGCTCATCGAGGAACGGCTGCGCCGGGCTTTGATGGAGCGGATCAAGCCGGCGGTGTACGGCGAGACGGTACCGCTGCGGGCCGAGATCTGGCACGCGCCGGGCGAGCCGGTCCCGCCCGCGGAAGCGCTGGCCGCGTCGTACGCGCCGGCTCCGATCGGTACCGCCTGGGGCCCGGCCTGGGGGACGGCCTGGTTCCGGTTCAGCGGTGAGGTGCCGGCCGAGTGGACCGGTCGTGACACCACAGATGTCGAGGCGGTCGTCGACCTCGGCTTCAGCGGCGGCCCCGGGTTCTCCGCGGAAGGCCTGATCCACACCACCGACGGCATACCGCTGAAGGGGCTGCACCCGCGGCAGACCTACGCTCCGCTGTCCCTGCTCGAGCCGAAGAACGGCCGCGTCGAGTTCTACGTCGAGGGCGCGGCCAACCCGGAGGTGCTCGGGCCGCGCGGGTTCCAGCCGACGACGCTCGGCGACAAGCCCGCTTTCGACACACAGCCGGGTGGCACTCCGATCTACCGGCTGGCCCGGGCCGACCTGGCGATCTTCCACGCCGAGGTCTGGGACCTGATCCTCGATCTGGAGGTGCTGCAGGGTCTGCAGGAGCAGCTGCCCGCGTCCGAGCCGCGCCGGCGCGAGATCCTCCGGGCGCTGAGCCGCGCGCTCGACGTACTGGACTTCGCCGACGTTCCCGGCACGGCGACAGCGGCCCGCGCCGAGCTCGCCGAGGTCCTGTCCCGTCCCGCGCACGCCAGCGCGCACCGGCTGTCCGCGGTCGGGCACGCGCACATCGACTCGGCCTGGCTGTGGCCGCTGCGGGAGACCCGGCGCAAGGTGGCCCGGACGGTCTCGAACGTGGCGACGCTCGCCGACGAGTACCCGGAGCTGGTGTTCGCGTTCTCGCAGGCCCAGCAGCACGCCTGGGTGCGGGACAACTACCCGGTGGTGTGGGACCGGCTGAAGAAGGCCGTTGCCGCGGGCAACATCGTGCCGGTGGGCGGGATGTGGGTGGAGTCTGACACCAACCTGCCCGGCGGCGAGGCGCTGGCCCGGCAATTCATCCACGGCAAGCGGTTCTTCCTGGACGAGTACGGGATCGACACGCAGGAGGTCTGGCTGCCGGACTCGTTCGGCTACACCGCGGCGTTGCCGCAGCTCGTCAAGCTGTCCGGCTCGCGCTGGTTCCTCACCCAGAAGATCTCCTGGAACACCGAGAACAAGTTCCCGCACCACACGTTCTGGTGGGAGGGTCTCGACGGGACCCGGGTGTTCACGCACTTCCCGCCGATCGACACGTACAACTCCGACCTGTCCGGCCGCGAGCTGGCGCACGCGCAGCGCAACTTCGCCGAGAACGGTTCGGCCACCCGGTCACTGGCGCCGTTCGGGTACGGCGACGGCGGTGGCGGCCCGACCCGCGAGTTCGTCGCCGCCGCACACCGGGTCGCCGACCTGGAGGGCTCGCCGCGGGTCACGATCGAGCCGCCGGCCGCGTTCTTCGCCGCCGCGGAGTCCGAGTACGGCGCGGCCGCGCCGGTCTGGTCCGGTGAGCTGTACCTCGAGATCCACCGCGCGACGTACACCTCGCAGGCCAAGACCAAGCAGGGCAACCGGCGCAGCGAGCACCTGCTCCGCGAGGCCGAGCTCTGGTCCGCCGCCGCGGTGGTCGCCGGCAAGCTGGCCGACTACCCCTACGAGGAGCTGGACCGGCTCTGGAAGATCGTGCTGCTGCACCAGTTCCACGACATCCTGCCGGGCAGCTCGATCGCCTGGGTGCACCGCGAGGCCGAGGCGACGTACGCCGAGGTGGCTGCCGACCTGGAGGCGATCATCACCCGGGCGCAGTCGGCACTGGTGGACGAGGGCACCGGCACGCACGAGGTGGTCTTCAACGCCGCTCCGCACTCGCGTCACGGCGTCCCGGCGCTGGGCGCTTCGGCGCGTTCGGGTGACGCGGCCGCTGCGACGATCGACGGGAACGTGCTGGACAACGGGCTCCTCCGGGTAACCGTCGACGACCGCGGTCTGGTCACGTCGATCCTCGACGTCGAGGCCGGGCGCGAGGTCGTTGCCCCCGGCAACGCGGCGAACCTGCTGCAGCTGCACGTCGACATCCCGAACATGTGGGACGCCTGGGACGTGGACCCGCACTACAAGAACACCGTCCGGGACCTGACCGAGCTGGACTCGGTGTCGCTGGACGTCCTCGACGGCGTGGCGACCGCGGTGGTACAGCGGTCGTTCGGCGACTCGACCGTGACCCAGACGCTGCGACTCCAGCCGGGTGCGCGCCGGCTGGACGTCGAGTGCGATATGGACTGGCACGAGTCGGAGAAGTTCCTCAAGGCCGCCTTCCCGCTCGACGTGCACGCGGACCGGTCGGCGTCGGAGACCCAGTTCGGGCACATCTTCCGCCCGACGCACCAGAACACGTCCTGGGACGCGGCCAAGTTCGAGATCGCCGCGCACCGCTGGGTGCACGCCGGCGAGCCCGGGTACGGACTCGCGGTCGTCAACGACTCGACGTACGGGCACGACGTGTCCCGGACCACGCGGGACTCCGGCGGTACGACGACCACCGTCCGGCTTTCGCTGATCCGCGCCCCGCGGTTCCCCGACCCACAGACCGACCAGGGCCGGCACGTGGTGAACTACGCGCTGGTGGTCGGTGCCGGGATCGCCGAGGCGGTCGAGGAGGGGTATCGGATCAACCTGCCCGAGCGGGTGGTCGCCGGCGGGATCGCGTCCGTCGACCCGGTCGTTGCCGTCGACAACGATGCGGTCGTCGTCGAGGCGGTCAAGCTGGCCGACGACCGCTCCGGCGACGTGGTCGTCCGGCTCTACGAGTCCCGCGGCGGCCGCGCCAGCGCCACCCTCACCACCACCTTCGACCTAACCGGCGTGGACGAGGTAGACCTCCTGGAACGCCCCCTCTCCGCCCGCGACCGCTCCGCCAACACCGTCCCGCTCACCCTCCGCCCCTTCCAGATCCTCACCCTCCGCCTCCGCCGCTGACCCCTTCCGTTCATCGGGCCCTTGTGACTCGGCGTGTCGCCGTTCGTCGGGCCCTTGTGACCAAACCGCGGCGGTCATTCGCCCTGTGCCATCACGCCCGCGTCATGGCCCGTGCGGACGAACGACGCGGGCAGGTTGGTCACAAGGGCCCGATGAGTGACGACACGCCGGGTCACAAGGGCCCGATGAACGGTATGGGGTGTTCACCTTGGCGACGTAGCGTTGGCGGGGTGACACCGATCGAGCGGACGCCGTTGCTGGACGCGCGGACCTTGGACCGGGAGACGGCGCGCGGGTTGCCGCCGGGGCCGCGGTGGCCGATGGCGGTGCAGACGGCGATCTTCGCGAACCACCGCAAGTGGCTGTTCCCGCGGCTGCGGCAGCGGTACGGCGACGTGTTCACGGTCCGGCTGGTCCCCGGCGGGCGGGTGGTGGTCGTACTCTCGCGCCCGGACCACATCCGCGAGGTGTTCGCGGGTCCGGCGAACGTGCTGCACACCGGCGAGGGCAACACCGTGCTGGCCGCGATCATGGGTGAGAACTCGCTGCTGATCCTGGACGAGGACGACCACCTGCGGATGCGCAAGCAGCTGATGCCGGCGTTCCACGGGCAGGCCTTGCGGGGGTACCAGAACCTGGTCGCGGAGCTCGCCGACGCAGCGACAGCAGACTGGCCTGTCGGAATACCCTTCCGCCTGCACGACAAGATGCGGGCGCTGACGCTCGAGGTGATCCTGCAGGTCGTGTTCGGCGTCACCGACGAGCACCGGCTGGCCGAGCTGCGGCCGCTGGTAGGCAGGGTGGTCCGGGTCAACCCGGTGATCATGCTGGGCGCCTTCTACCCGCGGCTGCTGCGCTACCCGCCGTGGCGCCGGTACATCGGCATCCAGACCGAGCTGGACCGGATCCTGTACGACGAGATCGCCGCGCGCCGGGACAACGCGGATCTGGCCGAGCGCACCGACGTACTGTCCCGGCTGCTGCAGGCCGGCACCTGGACCGACGCCGAGCTGCGCGACCAGCTGGTCACGCTGCTGCTGGCCGGGCACGAGACGACGGCGACCTCACTCGCCTGGGCGTTTCACGAGCTCGCCCGTCGGCCGGACCTTCTGCGCAAGGCGCAGGCCGCCGCGGACACCGGCGACCACGCGTACCTGGACGCGATCGGCAAGGAGTCGCTCCGCCGGCGGCCGGTGATCTACCAGGTCGGGCGGCGGCTGACCGCGTCGTACCAGGTCGCGGGCTACACGCTGCCGCGCGGCACCACGGTGATGCCGGCGATCGGGCTGGTGCACGCCGACCCGGAGCAGTACCCGGACCCCGACGACTTCCGGCCGGAACGGTTCCTCGGCGACCACCCGGTGCCGCCGTCCAGCTGGATCCCGTTCGGTGGCGGCACCCGGCGCTGCCTGGGTGCGGGGTTCTCGCTGATGGAGGGCACCGAGGTGCTGCGGGCGGTGCTCTGCCGGTACGACGTCCGGCCGCGCCGGTACGAGCCGGAGCCGGCCCGGGCGCTCAACGTCACGCAGGTACCGGCCCGCGGCTGCGAGGTGCTGGTCAGTCCTCGTCGATGACGAAGTCCTCGTCCTCGACCACGTGCACGGCGGCCTCCTCGGCACTCGCCGCGGCGCCGTCGATACCGATGTCCTCGGCGACGAGATCCTTCTCGTCGTCCTCGCTCAGACCCTGGTCGGGGGCGACCAGCCGGCCGGAACGGTCGGACCCGACCTCCGGACCGCCGACGTTCTCGCCGTCCACGGCGTACGGGTCGACGTCCGGGACCTCCTGCCGGAGCCGCTGGTCGAGGGACTCACCCTGCAACGCCTCGTCGGCGGTGTTGCCGTAGCCCTCCCCGGCCGACCACTTCTCCGGCGGTGAGTACCCCTCGTCCAGCAGGTCGCCCACCCCGCGGTCGTCGAGCGTGTCCCCGGGCTGCAGCTGGTTCTCGTCGTCGACGCTGTAGTCGCCGTAGCCCTCGCGGCTGTTCTCGGTCATACCGCAACCCTTGCCCCCCCGCGCCCGATGAGCAAGCCGGGATGATGTCCCCTGTGGACCCGGTCAGGTTGACGCTGGAACAGATCCGCGAGCTGCGCGACGACATCGCGCCGCAGGCGGCCCGCCGGTCGCGGGCGTCGGTACGACGCCGGCTCGGCCGGCTGCGCGAGCTCGGCTTCTTCGTGGTGCAGTGTGCGCTCGCCGCCGGTATCGCTTGGTGGCTGGCCAGCACCGTGCTCGGTCATCCGATGCCGTTCTTCGCGCCGGTGGCGGCGATAATCTGTCTCGGATTCAGCTTCGGCCAGCGGCTGCGGCGGGTGGCCGAGGTGATGGTCGGGGTGGCGGTCGGGGTCGGTGTCGGCGACGCGTTCGTGAGCCTGTTCGGCACAGGCGTCTGGCAGATCGTGCTGGTGGTCGCATTGGCGATGAGCCTCGCGATCCTCGTCGGTGCCGGCGGGCTGATGGCGACGCAGGCAGGGATCCAGGCCGCGATGGTGACGACGCTGCTGCCCGATCCGGGCGCCGGGGTGAGCCGCTGGCTGGACGCGGTGGCCGGCGGCGCGGTGGCGCTCGCGGCGGCGACGATCGCGCCCGTGGCGCCGATCCGCAAGCCGCGGCAGCAGGCTGCCGAGGTACTGCGCGAGCTGGCCGCGATCCTCAAAGCCACGGCCCGCAGCCTGCGCCACCACGACGCCGAGGCCGCGACCGAGGCGCTGCACCGGGCGCGGGACAGCGAGGCGATGCTGGACACGCTGCGCAAGGCTGCCGCGGAAGGCGTCGCGGTGGTCCGGATGTCACCGTTCCGGCGGCAGCACCGCGGCCGGGTCGAGCAGATCGCCGACCTGGTGGTCCCGCTGGACCGGGCGATCCGCAACGTTCGGGTACTGGTCCGGCGCGCGGCGGTGTCGATCTGGAGGGACGAGCCGATGCCCTCGTCGTACCCGGAGCTGCTCGACGACCTGGCGATCGGCGCCCGGCTGATCGCCGACTCGCTGTTCGAGCCGGCCGCGGCGGACACGGCGCGCCGGGTGCTCGCCGAGCTCGGCGTCCGGACCGCGGAGATCCCCGCGGCCTCGCTGTCGTCGATGGTGCTGCTGGGTCAGGTACGGTCCACGATCGTCGACCTGCTCACCCTCACCGGACTCTCGTACGACGACGCCCGCGAGCTGGTCCCGCTGCGTGCGGACGGCCTGGACGAATCGTGAGTCCGCGTCATGGACCGTGGGGACCGCGTCCGCCAAGAGCAGGACGGCGATCAGTAGCGGAACTTCTGCGTTGCCGAACCGTTGCAGGTGGCAAGCGTCACGGGCTCGCCGCGGTTCTTGCCGGGCGCCGACAGGCAGATCGTGGTGTTCTTCTTCGACCGGATCGTGCCGTCGGCCCAGACCTGCCACTTCTGGGCCGGGTCGGTCGTGCTGCACACGTCCGTGCGCAACCTGACGCCCGCCTGGATCCAGCCGTACGGCACGTCGGCGCACATCCCGATCGCCCGGAAGGTGCCGTCGGCCGGGTGCGTCCAGCGCTGCGGCGGCGAGCCGTTGCAGTCCCACAATTGGATGGTCGTGCCCGGCGTTGTCGAGCCGTGGTCGACGTCCATGCAGCGGCTGCCCGGCCCGGACACGGTCAGCCGCACCGGTGCCGGCGCCGCCGGAGCGGTCGCGGTGAGCTTGACCATCTTCGCCACCGTCGGCACGCCTTGCGGGTTGACGCCGAACAGCATGTAGTAGCCGGGCGGCGCCTGGTTGACGTTCGCCGGCGACCGCAGCGTGATCGTGTTGCCGCTGCGAGCCATCACGGTGAGCGGCACGTACCGCTGGCCCTGGTCGTCGCCGTGCGTCGGCGCTCCGAGCCCGACCAGGCCGAACCTGCTGATCGACGAGGTCGACGCCTTGCTGACGTTGAAGTTCGCGTTGTACGCCGTGCTGGCCGGAGCGGTGGCGATCACCGGCCGGGTGGCGGGAGTGCCGTTCGCGTTGTAGAGGTACGGCGCGCTGAAGTACTCGACGTTCTTCTCCAGGTACCCCACCCGCTGGCACTCCGCACAGATCCCGCCGCCACCGGTCATCACCCGGCCGTCCGGGAGCAGGATCGCGGTCGAGTGGTACTGCCGGATCCGGTTCGCCGCCGCCAGCGTGCGCCACGTGCCGGCGGTGGCGTCGTACAGCTCGGCGGCGAACACCGCGTTCACCAGGTCGACGGTGCTGTTGGTCGCGCCGGAGCTCTCGCCGCCGGTCGCCAGTACATTGCCGTCCGCAAGAATCGTGAGATTGAACTGCCGGCGGGCCAGTGCCATCGAGCCGGTGGCAGTGGCCCGCGGCGCGCCGGTGCCGTTGGAGTCAACCACCACAGCGGTCCGGGTCGGCACCTTCTGCTTGCCGTCCTCGTTGATCACCCCGCCGCCGGCGACCAGCGTCCTGCCGACCCGGAACGTGGCGAAGCTGGAGTAGTCCCGGTTGATCGCATCCCGGGTCGAGGTGGCGACCTGCGCGCCGGCGCCGCTGGTGCGCAGCGTCCGCATCAGCGGGGCGGGCCCGACCATGTCCACGTAGCCGTTCGGCCGCACCGTGAGCAACGGGTACAGCCGGCTGGATGGGGTGGTGAACCCGGTGAGCAGTCGCACCCACTTGTTGGTCTGGTACACCTCGGCCGTCTCCGGCCCGCCGCCCAGGATCAGCGCCTCCTGGTTCGGCAGTGCCGTCACCGACGGGTACCACCGCTCGGCGGCCATGTCCGGCCCGCGCCGCCAGGTCTCCGTGCGCCAGTCGAACAGGTGCGTCTGGCGCAGCCCGTTCAGCGCCTTGTTCCGGTTGCCGCCGGCAACGAGCACGGTGCCGTCGGACAGCTGCGCGTAGCCGGCGCAGAAGATGTTGTAACCCTGCACGTCGACCCGCTTGCTGGTGTTCGTCCTCGGGTCCCAGACCGCGGCCCGGGTCGAGGAGTGGTTGTCGTACGACTCGGCCGGCCCGTCGCCGACGGAGTCCCACATCAGCACCTTGCCGTTCGGCAGCATCGCGGTGAAGACCGGCACCACCGGGGTGTTCCACGCCTTGCCCCAGCCACCGCTCACGGCCGGGTCCGCCGCGGCCGCGATGCTGTCCGCCCTGGCCTGCGCCTGCGGGGCCCGGCGGCCGGGTCGCTGCCCGGTCTGCTGGGCGATCTGGTCCGCGCGGGTTTTGGCGGCCGCCTCGATCTGCTTCATCGGTACGCCGGCCAGATCCTGCGCGGCGTGCTCCGCGGCGGCCGCCTCGCTGCTCTCCGTCGGAGTGCCCGGGCCCGGCGTCGTACCCGGGTCCTCGTGTGCGGCGGCCGGCACGGAGGCGACGATCGCGACCGAGACGACGGCAACGACGGCAACGGTCGCGCGGAGGCGCGACAGCGCGGACTGCATGGCGGCTCCCCCCTGCGGAGCAAGGCGATCGTAGGGCAGACGATGCCCCGTCAGCGTGCCCTATGCAGGGGGCACTAGGTCAATCTCCTGCCGATCACAATATGCGACCGTTACTGATAGCTAGCACTTGATCACAGCACGGTGATCTTGGTGGTCACCGAGTTGGCGATGAAGCACTCCTGGTGGGACAGGTGGTGCATCTTGTCCAGCGTTGCGTCATCCGGCGCCTGGCCGGCGAACACGATCCGCGGCGCCAGCGTGACCTCGGTGATCGCCAGCCGGCCGTCAGCGTTCTTCGCCATCACGCCGACCGCGTGGTCGTCGTACGAGTCGACCACCAGTCGCTTCTTCGCCGCGATCGCGAGGAACGTGAGCATGTGACACGACGAGAGTGCGGCGACGAACGCCTCCTCGGGATCGACTGCCGCGTCACTGCCCAGGAAGGCCGGGTTCGCGGATGCCTTCACGGTCTCGCCACCGTCGAACGTCCAGGTGTGGTCGCGGCTGTAGCTGGGGTAGCTGAACTCGTGCTCGCCCCGGCTCCAGCTCACGTCGACGATGTGCTCCGACACACCCGCTCACCTCTCCAGTGGGCCGTCGCGACACTGCGGACCGGTCGCCTCCGGGTTGCAGCGTACAGCGCCGTCCCACGAGACGGCGTGACCCTGACCTTGCGCGGGTTCGTCCGGCGAGTGAACTGCTCAAACCGTCGCGGATCACCGAGAATGGAGACGTGAACCGCCCGCCCGCGCGCAGGGACTACACGTTGCGCCGCGTGCCCACCCAGGACCGCGCAAGTGTGCAGGTCGAACGCATCCTCGACGCCGCCTGCCTCGAGGTCACCGAACGCGGGTACGACGCGGCCTCGACCAGCACGATCGCCAGACGGGCCGGCATCGCCGTCGGCTCGGTCTACCGGTACTTCCCGGACAAGCGGGCGCTGATGCAGGCCGTCGAGCGCCGCAACCAGGCCCGGTACGGCGACGCCGTCCGGGAGCGGCTGGCGTCCGTCCGGGACTGGCACCAGGCCGTCGACGTCACGATGGACACGTTCCGCGAGATGCACCGAACCGACCCGGGCTTCCGGGCGGTGGCGATGAGCGGGCTCGGCGATCCCGACCTGGAGGCCCGGCCGGGCGAGTTCGACGACGCGCACGCGGTCGAGTTCGCCGCGCTGCTGACCGACCGGTTCGGCGCCCGCGACAGCGCCGAGTTCCGGCTCGCCGTCACCCTCGTCATCACGATGGGCGAGTCCGTGGCCCACCTCGCCGACCGCCTCCCCCAACCTGCCGCCACCCAAGCCCTCCAGTCCGGCCTGGCCGCCCTCTACACCGTCCTGTCCCCGCACTTCCCGCCCACGCCCACCACGTGACGATTGGACCCGAGTGTCGCGCGTGTTCGGGGCACCCTTGCTCGACCTGGCCTGAAACCTGGGTCCAGTCGTCACGCGTGTTCGGGGCCGGGGACGGAGAGGGGGTTGAAGGCGTAGGGGAGCTCGAGGCGGTGGGCGGACATCAGGTCGGCGTCGGCCAGGAGGTCGCGGGTGTTGCCGTCGGCAACGATCCGGCCGCCGTCCATGAGCAGGCTACGCTCGCAGAGCTGCAGCGCGTACGGCAGGTCGTGGGTGATCATCAGCAGGGTGACATCGAGGCCGGTCAGGATGTCCGCGAGCTCGCGCCGGCTGGCCGGGTCCAGGTTGCTGGAGGGCTCGTCCAGGACGAGCACGTCCGGCCGCATCGCCAGCACAGTCGCTACCGCGACCCGCCGGCGCTGGCCGAACGACAGGTGGTGCGGCTCGATGTCCGCATGGTCCTGCATGCCGACCGCGACCAGCGCCTCGTGCACCCGTTCGTCCAGCTCGGCGCCGCTCAGCCCGAGATTCGCCGGGCCGAATGCGACGTCGTCCCGCACCGTCGGCATGAACAGCTGGTCGTCAGGGTCCTGGAAGACCAGCCCGACCTTGCGCCGTACCTCAGCCAGGTGCTCGCGGTGCAGGTCGGAGCCGCTGATCCGGACCCGGCCCGTGCCCGCTCCCCCGGCGACCGAGCCGAGGATGCCGTTGAGGTGCAGTACCAACGTGGTCTTGCCCGCGCCGTTCGGACCGAGCAGCGCGACCCGCTCGCCGCGCTCGATCCGGAAGCTGACCCCGAACAACGCCTGCCGCCCGTCCGGGTAGGCGAAGGCGAGCCGTTCGATCTCGATCGCGGGCTTGCTCATCCGCCCACCACCCGGGCCGCGACCGCGACCAGCAGGGCGACGACCACCAGGCCGGCCCCGCGCCGCCACTCCGCAGCGGTGGCCTGCCGCCGGGCCATCGACGGCATCATGCCGGTGTACCCGCGAGCCAGCATCGCCAGGTGGACCCGTTCGCCGCGCTCGTAGCTGCGGACGAACAACGCGCCGGCCCCGGCCGCGACGGCGCGCAGGTGTCCGAGGCTGCCGCCGTCGTACCCGCGCGACTCCCGGGCCACCCGCATCCGCTGCAGGTCGCCGGATACCACGCTCACGTACCGGATCATGAAGGACAGGATCGCGACCAGCGTGCGCGGCAGCCGGAGCCGTTCCAGTCCGGTCAGCAGGTCGCGCGGCGAGGTACTCGCGGACAGCACGATCGCCGCGACGACGCCGAGCGTGCCCTTCACCAGCACGTTCCACGCGCCCAGCACGCCGGACTCCGACAAGGACACCCCGAGCACGTCCACTTGCGGCCCGGCCGCCACGAACGGCAGCAGCAGCGCGAACACCACGAACGGCGTCTCCACCGTCATCCGTCGCAGTACCGTTGCCGCCGGCAACTTCGCCGTCATGACCAGCGCCACCACGATCCCGGCGTACACCCCGAAGGCCCAGAATGCATGCGCAGGCGTGGACACCACGCAGATCACGAACCCGACCAGAGCCACGAGCTTGACCTGGGCGGGCAGCCGGTGCACCGGCGAGTCGACCGCGACGTACAGCCCGTCGCCGGCACCTCCGGTCATGCGCGGCTCGCGGGCTCCGGTTCGGAGGCACTTTCCGCACGCCTGCGGAGGCTGGCCAGCTTGGCGACCAGCAGGCCGACCCCGATCGTCACGAGGACGCCGATGATGCCGGCCAGCGCGCCGGAGACATGGCCGTTGCCGATCCCGCTGACGCCGTAGTCGGCGAGCGGGCTGCCCGCGACCGCGGACTCCTTCGCGGCCTCGCCGAAGCCGAGCTTCGCACCGACGAACTCCAGCCCGTCCGGGTTTGCGCTGGCGAACAGGCTCACTACGCCCGCGATCAGCAGCGTGATCGCGACGCCGGCGCCGAGGCTGCGCCCGGCCGGCTTGGCGGCCACCGGCCGGTCCGGGGACACCGTCGTGGTCCGGCCTTGGTCGTCGACCAGGACCAGGTCGGCCTGCAGGTGCCGCGCGACGTACACGAGGTCGGGCCGGGTGGCGACCACGGCACTCAGCACCGCGGCGGTGATGACGGCCTCACCGATCCCGATCAGCACGTGCCAGCCGACCATCGCCGCGGCCAGTCTGCCGATGCTGAGGTCGACGGCGCCGCCGGCGGCGTACAAACCGGTGAACGCGAGCGCGGCGATCGGCACCGAGACCAGGGCACCGACCGCGGCCGCCGGTACAACGCTGCCGAGCCGCTTCGGCATGGCCCGGAGCAGTCCGCGGGTGACCAGGAAGCCGACCAGCACGGTGACCGCACCCATCAGCGTGATGTTGGTGCCGAGCGCGGTCAGGCCCCCGTCGGCGAACAGCAGGCCCTGCACGAGCAGAACGACGGACATCACCAGCAGACCGGTCCACGGCCCGACCAGCGCGGCCGCGAGCGCGCCGCCGAGCAGGTGACCGCTGGTCCCGGCACCGACCGGAAAGTTCACCATCTGTACCGCGAACACGAACGCTGCCGTCAGGCCGGCCAGCGCCGGGCCGCTCTCGCGGACCTCGCGGCTGGCGCGCTGCAGGCTGATCCCGACCACGCCTGCGGCGATGGCGCCGGTCGCGAGCGAGGTCGGTGCGTTCAGGAACCCGTCGGGTACGTGCATGCTTTCAAGTATTTAGTTAATGCGATCGAGTTGCAAGAAGCGTCCTGTGACCGAGCGCACGCAGCGCGTCAGGCCGACCGGCGGACCGCATCCAGATAGGCGGCGATCGCGTCCCGGTTCCGGGCCAGGCAACGGGTCCGGGAGTCCAGCAGCTCGTGGTACCGCTCGAGGTCGGCGATCAGCTCCGGGCTGGCGTCCTCGATGTGGATCGTGCTGGGGTCGCTGAGACACGGCAGGATCTCGCGGATGATCCTGGTCGGCAGTCCGGCGTCGAGCAGGCCGCGGATCTGCACCACCCGGTCGACCAGGTGTTCGGGGTAGTCGCGGTACCCGTTCGGCGTGCGGTCCGGGTCGAGCAGCCCCTGCTCCTCGTAGTAGCGCAGCAT